>Ga0224559_1000007_pt1 | contig 100000 bp, 99 predicted proteins | sample 714S33034metaG_FD_180676 | JGI IMG/M metagenome (GOLD analysis project Ga0224559, IMG submission 180676) | Peat soil microbial communities from Stordalen Mire, Sweden - 717 S3 30-34 | ecosystem: Environmental > Terrestrial > Soil > Wetlands > Peat | place: Sweden: Norrbotten County, Stordalen... | reverse complement strand
TTTATATTTATCTTTACGTTTTTTTATACTTTCTACATCTGCTGGAGGTGGAATTATAAGTCCTTTGCCTATAAGTTCATTTTCAGGCCAATTTGCTGGGATTGCAACTTGTTTTTCTTCTATCTGGTTGAATCCTTCTACCATTCTTAAGATTTCTTCCATGTTACGTCCAAGTTCTTGTGGGTAATATAATATAGCCCTTATAATTCCTTTTGGGTCGATTATAAATACTGCTCTTACTGTATTGGTAGCTTTTGCCGGGTGAATCAGACCTAATGTATTTGCCACATCACCAGTGTCTGCTATTACGGGGAATTCTATATCAACACATAGATTCTCTTTTATCCATTCAATCCATTTAAGATGTGAGAAAACTTGGTCAATACTTAAACCTATTAATTCACAGTTTAGATCCTTAAATCTCTGGTATCTGTTTTGAAAAGCAACAAATTCTGTTGTACATACTGGTGTAAAGTCAGCCGGATGGCTGAAAAGAACAAACCATTTACCTTTAAAAGCTTTTGGAAGTTTCATCATTCCTTGTGTGGTTTGAACCTTCATCTTTGGGAATTCATCCCCAATTAAAGGCATTCCCCTTCCTTCTTTTTTCATCTTTTTAACCATGTAAACCTTTTCGCCCATAAAGTACCCTCCCATTTTTGGAAAATATACTACAACACTTTTTTAAATATAATTAATTCATATTTATGTAGTTATTTTTATTTAAAAATTTCGAAAAAATGATAATTAGAGTTACAAATCTGTTAAAAGATAGTTATAGTCTGTTTCAATTAAATAAATAAAAAAAAGTAAATTAATTAATGAAAAATTTGAAATTTACTGCTTTGTAGCTGGTGGAGTGAAAATTCTCTGGGCAAGTTCATTATCTAACATCAACATTCCACTTAATGAACCTTTAGCCATTTTAACTTTCTTAAGCACACCACTAGATGATTCTTCTTCTTCAACTTGTTCAGCAACGAACCACTGCAAAAAGTTGTTAGTTGCATGGTCTCCGAGTGAAATTGCTAAATTAACAAGCTGATTTATTAGACCCGTAACTTTTTGTTCATGTGAATAAACATGTTCAAATACTGTTAATGCAGATTCCCATTCAGTAGGTGGTGAATCTATCCTTATGAGTATTGCCCGGTCCCCACGTTGTAGAATATAATCATATATTTTCATTGCATGCATGAGTTCTTCTTGAGCTTGAACTCTCATCCAGTTAGCAAAACCACTCATATCCTCTGATTCAAAATAGGATCCCATTGATAGATACAAGTATGAGGAATACAACTCAGCATTCAACTGACTATTTAATGCATCAACCATTTTTTCATCCATTATTCTTCCTCCTAAGATCTACATTTATGTTAAATTAAAAAAATAATAAAAGAAATTATTCAATTTTTAATCTGTTTCTTCGAATAACTCTTTTCCAACCCCACATAAAGGACAAACCCAATCGTCGGGTAAATCTTCAAAGGCAGTTCCTGGAGATACCCCTGCATCTGGGTCTCCTGCTTCAGGGTCGTATATGTATCCACAAGCTGTGCATATAAATTTCTTCATGTTACATCGCCTCAAATTTTTTTTTATACCTTTAAGTATTGATATTTAATGAATATAAATTTTAATGATTTTAATCTCTTAACAACCTATTTAGGAATAAATCTGTTTATCCCTGCACCACACTGAGGGCAATGCCAATTATTTTTCAGATCTTCAAATGGTGTTCCAGGCTCTATACCACTTCTAGAATCACCCACCTCGGGATCATAAATATAACCACAAACCTTGCATTTATATTTCTTCATTAAGGCACCTCTTTAATATTTTTCTAGAATGTAAATAGAACTTTGTTTTACTATGATAAGAATTTTATTATTTAGGTTTAAAAATTATAAAAATATAATAATAGGATTTTTAGTGCCTTGTAAATGTGTTAGATAATCTCCCATGATTCTATATCCCCTTCAACAACTGTGAAAATTGGGTTTGGTTCTGATTCTTTGATATTTATCAATTCCATGTACCTTGATATGTCTCTTATTTTGAGTTTTGATATTAGATGTTTGAGCTCGTATTCAATTTGGCCTTGTGTCACATTGATCTTTGATGATGTAAATTCTGGACCTATTTTATTCCCGTTAAATTTATAACCCCTTGAAAGTGATTCTTTGTAAATATGTAATAGGTAGGTGTTAATAAAAGCCTTGGGATTTTTATTTTCTTTAAATCTTATAAGCTGAGGATGATTTTTATATCCCTTTGTTTCTCCATTAAGAACTGCTTTTGCAAGCAAAGTTTCTCTCCAGAGTGCTACAAGTCCCTTTGAATCTAAATATTTAGGATGTAAACTCCAGAGTCTCATAATTGATCAGGAAAAATAATTAAAGATTTCCATATATTGGGTTTAAAAAAGATATTTATTTTTTTGATTTTTTATTCTTCAAACTGTGGATAAGTGTCCCTTACTTCGTGTATTGCCACATTTGGGTCTACATCAAATTTTTCAAAAAGTTTAACGTCGGCTGTTGTTTCATCATTGTCCATTAACTTTTTTAATGTTTCAGGATCTGCCCATACAGTTTCAACTGTGTACACATCAGGTTCTATCATATTTTTAAGTAGGTAAGAAGCAATTAATCCCTCGGGTAAAGTATCCTCTTTCATTGATGCATAAGCAGCTTTAAAATCATTTAATGATGATTCAGGTATTTTTCCCTTAACCATTGTTATTATTTCCATCTTTTTACACTTCCTAAATTTTTTTTTAATGAACAACAATTTTTTATCTTGTACACAAGGATTAAAGAATAATCATAATATTCGTTTATAAATCTTATTTTACCAGTAAGACCGGTACTTTAACTGTTTTCAGTGCACTTTCAGTAACACTTCCCATTATAAGTTTCTCTAGACCAGTTTTTCCATGAGTTCCAATAACAACAAGATCAGAATTTGTCTTTTTAACGATCTTTTCCATGTCATGGATGGGACTTCCTACAATTAAAACCTCTTCAACAACCAAATCCATTTTTTCAGAATCATTTCTAACATTATCCAGAATAGATTTTCCTTCCTCTTCAAGGACTTCAAATGGATATATAAGTTTATCGTCTATTATGTGAACAGCTACTACAGTTGAATTAAATTTCTTTGCTATTTCAAGTGCAAAATCTTTTGATTTTTCTGCAAATTTTGAACCATCAGTTGGAATCATTATCCTCTCGAACAAAATCCATCCCTCCCTGTTGAAACATAAGTAATATATAATTTTTTTATGATTAATATTTATCCAAATTAAATAAATCCTTAAATACTGTTAATTAATGTATCAAACAGTCTATCAAACTATAATGGTAACTCACAATATTAATGAGATATATAACTTGTTTTACTATCTAACTGACCAAGGTTTAGCTTTCGAGTCTACCTCAAGAGATTTATCTACAAAAAAGTCTTTATTATCCAAGATTAAGTCTCAATAATTTTTTTTATTTTGAATTTTTCATCCTTTTTTTGATTTTAGTGTACTCAAACACTTTTCTATGAGTATTCATGGTATAAAATAATTTTGATACGGTTCAAATTAATTTATCTATTTTCGTATTGTAAAAATTATTTTATAACATTTATTTTTAAGGTTTTGATGACATTTATGTAACTAAATTATAAATTTTGAAAACATTTCAAAGGATGTTCTAATGATAAAATGGATAGGATCTTGAAACACAGTAAATTAACTTTTTTAATAATATAATTAAATGAAAACTGTTTAATCTCTAAGAAATGATTGTTTGTCTTCAAACACTGTCTAGTAATACTATATAACAAAAAATGACCAATAAAGTTTAAATATTAAATAAAATTACGATTGTTTAAATATAATTAAATTATAATATGGGATATTAAATTTTTAGAACTTTGGTGAGCAAAATTGGTAAAGCATTGGAAACGATGGACAAAGGATGAAATTCAGTATCTGATCAAAAATTATTCACGAGAAGATATGGAGAAGATGGTAAAGTTTCTTGGAAGAACTGAAACTGCCATTAAGATTAGAGCTCATAAGCTAAAACTAAAACGTATAAGGGGTAATGGGATTTTTAAGCGAATCATGAATAAACAGAAAAAATTGAGGACAAATAGAATTCATGAATAAAAAAATAGGATCTCATTAATGGAATATTTTAAATATTTAATTTGTATCGTTTTCTTATTGTATATTTAATTAAAAATGGATTTTTAAGTTACTATTTTCCTATTTCTAATCTTTTCTATGTATTAAATGTTGGTGTACTGTTTTCAATCTATTTGTACTATTTACAGTATATGAAATCATCCTACATTCAGGATATAATGAGTTTATGATGATTAAAGATCTTGGAAACAAATACAAATATTTAAATAATAAAACTTTAAAATTAAAATTTAAGTTTAAATAAAATGTTTATGTAAATGTAGAAATAATCGGGTAAAAATGTATTCATTCTATTAGATAAGGGTGAATTTGTGATGATATTTATTCATTTAATTTGGAAAAGTCTGTAATATCATCACTTGACTATGAATACTTCTAATTTACAGTCTTTTTACGATTAGGATGGGGTGATCAAAATATGTTGGAACTTGATGATGGTCAGCGTGGTTATACTGGTATAGGATTTAAAATATTAGGCAATCATTATTCGAATTTATATTTTATAGACAATGAATTAAATGAAGGGTTATATGAGTATCTGGAGAATGGTGTTAACAAATATTTTAGCGAACGTGAAGAGATTTTAAAAATTGTTCATCCATTTAATAATAAAAAAGCTGTGGGAATATTAGTTACAATTAAACATAACTATGAGGATAATGCATTGATTTTATCTAATAGATTTAAACAAGAATTTGAAGAATTCTATGACATTTTAATAAAAAAATTTATGGGATAATAGGTACAATTCCAATAAAAATCTTAATAAAACTATTTTTCCTGTACTTTTACCCATTAGGGAATGTTCGAAGTGTATACTAACATCAATACCCTAATTAATTGATCAGTCACCTGCAAGTTGCTGTCTTAACTCTTCAAATCCTAAAAGATAATCTGCTTTGCATCTTTTAATAAATTCTTCGGATAGTTTGTGTGGATTTCCATCCATTACAAGTTCTCCCTCTTCCATCAATATTGCCCTTGTTGAAACTTCTTCAATAAAGTCGACATGATGGCTTACCATTAGAATTGTGGTATTAAATTCTTTGTTAATGCGTTTTAAAGAATTTGAAACAATTCTCAGTGTAATTGGATCAAGATCTCCAAAGGGTTCATCTAATATTAGAACTTCTGGTTTTGATGTTAAAATAAGTGCCAGTGTAGCCCTTACCTTTTGTCCTCCTGATAATTCATAGGAACGTCTTTCTAATATTTCTAATGGAAGGTCTAATGCTTTAAAAACAGGTTCTGCATACTTATTAATCTCGGTTTCTGGGAAGCTTGGGAATAATTCTCCCAGTATATCTGCAGTTAAACCCACCTTCTCAAGCTTTACTTTAGCTTCGGTTTCTGGCAGGTCTGTTAGTTGGTATAATAGATCTAATACTTGATCACTAATATCTAACTCTTTTGCTACCTTTTTAGCATTTGCGATTACATTTTCTCCCTTCACACCCAGCCTACCTGCAATTTGATCTTTGATGGTTGCATGGTGTACAAGTGAAAATTCCTGATGCATGAATCCTAATTTACGTCTTACCTTCATTCTAGTTATTCCCGGCTCTTGCATGTCTACCCAGTCATCGTTTAGTTTGAATAAAACATCACCAGAATTTGGTGTTTCTAATCCGGCCATCATACGTAGCAAAACAGTTTTACCAGCACCACTTTGGCCAATTAAAGAGATTATTTCCCCTTCTTTAACATCAAAGTTTATATTTTCAATATTCAGGACATTTCCGCCTTTAAGGAGCACAAATTTTTTATTAACATTTGTTACCTTTATAACAGATTCCCCTAGTTCATCAGATGCTCTTGGAGGTTCAGGTGCATCCATGTCACTTATAAATTTAGGAATAATGGTTTTTGGAGTACCTTCATCTACTACCTTTCCATCTTCCATAAGTACAAGTCTGTCAGAAAGGTAGAGGTGCACTTCAGGCAGGTGAGATACCACAATAACCGTGACACCTAGTTTCTTGTTGATATTTTTGATGGCATTTAAAATATCTTGCTTAGTTTTTGGACAGGACATGGTTGCTGGTTCGTCTAAAAGTAGTACTTTAGGCTTTTTAGCGAGTTGTCTCGCCATTATTAGCCTCTGTTTTTCTCCACCACTTAAAACTGGGGCAAAATGGTCTGCTTTTTCTTCAAGTCCTACTACCTTTAATATTTCCCTGGCTTCTTCTCCAAACTCACCATATGCCGAATTAAAATCTGTTAATCCTTCATCACCATATTTAACACCGTTTAATTTCCTTATAACATTCTGTAATGCTGTTTCTGTCCAGAGTCCAAAGGATCTTTGCAGGTGTATTGCTGTTGCTTCTCGCAGTTTTCTAAAGTAGTACGGATTTGAATCAAATTTAACATCTACATCATCAACAATAATTTCTCCGGAATCAAATGATTCAACACCCCTTAATATTCTTAAAAGAGTACTTTTACCCGATCCACTGACTCCAATTATACCCAGTATCTCTCCTTTACTTGCTTCAAGAGATATATCATCTAAAGCCTTGATCTCTCCACCATCTTTCATTTTAAAAGTCTTAGAAACATTTTTAACACTAATCATTGGTTATCACCATTATATTAAAACTTAATCTAGATTATTTTATATCCTTTTTTATAAGGTTTATATAAACCCACATTTGTACTTGGATCAATAAATAAGTTATCTCTAAAAAGAGGGTTAAACTTTAATAAAAAAAGAAAAAAACTCGAAAACTATCCAAATTCAAACTTAAAAACCATTCATTGTCAATTAATTTTTATATAACCCATTATATAATGAGATAAAATTTTTTAAAACATTTATAGAATAGTATCAGAAATAAAAAAAAAATTTTATTATAGGATTATTCCCTTCACTCAGCATATAATATTAAATTATCATGATAGATAATATATTATTAATCAGGGGATGGGATCTTTTATGAAAGTTATACTGGAAAGCTATAATCCGAAATGGCAATTTTTATTTGAAATGGAAAAAGAAAAGCTATTGGATGTTCTAGATTCTAATGGAATTAAAATAGAACATATTGGTAGTACGTCCATTCCAGATATTTGTTCAAAACCTATTATTGACATAATGATTGGTATTGAAAAGGATAAGCAGTTAGATAACAATATAAATAGGATATTAACCCTTGGATATACCTATGTACAAAAATATGAGATTTTTCTGCCGTTTATAAGATATTTTTTCAAACTGGATGATCCTGACGTTCAAATACATAATATAATTGGTTTCCATGACCCGGATATTGATAAAAGAAATCATAAAGACAATTTTCACATTCATATGGTTAAAATTAATTCAGATTTTTGGATAGATCAACTGAGATTCCGTAATTACCTTAGAAATAACTGTAAAGCAAAAAAAGAATATGAAAACGTAAAAAAATCCTTGCAAAGAATGAATGGGACAGTATTAATGAATATGCTGATGCTAAATCTGAATGTATCTCAAAATTATTAGAAGAAGGAAATGATACAAATATCTGATGCCATATTAAATTAAACTCCTTTCTATTTAATTTAATATCTGTGATATTTTAATTTTAGAGGGATAATATTTTCATACGATTTTATCATGACAGGTCCAGTTATATTTTTCTGGTTTACTAGTTTTAGTTCTACATTATTTTCCATTAATCCTTTTAAAAGTATAATTATACAAGAGGGTTAATTAAACTGTAAAAGGAATATTAATAAACAAGTAGAATGTTACTATCTTAATCCTACAATATTGATCTTTTATATTAAAAAAAAATGGGTTGAATCAGATAATGCAAATAAAATATCATAATTATTCTATCAGTTCAATTTTAGGACTTACAGCATTCATAATATTTACAATTTTCATTTTAACATCTGTTGCTTTGTATCCCACACATTATAATCCATTATACGACTGGCTTAGTAATTTAGGGAATATTAACCTAAATCCAATTGGTGCTTTTTTCTTTAACTGGGGCTGTATAATCTCTGGAATAATATTGATACCATTCTTTGTAGGTTTATATGTATGGAAACCCCAAAAAACACTAAATAAATTATTTCTCATATTAGGAATGGTTATTGGAATTTTTGCATCTATATCTCTTATTATGGTTGGAATATACCCTGAAACACAGATTATTCACCATGTTCAAGCAGCAACAGCAGTGTTTAGCTCTTTATTTTTAATAATTATTGTAATTAACCTTGCATTGTTTAAAAATCCAAAGTTTATTAGGGGTGTGGCGTATTTTGGTATATTGGCGGTTTTAGTTGATATTACTTTTCAATATGTTGTTGCGTCTAACAAGAATATACTTGCAGTTTTCAATCCAACAACACCAGTTCCGGGTTTAGAATGGGCATGTGCGTTTTTATCAATGTTCTGGGTTGCACTTTTAGCCTTGAATATGATTATAAAACGAGTATGAGTAATTATATGATTTTTTAACCCTTAAAAAATAAAAATGGAAGGTTATATGATTAACCTAACATTTTCTTTATATCTTCTTTAGGATCACCAATAGGAGTTAAACCATAATTTTCGACTAAAACATTTAGTATATCCTCATTAACCCATCCAGGGATAATAGGTCCTAGATACATGTTTTTAATATTGAGTGCTAGTAAACTCCAGAGTATAGCTGCTGCTTTTTGTTCCATCCAGCTTAACACAAAGGTTAATGGCAAGTCGTTTATTTCCATGCCAAATAGATCCGATAAGGCAACAACAACATCTATTCCAACTATTGCATCATTACACTGTCCTAGATCTATTAATCTTGGTACTCCTTCAATATCTCCAAGATCCATATCGTTGAACCTGTATTTTCCACATGCTAATGTTAACACTATGGTGTCTTCTGGTAGGTTTTTAACAAATTCTGTGTAGTATGTTGCCTGTGGTTTTGGAGAATCACAACCACCCACAACAAAGAAGTGTTTAATTTTCCCTGTTTCTACTAGTTCTTTAATCTTATCTGCCAGTGATAATATTGTTGAAGCTCCAAATCCTGTTGTTAGTACAGTTTCTCTTGGTTCTTCTTCGAGATCTGGTAGTGATTTTACTGTTTCAACCACCGGTGAGAAATCATAATCTTCTATGTGTTTAACTCCGGGTAGCTGAGCAACTCCTACTGTAAACAACCTTTCTTTATAATCATTATTAGGTATGAGTACACAGTTTGATGTCCCAACAATTGCTGCAGGATACTTTGAGAAGGTTTTCTTCTGGTCAAACCATGGTCCACCTATCTGTCCCACTAGATGTTTATATTTTCTGAGTCCAGGATATCCATGAGCCGGTAAAAGTTCGGAATGAGTGTATACATTAATTCCAGTTCCTTCTGTCTGTTTTAATAATTCCTCAAAGGCTTTCATACTGTGCCCTGTTGCAATAATACCCTTACCTTTTATTGAACCAACTTTAACTTCTGTGGGTGTAGGTTCTCCATAGGTTTTTATATGGGCTTTTTTCAACAACTGCATAGCCTTGATATTCATCATTCCAGATTCTGTTGCAAGCTTTACAAACTCTCCTGCATCGAAGTTCACATTGGTAAGTGTGGAATAGAGTCCTCTTTCTAAGAATGCATCCACTTCAGGATCGGTATATCCTAATTCCCGTGCATGGTATACATAGGCGGATATTCCCTTCATTGAGAATAATAAATTATCTTGAAGTCTTGCAACTGTGGCTTCTTTACCGCAAACTCCTTTAACAGTACATCCTGTTTCAAATGCTGTTTGAGAACACTGATAACAAAACATGTCTACTTTTTCTGGCATAAATTTCTCCTCCAAAATCTTAAAGTTCATTATTAAACGAAATCCTAATGTTCGCTCATAGACGAATGTTCTTTTATATACGAACAAGAGTATTTATATTTAACGATCACAACTTAAATTCGCCAATTAAAGAGAACAATTGCATTAAAAATAATTAACAACAACTTTCAAAGTTACTAGTTAAAAAAAAAAATAAGAAGCAAATGACTAAACTACATGTTCGATGAATTTTTTGTTGTTATCCTAATTGGTTCATATAATGAACAATGAGGATATTCTAAATCAGCACACCAATTTAATAAATTAGAAACCAAATATACATTTTTTTCATAATATAGTTAGTTTAAGAGGTTGAAATCATATTAGCATTTGGAAAATATAATGATTAGCTGTTCTTTACTTATTATTGAAATGTATTTTTAGTATATTTACACGTTCCAACAGTGCCTGTTTGGTTATATTTATATTCCCATTCATATCAAATCCATGAACAGTTCCTTTTAGTTGTTTTAAAGTAACATCAACGTTATTTTCTTGAAGTTTATTGGCATAGATGTTGCCTTCGTCTCTTAGGCAATCAAATTCTTCTGTTTCGATAAATGCAGGTGGAAGATTTGAAAATGTTACCGCACTCATTGGTGAAGCGTACGATAACATATGTTTATCACCGTCTTTAAGGTATAATTCCCACATTTGTTTTGTATTTTCTGCACTCCAACCGGGGGCATCGAAAAATTCTTTTATTGAGTGACTGGTCTGTGAGTAATCAGTTACAGGATAAATGAGCATTTGAAAACAAATTGCCGGACCATTACGATCTCTTGCCATTAGGGTAACTGCAGCTGCTAAAGCACCACCTGAACTGTCACCCCCGACAGCGATTTTATCTATATTAATCCCTAACTCATCTGCATGTTCATGAACCCAGAGTAAAGCACTATAAGCATCTTCTGCAGGTGTGGGAAATGGATTTTCCGGTGCAGTACGATAATGTACAAAAATAATTTTGCAATTTGCATTTTTTGCATAATAGCAAGCATTTCTATGATGAGAGTTTGCTTCATGCAAAAAGAAGCCACCACCATGGTAATAAATAAGGCAAGGGGCATTTTGAGTGATATTTTTTGGCTCATAAATTGTAGCTGCAATTTTTTTACCATCATAACTAACAAATTTCTTTTTATCCTTCTTAATATCTTTTCCCGGGCTAAAAAAAGCACAAGAAAAAGCTAAAAATCCATTTATCAATTTTATACGCAAAGGAGAGAAATTTCCAAAATTAACCTGCCGATCATTTTTCAAGTCTTCGTGTAATTCATATTTCTCACTCAAGATAATCACCCAAACTTTTTACAATTCTTAAACAATTCTAACTTTATAATTACCATTAATTGGTACAATAAATAATTATATATTTTTTAAGGTTCGTCTAAAAACGATTGTTCCTTTATAACCGAACGAAAGTATATATATATAGTTACGGTTATCATAATAATTTCAGAATAAAAATTTAAATTAAAATGAAGGCAAGTGATTAAAATGAGTAAAAGAGAACCCTTTAATGATATGCAGATAGAACTGTTCTCCACACCTAAGGGTATTTATGCTATTAACAGCCCTGTAAGAATAAAAATATTATCAATGCTAAGAAAGGGAGAATTAAATTTTGATCAACTTGTTGAAATGTCTGGAAAAGTTAAATCTACAGTATCTGTACACCTAAAAAGGATGGCAAATGAAGGTATTATAGGTTCAAAAATTGATCCCCTAGATGCTCGTAAAAAAATATTTTTTATTAAATCTGAATATCTCGGCAAATTATCCGGTAAAAAGATTGTAACTGAAAAAATAGAAGATTATGTAACTAATTACGTTGACAGTTCAGGAGATCCATACGAATTTTTCAGACTAATATTTCTTACCCTACGTGTTTCACTCATAAGACAGGGAATAGATATTGATCCAATACTTTATGAAGCAGGTATAAAGGTTGGTGAAACACTTTACAATAAAGTTAAGGACCCAAATATAAATAAACTTGCAGAAAACATTGCAATATTCTGGGAAACCCATAATCTAGGACAAGTAGAGATTGAAAGTATAGAACCATTGATCATAAATGTTTCTGATTGTTTTGAATGTCAAAGCTTACCGCCAATAGGAAGACCCGCATGTGCATTTGATTCGGGTATTCTTAAAGCTGTCTTTTCAGCACATTTCCAAGAGGAACTAGTTGTAAATGAAACTAAATGTTATGCATTGGGCGATAACTATTGTTCATTTACCATCAAAAATAGGGAATGATAAACCTAAACTAATTTAATTTTCATAAAAATAAAATTTGTAATAAAAAGTATTAATTTTAAAAAGAACAATAATCATATTAACAAGATTATAATTCGTTTATTTGAATGGTTTAAGATTTATAATAATTATAATAATAAAATGGTGATGTTATGAGGGGTCTACTCATTGGAAGAATGCAACCAGTCCATGAAGGACATTTAGAAGTAATAAAAAGAATCCTAGAAGAAGTGGATGAAGTTATTATTGGAATAGGAAGTGCACAACTAAGCCATACACTTAAAGATCCATTCACAGCAGGTGAAAGGGTATTAATGCTTACAAAAGCATTAACCGAGAAGGGAATTCCCGCATCAAAATATTATATCATACCTATACAAGATGTTACTTGCAACTCAATCTGGGTTGCCCATGTTAAAATGTTAACACCACCATTTAGATGTGTATACTCCGGAAACTCCCTTGTTCAACAGTTATTTAAAGAAGGAGGATATCAAGTTACAATTCCCCCACTATACAACAGAAAACTGTATTCTGGCACCGAAGTCCGGAAGAGAATGCTTGAAGGAAAAGACTGGGAATCATTGGTTCCAAATTCAGTTTTTGAAGTTATTCAAGAAATAGATGGAGTTTCAAGACTTAAACAGTTAACAATTAAGGAAGTAAATGAAATTAAATAGTTAACAAATCCATAGAACATTAATTTCATAAAAAAATGTGGTAAAATGACTGTTAGAATAATAGAAAAAACTATAGAGACAATAACAATCTCTGATTTAATGGATTCAGTGAAAACAAATCCACAGATCATAGAATGTGGAGCTATATTTTCATTTGAAGGAATAGTACGTGGAAAAGAATCCAATAAAAATACTACTACAATGGATTTAACAACATCCAACCTCAAAGAAACAGAAAAAGAACTTGAAGATATTGTAAAAAACATTCAAGATAAACACGGTGTAATTGAGATAGCTGTAGTCCATTACATAGGTAAATTCAAACCCGGAGACCCACTGTTTCTTACCGTTGTTGCTGGAGCCCACAGACATGAAACCAAAGCAGCATTGGATGATGTTATTGAACGTGTAAAATATGAATTGGACTTTAAAAAAGAGGAACACACAGACAATGGTACCAATATCATAATGTCAGGTGGTTAAATGAAATTTATAAGGGATAGCCTTCATGGAAACCTTCAAATAAATGAATTTGAAGTTAAATTAATTGACACCCCACAAATTCAAAGATTAAGACGTATTAAACAGTTGGGTTTTACATATTTAGTTTATCCCGGAGCGAATCATACACGATTTGAACATTCAATAGGTTCAATGTACTTAGCATCCCGGCTTGCAAACAGCCTTGAACTATCAGAAGAAGAGAAAGAGATGTTACGTGTAAGTGCAATACTCCACGATGCAGGACACGGACCATTTTCACATGTTTCAGAGTCTGTACTTGAAAGATCACACGAAGAATTAACTTCAAAGCTCATATTAGAATCAGAACTATCGGATATATTATCAGAAAAATTTGATCCAAAGGAAATAATTAAACTGATAAGTGGAGAAGGACGATTGGGACATATAATATCTGGAGACCTAGATGTTGACAGAATGGATTATCTATTAAGAGATTCATATTACACAGGAGTGGCATATGGAGTTATAGATGTTGAAAGACTCATACACAACATGAAACTTGATGGTAATCTCATACTCAAGGCAAAAGGTGTACAAGCTGCAGAATCAATGCTTTTAGCAAGATATTTCATGTATCCCAGCGTATACCAACACCACACAACACGTATAATCAACTCCATGTTCCGACGCTGCCTCAATCAACTCTTTAAGAAGGGACTCATAATACCCGAAAAAATTTACAAATACGATGATGCAGATATCATAATCACCGCAAGGAATCAAAAGGGATTCATAGCAGATATGATGCACAGACTTGATAATAGAAAACTTTTCAAAACAGTCTACTCACTTCAACTCGATGAATTAGAAAATCCTAATGCAGTTTTTAAAATAGATATAGACAGCATAAGATCATTTGAAAATGAAATATCCGAGGAATTAGATATCCCAGCAGAATATGTTATTATAGACATACCAGATTATCCATCATTTGATGAGATGAAAACAACAGTATCTTCCAAGGGAAAACTGGTTAATCTAAGTGAAATATCCACTATCGTAAGCACTCTACGTGATGCAAGATTCAATCATGCCGATCTATGTATATACTTACCAGAGGAGTATTCAAACTGTTCAAAAGGATTCAATTTTGAAAACTATATTGAAATACCTAAATAAACTATTAAAGAAAAATTAGATTAACTAAAAATAAAGTGTATTTAACCATATAGAATGATGTGAAAAAAATGATAGTTATCGCAATTACCGGTGCAAGTGGTGTGGTTTATGGCAAAAGGCTTCTTGAAATTCTAAATGAACTTGGAGAAGAAACAGCAGTTGTTGTAACAGATCCAGCAAAAATAATATTAAAATATGAACTAGGAATTGAAGAAGATGAAATCAAAAAATTAGCATCTGAATATTACAGCCCAAAAGACCTTACTTCTTCCATAAACAGTGGATCCTTTAAATTTGAATCAATGGTTATTGTGCCCTGTACAATGAAAACATTATCTGCAATAGCAAATGGATATGCAAATAATGCAGTTACCAGATCGGCAGATGTGACCCTTAAAGAGAGAAGAAAACTTGTAATTGTGCCTAGAGAAACACCACTAAGATCTGTTCACCTTGAAAATATGCTCAAAGTAAGCAATGAAGGTGCAATAATTCTCCCTGCAATGCCTGGATTTTATCACAGACCTAAAACCAACGAAGAGTTAGTTGATTTCATTGTGGGAAAGATATTAGATGTTCTAGGTATAGAAAACAACATGTTTGACAGATGGACAGGGGAAATGGAATGATTAAGGATCAAGAATTTATTAAAAATCCAAATGTACCCGGTCCAACTAAGGAAGAGGTTAGATGTATTGTTATCTGCAAATCAGATGTTAAACCCGAAGAGGTTATTGTTGATATTGGATGCGGTACGGGAGGCTTAACATTAGAGTTTGCAAAACGGGCCAAAACTGTATATTCCATCGATATTAACCATGATGCTATTGTAACAACCCAAAAAAATCTTGAAAAACATGGACTAACCGGAAATGTTGAGCTCATTGAAGGCGATGGCTTTGAAGTGCTGGATAAAATAGAAAAATTTGATTTACTAGTTATAGGTGGAAGTGGTGGTAAACTACCAATTTTAATCGAAAAGGGTTATAATAAACTCAACAACAATGGTCGGATTATTATAATGGCAATACTCCTCGAAACATGTGCAGAAGCAATATCTTCACTCAAAAAACTTTCCATAAAACTTGATGTGGTAAATGTTTCGATTTCTAAGGGTGAAATAACTAATAGGGGAACTATGATGTTAGCAAGAAACCCCATTACCATAATAACTGCCCATAAGAGTATTTAATTAATTATTTATTACAAGGAACACTATGAAAATCATGAAAAGATTAGGCTGGAGAACTGAAATTGCTATTTTACTTATTTTATCTTCGGGGATACTATATTTAATCCAATTCTACACATTCCACGAACCTAGAACAGAACTGTTTTATTTGGGAATTGATCTTGCATTTTTACCCATAGAAGTTTTACTAGTTGTTCTCGTAATAGAAACCGCTATAAGTCGACGGGAAAAGAGTGTGTTGCTTGAAAAATTAAACATGGTCATTGGTGTTTTCTTTAGTGATGTCGGAACTGAACTACTCGGTGAAATATCTAAATTTGATATAAAATCAAAAAGCATCAACGAAACACTGATAATAAATTCAAATTGGGCTGATTTAGATTTCCAAAAAGCTAAGGAATATATAACAAAACGTAAATATCATCTTGAAATTCATAGCAACGATCCAGATTCAATTGAATTTTTAGAAGAAACAAAGAAGTATTTAATGGGTAAAAGAAGATTTTTATTAGCTTTACTTGAAAATCCTAACCTATTAGAACATGAAACATTTACAGAACTTTTAAGAGCTGTCTTTCATCTTACAGAAGAGCTTGAAAAAAGAAAAGACATTAAAAACCTCCCTAAAGCAGATTATGATCACCTTAAATTTGATACTGAAAGGGCATATAACATATTGATCTATCAATGGGTGGAATATATGGAACATCTTATGAACAACTACCCATACCTTTTCTCGTTGGCTATGAGGACAAATCCATTTGATCCAAATGCAACAATTGAAATACAGGATATTTATTGATATCATAAAATATCATTATAATAATAATGTTAACGAAAAATAATGCTAAATACTTCTTTAATTCATAAAATATTTATATAGTAAATTACATACTTATAAAAAAGCTTTAATACACTAAAAAAAGTAAATGTGGTTGATTTAATGGAGAGGTTAACTCTCAAACAGTACAGAAAGATGGTTGAAAAGGTTCTTGAGTTCAAAAGGTTGAACGGAGAGATGCCCCCATATACAGTTGTTGATGGATGTAAAATTAGTAAAATTGTATATGTTGACATGATAGAAACCGCTAATAAGTTTCTACTTGAAATGGGGCGTAACCCAGAAATTATAGAAATTGGAAGACCAACGGATATGAACTATATTATAAAGTTCTAATTCTTTGAAAATCCATTTTTGGGAAAACAAATAAAAATTCTCTTACTACCACTAGTTTTAATGTTCTAAAGTTATCAAAAAGTTGTATAGGGTTTATTTTTAAGAAAAGAAATATTTTTAGTTAAGGATTTTATTTTAAAATTTTATATATGTACTATTCGATTAGTTTGCCATTATCATTTTTAACATTATCAAAATCTGTTTTGTATATATGTGCACTTACAGAGTGAACTGTTACTGGCCCTAATTTTATTTTCAAATGTTTTGATATATATTTTGAGAGTCCTTTAAGTCCGAAGAAGTTAGGAATCCATGAACCATAAATATCTTGACTTCTCCAAATAGCTGTTGTATACAGCATGTTTTTACGTATTTTAAAATCAATCATGACAAGGCTTGGTATCTCATTTTGGCACTGATCTATTGATGGATCAAAGGTGGTCATTGTTGCTCTTCTTGATGTTTCACATCTATTAAGCCTGTTTATAACGGATTCAACTTGATCAATTTTTACCTTGTAAATATCTCGACCCATCTTGAATCCAAAATGCTCCCTCAACCTTTTTCCATAATTAATTCCATCATGATGATTTTCAATATCCAAAAACGCTTCCTCATATCGTCTTAATTTTTCAGGAGATAAATATCCTTGGGGCAGTTCTGAATTTAAAGGATCCTGAACAGTGGCTATTACATTTAAAATTTCTTTGGTCATAAGGTCACGTTCATCCTCCACCATATCACCATGATCCATTATCTGTTTTATTATAGCAATCCACGCATCTTCAGCCTTATTAGTTTCTATTGTGAACATATATAATCACCATTAAATCCCTATTAATTATTTCAAAAGTAATATACTAAAAATATTTTTATATCTTGACTTTTATTTATGATAATATTATTACACTCTATCCTTAATATTTTCTTATAATATTTAGATTATGGTTCAATAATAATCTTGGCTGTTAACATAGGAATACTTAAGACAGATTTATATTGGAAGATTGAAGAAAATTTTCATTCAGCAATTGAAAATGGAGATACCATGACCAACGATCTTCTACAATATTCTAAAATAACCAGTGAAAACAAAGAAAGGATCCTTGTAAATTTTGATCATGTATTGGAACATGCTTTAACAAACTTGAAAGTTCAAATTGAAGAAAACAATGCAATTATCACCCATGATAAATTGCCCACGATAAAAGCTGATGAACATTTAAAGGTCCAATTATTCCAGAATATAATCGGGAATACCCTTAAATACCGAAGCCAGGAAACACCAACTATTCATATATCTATAACGAAAGAAAAAAACCATTATATTAGTATAAAAGATAATGGAATAGGAATGTCATCTAAACACATGGAAAAGATATTCATCATATTCCAAAGACTACACACACATGAAGGGTATGAAGGAACTGGAATTGGACTTGCAATAGCCCAAAAAATTGTACACCAAAAAGGCGGACAATCTGGGCTGAATCAGAACCTGGAAAAGGCACAACATTCTATTTTACCATTCCAATTAATAATAAATCCTTTAGATTAACCCAACATTTTGGACTAAATGAATCTATCTAACTATTGGAAAATTAGTTTTAAGCCGAGTGGAAGTGTAACATCCACATTTACTTTTGAGAAATTTTTAAACATATATTCAACCATTTTTCGCCTATCTTAAGCATGGATCCAAGAAAGTATGGTTCAACTTACCACAGGATTTAACCTTGAATGTATGGTTTATCATCTTTATGTGCCGTTATCTTGATCTTTATTTTTTTTTATTGATGCTTCTAAAATTTCAGGAAGGTCTCAAAAATGGTCTAGATCTTGATGTGTTTTTATTATTTATTTATATTTTTCAAAATTAATTCCTTCATTAATAATGCATCTTTATGGATAGTATTGTCCTTGTAACTTGCATCTATCAGTATCATTTTTTCATAGTCCCGCATAATTAAGGGGATGTATAAACATTTCTGGTAAGGATTTATTTGTAATATTTTTCATTAATTATTTTAGATGGTCTCCAAAATAAATAACATTTGTGATTTAACATTAAAATTTCCATTACAACCCATGCTGTTCTAAGATTTGTGAATCAAGACATTATCCCATTAATTGCTGTCTTTTATTGCTGTTTAGATATTATGATAAGTTTTTACACTATTTTTCATTTTTGTTCATGATATTCTTCTTCAGCATTGATGTTCCAGATATTTTCTTTTGATTTTATATCATTTTTCATATTTTCGACTGCTGTCATTGCAGTTAGCATGGAATGGTCCATGTTGTTGTAACGATGCATTCCATTTCTTCCTATTAAAAATAGATTTTCAAACTGGTCTGTGAAGCTTTTAATAATATCAAACTGGTTATAGGTTCCAAAGTATGCAGGATAAGTCTTTTGAACTTTTATGACTACACTATCAATTACTTCTTCTGCAGTTATTATGTCAATTTTTTCTAATTCTTTTATAGCAAAATCTGTGAACTTTTCATTAGACATGTTCCACATATCATCACCCTCATTGCAGAAGTATTCTAATCCTATCCACACTTTAGAGTCATCTTTTACAAGATATGGGCTCCAATTATTGAATATTTGAAGTCTGCCTATCTTAACATCTCTTTCTTGGATGTATATCCAGTTATCAGGTACTAAATCATTAACTGTATTTAATTTGGTTTCATTTTTTATTTTCAATTCATTAAGAAGGAGACCTACTGTTATGAAATCACGGTACATCAAACCTTGTGCTACTTCAGAAACATCACTAGGTATATTACCTTCAAAAGAATTTATTAAATCTTTAACAGGCATAGTTGATAAGAAGTAATCTCCCTCAATCTTTTTAACTTCACCTGTAAACTCATCTAAAACTTTAATTGCATTTAATTCACTTTCATTATTTTGTATTCCTATAACCTTCTTTTCATTGTGTATTTCTCCGCCATTTTCGATAATGATTTTTGCAACTTCTTCCCATAACTGACCAGGTCCATGTTTTGGGTACATGAATTGACCTATTAAACTTGTTTCAACATTCTTCTGAGTTATTGAGCTATCACTAGTGAATCTCTTTTTAAAAGCATGCAATATAGCATTTGTAATTGAAAGTCCTTTTATCCTTTGAGATCCCCATTCTGCTGTAATTTGGTTACATGCAACACCCCAAACCTTTTCAGTGTAATCTTTAAAAAATGTCTGATACAATTCAACACCAAACCTATTTATGAAAAAATCTTCAAGGGATTTTTCAGGTTTAATCTGACTAAATGATGTTTTTATATAACTTAATCCTATTTTAACGGTTCTTTTAATTCCTAAATTAGAAAATGTATTGTAATTTAATGATATGGGATAGTTAAAGAATTTTCTAAGAAAAAAAATCCGTGACAACCTACTACGGTTAAGCATCACTTCATCAACGAACTCTGGATCTGGTGCAGGGCGCGTCTTAGTTTTAACCGACCCTACATCATGTTTAACAGATTCCTTTGAGATGGGTATTTCCCTTCCAACTGCAAGATCATCCTTCGCAGGAGCTCCTTGTTGAGGTAAAATATTGGTCCACCAATCCATAACCCTTTCTGATTTAGAAAAAAACCGATGCCCACCAATATCTATTCTGTTCCCTTTGTAATTTATTGTTTTAGATATGCCTCCAATATAATTACTTTCTTCATAAATTATAGGTTTTATATCTGTCTTATCAAGTAGTTCATAAGCTGCTGTCAGCCCCGCCGGACCTGCACCTATAATAATAGCTGTTTTCTGATTTTTTTGACTGTCAACCATAAATATTCCTCATAAAAAGAATTTAATTAAATCTACCGGAATAATATATATTTTCTTGCAAAGAAGTTCCAGAATAATATGATAATTGCAGCAAATATCTTAGATATTAAATAATATATTTGAAGATCTTGAGTAAAAAACCATATGAAAACTTCATTAAAACCTAACCCTACTATTCCTATAATAGTAAACATTCCAAATTCAAGATGTCTATTTTTTAATTTTCTTTTATTAAAAACCCAACTTATACTAAGGAAATAATTAACTATTAATCCCAGTATGAAAGCTATTGCTGCTGAAATAAGATAATAAATACCAAAAAAATCAGTTAAGATAAATAAAGATAAAAAATCGACTATAAAAGCTGCAGCACCAACGAAAAGGTATCTGAACATTTGGATATGAGTTTTGTATGTGTTATCCCTCAACAATTCTCGACTTAAGTTTCTTATTCCTAATTTCATTTTTAACATCCAAATTTTTTTTATTTTTAATCGTGATCATATGTAGTTAGTATATAGATTTAAAGAGTTGTATAAATTCAATAAAAATCTCATTTACAGATAAATATAGTTTAATTCCAACCAACAACTGCATAAATCCTTAAATTAAGTATATCACTATTATTTACTTTTATATATCAAATAATATAGTAATCATCATTTGAATTTCCCCAAACAAAGTAGTATTTTATTCCATATCTTTAAACTCCACTTTAAATTTAATTATTGATCATTGTTGGGTTCGAGAATCCAAAGTATCTTATACTTAAAGGACTTTCATGTTAGAAGCATCTATTTTTCTACTCAATTACACTAAATTGGATTTAGTAATAAATTCTTTTTAGAACAAGCAAGTGATAATAAAAATTATTTATATATAACAAATATAGATAAAATGTAAAAAAATGTATTAATTTTGATTAAAAATTAATTTAACAAATAAACTTTTAAGTTTTTTAATTTTCCATTTGTAATTTCACTATAATTTCCCATATATGCGGATTGATTTGAATTATCCCATATAAAGTAATAATCAATCTTATATTTTTTTAAATCACTTCTAAGATTTGAAGCACTAATATTATTTTGAGGTTGTCCATATGATGTAATATTCATGTAATAGGCCAAATAATTCATATCTGGTAAGTTATCATTCGATGCTACATTGCCATGCACACCGTATTGATTTAATATTTCACTCTGATAATAACTGGCTTCTCCAGTATTAGCATTTTGTATAAGATAATTTATGGGCATAGTTATAACTAAAAATGCAAAGACTACTAAAACTATGGTTTTTCTTATGTTAGAAAACTTATCTTTGGTAAAGAAATCTATTTTAAATAATAAATTAATTAAATGTCCACCCATTAATATCAGCAGGACAAAAATGAGCCATATATATCTCTCTTCAACAACAACTACAACGAAACTACCTGCTAAAATGAGTATTGTAACAAGATAGTATATATTATTCTGTGATAGCAGTTTACGAGGCGGATGAATACACATTATGATATAAGCTATTATTATTAACAGTGCCAATATTGAGAAATTGGTTAGCATGGTTCCAATTTTCAATGTATTATTCCATATCAAGTTTATTTGATAATTGAAGTTATTCCAAGATTTAAACGGACTCCATTGTTTTGGGATAAGTTTTGAATTAATTTGATTTGGGTTATGAATTCCTTCTAGATAGTCTGGAACTCCTTGTGATTGGGGGCCAACCAGTGCGTAGTTATAACTTCCAGCCGTTCCAAATGTTAATTTTTGATCTTTTATACTTATTAAACCAATCCAAAGTCCACTTATCATTAAAAAAATTGCAAATCCTAATACTAAATTTTTAATTACTTTTTCTCTCCTGTATCTATCTGAATTATGGTAATATTGGAATAGATTAAAGATTAAAAAAGTGGCAATAAAAAAGGTAAATCCATAACTTTTTGATAAATAAGCCAATGCTCCGAATATACCACATAATGCCCCATTAAATAACTTATTAGGATATTCAAAATTAAATATTATTTCTAAATAATAAACAAAAATACAAACCATAAGCAAATCAGGGGTTATAAAACTCAACGCAAAATATAAAATTAAAGGAACAAACATTAAGAGTACAACTGTTCTAATGACTTCATTCATCTCTAATCTATAAGAAAGCTGTCGTATGCCGATTATAGTAAAAAATCCTATGATAATGGATAATAATTTTGTTAATTGTAGCGCGGCTAAAGGTGTGTGTCCGAAGAAAAGGAAAGGAATAAGTAACCAAGATAAAAGAGGTCCCCAGTAATCACTAATTGATCCATAAATATTGCCTGACATGAATATATGTGCAGTATTTATATATCCTATTCCATCGTTGTTGATTTGATATTGATAGTATCTAAATAGGATAATACCTAAAATTAGATAGATAATTAAAATAATGATCAACCTAATATCAATTTTCCATTTGATAATAGACTTTTTTAGTGTAAAATTCCTATTTAATATACGCATACTTACCTCAATTAATAAGAATCTGGTTATGGTTTGTAGTATTAGTATTTCATAAACGATTAAATCAATTCTTTTGTTAATCTAATTGAATGATTTAATATTAATGCATTGTTATTAATTCCATGTACTCATTAAATTTCTTTTTTTTCTTTTCTATTGAATTTTATAATGTTATCAGATTTAAGCAACAATTATCCTAAATAATTAATTATAAATATTATTCTGAAGCTGGGATTTTTAATAGATTATTTCTAAACTGCCTGAAAATTTGGATGAAATAAAAAATTAATGAAGTTAGAGGTGAGTTATTATCTTCCGTTTTTTTTTTGAAAGCAAATAATCCGGTGTTAAATTAATTAATTAATATAAATTTCTAATTAAAAAAAAATAGGAAAAAATTGGAAATTTTTATTTTCCTGTTTTGATTTAAATGTGTAGGTTGTTTGTAGGTTATTTCCGGCCATGTCGCTAATTGCTGCTCCTGGTATGGTTACTGTGTACCATGTGTTTGCCGTTTTAGTACTGGTTTTGATGGAAATTGTGGTACCACTGATGATTTTAGTTATGTTTATTGTTTTTACCCGCACTATTTTTGACTGTTATTTTGTTATAATTGGTACTGTTTTTGATGTTTTCAATGAATTTAATGGTGATAGTGCTTGTTTTGCTGACACCGGTTTTCTGGTTGGTGGGATTAGTTGTTGATACTTTTGGAGGAATTTTGTTTATAGTATAAGTCTGTTTGTAAATAGGAGATTTATTAGTTGCTAGATCCACAGCTAAGTATTCTAAGGTTGTTGTCGTGGAAATAGTTATAGGAACATTATATACTGTACTAGATGTGGTAGGTGTAGATCCATTGAGTGTATAATATATAGTTCCTGGTTCGCTTATCTTTAAAGTAATAGTTTTTGTAGTATTATACAATCCACTTGTAGGATTGGCACTAGCTGTTGGTGAAATAGTGTCTATTGTATAGTTTTGTGTATATATTGTGATGTATTACCTGCTAAGTCCATTGCTAAGAATTTTAAAGTCATATTTGAAGCTACAGTAATAAGAGAAGTGTACCTATTGCTGTTAAATGTAGGTGTACTACCATCTGTTGTATAATAAATTGTTCCAGGTTCACTCATAGATAATGATACATTTTTTATAGTGTTATATAAGCCGCTTGGGATATTAGCATCAGCAGTAGGTGGAATATTGTCAAATACCGCAACTGATGTTGTTAGTTGTTGGTTGTCAACTATTGCCTCTATGTATGCAAGACCTATTGTTCCACTTGTTAAAACAGATTGTGCAATTCCTTTAACTATAGATGTTGTGCTGATATTTCCTAATGTACTGGTAATATTCACAGGTATACCATCAGGCACATAACCATTTACAATGTTTCCATGATTATCATGCACTAAATCAACGGATATTATGTCAGTGGATGGTATTAAAGTTAAAACTAACCAAGAAGTAACTGGTACAGGCATATTATACAAATCTACTGTTAATGGACCTGCATTAGAACCCCACCAATTAAGTGATGCCGTTATTACTGTTCCAGTAGCAGTATTTGAGATACTATCTCCGTCTACTGCGGTGTTTCCAATAAATCTGTTGAAAATTGCATTAAAAGCCCACCAGGGTTATTAAATATAGCACCATCATCATTATAAGCGGAGTTATTTATTAAATTATTGCTAGTTAAAGTTAACAAACCTTCATTCCAGATAGCACCACCATCAGCATTTGCTTTGTTATTTGTGAAAGCACTGTTGTTTACAGTCAAAGAACTCCCAACATCATTGTAAATAGCACCACCAAAAGATGCACTGTTATTTTCGAATATAGTATCATTAATTGTACAATAAGTACCATTACTGTATATAGCACCATCAACAGTGTTATTTAAGAAAGTGCAGTTGTTAACAGTCAAATCACCACTATTCTCAATAGCAGTATTTAATGCGTTTTCAAATACTATGTTATTAATATTGACTGTTACTCCAGGATTTATAGTGAATATATGACCGGTTGATGATATACCGTTACCGTTTATATAAGCAGTGCCATTGTTAAATACATCAAAATTAAGATTCTTAGAAATAATTAAACCTGTTCCTATCTGATTGAATGTTGCATTACTCTCGAGCATTATTGTGTCGCCAGGATCAGCACCAATAATAGCACCAATAAGTGTCCCGAAAACATATCCTGCAGGATAAACTCCTCTAGCTACAGGTTGTCCATTATTATAAATCTGTGGATCCGGTAATTTTACAGTGGATATCGGTATCTTAGATGTAATAATGGTCGTTGTTTTAGTTAATTGGGTTGTATTCTGGTTCATGCTAGTCTGATTCAAATTAGTGTGCGTTATATTCCTAGGTGCTGCAGCAGAAGCTCCACACATCATCAAAGTAAAACAAAAACAATACTAGAAAGCCCAATCTATTAAGATATTTAGATGTATGCATTATATCCCCCCCCTCTTTACAAATTTTAGTCTTAAACTACATATCATCAAGAGTTTTTTATAATTAACTACTAAAATTATTTTTAGTCTGAAAGGACTTCCATATATACATTTTTAAAAAATACTTGAAACCCTTGTAAAAATAACACTTTCTACAAATACAGCTACTAAAAGAGTCTTTTTTTGCATTATTATTAAAAAACCAATCTTAAAAAATATTCATATCTAAAACTAAATCAAAAAAAGGTGGATGGAAAGTTAATGATTTAATCTGGAGTAACCTCTCTAAAGATAGTATTCTTACACATTATTTCTTAATTTTTCAAGAATATTTTAAATTTGGTCTACAAAAATCTCGCTTTACAAACAGGTTAATGAATCAAAATAAAAAAATGCCCATAGCAGTATAAAAATATTTCCAAATGCAAAATAATAAATAACAGGGTAATTTTCATTTTTTATTCAGCATACTACCAAATATGAGTTTGTATATATTTTATAATAGGTTATTCGCATGGCGGAAGTTAAAATTCTATTGGTAGAAAATGAGAGTATTAAGGCTATGGATATTAAGCGAACTTTGGAATCATTCAGTTATAATGTTCCATATGTAGCTTCCAGTTGCAAAGAAGCTATAGAGCAAGCTTTAGTTATTATACCAGATCTTATTTTGATGGACATAGTTCTTAAAGGAACAATAGATAGTATTGAAGCTGTTTCTAAGATTAAAAAGCTTAATATACCAGTTATATTTCTAATTTCCCATTCTGAAGAGTCTAAAATTGAAAGATCTAAACTCACAGAACCCTTTGAATATATAATAAAACCATACAAACTCAATGAACTTAAATATGCCATAAAACTTGCCATTTACAAAAATATAATGGAAAAAAAGTTGAAAGCAAGCGAAAAAGAGTATAGAAGTATCATAGAAACCACACATGAGGGAGTAGCAATTGACACTCCTGAAGGTGGTTTTACTTATGTAAATAGTAGATTTGAAGATATGATTGGATTCAAAAAAGAAGAATTAATCGGTCAAGATGTTTTAGATTTATTGTCTCACGATCAAATACCATTAATTAGAAATTCAAGGAAAAGACTTCATAACGGTGAAAAATTTGAAATGCAATGCAAATTCCATAGAAAAGATGGATCAATACTTTGGACCATTGCACAATCTTCACCATTGTATGATGATAATGGGAAGCATATTGCAAATCTGGCAATGCATACTGACATAACAGAACGTAAAAGTGCAGAACAAAAACTGGCTGAACGGGCATTTATGTTAGCCAATATTAACGAAGCAGTGATTGGTACTGATGTTAATTACCATATTAATTACTGGAACAAATCAGCTGAAAAGATGTATGGCTACAGCAAGGAGGAAATCATAGGCTTATATAGTGATATATTAAAGCCAAAATTTTTTGGTTTGACAAAAGAGGAGGCAATTAAGCAACTTGAAACTGTTGGAAATTTAAATGTCGAACTCATTCACACAACAAAGAATGGAAGGGAGATTATTGTCGATTCTAGAAACCAAACTTTATATGATGAAGCTGGAAATCGCTACGGTATAATAGGAATTAACCGAGATGTAACAGAACGTAAAAAAAATGATGAGAAACTTAAATTGGCTAGTTTGTATAATCGGAGCTTGATTGAGGCGAGTTTAGATCCCCTAGTTACAATTGGTCCTGATGGTAAAGTTACTGATGTTAATAAGGCAACTGAAACTGTTACTGGTTATTCCAGAGATGAAATTATTGGATCGGATTTTTCATACTATTTCACAGAACCTTTGAAGGCTAAAGAGGGTTATCGTCAGGTTTTTAAGGAAGGTTTTATTCGTGATTATCCACTTGAAATTCAACATAAGGATGGGTATGTGACTCCAGTTTTGTATAATGCTTCGGTTTACCGGGATGAATCAGGAAATGTGGTTGGAGTTTTCGCAGCAGCACGAGATATCATCGAAAGCAAAAAAGCCGAAAACGAACTTAAATTGGCGAGTTTGTATAATAGGAGCTTGATTGAGGCGAGTTTGGATCCCCTAGTTACCATTGGTTCTGATGGTAAAGTTACTGATGTTAATAAGGCAACTGAAACTGTTACTGGTTATTCCAGAGATGAAATTATTGGATCGGATTTTTCAGACTATTTCACAGAACCTGAAAAAGCAAAGAATGGTTATAAAAAAAGTTTTTATGAAGGTTTCGTGAAAGATTATCCACTTGAAATACAACATAAAGAAGGATTTATAACGCCTGTCTTGTATAATGCCTCAGTTTATAAAGATGAATCCTGTGAGATCATTGGTGTGTTTGCAGCTGCACGTGATATCACAGAATACAAGAAAGCTGAAGATGCATTACGAGAAAGCGAAAAGAAATATAGGGACATCTTTGAAGAATCATTTGATGGCTTGTTTATTACATCACCTGAAGGAAAAATCCTCGATATGAACAAGAGAGGTATTGAGATGTTTGGTTACAATACCAAAGAAGAGATTTTGAGTCTGAATCTCGTAGAGGATGTGTATGCGGATCCTAATGATAGAAAGAAAATACTTAAAATAGTTAATGAGCAGGAAAGTTCGGAATATGAGGTTGTTGTCAAAAAGAAAAATGGGGACAAAATGATCACCCGTTGCTCTTTATCTGCTGTAAAGGACAAAGGAGTTATTACAGATTACAGGGGGATAATTCGAGACATAACCGAAAGTAAAGAGGCTGAAAATGATATTATCCATGCAAAAGAAGAATGGGAAAACACATTTAATGCTGTACCTGACTTGATTGCCATACTAGACACCAATTTCAGGGTTGTTCGTGCCAACAAGGCTATGGCCAACAGATTAAATGTAACTCCTGAAGAAACCATTGGACTTACCTGTTATGAGGTAGTTCATGGACTGAATTCAGCCCCATCATTTTGTCCATACAGTAAACTACTTGAAGACGGTCAAGAGCATACAGCAGAAGTTCATGAGGATCTTTTAGGTGGTGATTTCATTGTTAGTGTATCTCCTTTACATGATAAGGATGGAAAACACATTGGGGTTGTTCATGTCGCCCGTGACATTACCAAGCGTAAACAAACAGAAAACGAGATAAAAAAATCTTTAGATGAAAAAGAAGTTCTTCTTCGTGAAATTCATCATAGGGTCAAAAATAATCTTCAGATTATTGCAAGCTTACTTAATCTTCAAGAATGCGGTGATGATAAAGGTGCGAATGATATTTTGAGTGAGAGTATGGGTAGAGTTAAAACAATGGCCACTATTCATGAAAAACTTTATGAATCACCATCTCTGAGCGAAATCAATTTCAAGGAATTCACTGAGAAACTTGTATATGACATATTATACAGTTATGGAATTCAAAAAAATTTAATCAAAACCAATCTAATCATTGAAGATATTAATTTAAATATTGACACAGCTATACCCCTAGGACTTATAATCAATGAATTAGTGACCAACATTGTTAAATATGCGTTTCCTAACTCAAAAGGGATCATAACCATCAAACTAAATTCACTCCCGGAACACATGGAACTCACGATAGCTGACGATGGAATTGGATTTCCAAAAGATGTTAATATGAAAAATATAGATACTCTTGGTCTGGAACTAGTAAAAAATCTTGTTAACCAGTTAGAAGGGAATTTAATATTGAATAGAAAGAATGGAACCGAATTTAAAATTACATTTAAAGAAGTAAAATATAAAGAGAGACTATAGAATTACTAGATAGGAGTCGTTATAGTTTCCATTATGCAATGGGGGAAATTAAATATCCGGATAAATAAAATTTTTGTCTGAGGTATCATACCATCATTTAAGATGGATAATATAATCTGAAATATCATCCATACGATTTACATTAAAAAAACTTCTTCCTGTATCATCTAAAGAATCACCATCGACATATTTTACATTCAAATCCATTATCAAACTCTTAACATCCCTTATATCTTCATTTAAAAGTTTTAAAATGTTAGATTTTATATCTTTTTTATAGATAGAATGTAGAGGTTCTAACTTGCCATCGGGCCATCTTGGAACAATTGCATCAAAATCTGGTTCGTTAGAATATTGGAACATTTTATTTACAAAGTACTTAGAAACAAATGGAGAATCGCACGGAACTACCATTGCTTTATCAGATTTTATATTCTCCAATCCGACTAACATTCCTGCTAGAGGTCCTTTATCCTCAAAAATATCTGTGAATATGTGGAGTTTGGATCTATTTGATGGTAATTGTTCAAAAATTTTATTATAATTATCAACTTGATTATTGTCCCTTAATACAACTATTATCTCATCAGCAACATCAATTAAGTTTTTTATTACATGCATGATCATGGGTTTTCCATTCAAGTCCATTAAACCCTTATCTTTACCCATTCTTCTACTTTTACCACCGCATAGTAATATAAATGATTTCATTGTTCACCATTAATTATATTGGCTATTATTATGGTTTGATTTTTGGGAATGATTTCTAAATAAAAAAAATAGTAAATTTACATCAACCTTGATGTTGGGTAATTTGGACTCTCATTGGTTATCATAAGATCGTGTGGATGGCTTTCTGTCATTCCACTGGATGTTATTCTCACAAATTTAGCCTTTTTCTGGAGGTCTTTAATACCTGCAGCACCACAATAACCCATTGATGCTTTAATTCCGCCTATTAACTGGAAAAGAATCTCATTTGTATGTCCTTTATATGGGACAACTCCTTCTACACCTTCAGGTACAAGTTTTGCATGTTTCATTGGACCCTTAACTTCTTGGAAATAACGATCCGTTCCTGCTCCTACACCACCAGTCATGGCACCGAGTGAACCCATTCCACGGTATTGTTTGAACTTCCTTCCGTTCATTATAACAACATCTCCTGGTGATTCGTGTGTTCCAGCCAGAAGACTTCCAAGCATAACAGCATCGGCTCCTACTGCAAGTGCCTTAGCAACATCACCAGAATATCTTAAACCACCATCACCAATTACGGGTACATCATAATCTTTGGCAACATCAGCTACACTGGATATGGCTGTTAATTGTGGAACTCCAACACCGGCTATTATTCTAGTTGTGCATATTGATCCTGGTCCAATACCTACTTTAAGACCATCTACTTCTGCAGATAATAAATCTTCAGCTGCCTGACTAGTTGCTATATTACCAACAAGGAGATCAGCATCAATATTTTCATTCATTGTCTTAGCAAATTTAACTATGCTTGGTTTATGTGCATGTGCACAGTCCACAGCTATAATGTCTGCACCTGCATCGTCAAGTGCCATGGCACGTTCAAGATCGAATGGACCTGTAGCTGCTGCAACTAAAAACCTGCCCTTTTTATCTCTTGAAGCTGTTGGGAAATTTTTACGTGCAAGAATATCCCTCATGGTCAGTATACCTACTATAAACCCATCATCAACAACGGGTAATCTTTCAACCTTGTTTTCATATGCAATGTCCAGGGCTTCTTCCGGAGTTGTTGATTCAGAAACTGTGACCACTTCTTCGGTCATTATATCCATTACTTTACCATGAGGAGTTGAATTAAGAATAGGTTTTACATCTCTTCTACTTATGATCCCAACAACAATTCCCTCTTGAACAACTGGAAGTCCGCTTATCTCTTCCTCGTCCATGATTTCTTGAGCTTCTTTTATCGATGCTTCTGGATCGATTGTTATGACATCACGAATAGTAAGGTCTCCAGATCTTTTGACCTTTTTAATCTCATTAATTTGCTCGTTTATGGTCATGTTTCGGTGTATTACTCCTAATCCACCTTCTTGTGCCAGAGCTATTGCCATTTCGGACTCTGTAACTGTATCCATTGCAGAGCTTATAATTGGAATATTTATTCGGTAATTTCTTGAAATTTGGGTCGTAGTTTCAACGTCCTTCGGTTCAACTGACGATACTGATGGTAGCATCATAAAATCGTCAAAAGTATACCCCATGGGTGCATTATTTAACTTTTCAGAGAACATATAGTTACCTCCAACCCTTAAAAGGTTGTTCAAATAATTATTATTTTTGTTGAATCTTGATTGTTGCTATCAAAACCCATTTCATTTCATACTCATATTTGAGTATCAAGAAATTTTTCTTAAATTTCTATTAATATAGGGTTTTAACACTTTAAAACTTTTCTATTATATCCTTCAATTCCATTACCGCAGTGTGGTTTATGGTTCCTTTATTTCTGTCTCCACCTGTGCATGCTGCTCCTCTTATCCCAACAACATCACATCCAATATCATATAACAATTTGAGTTGATCCTTTTTAATTGAGCCTGCAAGAGCGGATTTAAGTCCATAGTCATGTATGATCTTATTGAATTCTATGAGTTTGTCCTTATCCATGAAATCAAAGAGTGTTTTACCATCTTTAATAGCTGTATCAACCATTGCAAGATCAGCACCACTATCTGCAGCTACACGTGGAATTTCCATTGGATCTATGGCACCTATTCTATGGGCATCGGCATATCCTGATGCAACCACTAGGGCATTTTCATCAAATTCTTTAACAGATTTGACAACATTTTCCATGACCTCTAAGGCTTCATCATAATTTTTAGTACCATAAAGCCCTACTTTTATATAATCTGCACCAGAAACAACCGCTCCTGCTGCTGCAAGAGATACTGTACCTGGTTTATATGGTACATCTCCAAGTGTTGCACTGACATGCATCCCATTTGGGGTGATTTCCCTGATGTTTTTAATAACCCATGGGAAATTCGCACCTAAAGAACCCTCCTTAGGATTTTTGACATCTATTATATCGGCACCGCCTTCGATAGCTTCACGTGCCTCTTCACTGTTAATTGGACTAATTAAGAGAAGCAAATTTTATACCTCCTATTTTTCTATAAAAAACCCATATTTCTACTTAAAACTAATGAGTCCATTAAAATTATATGATTATTAAGAATATAGATAGTTGCCATATAAAGATATTCCCATAATAAAGTTTAGTATACCTCATCTAAAACAAATGGTATTTCTAAAATTTTATTAATAGAATACAATGTTTTTTAAGATTTACATTGAATATACTTTTAAATCATATTTATTTGTTAAATAAATGGTTTTATGATAAGATAAACAGCTTAAAGAGTTATATGATAAACTTGTTAAGGTAATAAATGAATATTAAAATGATTAAGTGAATCTAAAACTATTTAATCAACTGATTACAATAAGTTAATATGCTATTTTAATGGTGGAAAATGTCTGAAGTTACAACTTTTACAATAGATACTGCGGTTGCACCAGCACATAGAGATGAGATTTTAGATTATGTTTATAAATATTATCTACTTCCCAAACATGATAATTTTGGTTTTATTAAAAAGGAATACAAAGAAAATGGTTTAAACCTTTATTTTACTGGTTTTAAATTAGAGAAAGGTTGGAGAGTAGAAATTGAAATGGAATCTGGATCACCCATTGTAGTTAAAATGAAATGGGATGAAGTCACACCTGAAAAGTTCGTAAAAGCTATAAAAGAAGATATTATACTAGCTGTTCAGTTTTACCATGAAAATGTGAGGCAATCTACACTTTACTTTGCATGGGTCGAAGGTGAGGATATAATACCCGAACAACCTCCAACCTCGAGTAAAAAACTTTCAGACAGGCTTTTTGGAAGTAATTTACTTTTTATCTACATATTATTCTTTGGGGTAAATATTTTACTTCTATTACTATTAGGCCTTAGATTTGCCATAGTGGCCATTATAGCCCTACAACTTATTATTGTAGTATTTTCTGATAGAATTTATCTAAGGGGTAACAATTGGAGGATAACCGAATCAAATCCTTATGTACATATATTGGAATATCAACTTCCTATAAAGGAATTTCAAGACTTTAAGGAGAAATTTGGAAAAGACATTGTAACCCAAATGAAGAAGGATATATACGATAAAACATTGGCTGTGGGTCAGGAACCTACATGTGAACTTGGAGAGAGTATATTTGAAAACTATGGTTTTAAATGCAGCCCTGAGACCAAATTAGTCAAGAAGATAGATGTGTATAATATTGTTAAAACCGCAGCAGAAAAATTTGAACTTCCCATTCCTAAAATTGTTATATCAAACACCCTGGTTCCCAATGCAGCTGCAACTGGACCAAGTCCTAGCAGGGGTTTGGTACTCATAACAACTGGTCTTTTAGTTGTTCTTGAAGATGATGAAATATTAAGTGTTCTAGGTCATGAAATGGGACATCTTAAGGGAAGGGATCCAATTGTGCTCTTTTCAATTATATCCGGTGAATTTATACTCAGATTCACAATATTTTTCCCAATCGTTATATTGAATCCAATAATTTACATAATCGTTGTTATGGCGCTTATTTTCTTTGTGGCCAAGTTCTTTGAAACAAGGGCAGATCTTGTTTCTGCTATAAATATTGGCCAACCTAAAGTACTTGCAGAGTCCCTTAGAAAAATTGGCTTTAGCCGTCTTCAAATGGAAAGAACATCATCAACCAACATTCTACAATGGCTTGCCTGGGACCCCCATCCACCATTATACTTCAGAATAGAGAGATTGGATAAAATGGAAACACCAGTAAAGGTTAAACATCCATTAATACAATCTGCAAAGGATGTTTTTATTGGGTTTAAACATTCATTCCGTCGCTAAAATATCCCATTCAACCATCCAGTTTATATTATAAAATTCAAATTTAGAATAAAAAAAATGATTATTTAAAAATAATTATCAAAGCAACTACAACAATTAAAATAATGATTATTGCTAGAATTAATCCAATTGAATTAGTATTTTCTCTTTTTTTATGGGCATAGTGCTGTATGCTTTCATCAATATTTTCGTCTAGATCATCTTCTATCATAATACTAAATTTTGTTGTTCCACATAATATAAATTTCCAAATTAGAATTGATTATTATGTATCAATTATCAATTTAAATATTTAAAACGAATATTAATGACTTAAGAATATTTTTGTTTATGATGGTTCGGCAGTAAAATAGTCTTTGTTTTATTTCAATAAATATCCTAGTAGTTTTTTTAAATAAATTTAATTGTTATAGTTATCTAATTATTATTTGGTGAGAGTTATGGATAAAAAGAAAGAAAACTTGCCTGAGAAAGGGGCTGCTGTACAACGTGATATGGATACATATGCAATAATTCCATATATCGCTGGTGGCCTTTTAGATCCGGCCACATTACGTAGAATAGCAGATGTAGCAGAAAAATATGAAGTTAAAATTATTAAAATGAATTCTGAACATAGAATTGGTTTTTATGGGATTAATGAAGAGGATATTGAAGATATATTTAAAGATTTAGAGATGGAACCTGGCGGTTTTATTGGTAAATGTGTGAGGGGTGTTAAATTTTGCACAGGAAGTGCTTCATGCAAAAAAGGATACCTTAACACCATGAAAATGGGTTTAAAAATTGATGAAAGATTCCATAGGAGGATTACTCCTAAAAAAGTCAAAATATCACTTTCAGGTTGTACAAGTTCGTGTGCAGAATCTCATGTTCGGGATATTGGACTTATAGGAACACCAAAAGGATGGAAACTCCTAGTAGGTGGTACTTGTGGTCTTCAAACTAAAAAAGGCAAAGTATTAGCTGAAAATCTTTCTGATAATCAAGCAATGAATTATATAGATAAAATTTTGGATTATTATACTGGAATGGGTATTGAAAAACGTATGGGCAGTTTTATTGATCAAATTGGTTTTGAGATATTCAGACAAAATGTTTTAAAAAATTAAAAATTTTTTTTTTAATTAACTTATAAATACATGGATAAAACAATAAAAAAAATTATAATACAATTTAAATCTTAATTTAAAAAAAATATCAGGATTTCAGATAAAAAAAATCGTTACATCTAATGAATCGGTTGTATTACGGTTCCGGGAACATTTTCTATATGATCTTCGCAACGTGAATATTTATATTTATAACTTTTAAGTAGATTGCATTTATATTTGGGAATACTAATCTCTTTAATTTCATCATTTTCATCCAGATATTTGCAATTATAACAACAAGCAGTTTTTAATGTATCTCTCACAATTTTCCCCCTGTATAATATTTATTTAACAATTTTATTCGATTAAAAGTGTTTTAAATTCTGTTAAATCCTCAGATAATTTCCAATTATTTTTGAAGTAGGAATAATTTTTTCATTAGATAAATACTCTGATAATCCATAAAAGAAACTATTTTCTTCATTAAACAGAATAACAATACTATATCCACAAACATGTTAAAGATTTCTACTAACTAATTTTAAAGAAAATTAAAATATAAAAAGTTAAAATTAAGAAAATATGAGCTAAAAAATTGATAATATTTAATCTCATCATCTAAGAATGGTATGCCATAGAACCTAATAAGTTATAAATAATTAAATTTGAATATCATATCTAAACTAAACTCCAGTTCATTTCATTTTCGAGATATTCAGCTAATTCAAATGAATCATTCCATTTAAGATTAGTTAGATCAGTATATCCGATCAAAGAAATTTTAGCATGTTCAAGACTGTAAATAGTAATATTCCCTCCTTGATCATCTATAACTAAATCAAAATGTGCTGTTCTTGGCAATTACATGTCCCCTTCAGATCATAATACTAGCCATACACCTTAAAACTACCTATATCATGTTAATACATTATATTTTATGGATTGTAGTTTCAGTAATTTTGGAGGATAGTTTTTAAAAAAAATAAAAAATTAAAAATTAGGTCCTATTTTACTTCTGGAAAAACATCATTATACCAGTAATTAAGAGCCATAAACCTATTAATAATCCTAAATAAAAAGGATTGGCTATAAATACTGCTACAAATAGGTATATAATACCTAAAATAATGGCAATTAATCCCGTCCAAATATTTCCTCCAACTCTTGTAGATAAAGCTACTATTCCCGATACTATAAGGAATAATCCTGCTATAAATACAAATACTGCAGCTACAAAACTGAATAAACTTGGATTAAAAATAAATCCCATACCCAGAATAAGGGCTAAAACACCTAATGTTAATTCTACAACACCCATCCCTGTACTGTCATCCAATGTTGTTAATCCTGCAGCAATGAGACCTACACCTAAAAATAGGACTGCAAGACCTGTTAACACTCCAAATGGTACTACACCCAAAACTGGGAAAGCAATAATTATCAAACCAAGCACTATTAAAACCAAGGCACTTCCAATTTTCCTGTCCATTATTTAACACCTCAACATTTTGTACCCTTATAAAAAATTCGAAATGTATTATTATTTTATAATTCTTAACAATTTATAGTTTAATATAAAAATTGATGCTATGATAAAATTTAACTAGATTATTGATGTATGAAATATTTAAAATAACGTTTAAAAAGTCTTTTATACCACAGAATTAAATGTTCTAGGAGTTTAAAATCATATAATATAAAAATAGACAAAAATTACTGTTTGAAAGGTGATCCATTCTTTTTTATACGGTCTTTAATGGCTTTATGTTTGTCTATGATGATATTAAGATCAACTGAATCTTTTCGTAAACTTTTTATTAAATTATTTGTTTTAATACCCACAGGACATTTATTTGTACAGAGTCCACAGAGAGTACAAGTAAATAGTCCTGAATCAAAACATACTTGATTATCCTCAATAAAACTGCTTAAAACTACTCCTCTACCGCCAAGATATCTCTTATATCCAAATTCATTCCCAATCTCATTATAAATGGGACAGGTAACTATACAACTGCCACAACCAATACATAATAAACATTCACCACCCGATTCAATAGCTTTCGTTCGTCCATTGTCCAGAAATATAACAACAACCCTCTTAGGACCATACATATCATTTAAAAGAATTTTTTCAATGTCTGCTGTTTTTGATGGAGATGATATCACATTCATATAAGCTGGAACAGTCTTGCCAGACGCAAAAATAGTTTCAAGTTTAACAACTGAAACAGCATCTTCTATGGTTTCCACAAGCTTGTCAATACCAACTATAATTATATGGATATCCAACATTGAAACCAGATTTATGTTGCCTTCGTTATGTACAGTTAACACAGACCCATCATCTGCTGCAACTGAATTTGCACCGGTTATCCCTATATTACATTTGGTAAGTTTTAATAACACATCATTCTTGATAACATCAAGTATTGCACGAGGTTCAGGTTTTATTTCAATATTAAACTCATTTGAAATAATTTTAGCAATATCCTCCATTCTTAAATGAGAAGCCGGGCCAATGGGATGTGATGGCTTACTATCAGGATCTAACTGTACTATTCTATCACCAAGATCAGTCTCAACCACCTGCACACCTTTATCTTCTAGAAATTCTGAGAGTTCAATTTCCCCCACGGTGTTAGATTTAGACTTTGCAATTATTGATTCATCCTTTACAATAGAATATACAGCATCTAGTGCATTTTCTGATTTCTCAGCTAATATCACCTCCACACCATTACTTTCCAAATTTTTAATTGCTTTTTTAACTAGCAAATCCATATTTTTTATAGAATATTCCCTTATGCCTTTAACACGTTCCTGGAGCTTAATAGTTCGTTCATCTTCTAATATTTTATCCCTTCTCTTCCCAAGAGTACGAAATGACTTGTTCATTGTGTTAATTTCAGACTTCTTCATGTTCAAGCCCCATTAAAATTAATTCAGATATGTCAAGAATCTTGGTGATAGAACTTTTATTCAAATCAACATTATCACCATCTAATTCATCACTTCTATGTTCTAGTGCATTTTGAAGGTTTAAAATACAAAATGAACATGATGTTACTATTATTTCAGCTTTTGTATCTTCTGCATCATTAATTCTTCTTTGTGCTACTAATAACGCAGTATCAGGATATGCTGATTTTACACCAGATCCTGCTCCACAACAACGTGAATTTTCCCTGTTACGATCCATTTCAACAAGGTTACTTGTTTCAAGAATAGCTTTTCTTGGTTCTTCGTAAAGGCCAGAATGTCGCCCAAGATGGCAGGGATCATGGTATGTAACATTATATGGAGTTTTTTTAACTGAAATTTTACCCTCATCTATTAATTGAGTAATAAGTTCCGATGTATGTATAACATCAAGTTCAATCCCAAAAAGTTCCTTATAATCATTTTTTAATGTATTATAACAACCGGCGCATGTAACAAGTATTTTATCCCCATCTTGTTTAGATTCTTCTAATTTTTTAAGGGTATCTTTCATGACTTCTTTTGCATCTTCCCTAAATCCCGTTCTAAGTAAAACGGATCCACAACATGTTTCGTTCGGGAGTATGGTGAAATCTATATCTGCCTGTTTTAATATTGTTTCTGTAGCATCAGAGATATATTTAAGCTTTTCTCTAACAACACAACCCCTAAAATATATTATCATAATTAATATCTCCAATCCATAAAATTTAGTAAATATAAAAATTCGAATAGTGTTATTTATTCTTTATACTGTATTATATAAAATATTTTCACTGGAATTAAAATTAAAATCCAATTATTTATCTGTTACTTCTATGAATCTAAAAAAATATTATACAAATTATTTAAGGGTTTTTCTCTTTAAAAACAAATTCCAGAGAACTCCCAAACCATAGGAGATGTGTTGGATGGGTAAAAGTATAAGAACTAATAATGAATAGACTGTCCTTGTTCTCATACCCACTTCAACTAAAACAGCCAAAGCAAATATAATGTACAATAATAGGGGGATAAGTATTATACTGCCCAATAATAAGTAAATGGGTGACAGTAAGATTAGATAGATGATAAATACTACTGTTAGTGGAACATTTACAGTTACAAAGCTTCTGTGTTTTTTTACGGTATTGGTAATATTAACACCATAGTGGAACATATTAGATGCAAATTGTTTTATTGAATTGGTTTCATGGTGCCATACCATGGCATTAGGAACATTGATAAAACTGTATCCTGCTTTTCTAAGTCTCAAATTTATTTCATTATCATCTGACATGATAAGTTTATCATCATATCTAAACTTGGATATGACTGTTTTTTTGTACATTGCATTGTAATTAGCAATGCTTTTCACATATTTAACATTTCTCTTAAAGAATGCAGGGTTACCTCCAGAAGCTAGATATGTGGTTAAAAATGCATTTATTACCAATTCTTTTTTATCTTTTGTTTCTGCGATTAAACGCGGCCCACCTACCCCTGCAACACTTTCATCTGTCACTATTATTGCATTGTATAGGGTGTTTAACCAATTTGTATCGACTATACAGTCGGCATCGGTAAAAGCTATATACTTTGAATCAGGATCTGAATTGTCTATAACCAGATTTCTGGCAAAACAATGACCATAAAACCCATAATCTGCCTCATTTATGACTTTATATTTTACATTGGAGGATCCTAATATATTCATTGCAATATCCATAGTGTTATCAACGGAGTTTCCATCAACAACAACTATCTCAAAGGTTTTCTGGTCAAAACTCTGGTTTAAAATATTTTTTAGAGTTTTATAAATATTTTTTTCCTCATTCCTCGCGATGATTCCAACTGTAATTTTTACTGGCATTTAAATCACGGTGTTAATAATAAAAATTATTGTTCTTAACATTTTTATTTAGGTTTAAATTATCAATATAATAACAAGATAATATCAATTATACCCTTCTTTATACCCATAATCTCCTTTTATCCCATCATAAATTGATTTAAGTACGGTTATACCTGCTTTTCTTTTGCCTTTGAATATTAAAGTAAATGAGTAAAATAAATTATTTAATATTGTAACTGGGAATAATAAAATAAGACCCATATTCCAGTTATTTTTTAAAAATAAAAGCGAATTTCTGCTCCCATAGTAATATCGTGTTAAAGAATCACTTTCTTCAGAAGATATTTTATGCCAGATTTTAGATTCTGGAAGGGAATAAATATTATAACCCCTTTTTCTTGCTCTGGTACACCAATCAACATCTTCGTAATATAAAAAATAATTTGGATTCAAAATACCAATTGATTCTATAACACTTTTTTTTATGAGTAAGCCACAGCCCACAACATAATCAACTTCTACTGATGGAGAATAGGATTCTTTCTCATTGTAAATATCTGAAGTTGTTGCTGTATATAGATTGACTTTACGGCCTAAATAAGCTGTTTTTTTGGGATTATCATAATAAAGAACTCTAGGCCCGACAATTCCAATCTTTTGATCTGAACTTGCAAATGTTATTAATTTATCTAAAAAATCTTCAGCAACAATGATATCATTACTCAAAATCATTATATATTCAATATTTAAATTCTCCTGAGCAAAATTGATTCCAATATTATTTCCAACTGAAAATCCCGCATCATAATAATTTTTAATTAATATTAATTTTTTATTTGAGGATATGTTTTCAAATTCATCTACATGGTTTGTAAATGAATCATATTCATTATTTTCATATTCAAACATTTCAATGGGTTTGTTATCCTTGTTAAATTCAAAAAAGTCCGATTTTATACTAATTTCTCCATTAACATATTTTCGTATCATATCTATCGAATCATCTTCAGAACCATTATCAACAACAATAACATTATAATTAGGATAGTCTATCCTATATACAGATTCCAGACATTCAATTGTGTCTTTCCATCCATTCCAGTTGAGAATTATTATTGAAACTTTGGGTTTCATTCTTGTTTATTTCCTCAAATTTTTCTGTAAATTTAAAAAATTTTTATGTTAATATTTTATGATATTTTCACTTATGAAAGAATTATTTTAAAGTAAATTTATTAAATGTGGATCCATGTTTTTTTTTTTAATATGTTGATTAGAAATTATTATTATAAATTTAATAGCTATTTAAAAGTTCATAGACTTTATATGTTTCTCTAACAGCATTATACCATTATAAACTATTTGATTTTTTATCACTCTTTTGTATATTCTATTCTTAAACATTCATTTGTAAGTATTTGACAAATGTTTTAAGCCATATGATCTATGTAATGACTGTATTATCATCACACCCTCTCTCCACCACTTCGGGTAATGAAGTTGTGTTTGATGTGATGACCGATGCAACAAAACCATTGCTCCCTATAAATTAAGACATAATCCTACATATTGGGGGGATATACAATGATATCCTATGTATTATACCATTTAGACATGTTTTGTTCGGGAACATAGCCTGCAAAAATAGTATCTATCACAATCCTAAATCATCTGAAATGATGAATATTCACACGAGTACCATAGTACTTTTTAGTTGTATTAACCATATATTATCTAAAAACTTTAAATAATAAATATCATGAATCTTTGAAGGCACATATTAAATAATTTATAAACAAATTCTCCAATATTGTAATTACAGAATAAATATTATTGTAAATCTTACATGAAGTAAAGTATATATTATCAAAAAATGTTAAATTACCTTCTGAATTTGAGATTTATGAATCAGATACTAATAAATGGAAGTGTTATAAAATTTTTTCTATAGTCTGCGTATACAACAACAGAGATATGCTTAACACCTATCTCAAGAAAAACTTGGATAATCAAACTACAAATCATGAACTCATATTCATTGATAACACTACAAATAAATATAAATCAGCTTCAGAAGCGCTTAATTATGGGGGAAATAAAGCTAAAGGAAAATATTTAATCTTTGTACATCAAGATGTAGATCTGCTAACTAAAACTATCCTAGACGATTTAGAATTGATTTTAGATAACACATCCAATCTGGGGGTTGCAGGGGTTGCAGGAAAATCTAAAAACTCCAGATACATCGTAAGTAATATTAAAGAGGGAATTCCTCCAAAAGATGTATCGGATATTCATATTAAAAAGCCTGTTAAAGTACAAACAGTTGATGAATGTTTTTTTGTAATACCAAAAAGCGTTTTTAATACTGTTAAATTTGACGAAAAAGTTTGTGATGGATGGCATTTATATGGTGTGGATTATTGTTTGGATGTTAAAGAGATGGGATTAGATGTATACGTTGTTCCCATTAAATTATATCACAGATCAGCTGCAAATTCATTTTCAATTGATTATTACTTTACAGTCAAGAAATTAATTAAAAAGCATGAGAAAAGTTTTAATTCTATAACCACAACTATGGGTAACTGGAATAATAGTAAACCCTTTCATTTACAAGTAATATACCAGATCATAGTTTTGTATTACACTAAATTTAAACAACAAATTTGGAGAAACTGATATGCACTATCCTAAAGTATCAATCATAATCCTCAACTGGAATGGTTGGGAGGACACATTAGAATCATTAGAATCTGTTTTCCAAATAAACTATCCAAATTATAGTGTTGTACTCTTGGATAATGCATCAAAAAATGATTCAATCGAAAAAATTAGAAAATACTGTGAAGGTAAAATAACAGTAGAATCTGAATTTTTTGTTTATTCTAAAAATAATAAACCTATAAAATTAAAGGAATATAAAAAGAATGAATTAGATCGTATTAAAGATTTGAATATTAACACCTCCGAATATGAACTTATTCTAATAAAAAATGATAAAAATTATGGATTTACTGAGGGAAATAATATAGGGATAGAATTTTCAATTAAAACAATGAATCCCGATTACATTCTACTTTTAAATAATGATACTGTTGTTGATAAATATTTTTTAGATGGATTAATTTACACTGGTGAAATGGATGATAAAATAGGATTTTTAGGCCCTAAAGTGTATTATTATGATTTTAATGGAAGTGAGGATATTATCAATTTTGCCGGAGGGAAAAATAATTTATGGAAATTTAAACCCACAAATATAGGTTATAAAGAATTGGATAAGGGACAATTTGATTCTAATCAAGTAGTAGATTTTATTCATGGATGTTGTTTGCTTGTTAAGGTTCAGATGATCAAGGAAATTGGTTTACTGGATAAAAAATATTTTTCTTATAGAGAAGAGAATGACTGGGCAATGAGGGGACAAAAAAAGGGTTGGAAATCTGTTTATGTTTATAATTCAAAAATATGGCATAAAATAGGAGGATCAACAGATAGGAACACTGATTTATTTGTTGATTATTATGAAACTAGGAATAGATTTCTATTTATTAAAAAACACGGCACAAAATCTCAAAAAACAAGTTTCATCTTATATTTCATTTTTTTTGACTTCTGGTATATCAGTAGTATACTTTTATTGTACTTCAGGAATATAAAACGGTTTAAATCATTTTTAAGGGCAGTGCTTGATGGTTTTAAAATAATATTTTAAAATATTATTTTATTTAAGCTTTAATTGATAATTCAATCATTATTGTTTAATAAATCCTTGAATATCTCCTTCAATTACATCCCTATATAAATGTTCAGTTTTTGTAGCAATTTTATCCCATGAATAATCTTCTACTCTACCCATTCCATTGTTTCCAAGTTTTAGCCTCAAATCATCGTCTTTAAGCAATCTTAATAATGTATTTGCAAGGCTTTGGTAGTCACGTGGTTTTGCAAGCAATCCATTTTCTCCTTCTTTTACAATTTCAGGGATGCCTCCTAAATTTGAACCCACTATGGGTATTCCTGAAGCCATAGCTTCTAAATTAACTATACCGAATGATTCTGCCATGTTTGTTGATGGTAAACAGAATATATCGGCTGATTTATAGTATAGTGCTTTATTTTCTTCTTCAACAAATCCTAGGAAGATCACATCGTCTTGAAGATTGAATTTTTTAGCCATGTCCTGTAGTTCTGCAAGCATTTGCCCCCGCCCTGCAAAAATTAATTTAACTCCTGGAAATTCTTTTTTAATAACCTTAAAAGCTTTCAATAAAACATCAGGACCTTTGTAATGAACTAAACTACCAAAAAATAGTATTATTTTAGTTTTAAGAGGTAAGCCCAACTTAATACGGGATTCTTCATTAGTTAATGTTGTTGTAACTTCTTCTATATTTATTCCATTTGGTATTACAACAATTTTATCGAGATAGTTCTTTAAAAAAGGTGATTCTTCGGCGTATGATCTGGTTGTTGCAATTATGACTTGAGCAGCATCCAATACCCTGTTTATAAAAAATTTATTATAAATTGAAACACCAGTGTTTCGCATGAAGCTTCCGCCAGTTTCCTGCCCATCAAACTGATATGTCAAAACAAATGGTACCTTCCTACGCTTTGCATACATTAAGGCCGGCAGATCAGAATAGGGAATGGGGGAATGTGCATGTACAATGTCTAAGTCATAATTTAATGGTTTATAAATTAAGTTAAAGGAGGCATTTGCACTGGCAATTTTGAAGCTTGTTGCATTGCGGTGAATCCGCATATGGGGGTAGATTTCAATGGAATTTTTTTTATTAATGGACGTGGTAAAAACATTTATATCATTACCTCTTTTAGCCATTTTAATAGCAAGATTATAGGCTGCTATTTCGGTTCCTCCATGTGCGTACTGTTTAATATATTCTGGAGTATTAACCAGGTTTATGTAGGGGAAATGTCCTATGAAATATCCTATTATCATATTATCATATACCTTTAATAGTTTTTAGTACTTTAATTTAAAGATTAAATTAGGTTTTTTATCAGTATAAAAAAAAAGGTGGGGTTAAATTCATTTTTCAGGATTTTCAATATCAGATTCTTTTAGAATCTTTTCATTATTCATCCCTGATTTTTTATTTTGTATAGCTAATTCCCTTACAAGATCTGTTAGTTCCTCTTCTATATTTTCAATCTTATTGTACATTTTAAAGATCAAATAAAAGGATAAAAGTATGCCCAGTATCAATACAAAATCCAGACCTCTTCCAATTCCAGTATAAATTGCAAGGTAATTGGTATCATTCGGATATAGTGATATGGTAATGATAATCAACCATATAATAATCCACAGTAAAAGCATTCCCACGGACATCATACCGTTTCTAAATCGTATAATACTATATAATATAGCTATTAATCCTAAGATGATTGCAATAATTTGGTATAATTCTATCATTTTTTCATCCTTGTTTTATTATATTCCCATCTTACCATGTTATAATATGGGTTAAAATTTTGAATTTTGTATAATTTTTATATCATTTTAACATATTGATTATGAGTTTTACAAGTATTTTGAGGCCTTCTAACGTGTTGGTACCCTTGGTCATTGAGTAATCTGTGTAAATGGTTTTTATAGGTACTTCTTTCAAACTTAAATCTTGCTTTTTTACTTCACCCACAATTTCCGATGAGACCCCATAATCCCGGGCATTTATAACTATTTCTTCTGCTGCTTTTCTACTAAACGCTCTAAGTCCAGATTGGGAATCGTCAACTTTTATACCGTAAAAAATGAGTGTTATCAAATTCATTACAGTATTTCCAAATTTTTTGGATCTGGGCATATCTTCAAAATTTCTTTTACCCACGACTACATCGGCTTCATGATCTATGATAGGTTTAGAAACATTTAAAATGTCATGAGGATCGTGCTGGCCATCTGCATCGAAGGTAACTATAACATCAGGATCTTCGATTAAAGCAGCTTCTATTCCAGTTTTTAATGCACCACCCAGTCCTCTGTTTAAAAGGTGTTTGCATAAAGTTACTCTTTTCTTTTGTTTGATGATCTTACTGACTATACTATAAGTATGGTCTTTAGAGCCATCATCAACCACGACTATTTCAAAGCCCATATCAATGAGTTCTGATAAGACTTTTGCGATGGTTTTTTCCTCATTATAGGCAGGTACAACCACGAATATTTTCATTGAATCCTCTCATTTATTAAAATGTAGTATTATTAATATTTGTTCGTTAATAATAAAATCTTTGAGATCATGGCTGATAGCTAAATGAATTATCTCAACTTCATAGCAAGTTCGGCAACACGTTTACCTAAATTTTTTGAGGTTTCTATCCCTACATCATCATTTTTTGTGTCTCCAACTCCTGTTCCCCCGTAATGGGCCATTGGGTCACCATCTCCAATAATTATCGCATCGTGTATCAGGAGAAAATCATGGATAACTGAGATTGTACTCTCTTGACCCCCATTTCTAGAACCTCCAACAGCAATTGCACCACAGACTTTATTTTTAAGTCTGAATGATCCTCTTAGAGGTCTTGTACGGTCAATTAACATCTTCAATTGGGATGTAACACTACCAAAGTAAACAGGACTTCCAATGATCATACCATCAGATTCCCTCATCATATCTAATATTTCCCCCACATCATCATATATTGCACATTCACCTGTTGCTTTGCAAATATCACATGCAACACAGGGTTCTATGTTTACAGATCCGAGATTTATGATATTTATGTCTGCACCTGCTGATTCAGCTGATTTTAATGCTGTTTTAACTAAGTATGAGGTATTTCCATCTTTTTTTGGGCTTCCTATTATTCCTATGATCTTCACCATATTTTTTCCTTCTTGCATTTTTGTATAATAAATTTTTTTAGATTATAGTTAATTAGTACTATCTCCTAAAAAGGATTTTATCTCCTAATTTAGATATTAGACTTATACTTTTATTAAATTTGTAAATTATTTTAAGAATTTTTATCCTGTGCAACATAAAAACAATCCTAAATCTGAGTAACCCTTGAACTTTGTAAAATACTATAGGATCTATATCTTTTAAGAACTCCTCAACTTTATCATAATTATTCTTTTGGAAAATCAAAATAGTGATTAAAATATAAAACATATACAGAACCATTACACGATCTTGCCATTCTACTAGTTCTTCATCAGTAAATAAATTTGATTGTTTAGCTAATTTATAAGGTTCCAATAAATGATAATAATTATTTGTTATTAATTTTATGTCAGTGTTTAGATTTTTTATTAAATTATTAGAGTGTATTTGGTATACTGACACTAAATCTTGTATTATACCCACTTTACAATATATACACATCTTGAGGAATAGCTCAGAATCGCAAGAGATGTTGTATTCATTAGAAAAAGCGTTTAGCTTTAAAGCTAAATCTCTATTAAATAGGACATTACACAGGCAAAAGTCTTGTGGAAATATTTTTTGCCTCGATAAAAATACTGTTTTACCACTTTCAATGAATTTAAAGGGTAAAATAAGTTTTTCCATCTTTTCTGTATCTTCGTAGTATAGATATCCATTGGCATAAACAATTCCAATATCTGGATATTGAGTTATTAATTTTACGGCCTTAGAAATATACTCATTATCCACTAAATAATCATCATCTGAAAGTATAATAAAATAATCGCCAGATGAATATTCCTCTAACTCTTTTTTCCAGTTACGGACCATTCCCAGATTTTTATTGTTTCTGTAATATTTGAATTTTTTGTTGGCCTTAAACCTTTCTACAACATCCATTGTATTATCGGTTGAAGCATTATCAGATACTATTACCTCAATATCATTATAATCTTGTGATAAGGCACTTTCCACCGCTCGTGGTAAGTATTCTGCCCTATTAAATGTCGGTATCAAAATGCTTATTTTCAATTTACTTCCTCTGTAAGATTTTTATCCCTAAAATTTTAAAGCAGTAATTGCTATAAATAGTGAAATTTATGAGTTGGGCTATTATAGCAGCTATTGGAATAGCAAATATTCCCAGAGTATTTACTAGAAATAGGGATAAAGTGAAATAAACCACTATAAATATGCTGTTTGTTACTATAAATATATGACTATTTTTAGATGCCATACCTACAGATACAAACGCACTTTCAGCCATTATAATAACATACCAAACAGCTAAACCTAAAAATACCATTTGTATGTATGTTGAATCAATTATACTTAGTTTTCCTGAACTTATAAATTTTAGAATTGTTGGTATTAAAAAATAGGTTATCGACAATAATACTATAAAAAGGGGTACAAATATCTTCAAATATCTTTTTATTAATTGAGTTATTAAATCCAATTTCTTTTCAGACCATAATGATGAAACATTAGACAATAAAACTCTGTTTTGAGGCCCCATAACTATTGCATTTATACCTATTACAATCATCTGGGCGTAATAGAAATATGAAGCAAAACCTATCGGTAACAGTGCCAGTATATTGTTTGTTATTGGTACGTACAATATATTGTGAATGTTATGTCCAAATTTCATAGAGAAACTGTTTTTTATGAAATTATTCATTAAAGGATGGTATTTTTTTGGTTTAATCGAAATTCCTTGTCTTTTTACCAGTCCAAAACCTACAATAAAAGCAAATATAAATCCAATAACATTAGCATAGGCTAATAAAACAATATTCAGATCGTTTGTGAACAGAATATAGAATAATGATAATGAAATGAATAATGAATAAAAACTTTCCAAAATATAAGGTAGAGAAAATTTCATTTCAGCATTTAATAGCCTTTGATTCACATAATTCATGGGATTAAAGAGTAATCCTAATATTAAAATAAATAATATATTTTTAAGAAGATTGATACGAAGAGGGTCTAAATCATGCACAAATATGTTTACAACCAAATTTATGCCAGGTAACAGTACGATTACTGTGATTATTCCAATTATTATACTAAAGGTTATGGCTGCACCGTAAAAATTATGGGCTTCTTTAACACTTTTAATTTTTAAATCATGATAAAAATACATGAATTGTTCAACAGTCATCAACTGTAACAATTGCAATGCAGTTATTATTGCAATAGCCATTAAATATGAATCTGTTTGATATGATACCCCAAATAATCTAATTAATAATACGGAGTTTATTATTGACAATGTTACTTGGAATATTGCCAGCATATTGTATCTAATATTGAACATTTTAATTTTTTTCCTTATAAAATAATAGAAATATGAATTATTTTTCTCTTTTTTAATAGATAAAAGATTTAATTTTATCAACAATATAATCCATATCAGTTTTTATTATACCTGGCCAGACACCTATCCAGAAGGTTTTGTTCATTACATCTTCGGTTTTAGGGAGTTTATTTAAATCGTTTTCAGTTAATTCATTTGAATTTTTTAGTGGTGAATTTCGTATTCTCATTTTGATGTTTGAATTGATAAATACTGGTTGTCTGAGTATATTTCCAGCAAATAGTTTTCTTGTTCCAATTCTATTTTCTTCTAGGTATTTTACGAGTTTTATCTGGTCAAATTTATCATTATTTTTAACTGTTATGGGAAATCCAAACCATGATGGTTCACTGTCTTCTGTTGGTTCGGGTAGTATAAAATACTTTTCAAACTCTTTAAGTCCAGAATAGAGAAAATTAAAGTTAGATTTTCGTTTTTCAACAAATTCTGGCAATTTGTCTAGTTGTGCAAGACCAACAGCAGCTTGCCAATCGGTTATTTTTAGGTTGTATCCCATGTGGGAGTATGTGTATTTATGATCGTAACCGTACGGTAACTTTCCTAATTGTTTTTTAAATCTCATACCACATGTATCATCACGACCAGGAATGCACCAACAATCCCGCCCCCAATCTCGATATGATAATAGAATTTTATGAAGTTCTTCATTGTTGGTTGCGACAGCTCCTCCTTCACCCATTGTTATATGGTGTGCTGGATAAAAACTGAAGGTTGATATATGTCCAAATTTGCCTGTATACCCGCCGGAATATTTTGAAAACAGTGCATCACAGTTATCTTCAATTAACCATAAATCATGTTCTTCTACGATCTTTAATATTTCTTTAATGTTAAATGGGTTTCCTAGGGTGTGGGCAAGGAAAATTGCCTTGGTTTTATCAGTTATAGCCTGTTCTACTTGTTCAATATCAACGTTGTATGTTCCAAGTTCAACATCAACAAATACAGGTACTAAATTGTTTTGTATTATAGGGGATACAGTGGTCGGGAAACATGCTGCTGCTGTGATAACCTCGTCTCCACTATTTAATTTTTTATCACCAAGTTTGTATGATGTTAATGCGGTTATTGCAAGTAAATTTGCAGATGATCCTGAATTAGTGGTTAGAACATAATTCATTCCCAGTAGTTGTGCAAATTTTTCGGTAAATGCTTCTTCAAACCTGCCTGCAGTAAGCCACATATCATATGATGCATCGATCATGTTAAATAATTCATTTTGGTCGAGAACTTTACCAGATGCAGGAATATAATCTCTTGAACCTCGTTGAACAATATTTTTAAAGTATATTTCACCATTATAGTGAGCATATGTTCTTAAAATTTTATCCAGTTTATTTCTGTTTAATTCAGCAATCTTCTCACAATTTGTGGACTTGACGGTATTTATGTGATCTAAAAATATGATATATGAAGATTTTAGTGAACCATTTTCCAGATCTGAATTAAAAATTCGTTCTTTATAATTTCCTTTGACATTAGTATTTTCAGGTTTTAGGTAGGAAATAAGTAGATCATCAGAATTTTTAAGATCATCAATTACAACACCCTTGTTATCGGATTCAACTCCTTTATCAGATGTTATTAAGATAATATCTCCAACTTTGAACAAGACAATTCCTCCAATTTATTAATAATATAAAATGTTAAACTAATGAACTATTTCATAATTTTTGACTGATCAATCTTTATCATTAAGATAGGTCAAAATCTTTGGTTTTTTTTATTCGATATGGATGTTTATAAAAAAAGATTGAATGTATGAAGGTAATAATTTGATTTTTCAATTGGTTAATCCGCCCATGTTAAACTGTTTTCTTCTGCTTGTTTGGTGTAATTAACTATCTGTTCAATTGTTTGAGTTAACATGTTATTTTCATCGATGTAGTAGTTACGATACCAGTCTAAAGTTATTTTTAATGCATCATCAAAATTGTATACTGGTTTCCATTTTAGGTAATAATTTGATTTACTTATATCTAATTTTAAAAGTTCTGCCTCATGTTGTTGTTTATCTTTTTCTATCCTATAATTTCCAGTACCCCAGAATTTGTTGATCTTTTTTACCATACTTTCAACTGTGTTGATGTCCTCTTCTTTAGGACCAAAATTCCATGCACCAGAATATTCAGCTCCATGGTTGTACATTAGTGCACCTAACCATAAATATCCTGATAAAGGTTCCAAAACATGTTGCCAAGGTCTTGTTGCCGTAGGATTTCTTATACAGATGGTTTCATTGTTGTTAAGTGCATTTATACAGTCTGTTATAATGCGGTCTTTGGACCAATCTCCCCCGCCTATAACATTTCCAGCTCTAACAGTAGCTAGAACCGTGTTATGATATTTTCCATAGTTATCTGGATTGAAAAAAGAATTCCTGTATGCAGATGTTATTAGTTCTGAACATCCTTTGCTTGAACTGTAAGGGTCGTATCCACCCATTGGATCATTTTCCCTGTAACCATAAACCCATTCTTTATTTTCGTAACATTTATCACTGGTGATATTAACAACAGATTTGACATTTTCATTGGCCCTTACAGCTTCTAACAGGTTTACAGTCCCCATAACATTTGTTTCATAGGTTAATTTAGGTTCTTCATAGGATTGTTTTACTAGGGGTTGTGCAGCAAGATGGAATACTATTTCGGGTTTATATTTTCTGAAAACTTTATTCAGATGTTTTTCATCCCTCACATCCCCAATTATATGGGTTATCCTTTTTTCCAGACCAAGTTTATTGAACATGTTGGGTTCTGTGGATGGTTCTAATGAGTAGCCAACAACGTCTGCACCGAGATATGTTAGCCAAGTTGTTAACCATGAACCTTTGAAACCAGTATGTCCAGTTATTAATATTTTAGTATCTTCATAAGTATTTTTAAATGGTTTACTCATTTTTTAACTCCCAGTTATAGGGTATATCCGGGTCATATGGGTTTTTTCTTGATATTTCATCAGGATCATGAGGTATTGATGCGCAATTGGCAACTATGGCTTTTTTTTCTCCCATTCCCTTAAATCCATTCCAAATATTTGGAGGAACCATTATTAAGAGATAATTATCATCACCAGTATATATCTCCATTAAATTACCCCGGGTCGCAGAATCTGTCCTGTCATCGTAGAGAACCAATTTTATCATTCCATCAATAACAGCATAGTTTAGGATCATCTTTTCATGGATATGCCATCCCTTTATAACATTTGGATAGATGGTTGAGAAATAAATTTCTCCAAAACCTGTGAATATCTCTTCATCTGAGCGCACCATGTGCAGTATTGTTCCCCGTTCATCGGGTATTTTTTTTATTAATTTAATTTCAACACCCTCAATATGTTCTCCTTTAATTCCAGGAAGCGATAATAATTCTTTATTTTTATATATCATTTTTATCACTGTAGTATTCCAAAGTTTTTTCTAAACCCCTTTTTAGGGAGTATTTAGGTTTCCATTTCAAAATTTTATGGGCTTTTTCAATATCAGGATAGATTACCTCTAAATTTTCATTGGAGGGTTCACTCCAAATTTTATTCATACTAGAACCCATTATCTCTTCTAATAATGATACTATGTCTCTTATGCTGTAGGGAAAACCTGTTCCTATATTAATTGCCTCATATTTTTCTATCATGGAAATATTTTTTAAAGAAGATATATACGCTTCTGCAATGTCTTTAACATATATAAAATCAAGTTTCTGTAGTCCGTGGGATAATTTTATCTCCCTATTCTTGAGTGCATGGTTGATTAATAGGGGTACGATCTTTTCTTCGTTGTCATGTGGTCCGTATGGTGAAAATATCTTTAGTGTTATGGATTTGATGTCTTCAGTTTTAGTGTAGGATTTGAGTATATTTTCAAATGCGAGTTTGGTGATTGCATAAAAATTAAATGGTTTCTCATGGGAATTTTCATGAATTGGAAGCGAATTATAGTCATATTCAAAGAATGTACCGGTATTTATAAATGTTTTTACATCAAATTTCTTAGCATTTTCAAGAAGTTCAACTGGAAAAAGGATATTCGATCTGATCATTGGATCGATATCATCTTGTGTATGATGCTTTTTGTAGTAGGTAGCCAGATGAATTATGGCACTGATAGATTCTTTTTGAAAAATTTTGTCTAATGTTATCTCATCTATATTATAACATGTTATTTTATCTTTAAATTCATTAATACGCCATGTTTTTGAAAAACTTCGTTTAAGTAATATGACTCGATATCCATTATCTAATAGGTGTTCAATTACATGAGATCCGATAAATCCTGTGCCACCAGTAATCAACACAGTTTCATTCATCCCATACCCTCCACTCTGCTTTTCCAGAATTCCAGAGATTTTCCAGTTCAATTTTGTCCCTTAAAGTATCCATTGGTTTCCAGAATCCCCTGTGTTTATATGCTGCCAGTTGTCCATTTTTCGCTAGATTTTCCAGTGGATCCCTTTCCCAATATGTTTCATCACCATTTATATAATCAAATATTTCAGGTTCTAAAACAAAGAAACCACCATTTATCCATGAACCATCACCAATTGGTTTTTCAGTAAAATTTGATACATTGCTGTTATCATCAATTTTAAGTGCACCAAAACGCCCTAAAGGCTGGACAGATGTTAATGTAGCTGATTTTTTATGGTTTTTATGGAATTTGATCAATTCATTGATATTTATATTGGCCAAACCATCCCCGTATGTGAGCATGAAAGTTTCATTATCCAAATATTTCTCAACACGTTTAATACGTCCACCAGTCATGGTTTCTAGACCTGTGTTTGCCAAGGTTATCTTCCAAGGCTCTATTTCAGAATCAAGTATGTCTAATTTATTTTCTGCTAAATCTAAGCAGATATCTGATTGATGGAGAAAATAATTGGCAAAATATTCCTTAACCATGTAACCCTTGTAACCTAAACATATGACAAACTCATTAAAACCATAATGAGAGTATGTTTTCATAATATGCCATAATATGGGTTTTTCACCAATTTGAATCATAGGTTTAGGTTTAATATCTGTTTCTTCACTTAATCGTGTGCCAAATCCACCGGCTAATATTACTACTTTCATGATTACACCTGGGTTAAAAATTATTATATTTTTTTCCACTTACCAATTAAAAATTTTCCCACATTAAAACCATTAATTAATGTATAAATTCGAATAAATCTGTTTTTATATGTTCCTATCCTAATTCCCATGTTATAATGGTTAAAAACCATAAATATTTTCACTGCATCCCCTTTATTTTCGTGAAATAAATCTATTTTCATTAATAAATCTATTTTTATCTATATTAAATCTTTGATATTCACAATTTATAAGAGGAATACCACGGAATTTTAATACCTAATGAGTATTATGTCCAATAATATTTTTAATATCAAAAAAAATTTGTAGTCTCATTAATTTTTAATAATTTCAATTATCATTTAATAGAATGTTTTGAGGAAATATAAATCCTCAAATTTGTGAAATTATTAAATTTTTTTATTAAAACCAATACTATAATCGAATTGAAAATAAGTATAATACATATATTTCTTATTATTAAAAAATTATTATAACAACAATTCTATTGTTATATGATCCTAGTTTAATCATTTACTTAGGTTATATTAGTTAATATCAAAGGATTTAAAGGATAAAAATGAAAGAAAATAAAGCTTATAAACCTTTAAAGGTTCAAAAAAAGGTATTAGATATAGTTAGAGACTGTTTTGAGAAGGAGAATAATGGAGTCATAGATGCAAGACAAATTGCATTAGATGAATTGGGCGAATTTTTGATAGAAACCGGTGATGGTTCATTTACGTTTCAATCTGAATGTTTAGAAAATTCATCAGAGACCATGCATACATTTCACGGTGGACTCGAGGAATCCCTTGAGAAATATGCTAAACCATCCCATCTAATTGGAAGGGACAATGTGCATATAATGGATATATGCAGCGGTCTAGGATATACTGCGGCTGTCTGTCTGGAATATTTAAATGATGAAACAATTAACACTGCCAAAAATCCTAATATCTGTATTGAAATGGTTGAAATATCCCCATTAACCCTTGCTGCAGGACTTATTATTCCAAGTCCTCTTAAATCTCATGAAATTGTTAAAAAAGCAATTGAAGACCACTTGTTTTCAATCGGATTCTTAAAGCACAGAAAGATTACAACCGAAATTCCTCCAAATATCCAGTTGAAGTTACACATAATAGATGCCAGGGAAATTGTTAAAAATTCATTGTTTAAACCCTCAAAGGATCACTCTATAGAAAATGGGTCTGAACAATTAGATGTTGGTCTAGGTGAACAAAATAAAAAATTTGATGCGATCTTACTCGTCCCATTTTCACCAGGAGTATCACCAGAACTATACTCAATCGATTTTTTAAAAGGTATTAGTCCACTGCTTAAAAATGATGGCATGTTGCTCACTTATACCTCATCTTCAGCCGTAAGATACACCCTGATTGAGTTAGGTTTATACGTTGGTGAAGGTCCAAGTTTCAATAGAAGTGGCGGTACTCTAGCATCACCGCACAAAGAGTATATTGAAAAACCATTAATATCAAGGGATGAGCGGATGGTCGCACTTTCAGATGCAGGAATTCCATTTAGGGACACTGAATTAGATAATTCCGGTTTTGAAATAAATGAAAGACGTCAAAATGAAAGGGCAAAAGCCAGGAAAGAATATAAACTTGCATCAACTGTGAAGAGTCCTGTTTATCTATTTAAACATATTAAGGAAGGTCGTTTAAGGCGTCGTATCCTGAAAGATTTTCAAAAATTTGGAATTGAAGATCTTATCTCAGAAAAATCAAAATTTATTGTTTGCCCGCAATATAAAGAATGTATCTGTGGAAATGAATGTGAATACCTCGATAATTCCAGTGAAAGAGTGATTGAGATGGAAAAAAGATTAAACATAATCGTTAATAATCTGAAATGACCATTACAGATAACAAATGAAAAAAAATATTATGTCTTCAAAGTATCTAAATGAATAAATCTAAATGAATAAAATAGTATACTAGAAAAGATAGATTATTAAAGGGTAATATTCTATTTGAATTTTAATAAAATTTTATGTTCATAATAAAATTTAAGATTTATAAAAAAAATTAGTGAAAATAGCTGAATCAAAACAGTTATAAAAAATTTTTATTTACTCTTTACAAAAGGTGAAAGATTTTGAACTTCGAGATAAAACATAAAGATGCAATGGGAAGAACAGGAATACTTACAACACCCCATGGAAATATTAAAACACCCGCATTAATGCCGGTTATACATCCCGGTAAACAGACACTGGATGTTAAGGAATTTGGAGCGGAAGTTGTCATAACCAATGCTTATATAATGTATAAAAATGAAGAATTAAGGGAAAAAGTCCTTGAAGAAGGTGTACATAAACTTATAGACTTCCCAGGACCCATAGTAACAGATTCTGGTTCATTTCAGCTTTCATTATATGGTGATATAGATGTTAACAACAAGGAGATAATTGAGTTTCAGCAGCTTATTGGAACAGATATAGGGACTTCACTAGACATACCCACACCACCATTTGTAAAAAGGGAAAGAGCTGAAAGGGATCTTGAAATAACCATTGAAAGGGCCAGAGAAGCTAGTGAAATTGGTGGAGATATGATGATGAATTCTGTTGTTCAGGGTTCAACCTTCCATGATCTCAGATCAAAATGTGCAGAAGAAATTGGTTCAATGGGATTTGATGTTTATCCAATAGGTGCTGTTGTACCATTAATGGAATCATATAGATACACCGAACTTGTTGATGTGGTGATGGCATCGGTTAAAAATTTACCAAATTCCCAACCAAGACATTTGATGGGTGCAGGACATCCAATGGTATTTGCACTTGCAGTTGCAATGGGTTGTGATCTCTTTGATTCAGCAGCTTACATATTATATGCTCAAGATGACAGGATTATGATGCCCACCGGAACATTTAAGCTCGCAAACCTTGTTGAAATGCCATGCTCATGTCCTGTATGCTCCAATCATAATCCTGATGAACTCAGGTCCATGAAAAAAACCGATAGAATGTTATTACTTGCCCAGCACAACCTTGCAATAAGTTTAGCTGAGATCCGTAAAATTAGACAATCTATTGTTGATGGAAGCTTAATGGAACTGGTTGAACAGAGATGCCGGGTTCATCCTTACCTTCTGGATGCTTTAAGAAACCTTAAAAAATATACATCAACGTTTGAAGAATATGATCCCGCAAGTAAGAATTCAGCATTTTTTTATTCCGGTCCAGAATCACTTGCAAGGCCCGAAATACAGCGTCATCTGTCAAGAATAAATAGGATTCCACCAAAAAAGAATCTTCTATTACTTCCTAGGAGTAGAAAACCATATTCAAAGAATTTACATCATGATTTGGGTAAATTTTATCTCAAACATATTAAGGGTGAAACATTAGGAGATTCTCAGGAACTTTGGGAAGATATCCAAGTTGCTGTTGTTGATGTCCCATTTGCAGTGATACCAATTGAAATTGACGAAGTATATCCCCTTGCACAGAATGAATCACCCATCATTACAGATGAGGATTCAAAAAAATTTGTTAGTGCAAAAATGGAAAAATATATGGCTGAATTTGACAATGTAATAATCAGTACTAAAATACTGGATCGATTCGACATGTACACTATTGAATTAGATTCTGGGGGAGAAACATCTGAAAATCCTATCAGAGTATACAGTCTCGAAGAATATGAACTAGATTCTTTCAGATTAGATGTGGATGATAGAGAAAAGATTAGCTCCATAGCAGACTATCAATTTGGTGAAGGAGCTGGAAAAGCTCTTTTCCCAGGTGAAGTTCAGATTGTTAAAAGCCGGAAAACCGGTAAAATTAGACATATATACGAAGGGGAAATCCTTATAGCAACTTTAAGGGCTACTGATAGTGTGTTTGTACTGGATAGAGAAGGTGCAAGGAGACTTCATTCCCATATGGATTACCCAAAAAATAGAGTTGTTGTGAATGCTGATGCAGACCCATTTGCCAGAGAAGGAAAAAGTATATTTGCTAAATTCGTTATAGATTGTGATATAAATATAAGATCTAATGAAGAAGTATTGATCGTTAATGAGAATGATGATCTGATCGCCTATGGAAAGTCAATATTATGCAGTCATGAAATTATGGATTTCAACACAGGACAAGCTGTGAAGACACGTAAAGGAGGAATTTAATGTTACCTGGTGCAGGAATGAACCCTAAACAGTTAAAACAAATGCAAAGGGCAATGAAACAGATGGGAATGGACACTAAGGATGTTAAAGGAGTAACAGAAGTGGTCCTTAAATTTAAAAACAAAGAAATTCTCATAAAAAGTCCTAAAGTAAATCTTATGGACTTCATGGGTCAACAGACCTATCAGATAACTGGTAAAGTAGTTGAACAAAAGATTGAAACTGAATTGGAAGTCCCCGAAGACGATGTCGAACTTGTATCCAACCAAACAGGTGTAACTAAAGAAAAAGCACTTGAAACTTTAAAGGAAACAGAGGGGGATCTGGCCGAAGCCATATTGAGGTTAAGTTAAATGCCGTTTATTGCACATTTATCTGATTTACACATTGGTTCAATTAGTTTCGTTGAAGAATTATTGATTAACGTCATTGATTATGTCAACGAAATCAAACCCAACGTAACAATAGTTACAGGTGATATTACTGATAATGGTTACTACCTTGAATACAAGGAAGCAGCTTCATATTTGGATCAAATTAAAACTCCAATATTAGTTGTACCTGGAAATCATGATTCAAGACATATTGGTGATGAAGTTTTTGAAGAACTAATAAAAAATAGATATGGTACATTAAAAGTAAAAAAACACGGATTAAAAGTAATAGGACTCGATAGCAGCGAACCAGATCTTGACTATGGTAGAGTTGGAAGATCCCAACAAAATTGGATGGCAGAGGAACTTAAAAAAGCAGACGAAGAAAACTTGTATAAAATAATTGCACTCCATCACCATATCATACCGGTACCTAGAACTGGTCGTGAGAGAAATGTTTTAACTGATGCAGGAGATATATTACAAACAATTATGGAAAGGAAAGCTGATTTAATCCTCTCGGGACATAAACATATGCCCCATTTTTGGATGATGGAAAATTCAGCATTTATAACTGCAGGTACAGCATCATCACTTAAGTTAAGGGGAAGAGAACTATCCTCATTCAATACCATAAATATTGAAGAGGATTTCATTGAAATTGTCCTGAACCGTGCCGATGGAACTCAAAGATGTCTAGCAAAATATGAAAACACTTGTTTAGGTGATTAATTGAAAGTTATTGTAGATGCATCAAATGTAGCACATTTCGGAAAGGATAAAGAAGGAAAAAAGCCAAGTTTAGATAACCTTCTCAAATCTGTTGAAGCCCTTGAAAAATTAGGATATGAACCATTCCCAATAGCAGATGCATCCCTGAGGCATGAAATAGACGAAAAGGATAAATTTAACGAACTTCTTGATAAGGGTGATGTTCAACAGGTCCCCTCAGGCACGACTGCAGATCATTTCATACTCAAAATTGCAGAGGATGAAAATTGTAAAATACTTTCAAATGACAATTTCAGGGAATATAAGGATGAATTTCACGACATCAATAATAAGAGAATTCCATTCAACTTTATAGATGATCGAATAACAATTGGAACATCCTCCAAACCCAAGAAGATAAAGAATATACTGCAGAAGATATGTACCCAGATGCTAAACGACTTTGAAAAGAAAGGTTTAGACGCATATAAACTTAAAAAGAATAATAAATTGAGCGGTATTGCTGTTGCAAAAGAAGCTATTGATAGAATTACTAAAACTAAAGAAGATGGTTTGGATTCTAAACTTGAAGACATATTCAGTAAAATTCCCTTATTCGAAAAGGTATTGGGAATGGTTGAAGATGCTGAAACAGCAAGCGATTTCATAATATTCGTGCTTGTTAGTCCAAGGGATTATAAAGATGCTGTTAGAAATGCGGGAAACATAGCAGTAACTGTAGGAGATAGGTTGAAACTTGATCATGCACCTTTAGTTGCTGTTCGAAACGATCTTTTCACCAAACCAGGTTCCTTTGAACTGAACATAATATATTCAGATGAAATACTTGAAGAATCTCCCTACAATGTTAATATAACCATAAACGACCATGATTACTCCTTTGTCAAGAAAAATTCAAGAAACATCGCAAGCACCGTGGCAGCAAGGCTTGGAACATGGAAATTCCCAATAGTATCAGTAAAGCCTAGCATGCTCATGGAAAAACCCGGACACTTTGATATAACATTAGAGAAGGGAGGAGAAAAATAAATGGTCATGGATTACATTTCACGAACCATCTTTGGATTTTTAATCAAAAACAAAGTCATAAGCATTGGAACCAAATATTATCCTACTAACGATATGGAAAGAGAATACGTCGCGATGGTAAATTTCACGCGAACTATGCTCCTTGAAATTGAATCGGCCCATATTACAACGGAAAATATAATTGACACCGTTTTAAACGAAGTAGGTACTGGAAACATTCCTGAAAACAGGAAATTTTTAGAGATCGAACCTGCTGAAAACAAGGTCAATGAATACGCTCTTCTAAGCAATATTATCATGGGTAGTGACAGATATCTCTATGTTGAACTATTTAAAAGTGATAAAAGACTTATTGAAGAATTTGTTGCCCATATAAAAAATGAAAATGGTTTAATTGTAGAGAGAAGTTCAACTGAAATTGTTTCCAAGTTACTCTCAAAGAATGATGCCATAAGGGTGGGAATTGAATTAATATCCCAGGGTATGGATAAGAGTAATGAAGTAAGAGTTGCGGTTGGAATGACTGGTGCAGCTGCAATTGAAAGATCTATAAATCTCAATAAACAGATTGGAGAAACTTCAGGAGTTGGTTTCACTAAGTTAGGAGGAGAATTTGCAATTGTTTTCTCATCCAAATTAGGTAAACTTGAGGGTATACCTGCCATTTACGATAACTACGTATTTATAGATGCCATAGATTCTACAAAGTTTATAGATGAAAACGGTCGAGACAAACTAGTTGAAATTATGAACGAAGTGAAGGCATATATTGAAAATGATTGTAATGGTAAAATAGAAGGTTACAGGGAAGGTGGAGACGATTTAATAGCTAACTTACCAACTAAAGATGCTGCTCTCCGTGCTGGAATGGATAGTGCATGGCATGCACTTAACAATGGAGTAAGACTTAGGGTAGGAATTGGTAAAAGTCGTAGAGAAGCCGGTGAAAGGGCACAAATGGCTGATGGAATAAAAGTTTGGAATAACAATCCAGTTATGGTTTTTGAATTAGCAGATGGAATCTACTCCTACTACATACCATCAGAATTCACCAGGACAATACTGGACTTTATGCTAGACAGAAAATCTAAAATAATTGTAATATTTATATTTGTTTTTATTGCAACACTAGTTGGATGGAACGTTGGCCAACCTTACTTTGGAGTTGTAGCCGTCATACTGGCCCTTGTATATGCTGTAACAGCATAAAAAAAATTAACAAATTTTAATGAAATTGATATATTTTTAAGCGTGTTTAATTATGAAAGAAAAAATTAAAGGAAAAATATTTGTTGGAATGATAATTTCAATACTTGCATTTGGCTTAGCAACAGGAACAAGTGTTGTTATAGGTACAAACCCATTAAATTCTAGTGGTATTATTAACCTAACCCAACAAGGCCAATTTCCAAGTTTACCATTCAGTCCCAGCAACACAACTTCAAACAACCAACAAACTGTAAATACAACAACTACCCCAACAACTACGACTACAAATCCTCAACAGACAACTACACCATCTAAAACGAGTAACACATCTACTAAAAACAACAACACATCATCACCAACTAAAACTAAAACTAACACCACAACTACCACAGGATAAGATAAATAGATACAATCAGACCTATTATTTAAATTATAAAAAGTTTTTTGATTATTAAATCTTTAATATGAATGGAGATTTGAAATGAAAATTATAGAAGGCGGAATTTGTGCTGTTGGAGAAGTACTAGCAGGTGGAGCATGTGAAGATGAGTTTGGTGTAGCTGTTATTGTTTTTAAAGATAGCAACGCATCAGCAGTTTTCACTTCAAATAAGTTGGTTGCTGCTCCAATAATTCTTACAAGAGAAGCTGTTAGTAACGGTAAATTATCTGCAATAGTTGCAAACAGTGGAAATGCCAATTGTTTTACTGGAACCGACGGCATGAAAGATGCAATATCTATGGCCCAAAAAGTTGCAGATACATTAGTTCTGGATGTTAAAGACGTTGCTGTAGCTTCAACAGGAATAATTGGAAGAAAACTACCAATGGAAATAATAACTCCACTCATAATGAAGGCTATTAACAATCTTGAAAATTCTAATAAAGCTTCAACTTATGCAGCAGAAGCTATAATGACTACTGATACATTTTCCAAGGAGATATCAGTTGAGACTGAACTAAAAAGTGGAAAAAAGGTTCGAATTGGGGGTATAACAAAAGGATCTGGCATGATAGCGCCTAATATGGGCACTATGCTATCATTCATAACAACAGATATTGATGCAACACCTGATGAACTGAATATTGCATTAAAAAAAGCTGTTGAATCAACCTTCAACATGATAGTTGTAGATGGGGATGAAAGCACCAACGATACAGTTGTACTCATGACCAGTGGAAGTTCTGGAGGAAGTATTGATGAAAACTTTCAAGAAGCTCTTGAATATGTTTGTTCACGTCTTGCCAGGATGATTGCAACAGATGGTGAAGGTGCAACCAAATTAATAGAAGTTCAGTTAACCGGAGCAACCACAACCAAAGATGCAAGATCAGCTGCAAAAGCCGTTGTATCTTCATCACTTGTAAAAACAGCAGTATTTGGAGCTGATCCTAATTGGGGCAGAATTGTGGCAGCGGTTGGATATTCTGGTGCTGATATGGATGAAAACAGCATAAGTATATGTCTAGGATCCGACAAAAAAACTGTTAAAATTGTTGATAAAGGTGTTGTTATAGTAAGCGAAGATTTTAAAGAACTTGAAGATGCAGAGGAAATTATGAATGAAAATCATATCAAAATCCTGATTGATATAGGTTTAGGAGATGGTGTGGCTACTGCATATGGATGTGACCTCAGCTATGAATACGTGAGCATAAACGCAGAATATTCCACCTGAAATCATGTTAGGTTATCATGAAAAAATTAATATAAATTCAATTTCATATAATTATTGGAGATAAATAACCATTTAATGAGTGATAAAACCTTTAAATGTTTTTTTGAGGAGTAATAATGGAAACAGTTAACATCTTAATTGAAGCTTTACCTTATATTAAAAAATTTCATCAGAAGAAAGTTATGATCAAGTACGGTGGACATGCTATGATCGATTCTGAAGCAATGAACTCCACCGCAAGGGATACAGTTCTTCTAAAATATGTTGGTATGGAACCAATGGTTGTTCATGGTGGGGGTCCTGAAATATCAAGATCAATGCATAAATTAGGTAAAAAACCTAAATTTATTGGAGGACTGCGAATAACCGACCAAGAAACAATGGAAATTGTTAAAATGGTTTTAGTTGGGAAGATTAATACAGACATAGTTTCAAATGTCTGCCTCCATGGTGGTAAAGGTATAGGAATATCTGGTAAAGATAATCATCTAATTAAAGCACGTAAAAGAGCACCTGAAGTTGTTGTTGATAATTCCACTGGTAATGAACATACAGTGGATTTGGGTTTGGTTGGAGAAATTGAAAATGTTAACCCTGAGATAATCGATATGTTAACTGAAAATGATTATATTCCAATAGTATCACCCATAGGTGTTGACAAAAAGGGAAACACATTAAATTTAAATGCCGATACTGTTGCCGGAGATATTGCTGGTAAAGTAAATGCAGAAAAATTAATAATCCTAACTGATGTACCTGGAATTCTCGAAGATCCTAAGGATCCTGAAACACTTATAAAAAAAGTTAAAATCAATGAGATAAATGATTTAATCGAAAATGGCATTGTTAGCGATGGGATGATACCAAAAATCGAAACATGTCTTAACGCAATTGAAAACGGTGTACAATCAGCACATATCATCGATGGCAGAATTAAACACTCTGCACTTCTTGAAATATTCACAAAGGATGGTATAGGCACCATGATAAGCCGATAAATACTATTTTTATATAAATCCTCCATTTTTTTTAATACTGATTATTATTTGAAAATCTCAAAGATCAAAATGAAATGATTAATAAAATTTTTTTTATATGATTGTACTAATAATCAATACCATTTTTTTATTTGTGGAATTTTTTTTATAAGATGTCGAATAATAGGATATATGGTGAAAAAATGATCAAGATTGGTATAATAGGTGCAAGCGGTTACACTGGTGGAGAACTATTAAGATTTCTTAGTAATCATCCAGAAACGGAAATTGTGGCTGCCACTTCAAGAAAATATGATGGTCAGTCTATTTACAAGGTGCACCCACATTTAAGAGACTTAGAAATAAAATTTGAAAATCTTAAACCCAGTGAAATTGATGCAGATCTAGTATTTACAGCAACTCCCCATGGAGCTTCCATGAAAATAGTTCCAGAATTATTGGAAAATGATATGAAAGTAGTTGATTTGAGTGGGGATTACAGATTTGATAATCTTGAAACCTATGAAAAATATTATGGATATAAACAGATAAATCCTTTAAAAGCTGTCTATGGGTTACCTGAAATCAATAGAGAACTTATTAAAAAAGCAGATCTTGTTGCTAATCCTGGATGTTATCCTACTGGGGCAATATTAGCTTGTTTACCAATAGTAGCAGAATCTATGGTTGAAAACATAGTAATTGATTCCAAATCTGGTGTAAGTGGGGCCGGTGTTACACCAACAGAATCATCACATTATCCTAACTGCAGTGACAGTATTTCACCCTACGCAGTTACAACCCATCGTCATGGACCTGAAATACAAGAAAAACTAGCCAAATTTGGAAACAATAAAGTATCATTCACACCACATCTTGTACCAGTCATAAGAGGCATAATGACAACTGTACACAGTTTTATCAGCGAAGATATAAGTTCAGAGTATGTAAGAGAAAGTTATAGTGAATTTTACGAAAGAGAACCATTTGTAACAGTACTTGAAACTGGCGAGGTGCCAAGGTTAAGTTCTGTAAGAGGTTCAAACCACTGCCACATAGGATGTTTTGATATAGACAATAATGGCAGATTAGTGATAGCATCAGCCATAGATAATCTGGTTAAAGGAGCATCTGGCCAAGCTGTTCATAATATGAACCTTATGTTTGGATTTAAAGAAACAGAATCCATTAACATGGTTGGTTTACATCCCTAAAATGCATATTAAATACTATTCATCTTCCTTTTTATTATGAAATAATAATGCTCCGGTTAGATATGATATAAAAACAATTAATCTTAAAAAAGAGTTTTCCAAAGATATTAGGGCAAAATATATACTTTAAAAATCATTACTATAATTTATGATTTAATTTAGAAAATTAGATAATTAGAATCTTAATTTACTCAAAAAAATATATAATAATTATACCCTTCTGTTTTATGAAATATCCTTATAAGTTAGGGTGGATAAAATATTATCTAGATAATATATTTTTAAAGTAAAATTCTGACAGAATTATTGTTGTAATCTTAAATGAGGTGTTCCCATGAAAACTATTGTTTTATATTACTCACGCACCAGGAAAACTGCTAAAGTTGCAAAAACATTAACAGAAGAAATAGGGGCAGATTCTATAGAAATTATAGATCTTAAGGATAGAATGGGAGCAATAAAATATCTTACATCCGCAATTGATGCTTTAAGAGAAAATAAAACTAATATCAAACCAGATGAGATCGATCTTACTGGATATGATTTGGTTTATATTGGAACACCCACATGGGGAGGAAAACCCGCCCCAGCAATAGTTACCATGATAGATAAGTGTAATCTTAAAGATAAAAATGTGATACTCTTCTCAACCATGGGAAATAGCGGTGGCGAAAATGCTATTAATAGGATGAAAGAAAAGATTGAAGCGAGGGGTGGAAGAACAGTAAATTCTTTCACAATAAAAACCGGTAAAATTGAATTGGATAATCTAAGCACAGAAACTAAAGCGATCCTTGAAGAAATGGATCTAAAAAAATAAGGGAACTTAAAAAAAATTAATTTATAAGTATTATGGTGATTCAATGTCAATGATAGACAAAATTTTAGACTCTTACAAACCATTAATTATAATTCCTGTTATTATAACCCTACTTGCGTTGGGTATAATACTATCTGGAGGTTTAAAAGAGGGAATAGATCTTAAAGGTGGATCCATAGCAGTATTACAGCTAAATGAACCCGTTTCAAACGATCAGTTGATATCAATGGTATCAAACTCTACTGGAGTACCAGCAGATTTAATAACATCTACTACAACAGGAAATAACCAGTCTACAGTTCAAATTGCAGGAAGTGCAGCAGATGTTGTAGAAGTAACGAATGCAATTAATAGTGTTGCTACTTTACAAAGTTATAATTCTGTAGGGCCACTTCTAAGTAAACAATCAATGACTCAGGTTTATTACGCACTTGCATTCGCATTCCTCTTCATGTCGATAACTGTATTTATAATCTTTAGACATATAGTGCCTTCAATAGCTGTTATACTTGCAGCATTATGCGATATAATAATAGCAATCGGAGGAATGTCTCTATTTGGAATACCGCTTTCACTTGCTTCTGTTGGAGCACTTTTGATGTTAATAGGTTACAGTGTTGATACAGATATTCTTCTGACAACGCGTGTTTTAAAGCGAAGGGAAGGAACAATAATAGAAAGAGCAAAAGATGCTATGGGTACTGGATTCACCATGGCAGCAGCAGCTATTGGATCAATGGTAGCACTTTATCTGGTTGTTTTATTCTTAATGCCAAATGCAGAAATACTTGATCAAATAGCAGCTGTTCTTATAATAGGATTAATGGCTGATGTACTTGCAACGTGGCTCATGAACCTTGGTATACTCAGATGGTACATGGAGGGTCACAGATGAACTTTAAAGAATTTATTAAAGATTACAGGGTTATCTTACTCATAGTTCTCCTTGTTGCAAGTATTGGAGCTATATCCACATTAGGGATCCAACAGGGTCTTGATCTTAAGGGAGGATCAGAAATTCAGCTTCAACTTGCCCAGCCAGTTGATACTGGAACCATGGATAAGGTTACTAATGTTTTAGATAAACGTTTGAACGCCTTCGGTGTTTCAGATGTTCAAGTACGTGCAAGTGGAAATCAAAGTGTTATAATAGAAATAGCAGGTGTTCAACCTCAAGACGTTGCCAAGCTTGTTGGAACTCCTGGTGTGTTCATTGCAACTATTGATAACCAGACAGCACTGAATGGTACTGATATTACAACAGTTAAACCATATTCCGTAACAGGAAATACATGGTCGGTTCCTTTCACTGTAACACTTCAAGGAGCACAAACCTTTGCAAAACTTGCTGATGGTAAGGCAGGTACACCAGTAAATATGTATCTAGATGGTAATCTTGTTTCATCACCAGAAATTGGTGCAGATCTAGCTAATGGTGTTCCATCTACCGATGTCCAAGTCAGTGGTACTGAGAATTCATCTGCACAGGCTCAAGCTCAGGCAAAAAATATTCAAGTAGTACTAGAATCTGGTGCTCTTCCTGTATCAGTTTCTATAGTAGGAATCAATTCAGTTTCAGCGGATCTTGGAAGCCAGTTTAAAACTGGGGCTCTTGTAGCAGGATTCCTGGCACTTCTAGTCATAGCCATAATAATCTTCATAAGATACCGAACTCCTGTACTTGTACTTCCAATTATGATTACCAGCATAGCCGAGCTCATACTTATTCTGGGTGTTGCATCTGTAACACGCTGGAATATTGATCTAGCAGCCATTGCAGGTATAATTGCAGCCATAGGAACCGGTGTAGATGATCAGATTATAATAACTGATGAAGTATTGAAAAAAGGTATACAAACAAAAAGAACTATAACAGCTCTTAAATTTAAAATTAACAATGCCTTCTTTATCATATTTGCATCTGCAGCAACATTAATAGCAGCAATGTTACCACTGGCATACGTTGGATTCTCAAGAGGTGCAACGGGAATAGGTTTACTGTCAGGTTTCGCCTTCACAACAGTTGTTGGTGTGTTAATCGGAATATTCATTACCAGACCCGTATACGCTAAATTCATTGTACTATTACTTGGGAAAGATAAAAAAGAAGATAAATCCGAAGAGGCATCTGTTAGGGAAAAAAGAACCGGTAAACAACCTAAAAAGGGAAAGAAAGGAAAAGGTAAAAAAGGTAGAAAACAATAAATATTATTTGAAAACTCCTTTTTTATTATTTTTTTTAAAAATTCATTTTATCCGATAATAAAATTTCATGTGAGTTTTAACTTTCCATCTGATTGGAACTTGACCACAAATAATAATGGTTTTGATAGTTCACAGGGGATAATTATAACGGTTTCACCTAACGAAGAGGATGATGAAGCTCCACTTTTCGAGTGTTAATTATACCTAACCAGGGTATGTCTGATCAAGACGCAAATGCTGCGATAAATACATTTTTAAATGTCCTTAATGTTTTAAGATGTTTATTGTAATCTTTTTTTATCGATTTATACACAAAACAACTTAATATACCGGGATTTATAAAAAAATTATTTATATTTAACAATTTAAGTATATAAATCATTTCAGACTATTAAAATCAAGTCAAGTCAACTAGGGTATTTTAATACACTTAGGTAAGTGTTTATATTTAATAAGATGAATATCACTAATTGATTATCTTTTCCGATATAGAAATATAAAAAAATTAAACTGAAAGGGAATCTTATGAAAACACCTAGGGAACTTAAGGTTAAACCAATTAGAAATGGGACAGTAATAGATCATATAACAGCTAATAAAGCGTTACACGTTCTTAAAATTTTAGGATTGCCAAGTAAAGAAGCAGCAGTAACAATAGCTATGAACGTGAAATCTGCAGATATGGGTGCTAAGGATATTGTAAAAATAGAAGGGAGAGAACTCCAATCAAGAGAAGTGGATAAAATAGCCCTGATTGCACCAAACGCAACCATAAATATTGTTCGTGAATATGAAATAGTTGGAAAGGGCAAGGTCAAATTATTAAATAATATAAAAGGCCTTCTTATTTGTCCCAATCCTAATTGTATAACCAATACAAATGAACCGGTTATATCTAAATTCCATGTTATTGATACAGAACCACTTATGCTTAGATGTTACTACTGTGAACGTATTATGAACAACAAGGATATGGAAACACAATTCAAACAAAACTAAATAGCCCAAAAAATCATAGAAATTTAATAAACACATAAAATCTTATAAAAAAATATAAAAATTTATGAAAACTTCCATTATATTATAAAAAAAATAGATTTAAAAAAATGTTTAGGAAAGTATTTGATATAAAAACAGATAAAAGAATTGACATTATAGATATAACTCAAGAGATAGAGTTAATAGTTGAACAAAGCCATTATAATAATGGAATTGTTAATGTCTACAGTAGACATTCAACTTCAGGAATAGTTATAAATGAAAATGAAACAGGACTTATAAAAGATTTTCAAACAGCATTAGAAAGTTTAATTCCTGTTGAAGGTAATTATAATCATAACTGTATTGACAACAATGCAGATTCCCATATTAGATCCTTTTTTATAGGTAACAGTGAAACAATTCCACTGCACAAAGGAAAATTAGACCTTGGAATATGGCAGAGCATATTCTTTGTTGAACTTGATGGGCTTAGAAATAGAAAGATAATTGTGACTGTTATGGGATATTGATAATCGAATATAAAAAAAATAGATTAATAACTTAATGTTTGTTTTTTAGTCATTAAATTCCATTTCAAACGCAATTACTGGATATTCGAGTTTAAAGTTGGTTATGACTTCAGGGTCAATTTCTCCGAAAAATCCCTTAACTGAACCTCTAGTTTTGTCACCATTGCCATTAATATCTTCATAGATTCCTTTAAACGCTGCACATCTACCCTTTATGAATGATGGGTGGTTTGATGGTTCAAGTTTCATTTTAAGTCCTAAATTAGATACAAATGAATCTGTGATAGATTTTATTTCTGTGAAGTTTGCATTTGAATGTGTTACGGTACAAGCAATTTTTTTCCGTATAACCGTACCTGTTTCTGTACCGGGGTCAATATATGCAACATCTCCAATTTCAAATATTTTTTGTGGAAGTTCTTCGTGTTTATTATCCTCTAAAAATTCCATTAAACCATTTAAAAGATTTTTTCTAATCATGGTACGATCCTGGGAGATTGGCTGGGCAACCATGACATGATCATCTTCATCCAATCGCATGTTAAAATAGTGTTGTTTTTCACTTGTAAGCATAAGACTCATTACCTCATAAAATCCCATACCTATCATAATTTCCCTTACCCTATTTTCAAATGTCTTTGAAATATCAGGATAAGCAACTGTTGCAATTTCAGGAAGTTCGGCTTTTATCTTGCGGATACAGTATCCTATAGCTATGTTCTCTATTATATCAACTTCGTGGAGTATATCAATACGGTATGCAGGTATTAAAACAGCTACTTTCTCATTGGATTTTTTCTCTGCGCCTAACCTCACAAGATGGAGCATGTCAACAACATCATCAGCTGAAAGTTCAATACCCAGTATTTTCCTTGCATTTACAAGGTTTACAACCATCTTTTTAGGTGTTAGATCTGGTGTTTCAACGGTTCTGTCGTGATAGATCACATCCATTGATTTGATACTGCCACCAGTTTCAGCAAATGAACATGCTATAATATTAAGTGCAAAATTTACTGCCCGTTCATCCGTTCCAGTAACATCTATTAAAACATTAACAGTATTTTCAGTTAATTTGGTTAATTCACCATTTATTATAGGTGGCATTGACAGAACATTATCTTCAGAATCTGTTATTAATGGATATTTATCGAACTTATCAAGAAGATGGGAATATTTCGTTCCTTTATTGTGATCCTCTAAAATTTCTTGTAGTGTCATTTTATGAGATGTTTCTAGTGCAACAAACGAATAATCATCTGGTTTTGCAGCTTTGTAGGTGAATGGTGGCTTTAAAACATCTAGGTTGTGTATTCCTATCGCTACTTTTTTCCTGTCACGACCTAAAACCCAATGAAGATTTTCTTGAAATTCCATAAGGCCTTTTAATCCATTTTCATCTAATGATACACCTTCAACTATACAGCATACAGTGTATGGTCTTATTTCTTTTAGTTCAGGGTCTACTGTCATACTAATTCCAGATTTAGAAATTGTATAATCGGGTAGTCCTTCTTCCATCTTGAGAAATCCTTTAACAGTTCTAGTAATTCCTTCTACACTGTAATGATCTGGCCTGTTAGGGAAAAATTCTACTTTGACCTGTTCATCGTCATAATTTTCTATATCACTTCCGATCATTGGAAGCATATCTATAAGTTGATCTTTGGTAATTTCTCTTCCTAAAACCTGGTTAAAATATTCATAGCTAAAGTTTATAACTGGCATAATATTCTCGTCCCTGAACAGATATATAAATATTTGTTATTTCTTTGTAAATCCTAATTTAAATTATTATTATTATGTCTTTATATCCTAATTTCTCATCTATTTATTCTGTGGATAATTTTATGTTGGAATTCCTATTGCAAAGAGTATTATAAAGAATATTGATTCTATTGTGAAATGTAGACATCTATGGCCTAACGGGTTAAGTTCTATCCCTGATATTTCATGGTAAAGATCTACTGCCATATGTATCATGGCTGCAAGTAATCCAATTTCGAGTGAAAGGAATATAATAGATAACAAAACAAAATGGAAACAAGCTTCCATGAATTCATGAACTATCCAGAGTCGAATATTTGAAGCTACACTTTCTTTTATAACTCCTGCAAGAAGTATATAAAAATCTGCAAACAGTCCCCACATTATCCTACTGTGGACTTCATCACTAATTGCAAGAACAACTGCTATGTAAAACCATAATATTTCCAAGTTAAAAACCACTCTTTTGAATTCTTTTTATTATTATAATCATATTAATAAAATATTTTAAGTTTTGAAAACCGTATACTTTATAGATATTTGAATTATGGATATTTTGAAGTATATACATTTCTAAGAATTAATTTGATTACAATATTCTTAGAAAATTAATTATTAATTAGTATACAAAAACTCTAAATCAATATTGTAACTTCACCAATAAAAACCCTACTGAATTAATTGAAGAAGCAGAATTAGAAGAAAATCAACACACCTTATGAAAATATAATAAATACGTGTACAGTGTAATATTTTAAAGTAAATGAACATTGGAACCAGTTTTGGAGAATATTTAAAGTACATGGGTATATAAAAAGAATTTAATAAACATTTATCATAGAAAGTACAATTAAAATTTTTTTTTTAATATAATCTTATGCTCTGGGAGAAAATTGTCAAATACAAAATTTGTAGCTTAAAAAAATAGTGATGGTATAAGTTTTAAAGTTCATAAACATCTTCTAACCTTATGATCATGGTTTTGATTCTAATAAATATCTAATAATTAATTTACTTTTTATTGTATTTTCTAATGTCGAGTCATAGTAATAATTTCTGTTTGTCTGATAGATCCCCCTACAAATCTCCGTAATAGGTAGGGGTAATTTTTTGATAAGAATAAACATTTCTATTCCCATTAATATATTTGGTTTAAGATAATGTTTATAATTTTGTTCTAATATCAATATGCGAACAGTTCTATTAAAATAGAATATACTTAAATCTAGTTTTAGCTTTTTATAAGTAACAAAGTATATTAACTGTAGTCCCGCCTTATGAATTACAAAAACGGTTAACAAGACACCTATTCATGAAGTTAGAAATAGTAGGACATATAATTATTAATCTAACACATTTTAACTTGATTACATGAAATAGAGAAATTATTTAAAAAAAATGTAAAATATTTAATCAATATCGACTTTATGTTTCTCTTCCATTAATTTGGGAAGTGTAACAGTCAAAATTGAGTCGTTGAATTTAGCTGCGGCACCTTTAATATTTATTTTGGCAGGTAAACTTATAGTTCGATTTGTTTCTCCATAATTCCTTTCTTTTTTAATATAACTAGCTCCTTCCTCGTTTATTTCATCTTCGAATTTAGCTGTTACAATTACACTATCCTCGGATATTTCTATATCAATATCCTCCTTGTTTACACCCGGAAGATCTGTAATTATTATAAATGAGGTTTCAGTTTCCATAATGTCAGCTAGTGGTTTTTGGAAAGAAGAAGTATAATCAGATAAACTTTTTCCCAGTTCTTCTTGTTTATCTCTAATAGTACTTACAATGTCACTCAAACGGTTTTCTGTTCGTTTATTTTCCTCTTTAACCTCTTCTTGAGTTTCATTGCTTTCAGTACCCATTACAATAGGTATTTCTTTATCAACCATTTAATTTTACCTCCAAAATATAATAATTTTATCTGTTTCTAGAATTTAATCACAAATTTGCTCTAGGCTCAATCTGCCCTACATTTAATATATCCTACCATCATTTAATTTTTCCCTTAAAATTCTCTATTTCCATCAATTACTTTCTATTGTTATGGTATTATAGAATTGTTTAGCAATCCTATTTTGAGGAATGATCATTATCTAAATTTTGATACCAACCATTACCGTTACCTCCAGTTAATTTAGGAAGTATAAAACTTCTCATTACAGTCTGTAACATTACTTTCATCATATAACGATGCTTAAGAAGATATCTGGGACGTGTATAAAATTTTAGATAAGCTTTTGCCAGTTTCCTTTCAACCATTTTCTTGCTTAGACCAATTTCACTGTATTTCAATATAGGTTTGAGCACAGTGTATTTATTCCATTCATCGTTATCTATCAAATTTTTTTCAATTAGATCGTTATAGATGGGAGTACCAGGAAATGGGGTTAAAATTGAATACTGGCAGTAATCTGAATCAAGTTTTGTTGAAAAATCTATAGTCTTATTCATATCTTCCTCAGTTTCACCAGGATATCCAAGTATGAATGAAGTTAAAACATCCAAATTAACATCTTTAGCTGCCCCAACCGCATCTTCTACATTTTTAAGAGTTATACCCTTCTTCATAAGGTCTAAGATACGTTGTGATCCCGATTCTACTCCGTAGTAAATAGTTTTTAATCCGGAACTTTTTAAATTCTCAAGCAGATCCTTATCTACCCTGTCAACTCTTGAAGATGCGACAAAACTAATATCTAAATCTCTTTCTTTTAATTCATCTGCAATTTCCCCAGCTCTCTTCTTATTGAGCATGAATGTATCATCCATGAATCCTATATCGTTTATATGGTATGTATCTACTAACTCTTCGATTTCATCCACAACATTTCTTGGACTTCGGGATCTAAACTTTTTACCCATGATTAACGATGATGAGCAGTAAGTACAGTTATATACACAACCCCTGCTAGTTATTATTCCCCCAGTTTGATCTTGGGTTGCATCATAGTCACTAAAGGGTACAAGGTGTCTTGCAGGAAATGGAATTGAATCCAAGTCCTTTATGAGTTGTCTTTTTTCAGTTGTCTTTAACTTTCCATTAGTTGAATCTCTATACACTATTCCCTTAATATCCTCAATATCCCGATTATTTTTTGCGGCATGATCAGCCAATTCAACAATTGTTTCTTCTCCTTCACCCATCACAACCACATCTAGATATTTAGAACCTTTCAATGTTTCATATGGCATGAATGTGGTGTGAGGACCTCCAATAACAGTTAAAACATCGGGTAAAATTTTTTTTAACTGTTCCAAATATTTTAATGCACTTTTAATAGTGGATGTTCCCGCTGTTACACCAACCATTGGAGGATTTATTTTATTTATTTGTTCAGCCACTCTTTCATAACCCTGCTGCAGTAAATCATCATCAATTATTTTAACTGAGTAGGATTCCGCCTCTAGCGATGATGCTAGGTACATAAGATTTAAGGGAGGTGTTATGAAACCAAGAGCATTTTTAACTGCATTCTCATCATACGGATTTATTAGCACCACATCAACGTTTTTGTTCATTTTTTTAACCTTTTTAAATTTTTAACAAAAAACTACTTAACATTAGGATGATATAAATTGTATGAGACTATTTGTCTTTTTGTTTTAATATAAATTTGCTAAAAAAAATTTATAACGCTAGAAGTTGAAATTTAATTAAATGAGTAATATTATTAGTTAGATAAAAAAATAAATATCCCCTAAAATACTAAGACTAATTAAGTTTAAAAGTTAAGTGTTAATGTAGTAAAACGCTAAATCATGGTCAACAACATTCAAAGGGATTGTAAATTAACAAGAAATGAACTTTTATCGAATACATATCAATCATACAAATAAATTATAACAAGTAATTATTATACAAACTAAAAGAAATTTACCTAATTTTGGAATTAACTAAGAGGAGTATTAGATGAGCAACGATAACATACCCGCAGATTATGATCACTTGACAGAAAAGGATTGGCAGGATAAATGGGAAAAAAACCAAGTATACAAGTTCATAGGTGATGGTACACGTCCAAGGTATATTATAGACACACCACCACCATATCCAACTGGTTCAATACATATAGGACATGTTTTAAACTGGACATTTATCGATATAATTGCCCGTTTTAAGCGTATGTCCGGTTATGACGTTATGTTTCCTCAAGGCTGGGACTGTCATGGACTTCCAACAGAGGTAAAAGTGGAGGAAATACACAATATCAGAAAGAATGATGTATCACGTGATGAATTCCGTAAAATGTGTATAGACCTTACACACGACAATATTAATCAGATGAAAAGTCAGATGAAATCACTTGGTTTTTCACAGGACTGGTCAAGGGAATTTGTTACCATGACACCAAAGTACCGCGCTAAAACACAATTATCATTTTTAGAACTTTACAATAAAGGATTGATATACAGAGCTGTTCACCCAGTTAACTGGTGTCCACGTTGTGAAACAGCAATAGCCTTTGCAGAAGTAGATTATAATGATAATAAGACACATTTGAATTACCTTGAATTTCCAGAAACAAATGGAACAGGAAAAGTAATTATAGCAACCACCAGACCCGAATTATTATCTGCATGTGTTGCAGTCGTTGTACATCCTGAAGACGAGCGTTACAAACATCTTGAGGGAAAAAATGTTGAAGTACCGCTCTACAAAAGACCCGTAAAAATTATAACAGACACAGATGTTGATCCTGAATTTGGTACCGGTGCAGTTATGATATGTTCCTTTGGTGATAAAACAGATGTATCATGGGTTAATAGATATGATTTAGATATAATAGAAGCTATAGATGAAACAGGTAAAATGAAAGAAGTTTCAGGTAAATATAAAGGATTTTCAATTCCAGAATGTAAAACAGCTATTATTGAAGACCTTAAGGTTGATGGATGTCTAATAAAACAAGAACCCGTTGATCAGAATGTTGGTCTCTGCTGGAGATGCAAGACCCCAATAGAAATATTGGTTAAAAAACAATGGTTTGTGGCAGTAAATAAACTTGAAACCCAAATAAAAGAAACAACAGAAGAGATTGATTGGATTCCTGAGCATATGAAGATAAGACTTTTAAACTGGGCAGGTTCCATGGATTGGGACTGGTGTATATCCAGACAGAGATTGTTTGCAACACCAATACCAGTATGGTACTGTAAAAGCTGTGGAAAGGTACAGCTTCCCGAACCCAAAGATCTTCCGGTGGACCCTTCAATAGAAAACGCACCAAATATTTGTGAATGCGGATGCAACGATTTTACAGGAGAATATGATGTTCTTGATACCTGGATGGACAGTTCAATAACCCCCATGGTCATTGCTGGCTGGCCATCACCAGACTATAAAAATTATTATCCCGCAGATCTCAGACCACAAGGACACGATATAATAAGAACCTGGGCATTTTACACATTGTTACGATGTAAAGCATTGACAGATAAAAAACCATTTGAAAGAATTGTTGTAAATGGTATGGTCTTTGGAGAAGACGGTCATAAAATGAGTAAATCCCGTGGCAATGTAATTGCACCAGAGGCAGTTATCGATGAATATGGTTCAGATAGTATTAGACTATGGTCTGCTAACAGTGTGCCTGGATCAGATATTCCATTCGACTGGAAGGATGTCAAAAATGGGTATAAGTTTCTTAGAAAATTCTGGAATGCATTCAGATTTATAAACATACACATAGAAGAATATCAACCAGACGAATTTGTTGCATTTGAAAACCTAAACCCTATGGATAAATGGATACTTTCAAAACTAAACCATTTAGTTGTTGAAGTAACGGAAAACCTTGAAAAATATAACTTTGCAGATGCTAAAAATAGCATACAAGCATTTATATGGCATGATTTCTGTGACGAATATATAGAAGCTGTTAAATATCGTCTTTACACCGATTCAGAGGATCTTCAAGCATCTAAAAACGTTGCAAGGTACACTTTAAAAACAGTTATCTCAACATCACTGAAACTATTATCACCTATAACACCACACTTTACAGAGGAAGTGAATCACTACCTTGAAGATAGTGATGAAAGCATCCATAAACATGCATGGCCTCTGCCAGTCAAAAACCTTATAGACACAAAAGCCGAAAAGCTTGGAGAGATAGCCGTCAGTATTATAGGAGATATTAGAAGATTTAAATCTGCTACAGGAAGACCTTTAAACATTCCAATAACATCTGCAACCATCTATACTACAGAACCCGAATTACATCGTGTTTTAAAACTTTTAGAATCCGATATAACAGGCACTACAAGAATAAAAAATCTTAATATTGAAATAGGCAAACCCAATGTAAAGGAAAAAATCGTCGAGTTAACACCTGTAATGTCCAAGATAGGACCAGAATTTAAGAAAAATGCACCTGTTATTGTAAAATATTTACAGTCCAACGATCCTAATGAAATATTTGAAACCCTTGAAAAAGAAGGAGAAATTATTATAGAGGGCCATAGGTTAACAGAGGATTATGTTACCGGCCGACGGATTATTGTTGGAAGTTCGGGTGAAAAGGTGGAGATATTCCATTCTGAAGAATTAAATGTTGTATTGGAGATTGTGATCTAATGGAACTTAGGGTTCAAGCATCTGAAAGAATTGAGGGTACAGTTAATGCACCACCTTCAAAAAGCTACACCCATCGAGCATTTATTATGGCTTTCCTTGCAGAAGGTGCTTCAAAAATAAAAAACCCCCTATATTCTGAAGATACACTAGCATCCCTAAATTCATGTCAAGCATTTGGATCCCATGTCAATCAACAGAATAGTTACAGCGAGATAACTGGAGTTAACGGCAACCCCAAAACACCAAAGAATGTTCTTGACCTTAAAAATTCAGGAACAACACTTAGAATCTTAACCAGTGTAGCATCATTAGCTGAAGGATACACAGTTTTAACAGGTGATAAATCACTTAGAACCCGTCCAATGCAAGATCTGATCGATGCACTTTTACCATTAGGTGTAACAGCATTTTCAACCAGAAACAATGGAAAACCGCCAATCGTTATAAAAGGTGGATTTAAAGGTGGAAAAACTTCTATTAATGGGAATGTTAGTTCGCAGTACATATCATCCGTATTAATGGCATCTCCCTACGCAGAAAACTGTGTTGATCTCAAAGTTAAGGGCGAATTTATTTCGAAACCATATGTGGATATGACACTTGATCTCATGGAAAAATTCAATATCTATGTGGATTATAAACGGACTGAAAATTCATTCCATATAGAACCACAGATATACAGATCAAAAGATTACACAGTTGAAGGGGATTATTCATCTGCATCCTATTTAATTGCAGCAGCCGCAGCAATTGATTCAAATTTAACCATTAAAAATTTGGTCCACGACTCAAAACAGGGCGATAAGTACATCCTGGAAATAGTTAAGGATATGGGTTGTGAAGTAAAAGTTAAAAATAATGAAGTTAACATAGATGGACAGGGAAGTCTCAATGGAATTGAAGTAAACCTAAAAAACGCTCCTGACCTTCTTCCCACAGTTGCTGCATTAGGTGCTATGGCAGATGGGAAAACAAAGATCATCGGTGTGGAACACGCACGTTTCAAAGAAACAGACCGAATTCATACATGTGCTAGTGAACTATCCAAACTAGGTGTTTCATTAAGTGAAAATAGAGATGGTCTCACAATAAATGGAGGAGTTCATGGAGGGGTTGTAAAATCACATATGGACCACAGGCTCGCCATGGCATTTTATATTATAGGACTGAAAGTTGGTAACATAACAATAGAGGATGCATCTGTATATAATGTTTCCTTCCCAGACTTTCCCAGTATCATGAAGAAATTAACAACAGGAAATGGAACATGAGAAAAAAAGAGATAAAAATCGTAGTATTAGGATCATATAACTCTGGAAAAACATCCACCCTCGAAAACATATGCCAAAAAAAAGCTAACATAGAATATAATGGTACAACCATAGCTCTTGACTACGGAAATACCATAATCGAAGGTGAAAAAATTCATATATTCGGTTCACCAGGTCAGGAAAGATTTGAATTTATGAGGGAAATATTATCACAAGGACTCGACGGTGCAATAGTTGTGATAGACAGTTCAAATGGAATAAGTAACGTTGACGAAACCATACTACATAAATTAAATATTAAAGATGTTCCATACGTTCTATTTGCAAACAAACAAGATATTAGCCCTAATATCGTAGAACATCATATCATAAAACCAGGAACCCCCATAATACCCACTGTTGCAACCAGTGGAGTGGGTGTTGGAGAGGGTTTGTTAACACTTATCCACATAATTAAAAATAAAAATTAATAATCAAAATTTTTTTCATGGAATATTAAACAAATATTTCCCACTGTATTATTATCCAATTTATTGTCTCATTCAAAACAAAAATATAAAGAATAAATCCAACTATTATCCCACTCTTAATTAGTCTTATATCATAATATGTTCACAAATATTTACAAAGTCGTGCTAATACCATAAAATGAGTACTTATTAAAAATTTTAACCTAAACAATTTATCTAAACAATTACATTTGAATTTACTTTTAAATAGACTAAAATATTATGGTGGAGGTTGAATTAATGGATGATATCAAAGAATTGAAACTATTAGAAAAAATATTATTACTTATTAAAGACTATAATGATACCTATAAACCCGAAATATACGATTCAAAAGTCGATTTAAAAGCTGTAAAACGAAGTTGGATTAAAAATGAAGATCATGGAACCATGGAACTTAGACACTGGGAGATAGGATTAGAAGAAGTTCAAAATCAAATAAGAGAAATAGAAAAAAACCAGCAGAATTTAGATGATAAAAACTGATTTAACAATATGCGATAAAAAATTAATTATAAAAAAATAAATGTATTTATGATCTGATCTAAATTAAACTTAGTAAATAGTATATTAATATTTTATTATCATTTTAAAGATACAATGTATACAAAAAACAGCAACAAGAACGATCATCCGATTGACTTTATAATAGAAAAGTTGGAAGAGATATATACCCTGAGAATCTTTGAAGACAGCGATCCATTCAGGGTCCTTATTAGAACAATACTATCACAACGTACAAGGGATGAAAATACAGATGCTGCATCTGCATTACTTTTTTCAAAATTTTCAACTCCAGAAGCCATTGCATTTGCACCGGTTGAAGAAGTTGAGTTACTGATTAAAAAATCTGGTTTTTATCATGTCAAAGCACGAAGGGTTAAGGAGGTTTCCAGGATAATACACGAAGATTACGGTGATATCGTTCCGGATAATCTTAAAGAACTGTTGAGCCTTCCAGGTGTGGGAAGAAAAACTGCCAACTGTGTACTGGTCTATGGATTTCATGAAGATGCTATTCCTGTTGATGTTCATGTTCATAGAATATCAAATCGTATAGGATTAGTTAACACCAAAAATCCCGATGAAACTGAGTTAGAACTTATGAAAGTAATTCCCAAGAAGTATTGGTTACCATTAAATGACCTTTTTGTACAGTTCGGTCAGACAATCTGCAGACCAATAGGGCCAAAACATGAAATTTGTCCAATTGCAGAGCTGTGTGATTACTACCATGAAATCCAACTGTGAAATAACGAATATGAATGTTATTATTTATAAATTATTTCTCTTTTGTTTATAGTATTAAATGGCTGTGATATGAATAATAATATATTACTATTTATTCAAATTATTATCAGTTATTATTAAACGATATTAATTTGGATAGTTACTACTAAAATATTTAAAGATGGGGAGAACCATATGAATCTTTATGCATTTATATCCCTTTTATCATCCTTAACAGCTTTATTGCTTGGAAATTTCATTTATTACAAGAATCCTAATAATCGATTAAACAAATTGATCGCGACCATATGCCTTCTTGTAGCTTACCTAGCATTTGTAGAGTATGGAATGAGACAATCAGAAACAATATCTGCAGCATACTTCTGGCTAAAGGCATCCTCATTATGGCCGTTACTAATGCCGATTCTTCTAATAATAGTTTTAGAGGTTTCGAAAAAAATTAATATCTTGAAAAATAAAATTTTCTTAATTTTACTCTTTACACCATCTATAATCATATTCTTAATAAGTCTTTTAACAAATCAACTGAATAATGGATTGGTTTTAGAATATTGGGGATGGAATGAGGTTTTATCTACAAATTTATTATTACTATCCATTACAAGTGTATGGATAATAACTTTAGGAATTGCAACTATAATTATTGGTTACACTTATTATAGGAAAAGCATTGGAATGGAAAAGGTTCAGATATTGTATATATTAACGGGTTTAACGGTTGTTTTGATTTTAAGCCTGATAACTGAATTAATTCTCCCAATCTTATCAGTTAATTTTCCTGAATTAACCTATACATCAGCATCACTCGGACTTATTTTTATTTCCTATGGAGTTTCAAATTACAGATTACCCTCCCTCACACCTACTATAGCGGCTAATGAAATAGTTTCAAATATAAGTAATTTTATGGTCATAACAGATTGTTTTAAACATATTAACTATGTTAATCCTGTGGGTATAAAACTTCTGGGCTACCATGAAAATGAAATCATTGGAAGTGATTTGGATACAATAATCCCGTTCCATGCAGGAATAGAATCAAAAGAACCATATAAAGAGGAGATCAAAGACTTTGAGACCCTGTTAAAGTTAAAAAATGGGTTATCTGTACCAATCCTTTTGTCTAAATCGTTTATTTCAAAAAAATCAAATGTCATGGGAATTCTTTATGTGGGTACCGATATTAGTGAAAGGAAAGCTGTTGAAAATAAAAAACTAGCTATTAATCGACAAACTATTTGTCGTCAGAAGATATTGCTCGAACTTTACAAGGAAGATTTTTCGAATATTGAAACAACCATCAAACATTTGACTTTAACCGTTTCTAAAACCCTTAATATTGATCGTGTTAGTTTATGGTTCTTTAATGAGGATAAAAGTATTTTAAACTGTTCTGACCTCTATAAATTGGACGATAATATTCATGAAAATGGATTTAGCTGGGATTCCAAAGATTATCCAATTTACATAGATGCCCTTGAAACGTGCCCCAACATAACAGCTCAAGATGCTTCAAAACATCCGGACATAAAGGAATTTAAGGAGGGGTATATTAAACAGAATGGTATAATTTCTATGTTAAGCGTTCCAATATGGCTTCAAAAAGAAATGGTTGGTGTATTGTGTTTGGAGCAAACAGAGAATAGTAAAACTTGGACATTTGAAGAACAGGATTTTGCTGCTTCAGTCTCATACATATTATCTCTTACGTTAGAAGCATCGAAGAGGGATAAAGCCCAGAAACAGATCGTAAAATCCCTTGAAGAGAAAGATGTATTGCTTAGAGAGATCCATCATCGTGTTAAAAACAACATGCAGATCATCTCAAGCCTGCTAAGTTTACAGTCCAGTAACATTGAAAATCCTGAAATGAAGGATATTTTCAGCCAAAGTCAGAACAGGGTAAAATCAATGTCAATGATACATGAACAGCTCTATCAAACTGATGATCTTGCAAAAATTGATTTTAAAAGTTATGTTAATGGACTCATAAAAAGTCTTTTTCAGATATACTCGGCCAATCAGAAGCAAATTGAATGGGAAGTAAATGTTGATGATGTGGAATTAGATATTGAAACAGCTATTCCCTGCGGTCTCATTATTAATGAACTTGTAAGCAACTCTTTGAAACATGCCTTCATAAACAGACAATACGGTAAGATCTGTTTTAATATGATTAGAGATAACAAAATGATAAATTTCAAAGTGTCTGATAATGGAATAGGTATCCCTGAGAGTTCACAAATAGAAAATACATCTACTTTAGGATTAAATCTTGTTAAAACATTAGTTAATCAATTAGATGGAGAATTGACAATTGATCAAAACAATGGAATCTCATATGATGTGATTTTTAAAGAAATGGACTACAAGACACGCAACTAAAAAAAGAAAAATACTTGGAATTTTAAAATAAGGTTTAGAATATTTATTTAAAATTTAATGTAAATTTTTGGATTTATAACTAAATTTAATTAATTATCCAAAAATCCATTCCTATAAATACTATTTTCCTAGATCTGCTACTTCTCGTGCAAATGATTCTAGAACCTTTTTGGAGAGTCCCTCAACAAATTTAAGGGATCCAGCACATTCATGTCCTCCACCATCTATTCCAGCTTCTGGTATTTCAATGGCTAATTTCGATACGATTTCGTTTAGATTAAATCCAAACATCTCATTAACTGCATCTGTAGCTCGTATAACACTGAAATCAGGCCCATATGCCAAGGTTATTATTGGTGTTTCTTCGCCATACTTCTGTACTATGTTGTCATGAACAAATCCACAGGTCTTTCCAGGTGCTGGGAAGGTGAATTTATGAGCATACTTTTCCACATCTAAAACATTGAATATAACTCCATTAGGAAGTTTTTGAGTTTTTAAATTTGGTAGTGCTGCTCTGAGCTGGGTTTGAACCCTTTTCATGGACTCGTTGTACAATGCATCTATTAGTTTTGCATGTTTGTCCTTATTTCCCAATCCTAGGATTGTGTCTATTATTCCCCTTCCATTCATGAACCTGAGATAAAATGCTTCGAAGTCAACGCATGATGCAACTTTATCGAGTTCATCACGAGTATAGCCCTTATCAGCTGCTATCTGTATATATTTATTAGCTTCAATAGAGTTTGCATGGTCCCCTACAGCAGCTATACCTGGTAGGTGCATCAGTTTTTCAGTTACATCAGGATTTATCATGTTAGCAACTTCAACTGCAAGTGCTCCGGCTGTTATCTGTGAATCTCCTCCAACTAAGTAGGGATTTACATGTACATCTACATATTCATCAACAGCAACCGTTCTGTTAACTACTTCTCCTGGGAAGTGATGGTCAACAACAACTACTTCGATATCGTAAATTTTAACCTTCATAAGAGCCAGCATATCTTCTTCTGTTGATCCGTTGTCTAATAAAACAATGAGTGGTAATTTTTGGCCGTGTCTTTCAACATCTTCAAGTGCAAATGATAGGTCTTTAACAACATCTTCAATCTCGTAGAAAGGTGCTTTACTTGGAGCTCTTTTAAAATAATGCCATTCTGCATCACTATTATTATTAGCTTCTTTTAAAAGTGGAACAACTGCCTTTTCAATTGCTACTCCTGCACAAATTCCATCTGCATCTGCATGGTGCCTTACAAGTATGGATCTTCCATCTAGTATGGCTCTCCTTATGGCTTTTGCAGCATTGTGCATCATTGGACGTAGTTGATTGAGTGTTTCACTCTCAATTAAAAACTCTGTTTCTTCGGGTTCTGCACGTTCATCAATTGCATCATCTATAAGTTTTCTTATGTCAATAGAATCTTGTCCAGTGAGTCTGTCAATAGATTCTGATTCTATCTGTATCTTACCGCCGTGTAAGTTAACTTCACCAAGTACTTCAACAATATTACCTGTGTTAACTCCGGGATAAACCCGTACTCCAGGTTCATCAAAGGCTGCTGCCCATGTTGTACCTGTTTCATCTGAAACTGTGAATATTGTAGGTCCCGACGTTTGTTGGACTTGTACAACTTCACCAACAATTCTTACGGTCTTACCCATGTATCTATTGTTGATCTCGTTGATCTTGGTACGTGAAATATTCTTTTTGAGTTTAATAACTTCATATGAACCTTTGATAGTGGATGGTGATAGATCTACTTCTCCACGTGACCTTTTAATTTCCATTACTTTTACAAATAGTTCTTCTCCAACAGAGTAGCTGGGTGATCGTATTCTTAAAAGCCCAAAAACCTTTTTGGATAGGCTTACAAATACTCCATAGTTTTCTACCCTTGTTATCTTTCCCTTGTATTCACTACCTATTTCAAGGTCATCCATGTCACATGCTGGATGGAGTACATAAACTATGTCCTTAGGTTGACAGTCGCTGCAGTAATCTCCATTTTCTAGGGCTTTACCACATTTTCTGCAGACATTTAACTCACCCTCTCCACTGCATTCAACGCATTCTTCAGTTACTTCGATCTCTCCCTTGCCATTACATGCTCCGCAAGGAACATCCTGTTCTTCATCAAGCTCGAATCGTTTAACTGCGTTTGATGATACTCCTTTAAAGTGGTTTTTAAGATCCACCTCACTTTTAACACCGGTTCCATGGCAGCTTTCACATACCTTGTAACTTGTGACATTATAACCTTTACCTTTACATTCTATACATTTCTTTATCATTCTTAACCTCTAAAAATCAGTATTTTTTTATATTATATCCTATAAGTTTGATTATTTAAATTTTGTCGGGTTTTGCTTAACTATATTTTCTCTTTGATTGTTAAATGTAGTTGCATCATCCATATATCCGTTAGCATCACTTGAATAGATATTAGCGTTTATTGTATCGTTATCTTGCAAATACGGGATTGCTGTTTTGAGTTCATTTGTGGCATTAATTTTGGCATCTATTTCATTTAAAACAGATTGCATATAATTAGCATAAACTGAGTCATTAGAATCCTGAGCATATGTTAAACCTTGGCTAGCTAATGATCTTGCTTGATTATACTCTGAAGAAGCATTATTACACTCAGCTAATGCAGCACTATAAAGAAATTCATTGGTATATGTCCCGGCAGTGTTATAATCTCCATCTCCATTTTTTAGATGGGTGTTAATGGATGTTGATAGAGCATCAATCTTTGATGAATCAGACTGTATACATCCACTTAAAAAAACGACTATGATCACTAAACCCACGATTATAATCTTATTATCCATAATATTCACTTTTAATCCATCAACAATTTCTGTTTATTTTATCATCCTTAATAATTAAGGTTTGTTTTAACTTAAAGTTTTGTAATCAAAATGTATTCACATTTAATATTATTATTTTTTTTATTCATAGTTTCTTAAAAAAAAGAATCTCACTATGATAATAATAAAAAGTAGACTATTTAGAATAATCTGTTTTTATGATATTTTTTAATTTAATAGATCTATTAAAAATCAATAATAGAATACTGATAATATATCAGTTCAGATATATAGTCCTTACTAAAGTAAAGATATTAACACTTGGATCAGTATAATTTTTGAAATATCAGTGCTAAATTGATAAAAATTCACGCTCCGTGATTATAACAATATAAAAAATTAGTTTAATTTGCTATTAAGAATAGTTGTAACAAATATTAGTTGATTATACCCAATATATTAATATTGTACGTACCATAATGTATTATGATCAGTTTTTAGTAAATTTGAGATAATAAATGACGGAGGTTTTGATTAGCATGAATAGTTTTAATATTCGTGAAATCCCGAAATTGATTGTTTCAATATTAGTTGTATTTTTGGCAGGAGCCGTTGGAACAGTTTATACTTTAAAGGAAATAACAACTTGGTACGTTTCTTTAATAAAACCAGCCTGGACCCCTCCTAATTGGGCATTTGGACCTATATGGAGCACATTATATGTCCTTATGGGAATATCTTTGTTTTTAGTTTGGAGAGAAGGTTTAGAAAGAAAGGATGTAAAAATAGCTATTATAGTGTTTGCTGCTCAACTTGTGATAAATGTTGTATGGTCATTAGTATTCTTTGCTACTCACAACATAATTGGCGGTTTAGTAATGGTAATAATTCTTTGGGTATCAATTCTAATAACTATCCTAGTTTTCTACCGCATTTCCAAACCTGCAGCAATAATATTAATTCCATATCTGATCTGGGTAACCATTGCAGGATATCTAAACTACACAGTATTTTTATTAAATCCATAAAAATACTTATTTTTTTTTTAGATAGGAAAATAAATTCGCTTATTATACAAAATCAAACACTAAACAAATTCGGGTATTCTGTTATTTTTAATTTGAGCTAATATTATAGATGAATTAGTTGAAAATGAAAGTTAAATAGATGGTTTTGATCCCATTAACTATTCTTTTTATAAGTCCTTTGTTTTGAATAAATATAAATATACATTTAGACATACACTTCAAGTGTAAAAGATATCACATTTAGTGAAAATAATTTGTAGGATATTTGGATGTAAATAAGAAAAAAAATTAGAACTGTATGGGCATGAATGGACATAAAGATGTAGATTACATGAAAAATAAAAACAAGCTATACAGCATATCTCCAAGTATTAGCAGATACAATTATTTGAAAGAAGAAAATTCCAATTGGAGTTATTTAAAGATAATTTGTATTATTATAATTATGATTATAAACAAACATGATATTAGTAAAAAAATTTGATTTCCACCAAAGAACTTAAAGATATAGTAAGCAATTACAGGAAAAACGTGAAGGATAATTAGAAATATTAATTTTCATTTCCTTCTTATAATGAGGTTATTATCGATGTTATATGGAATAGTAGATATTGGTTCAAACACAGTTAGATTAAATATTTATCATTACAATAACGACAAGATAAGTTTAGTAATTTCAAAAAAAGAAACTTTAGGATTAGTATTTTATATTACAGAAGGAAGATTATCGGATAATGGTATTGAAAAACTTTTAACCGTTCTTCAAGAAATGAAAGATAGTTTGGACTATTTAAAAATTGATAATTACAATTTCTTTGCCACAGCCTCTCTTAGAAATATTGAAAACAGTGTGGATGTTATTCAAATTATTAAGGATAAAGTTGGACTTGAAATTGATTTGTTGTCAGGTGAGGAAGAGGGAAGATTAAGCTTTTGTGGATCAATTCAAAGTATTAAAAAAGACAATGGAATTCTAATTGATCTTGGTGGTGGAAGTGTTGAGATTGTATTTTTTGAAGATAAAAAAATACAAAAAGGATACAGTATTCCAATAGGTTCTTTAAAAATGTTCAATGAATATGTTTCAGACATGATACCTAATAAAGAAGAGTGCAACCTGATTAAAGAAAGAACATACCTTGAATTAGATAAAATTGGTCATGATTTTCCTGAAAAAATTCCATTTATGTGTGGTGTAGGTGGTAGCATACGTGCAATTGAAAAAATATTATTAAATCTAGATTTAATAAAAAACAAATCTGATTTAATAAACGTTAAAATGTTGAAACAAATGGAAATAGAATTGAATCTCAATGTCCATAATTATGACAATAAAAATGTTTATGATAACATATTACATGTAAAACCATCCCGAATACATACTTTAATCCCTGCTTTATTAATTTTGGAGTCAATTACTTCTTATTTTAGATGTGAAGAGCTTAAAATTAGTAAATTTAGTGTTAGAGAAGGATACTTATATAAAAAAATATTAAAGAGGTTTTAAATGTCTACTAAAGATTACAGCTTCACACAAAACCGTGAATTATCTTGGTTAAACTTCAATGATCGTGTTCTAGAAGAAGCAGAGGATGGTTCAGTCCCATTATTAGAACGTCTAAAATTTATATCTATTTTTACTAGTAATCTAGATGAATTTTATATGGTTAGATGTGGAAGTTTATACGATATATCCCTTGTTGATAAGAGTTATATTGATAATAAAACAGGCCAAAATGCACAAGAACAATTAAATGCTATCTTTGATAGGACCAAAAGTTTATATGATCGTAGAGATCATGTATTTAAATCTTTAAATAACCTTTTAAAAGCTGAAGGTATTTATGATTTAGACTTTGAAGATTTGACTAAAAGCGAATTAAAATTTATTAATAAATATTTCTTCAACAACATACTTCCCATTTTATCACCCCAAATTATTGATATTCACCATCCTTTTCCACATTTATTGAATAAATCATTAAATGTCATGATAATAATGAAAAGCGAAGGAAAAACATTGTATGGACTAATCCCTATTCCCTCATCATTACCTAAGCTAATTTACTTCCCAAATAATCAATTACGTTATATCCTATTAGAAAAAATCATATATGAATATGTTAACGAAATCTTTTCAAATTATCATGTAGAATTTAGAACAGTAGTTTCTGTAACAAGAAATGCAGATATCGTTCTATCTAACTCCCAAATAGATGAAGATGAAGATTATAAAGGATATATGAAGAAACTTCTAAAGAAAAGAACTCGTTTAGCACCGATCAGGTTAGAGTTTTTTAAATATTCTGATCCTGACTTAAAAAAATTTCTATGCGACCAGTTGAATATTCAAAAAAATCAAGTACAGATATCTAATGCGCCTTTAGAAATGGGTTATGTTTATGATTTATATAGCCATGTCGAAGAAATAAATAAGACTATCTTCTATAAATTGTCATTCGATCCTTTCTATCCTAAGATACCTAATTTTATTAAAGAAGGAAAGATTGTTCCCCAGTTAAAAAAGAGGGATTTTTTACTTTGCTATCCATTTGATTCAATGAAACCTTTTTTAAGATTTTTAAAAGAAGTAGCCAACGATGAAAAAGTAATTTCAATTAAAATTACTATTTATAGATTAGCTAGATCTTCTTCAATTATAAAATATTTATTGGAAGCAGCTGAAAATGGGAAGGAAGTAACTGTTTTAATTGAACTCAGAGCTAGATTTGATGAAGAAAATAATATTCACTATGCCGGATTATTAGAAGAAGCAGGATGCAGGATTTTATATGGTTTTGAAGAGTTCAAAGTACATTCAAAAATTTTGTTGATAACTAGAAAGGAGAAAAATAAATTTCAATATATTACTCAGTTAGGAACTGGAAATTACAACGAGAAAACTAGTAAATTATACACTGATTATAGTTTTATTACAAGTGACAATGCTATTGGCGAAGATGCAGTGTTATTCTTTAAAAACATATCAATTTCAAATTTAAATGATGAATATCAACAGTTATTAGTTGCACCCTTTGGATTAAAGAAAAATTTGATAGAAAAGATCAATATTGAAATAGATAATGCAATTAATAATCGTCCAGCTAATATTATATTGAAAATGAATTCTTTAACCGACAGAGAATTAATTGACATGCTAAGTAAAGCATCTAATGCGGGTGTAAATATTAAATTAATTGTTAGATCTATTTGCTGTTTAATTCCAGGAATACCCGGTAGAACAGAAAATATTGAAATCATTAGTATAGTTGGTAGGTTCTTAGAACATACAAGGATCTTTTGTTTTGGTACTGGAAATGATACTTCAATATATTTATCGAGTGCCGATTTAATGACTAGAAATACAGAAAAAAGAGTTGAAATTGCTTTTCCTATTAATAATCCAGTTTTACAACTAAAAATCAAACATATGTTAGAGATTATGTTTAATGACAATGTTAAAGCTCGAAAAATTAATGATAAAGGTGAATACGAAAAGGTTATCAGGTCGGTAAATCTGATTGATTCCCAAAATTATTTTATGCATGATAAATTTTTAGAATATGAGGAAGAAGAAAATGTTGAAGAATCATTTTTATCTAGACTGGCTCATTTTTTCCAGAGATGAATTATTGAAAAATTAATTAAATCAATTTCCCTAACTTTTTTTTTAATTTGTGTTTTATAATTGAAAAAAGGAGGATATATTTATGTAATCATTGTTGTTATTAGATTAATTTCTAATATTATCATTCATTATAAATCTTTAAGAAAATTTTCATTTATATTTATTTCTGTCCCTAACCTTTATAATTCCATATATTACAATTCCAATAACACCTGCTATAATAAATCCTAAAACGATTCCAATTACTAAAACACTGATGCCCGTAAATACTGCAGCTATACCATTAGCTATTGCTGATATAATATCCATAATAATAATATTGTTTTTTTATTATAAAAACCCCTTAGAGTTTAAAATAAGATTTTTTTATTATTCCTTTAAATAAATTTATTATGTCGTAGAGTATAAACTAATTAAAATTTTTATCAAATTATATTTCACATGATCGTATAATATTAAATGTTTCTTTCATTCCATTTTTTGTTAAGCTTAATTGCTTTTTCAGATTATTATTTTCAGATTTTAGTACTTTAATTAAGTTCAGTTGTTATAATCATTTGTTGATTAATCAATTAAATTTTTAATATTCTATCTGCTAGTTCTTTGTTATCATTTTATAATAATAGGAACTGTTTAATTAACTTGTATAATTGTTATCATCTGAATTTTATTATAAAAATTCTCGAGATTAGAATATGAACTCATAAACAAATTTAGGTACTGTGTAATTTTACAGCAAATTATTATGTTGGTTTTGTAGATTTGATTAAATTAAATAAAAAAGTAGAATCGAATATTTTTGCTATCACTATATAGAGATACGTATCAGATTTTACAATCATTAAGATATGAACTTATTTACATTAATCCGTCTTTAATAATTCTTAATTTGTGGAATATTCCTATAAAATAGCTTAGATATATTTGTAATACCTAAAAAACAAATGCAGAATAAAATTTTAAAAATAGTTCCAAATATTTATAAACCCTTAAGAAAATAAAAAAGAGAAAAATGGTTACTAATCAGTCCATGCTTCTCCATAATCCGTGAATTATACAGTATTCCCTTGCTATTAAATTGTTGACGTCATCAACCACAAATTCTGCTTCAGGTACCATACCAGGTTTTAGGAATACTCTTTGTGTTCCTTTATCGGTTATGACTTCGATCCATGCAATGTAATGTTTTTCTTCCATTGGATGTTGTACCTTTCCAACTTTAACCTTTACACCGGAATCTGTTTTTTCTATGATTGGGATGTGTTTTTCGACACCTACATCTTTAGGAGCGTCGCTGAGTTTTTCCATATCACTACCGCAGCAGGTGACAGCTTCCCCTCCGCCTACGTGTATTAATTCAAAAATGTTTCCACAAGTATTGCATCTGAAAATTTGTCCTTTTTCTAACATTTTTTATCAGTACTCCTCACATAATATTTCATAGTATTTACTTGGATGATCACATACAGGACATTTTAATGGTGGTTTGGTTGCTATATGAATATAACCACATTTTGTGCAGACCCATTTGACTTCATGGTCTTTTTCTAGAACTGTGCCTGATTCAACTATGTCTAAAAGTTTTTTGTACCTTGCTTCGTGGTGTTCTTCTGCTCTTCCAATAGCCCGTAGTCTTACAGCCACATCATCTAGTCCCTCGTCATCTGCAACATCTGCAAATCCTGGGTACATCTCACTATTTTCATAGTGTTCACCTGCGATTGCTGCTTTAATATTTTCGGGTGTAGTTGCCATTACAAGAGGGGCTTCAGCCTCTACAGTAACTGCATCAACATCACCAAACTCTTTTTTTAGATCTTGGATCATTCTAAAAAGCCATTTTGCATGTTCTCTTTCATTATCTGCTGTGATAAGAAAGATATCTGAAATCTGAACGTACCCTTCATTTTTAGCTATTTTAGAATACAAGGTGTACCTGTTTCTTGCTTGGCTTTCACCAATGAATGCTTTAGATAAATTCTCCAATGTTTTTTTCATATTACCACAGAATTAGTATCTGTAACTACTGTACTATAAATTTTTAGTTTGGTTGTTGTGAAACCTTATTAATTAGTCAAATTATATTAAATTTTACAGTATCATATACAAATATAAATTATCAATTTTACATAAAAAAATGAAATTTAAACAAATTCATTATCAAACCAAAAAAGTTTATGAATTTAGATATAAATATTTGTGATAATTAAAAAGTTAATAATAATTATTTTATAAAAAAATAGGATGTATCGTGGTGATAATATGGATGTTTCATGGGTAAATTTAGAGTTTGAAATGGACCGGGAGAAATTGTATGATGCTCGATCTGACTCTTCAATAGATAGGATAGTAATAGGGTCTGAGACTATCAAAATTACTTACAATCAAATGTCAAAAAGACAAGAGAAATATATATACGTTATACTCATAGACAATCTCTTAGGATATGAATATCCAATTGTGAGGGGTGAAGGAATATAAAATTTTTATAATTTTTTTTTAACAACAACATTCAATAAACATGTTTGACTTCCCCTATATTCAGTGGTCATTATTTAGTTGTTTCTCAAATTTTCATAAAAATTTGGAGTTCCTATTAATTTTCTAATATTTTAAAATTTAATTTTATTAGCCAATAACTTTTTTTTTAGATCATTACATTTCAATTTTTAGATTAAACGATTCTAAATTTTTTTTATATGTATAGGGATAATAGACTAAAAAATATTGGTTTAGTGCATTAAATTTGTAGTCTAAATTATTTTTATTTGAAATTTTTTTATAGAAATATTTAGATAACCTTACCATAATAATAATTATAAAAAGAGAAGGGATAATAAATGTTTATGAATAAAAATCATTATTGTGGGTTAATTATTGTTATGACAATATTCTTATCCATTTTAATTTCTGGAGGGGCTTCAGCTGCACAAGTTAATAATACCACACATATCACAATCAATGATTCAAAAACTGTTCATAATAATTCAATTATAATCAAAAAGTTGAGTGTAACAGAAAATTTAAATAAATTTAATAATTCATCTGAAACAAAAAATATAACACTTCCAATATCGATTTTACCCTCATATTATGATCTAAGATTGCTTGAAAAACTCACACCCGTAGAGGATCAAGGTTCGAGTGGTGTATGCTGGGCATTTGCATCCTTAGGATCATTAGAGTCCTGTCTCCTTCCAAATGAAACATGGAATTTTTCAGAAGATAATATGAAAAATGTTCTAAGCAGCAGTTATCCTCAAGGATTTGATAGGGAAGCTGAGGATGCGGGAAGTTGGGAAGAGGCTACAGCATACTTAACTAGATATAGTGGCCCTGTAACATCTGCTCAAGACCCTTTTAATGATTACAGTAGTTACTCCCCATCTGGGCTCACAGTTGTGAAACATGTTCAGGATACTGTGTTAATAGATCCCCGTAACAGTACAGGGACAATCGATAACAGTCAAATTAAAAATGCTATCATGGAATATGGTGCTGTTTACAGTTTAATGACCTATGATGATTCTTATTTTAATCCAATAACTTGCGGATATTATTACAATGGATCATTGGCTGTGAATCACGCTGTGGATATAGTGGGATGGGATGATAATTATAGTAAGAATAATTTCATTAATGGTGCTCCAGGTAATGGTGCGTTTATAATTAGAAATAGTTGGGGTTCAGAATGGGGAGATAATGGATATTTTTACGTCTCATATTATGATAAATATCTTGCCAACAGTGATTACAATGTTGTTTTTATGGATGCCGAACCAACAAGCAATTATGATAATATATATCAGTACGATCCATATGGTGCTGTAGGAAACTTGGGCTATGATAATGATGTGGGCTGGTTTTCAAACGTTTTCAAATCGAATGGTAATGAAAAATTGATAGCATCGAGTTTTTATGTTTTCAGTCCTGATTCCACCTATAAAATATATGTTTATCTAAATCCTAAGGATAATAATCCTGAAGATGGTGTTTTAGCAGACTCCCAAAGTGGAGTTATAACCACAGAGGGATACAAAACAATACAACTCACCAATATTGTTCAATTACTTAAGGGGCAAAAATTTAGCGTGGTTGTGGAGTTAAATTCCCCTAATGATTTGTATCCTGTTACAATTGAATACCCTTTACCAGGTTACAGCAGCAAAGCAACTGCTAGTCCAGGAGAAAGTTATGTTAGTAGTGATGGTAAATCCTGGGAAGATTTAACCCGTATCCTCCCAAATGCAAATGTCTGTCTAAAAGCCTTTACAATGGGGAAAGCGGCTGATTTAGCTATTAATGAAACAATTAAAAACATAAAAGATCGCTTTGGAAAGGAAATTTTATTAACTATATCTGTTCGAAATAATGGGCCAGGTCAGGCAATTAACACAATTGTTAAGGACATATTACCTCCAGAACTAACTTATTTGTATTATATGTCTAACTATGGGAAATATAACCCTAAGACAGGTATGTGGAATATAGGAAACCTCCCTAATGGGGCTTTAGCAACTCTCATAATTAAATGTATATTAGGCCATGGATCTGGTTTTACAAATACTGCTGTTGTAAGTTCATCATCCTACGACCCAAATTTAAATAACAATATGGTGAGTCTTACTAAAAATTATATACATAATAGTATTATAAAAGAAGAACATTTTCTTGATGAAAAACAAATTCCTATGCAGAAAACAGGAATTCCTATCATTCCATTAGTTATGGGGATTATAATAGTAATGGGCGGATCTTTCAAGTCAAGAAGATAGTAATTATTTATTTTTATTAATTTTTTTAAACTGTATCTTTTTTTTTAGAATTATTTTATTTGTTCATTATACTACAAGAAATAGTAGATGATTGGTGGTTTGGTTTGGATTTTTGTGAAAAATTACATCGATAACACATTTTATAATACATTTTTCAATGTTTTTGATTATATTTAACAACAAACAAACCATTAGTTTAAATTAGATGAGAACAAATTATAATTTAACTTTAAAGGTGGTCATATGAAACAAAAAAACACATTAATATCAATATTGGTAGTAGTTCTTGTATTTGGAGGTGTATTAATCTCAGGTTGTGTGAGTAACAACAATAACACAACTGTCTCCAACAACAGTTCTATGAATAGTACAGGTAATGCATCTAATACTACAGCTGCAACTACAGTTGCAAATGGAACAACCCAAACATCATCTTCTACTCCTTCAACCAGTACGAACACAGCTACAACTTCAAGTGCTAAAAAAAGTACAACAGTATCCAATGGATCAAATGGAAATAGTGGAAGTGGTTATGATTTAACTGGAAAAAATTATGGAGCAAATCCAACAGATCCTAACGATAATCCATAGATAAAAAAATATAGATTATTTTTTTGAGGTGTTAAATATATGATTATAAAAAAAGCCATACCCATATTAGTGGGATTGATTATGCTTTTAAGTATAGGTGCATCGGCTGCTGCAACAGCTAATTCTACAACTACTTATAATACTACTCAAATTACCCAAACAGCTACAGCTGTTAAATACAATGTAGAGCATAAATATACTCTCCCTAACAATGTAACTATCGGAAATACACAAATAACTAACCCCGAATTCTTATACATATTAACCACAGCAACCACGAATGCAGCTAAAAATAACAAGAGCAAAATAGCATTTAAAAATGTTTCAAAAGCAACATCACCTAGTGAAACAACAACAGGCGGTACACTTACAAAAGCACAATATCTTACTATTGCAGGTCAAATAAACACATATGTAAATGCAAATGGTAGATTACCTAACTATGTGACCACAGCAGTAGGAACCATGAAATATTCATCATTAGAATATATGTTCAGTAAAGTTATGGCTTACTACGGTTTAAACAAAGTTTTACCAAATACAGTTGCAGTAAAATCTTGGTATACACTTACACTTGGTCCTGCAGCTACTTTAAACGGTACAAAGAAAGCAAAGTTTAATGAAACGTTATTAGGTCAAAATTCATTAGGATACGTTCTTAAATTAGGTGCATTTGGAACAGGAACCAACAAAGTTGCTATTATTGTAGGTGTACACCCATTAGAAGTACAAACCCATATAGCAATGCTAAATGCGGTAATGGCACTATCAAAAAAACTAAACAACGTTCAAATAACAGTTTATGATGTTGTTGTTAAAAATGGAGCCGATTATTCTACTGGAAGAGCAGCAGGACAAGATCTGGCTAGTGAATTTGTAGTTCCTAACATTGGCACTTCTTACAAAATGGTGATGGATTGCCATGGAAATAAAGGAGTAGGATCTGACTACAATGGATATCCTAACTTTGTGTTCGCACCATTAGAGAATACAGGATCTTTAGCTATCGCTTCGAAATTGATACACTCTAACATGACCAAAGGAGATTTAAAATATCACTTCCTAGCAGATGGAACAAGCCCACAATATGTGACCATACCAATAGCTAAAAAAGGAATACCTACAATAGTATACGAACAATACATAAATCAAGCAAATTACGCACAAGTATTGTACCAACATGCTATGCAGGTTCTTGAAGCCATAAATGCAGCATTTGCAAAATAAAATAATTCCATAAAATGAGTCAATTCTATTCTTTTTTTTGACTCAAATATTTCTTTTTTTTAATATCTTGATAAATTACTAAAATCACATAATATTCCCTATCAAAATATTCCTATTCAATTCACATTTGGTTTGTATATGAAAAGTGCATACAATGTTCATCTTAAGTAACTAAAAGTTATTTCATTATCACATTCTCTTTTAACAAATTAACTAAACACTTTTAGCAAAATTAGATTATAATAACAAATTACTGCTAATAACAAAGGGGGGTTAATTACGTTTTGTAAAGATTGTGGTACAGAAGTGGATGGAAAATTCTATAAAGAATGTGGTACAGCTGTTGAACCTTTAACTACGAAAAAAAAAGAAACTCCAACTAGTAGTGGAAATACAACTGATACAAAAGAAGATAATATAGGGGTAGGAATGATACTGATAGTTATTGTTGGTGTTATTGGTATTATCTATGCATTGTTATTGATTATTGGTCAATTATGATTAAGGGGAGTTAAATGATACCCTCATATTCCATGGTTTACCTTTAGTTCACAATAGGTTAATATTAGACATATCCTATTAGAAAATGTCGTTTTAGATTAAATGTACCTTTTTTTTGTATGTTTACTGTGCCCTTAATGTACTTTTTAGCATTTTAATTGAATCTGTTTACTTTCATGCACTGATATACTTTTTAGATAATGACTATCATACTCCAAAAGTGATCTCAATTGTTTTAAAACTCCAAGACCTGGATCTGCAATAAATATAAGACATTTATTCTCAAAGTCATTACATTTAAAATATTGTTCTTAAAATCTTTGATTTTCTTTTTGATTATAGATTTATCTTCGGTTTTAGAAAATTCTAATTCCTCTTCTAATTTAAAAAAAACATCGGTAATATCATTGTCGGTTTCCTTATCAAACCATCGATCTGCTCCATATATTAAGGCTTGAGGAGTAACCGTTTCGTAGATAATAAATCTTTCAGATGGAAAATATTTACTAACTCCTATATTATATGGGATTATCATCTTAATTATAACATTCTTTATATTTCATAAATATTCAGTTATTGCTATCCTGATTAGGTTGGAATAGGTAAGAACAATGATATTTAATTTAGATATTTAGATAGGAACTAAAAATTTATAATTTAATTATTTATATATTATGTATTCTAATGTTTTATCAAATATTGTTGATAGGGAAACTTTTAAAATGCAAAAAATTAGTATACTCTATGTGTATGGTTGGTTTTTCTTGAATGGAACTCTTATCATTATTCTATCACATATATATGTCCTTATACTCTTAGTTTCTTCCTTTATTGCGTTATCGAATATTATTAGCTCAAAACATACAAAAATTCTATTAAGACATTTTCTTAAGATATCGAACCATTTTTTAATTAAAGTTGAGGTAGTCTCATAAATTTTTTAATTTTTTATTAATATTTTTTGGATTTTA
>Ga0224559_1000006_pt1 | contig 102557 bp, 88 predicted proteins | sample 714S33034metaG_FD_180676 | JGI IMG/M metagenome (GOLD analysis project Ga0224559, IMG submission 180676) | Peat soil microbial communities from Stordalen Mire, Sweden - 717 S3 30-34 | ecosystem: Environmental > Terrestrial > Soil > Wetlands > Peat | place: Sweden: Norrbotten County, Stordalen... | reverse complement strand
GCGGGTGCGCAGCGAACGTTGGGACAGCGCTTTCAGTACAGCGTTCTCGAGGACGATTTCCTCGAACTCGACCGCCCGCGACTTGGCACAAGGCCACTGCCGAGCTTTGACTACGCCATTGGAAATCCGCCATACTTCAAGATGTCGCCCAGCAATGATTGCGGCGGCGATGCGCCGAATGCCTACGCTCGCTTCATCGAGGTTGCGATTCGGATGCTTGCAGATAATGGACAGCTTTGTTTCATCGTTCCGCGCAGCTTCACGTCCGGCTACTACTTCAAACAGTTTCGACGACGTCTCCATTCCGTCGCTCGCCTCGATCATGTTCACGTCTTCGAGTCCCGAACCGATGCGTTCCGCGATGACGACGTGCTGCAAGAAAACATCATTGTGATGTACAGGAAGACCGCTCTGCCCAAGGCATCGGTTACCATCTCGTCGTCCAGGGGAGAATCCGACCTTGCACAACGAACGATGACCGGCGTCCCGCGCAGCCGAGTGATTGCGAAAGCACGCGATTCGTCCGTGTATTTGCCCTCTGGTAGCTACGATCTTCGAGTCATGGACTTGGTCGAAGGGTGGACTGAAACCCTGCCTTCCATGGGACTCGAAGTATCGACGGGACCTGTTGTGCCGTTCCGCACTGAAGAATTCATGCGTGAGACGGCCTCCGCCAGCACGGTGCCACTGCTCTGGCTTCAGCATGTGCTTCCGGGATCTGTCACTTGGCCTCTCGCGGGTGGATTTCGGAAGCCCGAACACATCGAGCGCGGTGCTGGCCCGAAGCTTCTTGTTGCAAATCGCACCTACGTGCTTATTCGTCGCTTCTCAGCAAAGGAAGACGCACGCCGGTTGGTCGCAGGGCCGTACCTTGCTGGGAGTCTTCCGTACGATATCCTCGGCCTGGAAAACCATGTGAACTATATCCATCGTCCGGGCGGCGAGGTCTCACCCTCGGAGGCGATTGGACTTGCCGCTCTTCTGAATTCGGATCTCATCGACTCCTACTTTCGGATTTCAAGCGGCAACACGCAGGTCAGCGCCACCGAGCTCCGCGCGCTGCCATTGCCATCTGTGCCCACGCTCGGTGCGATCGCGGCACGCGTAGCCGGAGGGCGATCGGCAGATTCTGCGGTGGGTGAGGTGCTTGGTGAAGCCTGAGGACGCCAAAGAGATCCTCATGGCATTCGGCATGCCGGCGGAGCAGCAGAATCCGAACGCTGTCTACACCTTGCTGGCATTTGCAGATGTCGGGCCCAGAACCGCATGGAGCAGGGCGAGCAATCCGCGGAGAACCCCACACGATGTGATTGTGTTCGCCCGAAACAGTTATCAGAAGGTCTATGCCGAGAATACCCGCGAGACGATTCGTCGCCAGGCGATTCACCAATTCGTGCAAGGAGGCATTCTTGCACGCAACCCCGACGATCCAAACCTGGCCACGGCAAGTTTCCGAGGAAATCCCGACCTGCCGGTGCGCAGGGCGGGTAGGGCGCTCTCAAGGGCTGACCTGTGCGTGCAGGATCCGGGGATCTAGCGCTCGATCCGCGTCTCACGCAGGTGCAGGTCGGGTCTGGCGGGTGCCCGGGCTGAATCATCCCTGTGCAGGTCGGCCGCGGGGCTGGAGGTCTACAACTTGGCGCTGTGAGGGTCGCCAGGCGGGCTTACAACAAGGGAACTGCGCAAGGGCAGGGCGGTCTTCGCGTTCAGGATCGGCCACCCATGCAGGCGCAGGTCCGGACTCGCGGACTCGATTCGCGGTCTATCTGTGTGCAGAATCCCCGGAACCTCCGGCTGCCAGTTGCCACCTCCATTTAGTCATGGACGAATGGCGAGTCTTCGCGTAACGTCGCGCCAATTTTTAGGAGGTTTCCATGAGACTTGTACACTCGGTTCGTTCGAATTCCTTGGTGGCCCTGGCTTCGCTCGTCGGGGGGCTAGTGCTCGCGTCCTGCAACGGTCAGGACGCTCACCTTGGCAACGCGGGAGGTGCTTCTGCCGAAGATCCGGCAAGTACCACCGACCAATCCCCGGAGCGGACCGCGTCCGTCTCCTTGGCCTTGATCAACGCGCCGAGTGATGCCCTGTGCTTGGAGCTTACGATCATCCAGACCACCAGTACGTGGGGCGGAAAAACCCAGCTCTTCGACATCACGCCCGGCACCTCACCCACCCTCACCATGAATGGATTGCCGTCCGGCAGCGCCAGCCTTGCCGCCCGCAGCTTCGGCGTCGCGTGCGCGCAAGTCCAGGCGAGCACGAGCCCAACCTGGATTACGGCCGGCACCGTGCCGGTGACTCTCGTGGCCGGTCAGACCGTCAGCACGACCGTCGTTCTTCGACGGCCAGGCGGCGTCCAGGTCACGGCCACCTTCGATGATGGAAGCGGAGGCCTGACCATCACGCCCAGCGCGAAGGATTTCGGCGCGGCTCAGGTTACCGGCGTCACCGCCGCTACCCTCACGGTGACCAACCCCGGCACCACCGCCGTCGCTTTGCCCACGCCTCCCGCCATCTCCGGCACCGACTCCACCCAGTTCATGACCCTGTTAAACGGTTGTGGCACCTCGGTGGCCGCGGGCGCCACCTGTACCATCATGGTTGATTTCAAGCCAACCACCGTCGGCAGCAAGACTGCGACCCTCACTGTCGCCAATGCCACCGCTTCGCTGACCGGTACCGCGGTGACGGGCGTTCTAACTATCACCCCCAACCCGGCCAACTTCCCCAATACCGCGGTCGGCACCACATCCACCTTCACCGTCACCCTCACCAACTCCTCCGCCTTCGCTTTCACCCTGAACGGCTGGACCATCTCCAGCACCAGCGGTGAATTCGGCTTCGGCACCGGGTCCACCTGCGGGGCTTCCTTGCCCGCCTCGGCCAGCTGCACCCAGGTCGTGACCTTCTCACCCCAAGTCGCCGGTTCCACGACCGGCACCCTCATCTCCGCCGCTGGCGCCTCCTCCACCCTCAACGCCTCGGCCAGCTCGCTCACCATCACGCCCAGCGCGAAGGATTTCGGCGCGGCTCAGGTTACCGGCGTCACCGCCGCTACCCTCACGGTGACCAACTCCGGCACCACCGCCGTCGCCTTGCCCACGCCTCCGGCCATCTCCGGCACCGACTCCACCCAGTTCATGACCCTGTTAAACGGTTGTGGCACCTCGGTGGCCGCGGGCGCCACCTGCACTATCATGGTTGATTTCAAGCCAACCACCGTCGGCAGCAAGACTGCGACCCTCACTGTCGCCGATGCCACCGCTTCTCTGACCGGTACCGCGGTGACGGGCGATCTGACCATCACCCCCAACCCGGCCAACTTCCCCAACACCGCGGTCGGCACCACCTCCACCTTCACCGTCACCCTCACCAACTCCTCCGCCTTCGCTTTTCCCTGAACGGATGGACCATCTCCAGCACCAGCGGTGAATTCGGCTTCGGCACCGGGTCCACCTGCGGGGCTTCCTTGCCTGCCTCGGCTAGCTGTACCCAGGTCGTGACCTTCTCACCCCAAGTCGCCGGTTCCACGACCGGCACCCTCATTTCCGCCTCTGGCGCCTCTTCCACCCTCAACGCCTCGACGCCGCAAACCGCGGTGTATCGCATCGACTGCGGCAGCAACATCGCCAACTCACCGTTTGGAGCCGATCAGTACGCCAGCGGGGGCACGCAGAACTCGGTTTCGAACGCCATCACCGTCAGCGGTGTTACAAATGCAGCGCCGCAGGCCGTGTACCAAAGCGAGCGCTACGGTAACTCAACCTACACCCTCCCCAGCCTCACGGCGTCGGCGGCCTACACGGTTCGGCTTCACTTCGCCGAGATCTACTGGACCGCAACGGGCAAGCGCGCGTTCAATGTGGCGATTAACGGGGCAACCGCGCTCTCGAACTTCGATATCTACGCCGCGGCCGGCGGGAACTACAAGGCCGTGGTCCGCGACTTCGCTACGACGGCGAATTCGTCTGGACAGATCGTTGTGAATTTCACCACGGTCACTGACAACGCCAGCATCTCGGGCATCGAGATCCTCCACTAGGATTGGAATTGGGCCAGCGCTCGCGGGCTCAAGGGCCCGCGGCGCAGCCAGACAGCACTCGATGACTTGTCCTTCGCCGGGCTGTCAATCCAATCGGGGCGTGCCGAACCATCGGGCGCGAGCTCGAGGCGCGGTGGTAGAGTCCCGACCAATGCTTTCACCCGGGCCACGATCCATCGCGCTCCTTCTCTTCCTTGCGGCCAGTTGCCGTTCGAACCCCAACCAGCCGGTGGCGCCGCCGGACTCCTACGTGATGTTCGTGCCGAGCCAAGCGGGGCAGGGCACGATGCCGTTGCCGGTGAAGCGGGCCAACCTCAAAACGCCGGACGTGCAACCCGTGCCCAATCTGCTCGAATCGGGCTTTGCGTCCGAGATGTTGCGCACGGTGTACCTGGCCGGGCAGTACCTGCGCGACGCGACCGTGGACGGCAAGCCGTTCCCCGAACTGGCGCGCGCCAATGGCAGCCTGCCGGTGTGTTTGGTGATCGGCGAGGATCGGACGCCGTATGGCCGCGGCTTGACGATCCAGGGCGGGTGGGGTGGTTCTACGGAACGGCCGACCTTGCCGTGGCTTGGCATTCCGGCCGAACCGGGACGCGACAAGGCCCTGGTGCAGACCCTGGCCGCGCGCTTCGCCGCATATGCCGCGCACTTGGTAGCAAGCGGCGGGCTGCTCGACGCCGCGCCGCCGCCGCCCAAGGCGCTGGTCGACGGCTACCGCATGGCTATGGAAGTGGTGGCGCGCGAGTGGCGCTACACCTCGGGTCCGGCCGGCGTGATCCAGTTCGACGAGGGCACCTCCGACCAGCGCGCGCTCTTCGGCGACGTGCGCGAGAACCGTTTCGTTCTCGACGACTCGCACACCACGCTGCGCTCAGCCCAGGAGCTGCTCGATTCTCCGGGCGTGGCCGCGACCGTCATCTACCGCATGGCCCAAGCGCACGGGGTCGGCGGCCGGGTCGCGCCGGAAGCTTTCTACGCGCCCTATGCGGCCAAGCGCATGCCGCCGGGAATTAGCCCAGCCGCCATCCTGGGCACCTTCAGGAATTTCCAAGCCAAGCTGCTTGGTGTGTGGGCCGGTGCCGCCGGCCGTGGCAAGGCGCCCAAGGACATCGTCGACTTGTTGGAGATCTACGCCAGCACTTTCCCGGCCGAGCGCGCGGAAGCGATTCGCATCTTTGTGGTCACGACCTTCGGAGCCACGGTGAAGCCGGGTGGCTGCTCAACGCTGCCCAAGGACGCGACCCAGACCCTGGCGGAATTGACTGCGCTAGCGGCCGAGGTCGGGGCAGGGCGCAAGACGCTTCGTCAGGCGCTGGTGAAGGCGTCGGACTAGCGACGTTCGCCGCGACTGGCGGGCGGGTTGGGTTTCGAGGTATGAAAGCTTTGTGAGTTCACTCGATTTTTCGCATTCCCGAATCATGGTTACCGGCGGCGCCGGTTTCCTTGGCAGTTTTCTCATCGAAGAGCTGAAGCGGCGAGGGGCGCGCGACATCTTCGTGCCGCTCATCGAAAAGTACGATTTGATCGACCGCCAGTCGGTGCGCAAGCTGATGGCGGATGCCAAGCCGGATCTCATCTTCCATCTTGCCGCGCAGGTGGGCGGTATCGGCGCCAACCGGGCCAACCCGGGGCTGTACCTGTTCGCGAACGCCATGATGGGCCTGCACATCTTCGAGGAAGCGCGTCTGGCCGGGGTCAAGAAGCTGGTCGCGGTTGGCACCATTTGCGCGTACCCCAAGTTCACGCCCGTGCCGTTCAAGGAAGACGACCTGTGGAACGGCTATCCCGAGGAAACCAACGCGCCCTACGGCATCGCCAAGAAGATGATGCTGGTGCTGTCGCAAGGCTACCGCGAGCAGTACGGCATGAACAGCGTGGTGCTTTTTCCGGTCAACCTGTACGGTCCGCGCGACAACTTCCACCCCCAGTCTTCGCACGTGATTCCGGCGCTCATTCGCAAGTGCGTCGAGGCGCGGGAGGCGGGCAAGGACGAGATCGTTCTGTGGGGCGACGGTTCGCCGACGCGTGAATTCCTCTACGCCGCCGACGCGGCCGAGGGACTGGTCATGGCCGCGGCCAACTATGATTCCAGCGACCCGGTCAACCTGGGAACCGGAACCGAAATCGCAATTCGCGACTTGGCCGCGCTTATTGCCGAGAAGACCGGCTTCGGCGGGCGCCTGCGCTGGGACACCAGCCAGCCCAACGGGCAGCCGCGCCGACGCCTGGACGTCACGCGCGCGAGAGAGCGGTTCGGCTTCGCGGCCAAGACGTCGTTCGCCGACGGGCTGCGCGCCACCATTGAGTATTTTGAAGAACAGCACAAGAAGGGAAGTCTATGAAGCGAGCGCTTATCACGGGCGTCACGGGCCAGGACGGGTCGTACCTGGCCGAGTTGCTGCTGAAGAAGGGCTACGAAGTCATCGGCATGGTTCGCCGATCAAGTTCCTTCAATACCGATCGCATCGAGGGCATCTACCAGGATCCGCACGCCAAGGACTATCGCTTCCGCCTGGTCTACGGTGACCTCGACGATGCCAGCTCGCTCAACCAAATCATCAGAACGAACGCGCCTGACGAAATCTACAACCTCGGAGCGCAAAGCCATGTGCGGGTCAGCTTCGACGTTCCCGAGTACACCGCGGACACGGTCGGGATGGGAACCTTGCGCTTGCTCGAAACGCTGCGCGAGACTGGACACAAGTGCAAGCTTTACCAAGCCTCGTCGAGCGAGATGTTCGGCGGTTCGCCGCCGCCGCAGAATGAAAACACGCCGCTGCGCCCGCGCAGCCCATACGCTTGCGCCAAGGTCTTCGCGCACCACCTGTGCGAGAACTACCGCGAAGCCTACGGTATGTTCATTTGCAGCGGGATCTTGTTCAACCACGAATCGCCCAGGCGCGGCATTCCGTTCGTGACCCGCAAGATCACCCGGGCTGCCGCGCGCATCAGCCACGGGCTCGACAAGAAGCTCTACATGGGCAACCTGGAAGCGAAACGCGACTGGGGCTTTGCCGGCGACTACGTGGAAGCCATGTGGATGATGCTCCAGCAAGACAAGCCCGACGACTACGTCATCGCCACCGGCGAGGCGCATTCCGTGCGCGAAGCCTTGGACGTGGCCTTCGGGACCTTGGGACTCGACTGGCAGAAGTTCGTGGAAATCGATCCGCGCTACTACCGGCCGACCGAGGTCGACCACCTGTGCGGTGACAGCAGCAAGGCCCGCGCGAAGCTCGGCTGGCAACCCAAGGTGCGCTTCAAGGATCTCATCGAGATGATGGTGAAGTCCGACGAAGCCGATGTGCGCGCCAGCCTGCAAGGCCGCGCGCCGACGGTATGAGACAAGCGCCGACCGGGCCTGTCCGTCGCCCAGCTCGCTGCAAGCTCCGGCCTTGCTCGCCAGGTTGTGACTTTCCCCACCACTGTCTGAACGTTTGCGAGTCCGGCATCGAGCCCCGTGCAGGCCTGTCCAGCAGACGCGATCTAGCGAGGCCGTCACCTTGAAGCGGACATTTTCGTGTGGCTGCTACGCGTGAATGTCCGATAACAGATATTATGTCAACTAGACGCAGGCAAAGGGAATCCGTGACGCGCCGGGTCTCTGCTTCCCGTTGCGGCTATTCTCTCAACGGCGGATTCAGGCTTCGAGCCTTCTCCTCGTGCAAGGCCCGCAACTCCGCCAGGGCCTGGTCGAGGTCGGGCTTGCGCCCCTCCTGAGCCTCGATGGCGGCAATCGTCTGGTCCAAGACTTCGCAGTCCCGGCTCACGCGCCCGCGAACTGCTTCGTACATTTCGCGAAAGCCGGCGTGGAAAGCTTTCAGCTCATCGCCCTTGCGCAAATTGGCCGTTCCGGCGGGAAGTTTGTTGTCGCGCACCCGCGCCAGCGCCGAGCCGATGCTGTGCAAAGGTCCAGCGATCTTGTGGGTCATCCAGATGCCGACCGCCGTAATGGCGGCAATCAGCACCAGGCCAAACCCGACGATTCCCAGCACAACCACGCGGTCGTTGGCGCGGAAGAGCGCCCGCAGCTCCTGCTCGGCGCCGGGATCCGCTGCAGCGGTCATGAGCACGATCCGAGTGGTCTCCTGGGTGGCCACGTAGATGCGATAACCGAGCAAGGCCGTGAGAAATACGGCCACGCCGATGATGAACACGGTGTAGCGAAGCTGCAGCCCAACGTCGATGAGATAGTTGCGCAGCTTGCGCTTGTGCCGCGGGGCTGGTTCGGGTTTAGTCATGGTTGCGCTCCTCTGCCTCTTTCCATTCCAATCTAGTCGAATCTAGCCCCCCTGAGCCTTGAAGTATCCCACAAGGCTGTCCCCCAATTGATTCGCCGAAGCCTCGATGCATTCGCGCCGGGCATTTCCCCGATCACGTTCGCGTTTTCCGCCCTGAACCGCGGCGCCCGCGCTGGTCCACAGGATGATGCTTCGGGAAGGCCAGCGGGCAATCATGACCTTCACCTCGCAGCTGGTTTCCAGCGCCGACGCGGATTCGCGGTCTTCCAATTTGAGAACATTCCCATCCACCACGAAAGCCGGCTGGCCATCCTTGCCCAGGTTCTTCTCCTCCGCGCCTTCGGCCACCACCACGCGTGGCAGCTTCTCCATGGACTGCCGGAGCGAGGTGCGAAGCAAACCCAATAGGCTGGCGTCGGCCGCTTTGCTTCCACCGGTGAACGGCCCAAACTTCAAGTAAAGCTTTCGAACTTTATTGTCCGCCTTTGGCTGCGGACGGGCGAGAAGCACGGCCAAGGCTTTGTCGGCCTGGCCGCGCACGAAGGTGTCGGTCTCGCGCACGAGCAGACTCTTGAGCGCCGCCACCGCCTTGTCGCCGCCCAGCTTGCCAAGGGACTGCGCCGCCATGGCGCGCACGGCCTTGTTTTCATCCGCCAACCCCTGAATCAGCGGGTCGGTGCCGGCTTGGTCGCCCAGCTTGCCGAGCAAGAGCGCCGCCTGGGTGCGAACCTTCAGGCTGGGATCGTCGAGCAAGGCCCTGGCCAGGTCATCCACCCGATCGGACGCACGGGGCGCGCCCGTGGCGAGCAGAATCCCGAGCAAGAGCGTCGCGGCCCGCGGGAAGTTGGCGCTGTACGAAATCTTCATTCAGACGAGCGATGCTCCTCGGTTGACCAGTGCGAAGGGAGCTCGATCACGAACGCCGTGCTGGCCAAAGGAGTATCTTCCAGAGAGAGGGAACCGTGCTGTGCCTGGACGATGACGTGGGCCAGCGCGAGCCCCACCCTATGAGCGATGCGCGACGACTTGTCGTTCGCGCGGCTGGGATAGGGATCGAAAAAGTGCTCCCGGCTGGCCGCCGGAATCTGGTGCCTGTCCCCATAGACAAGCAGGCGCGCCACGCCCCTTTCCGACGCGGCTCGAAGGTAGCACCGTTTGTTGTCCGCCTGCCGCAGGACATAGACTGCAAGAGCGGAAACCGCCTCCTTGAGGTATTCCGCATCCCCGCGCACCGGCACCGAATAGGTCGAGTTGTCGACGATGATTTCCTTGTGCGCGTCGGCGGCCACGAGTTGCAGGGTCGAGGAAACTTCCTTGGTGATGTCCGAGAGCAAGATGGGTCCCTCGCGAAGCGATACGTCGCCGGATTCAAAACGTTCGAATTCGAGCACGGTGCGCAGGTCGCGCACCATGATGCGGAACGTGACCCGGGTTTCCTGCAAGCATTCCTCGAGATCGGCGCACTTGCCGCGGTCGCGCGGCTCGGTCAGTTGCGCGATGTATTCGAAGTTGGCGTGAATCGCCCCAAGGGAATTCTGGATGTCGTGAATGAGCCCGCGCACCCAGCGTCGCTTGTGACCGATCTTGCTGTTTTGCGCCTGCCGCTTGCTATCGAGCCGGCGGAAAATGGCCTGGGATCGCAACAAGGCCCACAAACGGGCGCGGCGCTCTTCCTTGCTCGTGGCCGGCGTGAAGAGCGCGTCCGCCCCGGCTGCCAACGCGTCGAGGCGCAGGAGTTCGTCGTTCTTGTCGCGCGAGAACAGAATGATGGGCAGAAAATGCGTGCGCACGTTGGCCTTCAGCCGTTCGCACAGGTCGACCCCACCCGCGTCGCTGATCTGGGCATCGATGAGCACGACATTGGGCCGATGAAGGAGCGCCTCTTCGAAGCCCTGGTCGGGAGAGTTCACGACCTGGACATTGATGCCTTCGCCGCGCAAGAACGCAACTAGCGGACGCGTGGAACTCCTATCCGGTGCGACGATTAGTCCTTCAACCTCACCCGGCGTCGCGGCGATTTCTTCTCGGGTGGTCCGTTCATTCGGGAGCATTCGCGCGCGCAGCCCTTCGCGCGGGTGAGAGTATCAAAGGTTGCTTGATCTTACAATTCGCTAGCGGCCTTGCGATCTCATCCACACCGCGCGTGGTGTTGCAACATGATGAAGGTATATGTAGGTAATTTGACTTCATTGGGCGATATGTAATACCGTGTAGTCATGAACAAGAGCCCATCGCTTTCCGAGTCGACTGGTCGAGAGAAGCGCCAGCACCTTCGCTTCGACAAGGTCTTTCCCGTGCGCGTGGAATCCATCCTGTTCGGTGTGCTGCCAGGCGTGGCGCGCAATGTTTCCGCGGGCGGCATCTTCATCGAAATGCGCGACCCCCTGCCCCTCGGCGCGCGGGTCCGCGTTTCTTTTCTCAACCCCGAAGAAACCGCCGAGGTCGTGGCACTTGGCGAAGTCAAGAACCACTACTTCGTGAACTACGTTCAGGACGGCGCTTCGCGCTCGATCTCCGGGATGGCGGTGCGTTTCCAAAGCTTCGAGAACGAAAGTCGGCAGGTTCTCGACGATTGCCTTAACCGACTGCGCGTCCTCAACTGACCACGCCCCTATCAGCGCTCTATTCCGGCGTGCGTGGGCGAACCACGATGTCTTCCTTGAGCGGCACCGTGATGTCCGCATCGATGGGTATTTCCACGTCGCGCGGTCCGCGCACGATGGTCAAAGTCTTGGTGCCCTCGCGCACGCTGATTTCATAGCGGCCGGGAAGAATTCCCACGAAGGTGAAGCGGCCGTCGTTGTCGTCCAGATCTGCGACAGCGGGCCGGGGAAAGGCAAGTGGGGACGAGCGACTGATGAGGAGCGCGCGGGCGTCAGGAGAAAGCTGCGCGCCGGCCTCGTGAACGACTCTTCCGGTCACATGCGACCCCTTTTGCTTCAAGGGAAGCAACACCTCGGCCTCTCCTCCGTCGCCGAGCTCGATCTTTTCCGGTGGATAGGCGAGCATGTCGCCCTTGCGCGCCCACAGGTAGTAGGTGCCGGGTGCGAAGCGGTCCTGGGCGAAAGCGCCGGTATTGTCGCTGGTCCAGAAGATCGGGGTGGTTGGCATTCCTGGCATGTCGGAAAGAACCGCCGCGACGGTGGCGTCGGCCTCGGGATCGCCGTCCTTGTCGCGCACGATGCCGCGAATGACGGTGGCGCGCGTGAGCTTGATGGCAACCCGAGCGGTAGAGCCCGCCTGAACGCCCTTTTGGACCAAAGGACGCCAGCCAAACTTCGTGACGCGAAGGAAGTAGCGACGTGCCTCAAGCCCGCCAAGCACAAAGCTGCCGTCGGCGCTGGTACGCGCACTGCTGCTTTCGATGCCGTCTTCGGAGTTTCTCAGGGCCGCGACCTCGGCGTCGACCACCGGCACGGCGGCGGGCGAGCTGTCCACGATGCGGCCTTTGATCGTGTTCTCCGCGGCCAAGCGAAACACGCGCGGCTGGTTCCCCACCATGGGGGCGATCTTCTCGGCCGGCAATCTTTCGACAATCTCGCTGGCCAGGCCGGGCCGACTGAAGCGCACCGAGTAACTCCAGGGTCCGCTGCGCAAGCGCGTGCGGAAGGTGCCGTCCTTGGCGGAGACCTCCTGCGCTAGCGCTGTTTGCTGAGACCCGCGCGACACCCACACGTCGACGTGGGCGCCTTCGATGCGGTGCCCGCTTTCGTCGACCAACTTGCCCGTGACGATTACCTCGGGCCGGTCGGCGGTGTCGCGGTTGAACACCGCGCGCTGAAAGGCCAGTTCCGAGTCGAGCAGGCAGTGGGGTTTGGGCGACCAGGGCAGCGCGCACTCGGGGGCCAGCGAGGTGCAGAACTCGACGCAATCGTCCTCGTTTTTCGGGTCGCAAACCGTGGGGCGCGATTGGTCCGCTTCGAGAAAAGGCGCTGGGCTCATGTCGCGGGCGGTGCAATAGACGCAGCCTTCCTGCTGCTCCACGCACAGGACTTGGCGCACGACAGGCGCGGCACTGCCGGGTGGCTGGCTGTTCTTGGTCCCGGGCGTGCGCTTGCAGGCGGCCAGGGGCGCGAGCACGAGCAGGATCCAGACGAACATTTTTGGTCCGAACACGGGTTGACCTCTGGCCGGAAGTATAAGGCAGGCTGCCCTCGGCAAGGACCAAGATTGGTTGTAGTAAAGTGCGAGTAGCCATGACGACCAACGCGCGCGGCAAGTTCATCGTTCTCGAAGGCATCGACGGATCGGGCACCACCACCCAACTCGATCGCGCCGTGGACCACCTCACGAAGCAAGGGCATGCGGCGGTGCCGACGCGAGAACCCAGCACGGGCCCCATCGGCCGGCTTCTGCGCGAAGCCCTGCTCGGCGGTCTGCGCATGCCCGACGGCGCCAGCCTCGATGGCCGCACCATGTCCCTGCTTTTCGCCGCGGATCGCATCGACCACCTCCAGCGCGAAATCGAGCCGCAGCTCGCGGCCGGAACGACCGTGATTTCCGATCGCTACCTCCTCTCGTCGCTGGCCTACCAGGCCGAAGAGGCCGAGCGCGCATGGGTGGCGGCGCTGGCCCCCGGGATCCCGCGTCCCGATCTGACCATCCTTCTCGACCTGCCCATCGAGGTCGCCGCAAAACGGCGCGCGCTGGCCGGCCGTCCCATCGAGCGCTACGACGCGGATTCCTACCTGGCCAAAGTCGCGGCGAACTACTGTCGATTGGCGCGCCAGGATTCCTCCGTCGTGGTGCTCGACGGAGCCGCCAGCAAGGATGAAGTCACGCTGGCCATGTGCCGCACCCTTGATTCCCTTTTCGCGCCTTCGCGCAAGCCGTGAGACAATCGAGTCTCATGCAGCAGCCGGGTGTTGGACATGGATTGTGCGCCCTGGTCCTTTTCGTGGGCGCGTGCGCCACGACCGCCGCGCCGGTGCCCGAACCTGCGCTGGTCGGCGAAGCGCCCACGCCCCTGCCCTTGCCAGAGCCAACGTCCGAAACACCGCCCGCGCCCGCGCCGCGCACCTGTCAGATGTTCAGCAAGCCGGGCGTGTTGAGGCGGGCTTCCCTGATCCGCCTGATCGACGCTGGTCTTCCCCGCTGGCTGCAAGGAGTGGAGGGCGACCGCGCGCTGGCCAACCACCGCTTCCAAGGCTGGCTGGTCAAGAGCCTCTACCCGGGTGACCCCTGTTACGAAGCCATCGACCTACGCAGCGGCGACATCGTTCAGAAAGTGAACGGCAAGAGCATCGAAAGACCCGAGCAGGCCTTTGACGTGGCCCAATCGCTGCGAACCGCCCCTGCCCTCAGCGTGGATTTCTTGCGCGACGGCAAGCCACACAAGATCGAAATCGCTATCGTCGACGAATGAGGCAAACCCTCTAGCGCTTGTGCTTGGGCGCCGGGTGCTTGGCGGCGGCGACCACCTTCTTCTTGGCCGCGGGCTTGGTGCCGCTGGCCACGCCACCAGCAGCTTGCTTGGTGACACCGCCAGCAGCGCCAAGGCCAGGCGTTCCGGCCCTAGCGTTCTCCGCCGCGCCCGGAGGAGCCGCCCGGGCGACGCCGGCATCGAGCGCGGCGCTCGGGCTCGGCGGTGGCGGCTCGGCAGGGGGAGCGATCGCGACCGCCGTGGGAACGGCAACGGGCAGGACGGCGCCTGCCCTGCTCTTCCCTCGCAGCATCATCACCACCACCACGATGAGGGCCAGAACGACAACGGCCGCGACGATCAAAATGAGAGTGCGTCGCGTGCCGCTGATCTCGCCCACGATTTCGCGTTCGTCCATCGATTCGCCGGGAAGATGGGTACCGACAGCTGGCATCGCGGTCGCGGTTCCACCGGTGCGCAGGGAGAATTTCTTGCGATCCTCCACGGTGACTGAGCCATCGTCTGCATAGCGATCCTCGAGAGGACGTGCGTCCTCGGCGCTGATGGCATCGATCCCTTCGGCGGCGGGCTTTCCCGCGCTTTGCATCTTGGCCTTGGCGTCGGCCACCATCTGCTGCACATCACCCTGCTTGAACCACAAGGTTTCGCGAAAAGCGGCGCCGGACTTGGGCGGAGCGCCCTTGCCAGCTTCCGCAGGTTTGATACGCGGAAGCGGGCCGCCGGCCAGCGACGTTCTTGCGTCAGCGGGCGATGGCGGCAATACGGCAGTGGACTGAACTGGCGCGGACGTGGCTGGCCGGGCGACCGGGGGTGGGGTCGGCGCGAAGGGTGCCGGTGTCACTTTGCGAGGTGGCGCGGATACCGTTGGGGGCGCCGGAGTCACCGCTCGCGTTGGCGCCGGCGGGGCCGGGTTTGGCATCCTGGCCGGCGCTGGCGCCGCGGGCTGCGCAGGCAGATCGAAGGCCGCGGCCGGAGCCCCGGTGGCCGCCGCCTTCGCAGCGCGGGCCTCGGCGACCATTCTGGCGATGTCGGCTTGGTTTCCGCCGAACATCATGGTCTTGGCCAAGCCAACTTCGCCGGATGGCTTTTTCGCGCCAGCGGGCTGCGCCTTCAGCGCTTCGAGTTCGTTGAGGAACAGGCGCAACGTCAGATGACGACGGCTGGAGCTCTTGTCGAGCGCCTTGAGCAGGAGCTTGTCGGTGTCAGGCGGCAGATTGATGCCGGGCCTGCGTTGGGTGGGGGGCAAAACCGGCGAGGAAACCTGCATCTCGAGCACGGCCTGCACGCTCGCCCCGTGGAAGGGCGTCTCCCCGGTCAGCATGTGGTAGAGGACCGCCGCCAGGCTGTAGGTATTCGAGCGCTGGTCGACCGGCTTGCCCTGGACCTGCTCGGGCGAGAGATACGCGGCGACGCCGGCCACCTTGTCGTTGATTGGCTTGGCCACCGGAAAGTTGATGACCTTCACATCGTCCGAGGGCGACACGAGGATGTTCTTGGCCGCGACATCACGGTGTACGAGACCCGCCTTCTGCGCTTCGAGCAGTGCCTGCCCGACTTGCAGCACGATGTTCTTGGCGCGTTCGAGCGGGATGGGACCGTCGGCGAGAATGCGATCGAGGGACGTGCCCGGACAAAGCTCCATCGCCACGCCGAGTCCGCCGGTCGGCATCTTCTCGCATTCGATAATGGTCGCAACCTTGGGGTTGCTCACGCGCATGAGTTGCTTGAATTCCCGCTCGGTGCGCGCCAGCGAGGCCGGCGTCGACACCACATCGGCGGCGATGACCTTGTAGGCGACCTCGGTGCCGGTCTTGGTGTCGCGGGCGCGCCACACCTCGCCGGTTTTGTCACCACCGAGCTTTTCGATGGCCTCGAAGCGGGAGGTGGGCCGGGCGGCCACGACTTGAAGACGTTGAGGTCCCTCGGCCGTCGCACAAGTTTCTTGCGGGCAGAAGTTTGCGTCCTCGGGGTACTGCGTTTTGCAATTTGGGCAGAATTTCATCCGGTACCTGGAGGTAAGGTCACTCCGGCCGCGCGGAATATCCGTCGCGGGAGCGAAGTCGGCAAATCTTAGGGCAGAGCCCCTCCCAAGATCAACATTCGTCCCGTCGAGATCGCAGAATCCTCTCGATTCGTGACGCCAAGCATCTCTGGCGGCGCTACTTGGCGGCGGTCTTCGGCGCGGGCTTGCCCGGCTCGCCGAGAGCGGCGAAAAGCTCCAACTCCGACGGTGTCGAGTGGCGGCTTTCCTGATTCTTGCGCTTCCGCCCGGCATTGGAGTGCCGGCGCGTGCGCTTCTTCCAAGTTTGGCGAGAATTCGATGCCATGGTCGGCATCAACTAGCAGAGGAGAGGCGGGAGGTCAATTGGAGATGGAAACCCTGGGAGGGTTTCCAATGCCTTCCCGCGTTCTGGCGGAGCCGCGAGGGGCGCGGCTCAAGGCCGCGCGGGGTAGGGTGTGGCGGGGGTGGTCCCGAAGCACCGGCGCAGCCGGTGGGCTAAGCCCGGCTCCGCCTACGCGACTGAAGCCCGAGAAGGATCTCCCTAAGTCATATCCTGGCCGCCGAAATGACGCCGTCGATGCCCTGGAGGGCGCGCAGGACCTTCTTCAACTGGTCCACATGCCCCACCGTCACCTGGAACGTGTTGAGTCCGCGACCGTCCTCGGTGGCCTTGCACTTGGCTTGCACGATGTTCACGCTGTGCTCGAGGAAGCTCTTGGAAATGGCCGCGAGGATTCCCGGTTTGTCGTCGGAGACGACTTGAACCGCGACCGGGCGCAGAAGACGGGTGTCCTCGTCCCACGCCACATCGACGCTGCGAGCGGGATCCAGGTTGAAAGCCTTGGGACACTGCCGGGTGTGCACGATGACTCCCCTGCCCCGACTGATGAAAGCCACGATGGCGTCGCCTGGCACGGGCGTGCAACACTTGGCGAAACGAACCACGATGTCCGCCTCGCCCTGCACGCGCACGCCACCGACCGAGCGCTTGGGTTCGCGCCGTGGTAGGGCTCGCGTTTCGGCGCCGATGGCCGCCGGCAGGTTGTCGGAACTCGCCTCGACCTGGCCCTGCGGGTAGATGGCCAGCGCGGCGGCTTCCGGGCTGAGCTTGCCATAGCCGACGTGGACCAGAATCTCGTCGGCACTGCCGAGGTGCAGAGCATCGGCGGCTTTGTCGATGAGCTTCTCTTTCTCGGCCACGGCGAGCGAGCGGTGCTGGTTGCGCAGGGCCTTGGTCAGGAGGTCGCGGCCCAAACGCCGGCTGCGCTCACGTTGTTCGTCGCGCAGGTGGTGGCGAATCTTGGCGTGCGCCCGGCTGGTCACCACGAACTTCAGCCAATCCTTCGACGGGCGCTGCGTGGGCGAGGTAATGATGTCGACGATGTCGCCGTTGCGCAGAAGGTAGCGCAGGGGAACCATCATGCCGTTCACGCGCGCACCGGAACAACGGTCGCCGATCTTCGTGTGCACCGCATAAGCGAAGTCGATGGGCGTGGAGCCCTTGGGCAAGGGTTTGACGTCGCCCTTGGGCGTGAAAACGAACACCTCCTCCTCGAAGAGATCGATCTTCACGGTCTGAATGAATTCAGCGGGATCCTTCAGGTCGCGCTGCCATTCGAGCAGCTGGTGCAGCCAGGCGAAAGCCTTGCGATCCCCGGCGGCGAGCGGCGCCCGCTCCTTGTAGTGCCAGTGCGCCGCGATGCCTTCCTCGGCGACTTGATGCATCTCGCGCGTGCGAATCTGAACCTCCATGCGCTCGGAGCTGGGGCCAATCACCGTGGTGTGCAGCGACTGGTAGAGGTTCGGCTTGGGTAGCGCGACGTAGTCCTTAAAGCGCCCCGGCACCGGCGTCCAATTGGAATGGATGATGCCCAGGGTGGCGTAGCAGTCGCGCACGCTGTCGGTGATGATGCGAAATGCGATGATGTCGTAGACCTGCTCGAGATCGCGGCCGGTTCGACGCATCTTCTGGAAGATGGACCAATAGCCCTTGGCCCGTCCGCTGACCTGGCCTTTGACTTCGTTCTCGGCCAGCACCTCCGACAACTTGGTGCACACTTCCTGGATGTAGGCGCTCCGCTGCGTCTCGCTGACTTCCATCTTGGCATGCAAGTCTTCCCAGTCCTGCGGTTCGAGGAACTTGAAAGAAAGATCCTCCAGTTCCACTTTCATCCACTGGATACCCAGGCGATTGGCGATGGGCGCGTAAATCTCCCGTGTTTCGCGCGCCACCCGCTCCTGCTTGTCACGCGACACGAACTGCAAAGTGCGCATGTTGTGCACGCGATCCGCGAGCTTGACCAGGATCACGCGGATGTCGCGGGCCATGGCGAGCAGCATTTTGCGGAAATTCTCGGCTTGCCGTTCCTCGCGCGTGGTCCACGGGATCTGGCCGAGCTTGGTCACGCCGTCGACGATCTTCTGGATTTCCTCGCCGAACTTGTCGCGGATGTCCTCCGACGTAGCCGATGTGTCCTCGACGCAATCGTGCAAGATGCCCGCGCAAATCGAGGGCACGTCAAGGTTCAGGTCGGCGATGATCTTTGCCACGCCCATCGGGTGGACGAGATAGGGATCGCCCGAGCGGCGAAACTGGCCGCGGTGACTTTCTTCCGCGTAGGCGTAACAGCGACGAAGCAAGTCGAGGTCGGCGTGGGGACTGCGCTTCTCGACCGATTCGCAGATTGCTTCCAGGGTCTCCATCTACACGCTCGAACTCTTTCGGGAGGCCGCTTGGGCCAGAAGCGTTTGCGCCACGTCGTCCCGGCGCGCACGCGTACACTTGGCCGCGACGTAGATGGCGCGCAGGTGATCGTAAGCTCGGGAGAGATCGTCGTTGACCACGAGGTAATCGTACTCGCGGTAGTGTTCGAGTTCCTTGCACGCCATGGCAAGCCGCCGTTCGATGGCTTCCGGCGCATCCGTGGCGCGCCGGCGCAGGCGGCTTTCCAACTCTTCCATGGACGGCGGCAGGATGAAACACAGCACGCTGTCATCGGGCCACAGCTTGCGAATCTGTCGCCCGCCTTGGTAGTCGACGTCGAAAAGGCAATCCGTGCCGAGGACGATGGCGTGCTCTACGGCCGCGATGCTGGTGCCGTAGCGGTTGCCGTGAACGACGGCCCATTCCGCGAATTCGCCCGCGGCGACCATCTCGTCGAAGCGTTGGTGACTGACGAAATAGTAGTCCTTGCCTTCGACTTCGCCTCCGCGCGGGCTGCGCGTGGTGTAGGAAACCGAGAAACGGATGTCGAACTCGGCGGCGAGGCGTCGGGACAGGGTCGTCTTGCCCGCGCCCGAGGGTGACGAAATCACGAGCAAGATGCCGCGGGCTGCTGGTGTGGACATTTCAGGTGGTGCTCCTCGAACTACTCGATATTCTGCCCTTGCTCGCGCAGCTTCTCCAGTTCGGCCTTGCCGTCGATGACCAGCGCCGCGATGACGGCGTCTTGGATCTTGCTGCCCACGGTGTTGCACTCGCGCCCGATCTCCTGCACGAGAAAGTCGATGCGCCGACCGGGAGCATCCTTCCCCTTGCCGTCGAGAATCTGGGCCAGGTGGTCGAGGTGAGCGCGCAAACGCGCCAGCTCCTCGCTGACGTCTAGGCGCTCGGCCAGCATGGCCACTTCTTGCGCGAGTCGCGCGGGCTCGATGGCGGGAACCGTGCTGGTCAGCGTCGCCAGGCGCTCCTCTAAGCGGCGCGCGGCGCGCAGGGGAACACCTTCCGCCAATTCGGCGATCTTCTCGACCAGCCGACGCAGATTCGCCAAGCGCTGCTCGATGTCGGCGCGAATGGCGGCGCCCTCCTTGGCGCGCATGGCACACATGCCGGCAAGCGCGGCCTCGACCCCGGGCGCCAACTCCGGCCAGCGCGCGGCCGCAATTTCGGGCGTAGAGCCCGGCTTGACCAATGCCATGTAGGCGACCACCGTGCCCATGTCAAGCGGACCGGGCAGATTCAGCTCCGCGCGCATCGCCTCCAGCGTGGCGTAGCTTTCGCGCATCCAACCCGGATCTAGGACGGCCGCCTGGCCTTGCGCAACCTCCTCGCGCAGATTGACGGTGACCGAGCCGCGCGAAATGGTCTGACGAACCAGGCGCAGGATCTCCGCTTCGATCTCCGGCGCGAGCTGCAAATCGTAGCCGCGCAACTTGATATCGAGACCGCGATGGTTGAGCGAGCGGATCTCGATCCCAACCGTCCGCGAACCCAGCGTCGCGCGTGCGCGGCCAAAGCCGGTCATGCTGATAGCGTCATTGCCCATTGCTTGCCTCCCCGCCTTCTAGCGCAATTCCGACGACGATGTCATTTGGGCCGATTCTTCTCGGCCGCCTCGGGAAATGGCAGCCCGTCCAGCCCCGCGCCGTATCGTGTGTCGAGAACGAAAGGCTTGCTGCCTGGAGGCGAAACCTCGATGCGCCAAACTCCATCCGCTCCCTTGCGCGTGGCCAGCGAAAACGCGCACCCCTTCCGGTCGACGCGCCGGCCGGAGGGCGCGACGCCGGAAGGAGAAAGCACGACGGAAGGCACGCGCGAGGGCGGCGTAGCGCCAGACGTCGCGACCAGTTCCTGATCCATGAGCCGGAAGCCCTTGCTTGCCCCAGTGGCGTCGGTAATTTTCAACTCAACGGACGAGGCGAACCACAGCTGAACCTGTCTGACCTCATCGGAAATCGGCACTTTCACGCCCAGTCGCATGGGCGGGATGTCCAGAACCCTGAGTGAAAGACCGCGCAGAAGCGGCGCCTGCCCCGTCCGACGGACCACCTTGCCCGCCAACAGATAGGCCACCCGCCGGCCATCCGCCGAGACCGCGAACGCCAACACTCGGCCATCTTCGGCGCTGAGCTGAAAATAGCGGCCGGTACGAGGAATCCACGCGAACAGCTCCTGGTTGAGAGCGAGCACCAACGTGCCCTCGCCTTCCACATTCACCGGCGGCTTGGTTCTGGCGAGGAAGAAAATGCCATCCTGCACTTCCGCGCCCCAGGCCCGCGCGGCCTCGGTCCGCGCTCTCTCGACTGTCGCATAGACGGCCTGACCTTGCAGGATGCCGAGATCCACGGCTTCCAGGACCTCGCGGCTCCACGGCACGAAGGACTGCCGTATCAAGCGCGCGGCCTCTTGCGCCGACTCGGCATAGTGCCCCTGGCGTGCATAGCTGCAAGCGATGTTGAGGCGTGCACTCAGAAAGTCGGGATCCACGGCCAGCGCCGCCGCGTACTTGGCCCACGCCTCTTCCCAGCGCTGCTGGCGATAGAGTTGCTTGCCCTCGCCGTTGAGGCGCATGGCCTCCGTCGCTGGCAAGCGCGCAACCCCGGACAAGCCCGGCGAGTCGGGTGTCGGCGCGCTGGCTGGGCAGGCCGCGGCGGAAAGAACGCAGAAGGCGATCGCCGGGGTCACGGGTCGACCCAAACTCCGCGCAGGTCGAGGTGGTCACCCACCGCCGCCAGGCCGTGTACCCGTTTGGAAACCAGGGCCGGCACGTCGTGACGGTAAAGAAAAAGGGCCGGCCGGTCGCTGGCGAGAAGCTCGGCGAGCTGTTGCAACAGGGGCGTGCGTGCCGCGGGCGACGGCGAGGCACGTAGCTCGTCGATGAGCGTGGAAAATGATTCCGGGCGGTAGCCGGTGTATTGGAAGTCGCCGCCCGGCGTGAGGAGCAGCCGGGGATCCTCGTCCTGGCGACCATCCCAGGTCAGCGCCGCCAAGTCGAAATCCCCGCGTTCGACGCGCGAAAAGAGCGTGGCCGCGTCCAAGCTGGTCGTGTCGAGCAAGACGCCTGCCCGGCGCAGATCCATGGCATAGGCTCGAACCTCCCCGCCCAGAGTGCGTGCCCCGGCCGGCACAAGAAAGACCAGGCGAATCGGCGCGGAGCCAATCTCGCGAACCCCGTCTCCGTCGGTGTCTTTGAATCCCGCCTCGTCGAGCAGACGGCCGGCTTCCTCCTTGTCGAACGCGTCGGCGGGCAAATCGCCAAAGGTGGGCGCCCCGATGGGACGAGCCAGTCCATGGTGGAACTCGGAGGCGAGGCGACCGCGGTTGAGCAGCAAGCTCAAGGCGTGACGGAAGGCCGGGTTGGCCAAGGCACCGTGGCGCGTGTTGAGAGCCACGAAAGAATAGCGGTGGGGAGTGAGAAGATAAAGGTTGAGCACGTCCCGCAAGACAGCCTGGGAGACCTGCTCGGGATAGTGGATCTCGGAAACTCGCGGCAAAATGTCGATTTCACCACGACGAAGATGCGTCAGCGCCCGCGCTGGGTCGGCGTCGATTTCAAATATGATTTCGTCGAGTCGGGGGCTGTCCGCCAAATTCGCCGAATTCGCCGAATGGGCGCGGACCAGCTTGATGCGTTTGCCACGCTCCCAAGCGGCGACTCGGTAGGGTCCGGTTCCGAGCGGCGCGCGACCCAACTGGGCCATTGCCGGACTGCCGCCGCGCAATGGCTCGGCGGGAAGGATGGGGATCTCGCACAGGGCGCGCAGCGTGAGGTCGGACGGCCGCAGGAGACGGAAGCGCACCATGCGCTCGGGCAACACGTCGACGCCTTCCACATCCGCCACCATGGCGTGCAGGATGGGCGAACGGTTGGGCGAACGCAACAGATGTTCCATCGTTGCCTGAACATCCACGCCGGAAAACGGCTTGTCGTTCTGCCAGCGCGTGCCTTGCCGAAGATGCACAACCAGGCGCGTGCCGTCGCTCGAAAGGTCCCAGCTGTCGGCCAGGCTGGGTTGGTAGCTACCAGTCCGGCAGTCCACCAGGGTTTCGTACACCAAACCGCTCACCACGCGGTCGATGACCTGCACAGTGTCGACCAAAGGGTTGAGGTGCGGCGGTTCTGCCTCGAGGTGAACCCTCAAACTTCCGCCGCGGTGGGCCTCCGGACCGGGGGCCGGCGCGATGAGAGGCAAGGCAGCGGAGGGTGGCGGGGTAGCTGTCGCGGCCGAACTCCCCGCGGCTCCGGCATCCACCTTGGCGCCGGGCGTCCCCCGCTTGCTCGCCTTGTCGCGGCCCCGGCGGGTGCATCCGTCGGCAACGAGGAGCGCCAAGAACATGCACATCCAGATGCGCGGGTCTTGTCGCGCGAATCTGCCCATGATATTCAGGGACGAACAATGCGAGCCGCATGGTTGACGGCCGCAATCATTGGAAGAGGGGAAACACATGATCCGATTCTGTCTACTCACGGTCTTCGCGTCGGCTTCCCTGCTATCGGCTAGGGCGTTCGCGCAGGGTCAGGAAGTCACCCCGATAAAGGTAAACCTGCCGCCGTCACCCAGCTTCGCGGCTTCCAACATTCCCACGCAGTATCCAACGGGCGAACTTTCCGTGCTCGGGCTGCGCAAGATGACTGACAAGTACATGGACAAGGACGTCAAGGTCAAAGCCTATTTGACCGAGATCTACGAATGTCCGGCCGAGTTGCGCAAGTGCAACGATGAGCTTTCGGATAAGACCAAGCAGGAAAAGAAGAAGGCGATGAAAAAGGGCGGCGACGCCCTGACCCAAAACGTGCAAGTCGATCGTGGCGGCTGCCGGCCCTGCGACCAGCCGCACTTCTTCATGGCCGATGCGCCCAACACCAAGAAAGAGCGCTCGCTGCTCATCGCCGACTATCCCGTCAAGGACTGGGACACCGGCGACCCCAAGCCGCTCGAGGCCAAGGTGGGCCAGCAGTACGTCGTGACCGGAACCTTTTCCATCAATTCCATGACCGGCTTCGCGGCCTCGAACGGACTGCTTATCCACAAGAAGCTGGAAGACATGCAGGGCAAGACGCTGGCCGAGGGCAACGCGGTTCTTCCCCCCGAGGCACAGACCATCCGCCTCGAAGGCCAAGCCGCCGAACAAGTCGGTTGGGCCAAGCACCAGAAGGACGGCCTCGTCGCCGGCAAGAAGAAGGGCGACAAAGGCGTCCCTGGCGGCGCGACGAGGTAGCCCGGAAGGACATCGGCGTGGCGTGGGTCCGCGACAAGAAGGATCCGGACGCTGGCGCGGCCACGTGATCTCCCGCGTCCGCTGGTAGGCACGCAGGCAATTCCACGCTTCTGCTGAAGTGGTCGGCGAAGAGTGGCTTATGGCGGCCGGCTTACTCCGCCAATGGCAATTCAAGGCGGGCGACAAGACCGCCGCCATTGCGGGGGAAGAACTCCAGGGTGCCGCCCATGGCTTCCAGGTATTCGCGGGCGAGCAGGAGCCCGTAGCCCGTGCCGGCTTCTCCAGCGGTCCCGCTGTGCGACGGGGCGCGACGCCCCCCTGTCAGAGCAGCGAGTACGTCGTCGGGCAAGCCAGGACCGCGGTCCTCGATGCGAATAATGGCGCGTCCAGAAGATTCCTCGATGGAAAGGTCGATGGTGCTGCCCTCGGCTGAGAACTTGATGGCGTTCATGTCCAACCCGACAGCGCACGCTGTACACCTCGATACCGCGAACCCTCCATCGCCCCTATCTTCGCACATCCATGGCAAAAACGAAGGGTTGCCGCCGGCTAGTGTGCCTCGCCCCACGAGGCACCTGCGTGGACGTCCACGACCAGGGGCACGCGCAGTTCATAAGCCAACTCCATCTCGCGTTTCACCCAAGGCGTGAAAGCATCGATGTCAGCTTCCGCCACCTCGAATACCAATTCGTCGTGAACTGTCAGTAGCATCCTTGCCTTGGGGAATTGCCGAAGGCCAGCGGCGACGCGCAACATGGCCAGCTTGAGGATGTCGGCGGCGGAACCTTGAATGGGAGTGTTGCGGGCGATGCGCTCGGCGTAGTTGCGTTCCTGCGGGCGCTTGGCGTTGATTTCGGGCAAGGCGCGCGTGCGCCCGAGCAGCGTGGACACCACCTGTGTCCGCCGGGCAAGGGCGATGGTCGCATCCATGTATTGGCGGACGCTGGCGTAGCGACGGAAATAGCTTTCGATGTACTGGTGGGCTTCACCGCGCGGGATGCGCAGCACTTGCGCCAGGCCGAAGTCGGTTTGCCCGAAGACCAATCCAAAGTTGATGGCCTTGGCCATGCGACGTTGTTCGGCCGTGACGTCGGCCTCGACGACGCCGAAAACCTCGGCGGCGGTGCGGCGGTGGATGTCGGCGCCACTGCGAAAGGCTTCCAGAAAGGCGGGATCCTCGCAAAAATGCGCCAGCACGCGTAGTTCGATTTGCGAGTAGTCGGCCGAGACCAACTGGTACCCCTCATCCGCGACAAAGGCGCGCCGGATTTTCTTGCCCAGCTCGGAGCGAATGGGAATGTTCTGTAGGTTGGGATCGCTCGACGAGAGTCGCCCCGTGGCGGCCACGGCTTGGCCGAAGGTTGTGTGCAGCCGGCTCGTGCGCGGGTCGGCCAGCGACGGCAGGGTGTCGATATAGGTTCCCTTGAGCTTGGTCAGCGTCCGGTATTCGAGAATCTTGGCCGGCACGGGATGCATCGAGGCCAGTTCTTCCAAGACCTCCGCATCGGTGGAAGCGCCCGTCTTGGTTTTGCGAATAACCGGCAAGCCGAGCTTAACAAACAACACCTCGGCCAGTTGCTTGGGCGATGCGATGTTGAACGGAGTACCAGCCAGGGCGTGGATTTCGCCTTCCAAGGTCTGAATGTCGCGCGCCACCTCATTGCCCAAACCGCGCAAGTAGCCACCATCGAGGCGAATCCCGGTGCATTCCATGGCCGCCAACACCGGCACCAGGGCGAGTTCGAGGTCACGGTACAAGCTTTCCTGCTTGGCGGTCGCCAATCGCTCGTTCTGGCTCGTTGCCAGGCGCAGGACCGCGCGCGCCTCCGTGGACAGGTGCCTCGCCACCTCCTCGACTGGTAGGTCGGCGGCCGCGACCGCGCTGCGCCCGCTGCCCAGCCACGCCGAGCGCGGACTCACCTCGTCGATGTTTGCCTCGTGGGCCAGGGTGGACAGATCGTGGTCGGCGCGGGCTGGGTCGAGGACATAGTCAGCCAGCATGGTGTCGTCGGCCAGCCCGGCCAGCGCCACGCCGCGCGCGCGCAAGAGAACCATTAACTCCTTGGCATCGTGCACGTGTTTGCGCACGCTCGCACTGGTCAGGAGGGCCCGCAGCCCATGAAGTACCTCTTCCTCACGCAACCCGGCCGCCGCGCCCAGCCTCTGCTGGGCGAATGGGATGTAGAAACTGCGCTGATCGGGCAAGGCCACCGCCAGTCCCACCAGGTTGGAATTCATCACGCTGTCGCCCGCGCGCAGTACCGCCAGCGCGCAGGCGGATGATGCCTCGCCGGCCGCCGCCAGCTCAGCCAGCGCCGCGGCGTCGGTGACGATGCGAGGCAGGCCAGCGGGCGACGAAGAAGGCGGCGAAGCGACCGGTGCGGGCTCGGCCGCGCCAGCCACCCGCGCCGGGGTTGCCTCGCTGGTCGGCGACTGTGGCGACAGCTGAGCCAAGAGCCGGCCGAATTCGAAGCGCTCGAAAAGCTCGCGCAACCTTTCCGTCGACACCGGCTGGCGGCGCAGTTCTGTGATCGTTGTAGGTAGCGGCACGTCGTCCCGCAGACGCACCAGCTTTCGCGACAGCACGAGCGTGTCCTTCGCCTCGGCGATGGCTTGGCCCTTCTTGCCCTTGATCTTCGCGGCGTTAGCCACAACCTCGTCGAGTGAGCCATAAGTGTTGATCAGCTCGGCCGCGGTCTTGGGGCCGATGCCGGGCACGCCCGGAACATTGTCGACATTGTCGCCCATCAACGCCAGCACATCTCCTAGCTTGTCCGGTAAGACGCCCCACTTCTCCTTAACCTCGGGTGGTCCCATGAGCCGGTTCTTCATCGCGTCCAAGAGCTGCACGTGCTCGCCGCACAACTGCATCAGATCCTTGTCGGACGAACCAATCACCACCGGCAAACCTTCACCGGCGGCGTGGCGGACGAGGGTGGCGATGGTGTCGTCTGCTTCGACGCCGGGAATGGAAAGCACACGCAGGCCAAAGGCCTTCGCCACCTCATGCGCGAGGTCGATCTGCGCGATCAACTCGGGCGGCGTGGGCGGCCGGTTGGCCTTGTATGCCTCATAGATCGCGTCGCGAAAGGTCGGCCCGGGCGCATCGAACACCACACACAGGTGGGAGGGATCGTGCTCGCGTTCGATGCGCAGGAGCATCTGGCAAAAACCATACACCGCGCCGGTTGGCAAGCCCGCCTTGGTGGTCAGCGCAGGCAAGGCATGAAAAGCCCGAAAGAGATAGTTCAGCGCATCGACGATGAAGAGGCTAGCGGGCATGGCAGCCCTACCCTACCCCACGACCCGCGCTTCGCCCACCCAGGGATCTACTTCCCGTAGAGCCCAGCGACAACCGCCGCGAACTTCGCCGCGACCACGTCGCGCTTAACCTTCAGGCTCGGCGTGAGCTCGCCGCTCGCCTCGGAGAAGTCCGCGGGAAGGATAGCGAAGGTCTTCACGGTTTCGTAGCTGGCCAGGGTGGCATTGACTTCCGACACGACTTCGTCGATCGCCGCTCGCAGCTCGGCCGAGGCAGCGGCGTGAGCGATGTCGCCGTGGCCGAATTGCCGAGCCGCCGGTTCCGAGGGCGTGATGAGGGCAACACAATGCGAGCGCCGATCGCCGAACACAACGACTTGGCTCACCAGTGACGAGTGCGCCTTGATGGCGTTTTCGAGCTTCTGTGGGGCGACTTTCTTGCCGCCGGCCGTGACGATGAGATCCTTCTTGCGGTCCACGATGCGCAGGAAGCCCTCGTCGAGCACGCCGATGTCCCCGGTGCGGAACCAGCCTTCGGGGTCGAAGGATTCGGCCGATGCCCGCGGGTTGCCGTGGTACGAGGCGAATACGGAGGGGCCGCGCAGCAGGATCTCGCCGTCTTCCGCCAGCTTGTAGTCGATGACGTCGATGGCGGGTCCGACGGTGCCTAGGCGATAGCGATTCCAGCGGTTGACGAACGCGGCGGCCGTGGTTTCGGTCAATCCGTAGCCTTCGAGAATGAGCAGGCCGGCTGCGTGGAAGAACTCAGCGATTTCGCAGGCGAGCGGCGCGCCGCCCGAGATCAGGAAACGGCAGCGGTCGAGTCCCAGGCGCTTGCGCAGTTTGGACAGCACAAGCCGGTTGGCGATCACATAGGCCAAGCGCAAACCGAGCGACAAGGGCTTTGCCCCGCGCGCGGCGGCCGAAAAGCGCGCCGCCACATCGAACGCCCAGTGAACCAGGGCGCGACGGGCGCGTCCGCCTTGCTGCACGCCCGCTTGCACGGCGGCATGGAGCTTTTCGAAAATGCGTGGCACTCCGGCCATGAAGGTCGGGCGAACTTCGACCAAATCGTACTTGATGCGCGCCATGCTCTCCGCGAAGGCGACCTCCGAGCCGACCAGGATGGGCGCCCATTCGACTTCGCGGCCAAAAACATGGGCCAGCGGCAGGAAGAGGTACTGAACATCCGTGGGCCGCAGGTCAAAGGCGCGAACCGCGCTTTCGCAGGACGCCACCAAATTGGCGTGCGTGAGCACCACGCCTTTGGGTTGGCCTGTCGTGCCCGAGGTGTAGATGATGGTGAAGCAATCTTTCGCTTCGACGCTCTCCGCACGCGCGTCGAGCTCGCCGGGATGCTTTTCCATCCAAACCAGACCAGCCTTGCGCAGGCTCGCCAGCGACATGGGCGCAAGGACCGAACCGGCCTGAAGCTTGTCCTCGCCCGCCACAGAAAGGCTGTTTTCGTCGACCACGATGATGCGAGGCGAAGGCTTCTGTTCAAAGAACGCCCGCAGCTTCGCTGCTTGCTGCGCGTCCTCGGCGATAACGGCGCCGGCCCCGCTATCATCGAGAACGAAGCCACATGGCTGGGCCGGCGTGGACGGATAGATGGGAACCGAAACCAAACCGGCCAAGCTGATGGCGACGTCGCACAGAACCCACTCCAGCCGCGTCTGGGACAGAATGCCGACGCGGTCGCCACGCCCGAGGCCAAGCGAAAGCAAGCCCGCGGCGAGTTCCCTTGCCGCCTGATCCGCCTGCGACCAGGTCAGCCCGTGCCAGACGCCATCCACGCGGAAGCGAAACGCGACGCGGTCCGAGAACTCGCGCACCCGCGCGCGCCAAATGCTGTTCGCGCTGTGGCTACCCTTTCGAGCTTCGCCGTTCTCGCCGACCGACATGAGGAGGTGATAGTGATCGCTGCGCCCGCGTAGATCAAGGGACGCCCGCGTTTCCTCGAAATACAGAGGACCGTTTCGGTCGGAGTTTCGCGGCACGCGGCATTGTCCGGGTTCCGAAACGCGACGCGTCTTGGTTGTATCCGGAGCCGGTCTCCCGTAGTATCTGCCCCGTAGCTTGGCGTTCGCGTTCTTCAACGCTCGTGAGTCCAGGGACTATGATTTCTCCACCCCTGCCAGCACGCTATCGCATCCTTGAAGAGGTCGGCCAGGGCGGCATGGCCGTGGTTTACCGCGCCCGCGACGAGAAATTGCGCCGCGAGGTCGCGGTCAAGGTGTTGCACGCGCACCTTCTCGCCGAGCCCGAGTCCAAGGCCCGCCTGGAGCGCGAGGCTTGCGCCGTGGCCAAGTTGAACCACGACGGCATCCTGCGCGTCTTCGACTACTCCGGCGAGGAAGCCGAGTCGAGCTACATCGTTACCGAGTTCATCGACGGGCAGACGCTCAAGCAGTTCCTGTCCAACCACAAGCTGCCCGTGCCGGAGATTGCCGCCCTCATCGTCATCCAGGTCGGCGAAGCCCTGACCCATGCGCATTCGCTTGGCATCATCCACCGCGACGTGAAGCCCGAGAACGTGATGGTGCGCAGGGACGGTGTTCTCAAGCTCATGGATTTCGGCGTAGCGCAGGTCGTGGACCTGGAGCGCATGACCGTCACCGGGCAGATTCTGGGATCGCCCGCGTATATGGCGCCCGAGGCTCTCGACGGGCGGTCGCTCGATTTCCGCAGCGACATTTTTTCGGTGGGCGTGATGCTGTACCAAATGGCCACCGGCATTCTGCCCTTCTCGGGAAAGAATCCCCACGAAGTCCTGCGCCGCGTGTCCGATGGGAAGTTCGCCGACCCACGTACGGTAAATCGATTGGTGTCCGACCAACTGGCGCGCGTGATCGAGCGCGCGCTAGCCCGCAAGCCCGAGGATCGCTATCCGACCATGGAGGCCATGGTGGAGGAATTGCGCGGCTACGTCGGTGACGCAGGCCTCGGCAAGTGGCGCGAAGAGATCCGCTCCTTCCTGACCGAGCCGGATGAGTTCGAAAAGACGCTGGTTCCGCGCATGGTGGCGGCCCTGGTGGCCTCGGGCCTGCGCGAGCAATCGGCGAAGCGCCGTGCGCGTGCCCTCGAACTGTGGAATCGCGCCCTGGCTTTCGATCCCGAGAACCCTGCGGTGCTCGCTGAACTTCGTCGACTCGAACACGGCGAGCGCATCCGCCGCTGGGCCATCGCGGGTGCGGCTGCGGCCCTGCTTATCGTCATGGCCACCGGCGCGCTTCTACTTGCCCGCCGGGCGGTGAAAGAGCGGCAAACATCTCTCGCCACCATGCTAGCGGGCGGCACCGCGCACAAGTCCGCCGCGAATCAAGCCGACAAACCGAGCGCGCCGGAAGCGGCCCAGGCAAGCAACCGGGTCGCCAGCGCCGCGCGCGCGCAACCCGGCAGCGCCAGCCACCCGGCCAAGGAATCGCGCCGCCGCGACACGGAACGGGCCGGTACCCATGTCGAAGACGGCGACAAGCCGGCCGCGCCAAGCGAGAACGCCGATGCCCAGGCCATCACCCTGACTCTCGGGTTTACCCCGGCGCGGGTCGAGGTGTGGATGGACGGCAAGAAAGCCTTCGACTACGGACCGCAGCAGAACCGCATCGAAATCCCGTGGAATCGGCCGCATCGATTGGAGTTCCGCAACGACAGTTGCTGCAACCGCAAGGAAGTCGTGGTGGGGCCGCAGCTCTACCGTCCGCCGGGCGACCATCTTTTCGTCAATCTCGATCCCAAGCCGGCCGGCTTGCTCGTCAACCTCGATCCGCCGCAGCCCGGAGCGACCTTGCTCATCCGCGAGGTCAACGATGCCAAGGCCAAGCCTTGGCGAGCCCACGCCCAACCCGGTGAAAAAGTCACGGTTCCCTTTGACGCGGGCGATGAGATGCGCAAGAGTCTCGAACTGGTGGTATTCAAGGGCGAAAGAACCACGACCAGCCAGGTGACGATCACCGCGGGAGAAATTCGCCCCGTCACGATCTACATGGGCGATTAGTGTTCGGCGCAAGCGTTCTACTTACGACCATTCTCTTCCAAGCAGCATCGCCCCTCCCTGCGGAGGAGTTGCAGCGGGGTAAGAATGCCTTCGACCGGGGCGAGTTCGCCCGGGCCGTCGAAATCGTGCGTCCCCTGCTCTACCCGGAGATTCGGTTGCAGTCGGACACCCAAATCGTGCAGGCCCACCGAATCCTGGGCGTGGCGTATCTGTTCGAACGGCGGCAGCCTGACGCCGCGACGGAGTTCCGCAAGCTTCTGCAGCTGGCGCCTGAATTCCGTTTCGATCCGCTGCTCGATCCGCCCGAGGTCGTGGACTTCTTCAACACGCTTCGCAAGCGCTACGCCGCGGAAATTGCCCAGTTGGAGGCCAAGCACCGAGACCTAGAGCGCGCAAAGCAGCGCGACCGCGAGGAATGCGAGAAAGTGCGCGCCGGCCCCTCGGTGATCGAAAAGCACGTCGGGCACAATTCGTACGCCGTGAACTTCCTGCCCTTCGGGGCTGGCCAATTCCAGAATGGACAGCGCCGCAAGGGTTGGGCATTCCTCGCGGCCGAATCCATCTTGGCTGCGGTGTCGATTGGCGCCTTCGCCACGAATCTCAGTCTCTATGGTCTACGGCCGCAGCGCACTTGCCGCTACGACGTGGGCGATTCGGCGTGTCCGCCGGACGCCATCGACCACACCGACGAGGACCGCTCGCGCTGGCTACTCCGCACGCAGGTCGCCAGCGGGGCTGTATTTTTCGCCGCCGCGGCCTGGGGGATTCTGGATGCCATGTACTACTATCGGCCCGAAAGTCAGCTTTCCCTGGCCGAGTTCCCCAATCGCGCCGTCGGCACGTCGAGTATGCACATCCTCCCCCTCGTAACCGACCGCACCATTGGGACCGGTCTTTCCTTCCGTTTCTGAGCAGAACCAGAGAGACTCCCCGCCATGGCCACCCTTCGCATCCACGCTCCCGGAACCGGCGTGAAGGTGTACCACATCTACAAGAAGCTGACCTCGCTCGGCAAAGGCGAGGGTGTCGATATGCTTCTCCACGATCCGCTGCTGGCCGATACGCACGCCACCATCCATTTCGACGGACGCGATTTCAACATCGCGGTCACCGACCGCGACCTCGATCTGCACGTCAACGGCCGCCAGCGGACCAAGCACCGCCTGGCCCAGGACGACCGCGTCCGCATGGGTAGCGTCGAGCTCAAGTTTTCTCTTTACGACGAACCCGTCACCGACGAGACGGCGGCCAAGACCATGGCCGAACTCAACTCCTACAAGCGTCTCTTCGAGTTCTCGCAGAAACTGATGAACAACTACGAGATCCCGTCGCTGCTCGATGCTCTGCTCGACGTGGTCATCCAAGTCAGCAACGCGGACAAGGGGTTCATCGTTCTGCTCGAATCGGGCGAACCCGTGGTCAAGGTGGCGCGCAATCTTCGTCGCGAAACCATTTCCGATGCAGTTCGCCACATGTCCGATTCCATCGTCAAGCGCGTGATCGAAACGCGCGAGCCGCTCATCATCTCGGACGCGCTCAACGACACCAGCTTCAAGAATTCGCTGTCGGTCATGAACCTGCGCTTGACCTCGGTGATGTGCGTGCCCCTGCTCGAACGCGGCAACATCATCGGCCTCATTTACGTCGGCAACGACAACGTCGCTCAGCTCTTCGACCAGGCGGCCTTAGAAATCCTCACCATCTTCGCCTCGGAAGCCTCGCTGGTGATTCGCAACGCGCTTCTGGTCAACGAACTGCAAGTCGACAACCAGTCGCTGCAGGACCGCATCGAGCGCATCCGTTTCGGCGAGATCCTCGGTTCTTCGCCCCCCATCCAGGAAGTCTTCCGCAAAGTCCAGCGGGTCGCCGGCACCGACATCACGGTCCTCATCACCGGCGAGACGGGTACGGGCAAGGAGCTGATTGCACGCGAAGTGCACAACCGCTCGACGCGGGCCAAGGGTCCCTTCATCAGCGTGAACTGCGGCGCGATTCCCGAGAACCTGCTCGAATCCGAGCTATTCGGCCATGTGCGCGGCGCCTTCACCGGCGCGGTGGGAAACAAGCTTGGGCGCTTCCAGTCCGCCAATAAGGGCACCTTGTTTCTGGACGAGATCGGCGAGATGCCGCTGGCCTTGCAGGTCAAGATCCTGCGTGCCTTGCAAGAGCACGTCGTCTCCCGCGTGGGTGACGGCATGCCCGAGCCGGTGGATATTAGGGTTATCGCCGCCACCAACCGCGATCTCGAGGCCGAAACGAAGGCTGGCCGTTTCCGCGAGGATCTCTACTACCGCCTGAACGTGGTGCGCTTGCACCTTCCGCCCCTGCGCGATCGCGGCGACGACATCGAGGTTCTGGCCCGCTACATGCTCTCGCGCTACGCCCCGGAATACGGCGGCAAGGTGCGCGGGTTCAGCCCCTCCGCGATGCTCGCCATCAAACGCTACCGCTGGCCGGGCAATATCCGTGAGATGGAGAACCGGATCAAGAAAGCCGTGGTGCTCGCCGACAAGACCGTGCTTGGCCCCGACGACCTTGGCATCAACCCCGAGGAAATTCCGGCCATTTTGCCCCTCGCGGATGCGCGCGACCGCTGGCAGCGCTCGTACATCAACGAAGTGCTCGGCCTCAACGGCGGCAACCGCACGAAGACGGCGCGAGATCTGGGCGTCGACCCGCGCACGATTTTTCGTCACCTCGAAAAGGAAGAAGGCGGCGTGATGTCGGACGACTCGTCGTCCGTGCATCCCGTGCATCCCGTGCATCCTGTGGATGAAGGCTGATGCGCGCCCCGGCCTGGCATCACCTATTGTTCTGCGCTGGGCTTGTTGGAACCCTGGGCTGTGTGGTGCCCGTCGGGCCCGAGTGGACGGATCCCCAGAACGACTATCCGCCCACCATCGGTTCCGCCACTCCGCCGGTGGGGTCGGTGCTGACCAATGACCCTGACGCCAGTCAGCCGCTCACGGTGGAGGTCGTGCTTTCGGATCAAAACACCCGGGACGCGCTGTATCTGCGCTGGATCATCGACTATCCACCCTACGTCGACGGCGTTTCTCGTCTGGCGCAGGAATGGACGTTGCCCGGAGGCGACAACATGGATCGCCCGAGCGTGTACTTCGCGCCCAATTGCAAGGACGACCAGATCGCCTCGGGTTTTTCCAATCATCGCCTTCTCCTCGCGGTCGCGGATCGGAAGTTTGCCCCTCTCGATCCGAGCTCGACCAGTCTCGATGCGGTTCCACCCGGCAACTTCCTGGTTGAAGGCGCCTGGCAATTCACGCTCGACTGTCCATAGCCCGAAGTACCGCGCAGTTTGACAATCCGCTGCGCTGCACGTAGGCTTTCCCCACCTGCCGGCGCTCCGGCAGATCAGGCTCCTCGCTGGGAGCCGCGCGCTGGTGGCCGCATTTGGCCATGGCCAGTAGTCAGCCTTGTCATCTTTTATCAACACCCCCAATCAAGAATTCTCCCGCTATCGCAAACTGGTCGCGCGGATAGCGTCGTTCGTGGTGGTGGTGGGCAGCCTGTACCTGGTGGCCTCGGTCGTGGTGGCCCTGCAACACCAGCGCAAGGGCGTGGTCGAAGGTCGTATCAGCTCCCGGCTGACCTCGGATGAAATCCACGGTTGTTTCGACGAATTGCGGGACGTTTCGGTCGCGCTTCAGAAGCACCTGGAGAATGCCTACCACCTCTTGGCCGGCTACGATTCCGAGGAAGCCAGACGCTGGTCCGGCGAAGGCGAGGTCTGGCGCCAGCGCTGGCGCGTTTTCGGCGAGCGATGTCGTTTGGCCGAACGCGCGCCCGGCCCGCCCCACAAAGATCTCGAAGCCATGGCCGCCGCCCATGAAGAACTCGGCAGCATTCAAACCACCTACTCACGTGAACTGTTGCGCTTCGGTAGCGAACTGGCCCCGCGCCTGGATCGCATCAACAAGCGCGTCGACCGCATCGGCGAGGATCTGTCTCAGTCCGCCTCGTCCGCAGGAGCAAAGCAATGAACGAACAAGTTTCCCTTCAAGAACCCTCGCACGAGCAGGCGGAAGCCGAAGCCCCGGTCGCGAGCAAGACGACCTTCGCCGACCTGGGGCTGCGCGCCGAGGTGCTCGCGGCTGTTTCCGACATGGGTTTCACCGAGCCCATGGATGTTCAGCGCGCCACCATCCCGCTAGCCCGCGAAGGCCGTGACATCCTCGTGCAATCGCGTACCGGTTCGGGCAAGACCGCCGCCTTCGCCATCCCCTTCGCTGACTGGATCGCCGATCCCAAGGAGAAATACCCGCAGGCATTGGTGCTTTTGCCCACCCGCGAATTGGCCCTGCAAGTGGCGGCGGAAACGGCCCGCATTTGCGCGACCTCGTCGCTCGCGGTGGTGCCCGTCTACGGCGGCTCGCCCATGGGGCGCCAAATCGAACAGCTGCGCGCCGGGGCGCAAGTCGTGTGCGGCACGCCTGGGCGAACCCTCGACCACATCCGCCGTGGCACGCTTCAACTCGACAAGATCAAGTGCGTGGTCCTCGACGAGTGCGACGAAATGCTTTCCATGGGTTTCCAGGAGGACATCGAGAACATCCTCAGCGAGACGCCGCCGACACGGCAAACCCTGCTCTTCTCCGCCACCATCCCCGAAGGCATTCAGCGCCTGGCCCGTCGCTTCATGCACGAGCCCGAGACCTTGAAGCTGTCGGCCGATTTCGTGGGCGTGCATGAGATCCGCCACACCTACTACTCGATTCCCGGTGGCCAGCGTGAGGCCGAATTGGTGCGCGTCCTGGCCTTCGAGGAACCCGAGCGCGCCGTCATCTTCTGCAACACGCGCGAGGAGACCGGCCGCGTGGCCGAGTACTTGCGCCGCCAGGGCATGCACGCCGAGCCCATTTCGTCGGATCTGTCGCAGTCCGAGCGCGAGGACGTCATGCAGCGCATGCGCGCGGGCAACATCCGTTTCCTGGTTGCCACCGATGTGGCCGCCCGAGGTATCGACATCGAAAACCTGCCTTGTGTGATCAACTACACCTTTCCGGAATCGCCCGAGCTGTACATTCACCGCACGGGCCGAACCGGACGGGCCGGAAAATCGGGGCACGCCGTTTCCCTCATCGGACCGACTGAGGTCGGCTCGTTCTACTACCTCAAGTTGCTCTACAAGATTCGACCGGAAGAGCGCTCGCTGCCATCGGAAGCGGAGGTGCGCTCGCGCCGCGAGGGCGAGAAACTTTCCCAGCTGCGTGCCCTGTTGCCCGGAGATCCAAGTGCGGAATGGCACTCGCTGGCGCGCAGGCTCATGGGCGCGGTCGACGCGGAACGTTTGCTCGGCTCGCTCCTACGCGGAGCCCTGTCCTCGGTGAAACCCGAAGCGCACCACGCCGCGCCGGTCGCCGCGCCAGTTGTCGCGGCCCATGCGCCCGAAGGTCCCGCGCCAATTCCCGAGGCCCCGTTCCGCGAAGAACGCCGGCCACGCACTACGCATGATGAGCATCGCCCGAGCGCCTACGGACAGCGCGAACGCCCGGAGCGCGAGCGCGGCCCGCGGGAACGACCAGGGCGAGAGCGCAGCCGGAGCGATCGGCCAGCGGACAGCGGCCCCTCGACCCGGCCCGCGGGAAGCGCTTCCCCGCAGCCGACAAGAAAAGACGATGGTCGCGAGTTCTGGGAAGTGTGGAGCGAAGAGGTGGGACGCACGCCGGGCAACGAGCCCGCGCCTCGCACCGAGGCCGCCGCGCCGGCCGCCATGCCGACCACCATTCCGGCCGCCGAAGGGCAACCATCTTCGGACAAGGCCCGCCTTTACGTGAACCTGGGGCGCAAGGACGGCGTGACACCGGAAAATGTCGCCGAGTTGCTCTCGTCGAGCGGCGTGAGCGTGCCGACTGCCGATGTCGAACTGATGAACACGCACAGCTACGTCAACGTGTCCCGCGACGATGCGGAGAAACTGTGCAAGGCGATGGTCGGCAAGGAATACAACGGCCGCGCCGTCACCTGCGAACCCGCGCGGCCGCCAAGACGGCGATTCTGATTCGCGAAGCCTAAAGCTTCGGGAAAGGCTTGAGCTCGCCAGGCGTCGGTTCTGGCGACACCGGCTTGACTGCCGGGCTTGGCGCCGTAGCAGGCCTTGCGGTGGACCCCGTCGCGCCCGGCGCGTGCGGCTTGTGCCCGTGACCTGGGCGCTGCTTGGAGGCAGGCTCGGCCGCGGGCTCTTGCTGCGGCGGGGGCGGGGGCGGCGTCTCGGCCACGGGAGCCGGGGCTGGCGGGGGCGGAGCGGGCGCGACGGGCACCGGCGGAGGTGCGGGAAGAGACGCCGCGGGTGGCGGAGGAGGCGGCGCGGGACTTGGTGCGGGCTTGCCATGCCCAAGCGCGAACCACAGGGCCACGGCAACGCCAAGAACCACGCCCGCGATGACCAGGAAAAGAGTCTTCTTGCTCCCTCGCGGCCCGACTTCGGCAGCCATGCTTTCGTCGGAAAGCGATGCCTGGGTGGCGACCTTATTCGTTTCGGCGGCCTTGGTGCCGCGCGAGCGCAGGACCTGCAAGGCGGCTGCGGCATGCGCCCCGCCCATGGCCACGGTTTGTCCGCCGGTGGGCTTGGCCGTCGAGGTCTCGGGACCGGGGCACACGGAAATCGCATCGAGCAATTCCGCCATCGACTGCCAGCGCTTCTCGCGATCCTTTTCCAGCGCCTTGAGCACCAAACTGTCCATCTCAGGCGTAATCGCGATGTCGGGCCTGCGCACGCTGGGCGGCACCGGATCCTCCATGAGGTGCTTGGTCAGCATGGTCATGAACGACTCGGCGATGAACGGGGTCTGCCCGGTGATGAGATGGTAGAGGATGCAGCCGACGGCGTATATGTCGGCGCGATGGTCGGTGTCCTTGCCCTCGGCTTGCTCGGGCGCCATGTATTCCGGCGTCCCGAAGATCATCCCGGTGCGGGTGAGGCGCGGACCATTGGGATCCAGCCCCATCACCTTGGCGATGCCGAAGTCCAGAATCTTCACGAAATGCGGCTGCCCTTCGCGCTGGATGAGGAAGATGTTCTCGGGCTTCATGTCCCGGTGGACGATGCCCTTGTCGTGGGCGGCGCGCAGCGCTCGGCAGATCTGCAGGGCAATCTCGCGCGCCTGCTTCCACTCCATGGCGCCCTGACCGCGCACGATCTCGCCCAGATCCTTGCCGTCCAGGAACTCCATGGCGATGTAGACCAGGCCGTCGTTGGTCTGCCCAAAATCGGAGATGTCGATGACGTTCTCGTGCCCGATACGCGAGGCGCTTCGCGCCTCTTGCAGGAATCGCGCGACCAGGTCCGAGCGTCGCGCGAGTTCGAGCGCCAGCACCTTGAGCGCGAACTTTTTTTCGATGACGACGTGTTCGGCCAAATAAACCGACCCCATCCCGCCTTCGCCCAGCTTGCGGATGATGCGATAACGATCCGCGACAAGCTGGGATAGCAACGGGTCGACATCGGCGGATGGAATGTCACCAACACTCATTCTTCCGCACTTTACCACGGACACCGGTACAATGACTCGCGACTCGCATGGCCAGTATCGTTGCCTATATCGAGGTGCGCGAAGGCATCGTCACGGCCCCGACACGCTTCCTGCTGGCGGAGGCGCGTCGAGTCGGAGATCTTGCGGGCGCGACCGTCTATGCCTTGCTCGCGATGGGACCCGTGGAGCATAACAGGATCGAGCAAATTGCCGAGCAGGTCAGCGCCGCAGGCGCCGATCGCGTGTTGTGCTCCACTTCCGAACATCTGGCCGGTCCGCCCCTCGATGCAACGCACGGAGCGCTGCTGGCGCAGGTTGCGGAGCATCTTCGGCCCGTGCTCTTTCTCTTTCCCGCCGGCGGCGTCGGGGTCGAGCTGGGGTCGCCGCTCGCCGTGCGCATCGGTGCGGCCTACGTGGCCAACGCCGGCATCGAGCTGCGCTCGGAGAGGTCCGACGTGGCGCCCGCTTCGCTGCGGGTAATTCTCACCCGGTGGCGAGCGGCGCAAGACGGTCGGCGCAAGGTGGACGTAGGCGATCTCGAGCGGCCAGTGGTGGCCATCCTGGCTTCGGGAACAGCTTCCCGGCCGCTCGGCGAACCGTGCGCGGATGTGGAAATGCTCTCTTGCCCGGAGCCCAAGTATCCCGAGCTGCACGTCGTCGCCAGCGAGGCCCTGCCCGATTCGGCGATCGAGCTGTGTTCGGCCGCGGTACGCGTGCCTGCCACCGCCAGTGCGTCCGCCCTGGCCGACTTGCAGTCCGCGCTGCCCATGGGAACCGCGCTTGTCACTCCGACCGATGCGCAACTTGGGGCGTTTCAGGTGGCAAGACCACGCGAGGTTGTATGGGTGTCGCCCGCGCAAGACGATAACGACGATTTGTGGCCCCCTCGCGTCCCCGGCTGCGTCGCGACCAAGGTCGACTTCGACCCTGGCGCCATGTCGAGCGACCCCGACCATGCCCTGGCCGCGTTGACGGCCGCCCTTCGCCAGGCGCGCTCGCGTGCCGAGGGACCCGCGTGATCGCGCTGGTGTGCCTAGAAACACCCCGGCCCAGCCGGGCCAGTCTCTCGGCGCTTCGCCTTGCGTGCGGTCTTGGTCAAGGTATGCGCGTCGCCGCGCTTTGCGTGGGCGGCGGCGCGGAATGCGAGTCGATCGGCCAGGCTCGGCGCTGCGGCTCGGTCGAGCGCGTGTTCCACCTCGATGATTCGTCATTGAACAAGGCGGACTTCTTCACCCTCGGCATGGTCCTGGCCGAGGCAGCCCAGCACCTCTGCGCTGGGCTGGTCATCACCGGAGAGAGTTCGGACGAGGAAGGACAAGGACTCGTGCCAGCCGCGCTCGCCCACCATCTGCGCGCGCCGCTCGTCTCGCGCGTTCAAGGCATCCGGGCCCTCGAATCGCCTCCCAACTGCGTTGAAGTCTCCCTGCGGGCAAGCGGACGGCTGTGCCGGCTGCAAAGCCCCCTACCCCTCATAGCCAGCGTTCCGCCGCTCGGACTACCGGCTGGCACCGCTGGCGAGACCGAGTTGCGTCCAATCGAGACTCTCACGCTCGAACAACTGGGCATCGACCCGAGCAGGCTGGTCTTTCGACCCGAACTTCTCGGCATCTTCGTGCCGGGCAAGCCAGTCCCGGTCCAAGGCGGAACCTTCGACGAGGCCGCGGATATCCTGCTTCGCCGCAATCACTAGCATGAGTCGATTGCCCGACCTGAGAACGCACGCACCCTGGCTCATGCTGGTTCTTGTGCTTGGGGCCTTCGCCGTCCTCAAGGCCTACTCGCTCAACTTCGTCATGGGCGACGAGCACATGTACTTCTACATGAGCTTGCTCGTCTCCAGGGGCAAGTGGCCCTACCGCGACTTCTTCTTTTCGCACCCGCCCTTGCAGCTCTATCTCATGGGCGGACTATACAAGCTCCTCGGCTATTCGCTGGCGCTGTCGAAAGCCGTGCCCAGCATCGCGGCCATGGTGTCGGGCCTGCACGTCTACCTCATCGGCAAACGCCTGGTCGGACGCTGGGAAGGCGTGCTGGCCACTGTATTGTTCTTGTTCACCTTCGATGTCCTGCGCGGTTCGTCTCACTTTACGGGCGCCAATTGCGCCCTCGCCTTCGGATTGGCGGCTACCTATCAAGCGCTTGCCTGGCGGCCCATCCTGGCTGGCGCGCTTTTCGCCATTGGCACGTTCATCGGCGTCTACATCGCGCCGCTCGCGCTCATGCTGGCCGTGCTGCTGGCCTTCCGCTCTTGGAAGGAATCGCTGCGCCTCCTCATCGCATTCGCCGCCGCGAGTGGGTTTGTCTGCGCGATCTTCGTCGGAGTCGCCGGCTTCCATCCCGTTTGGTACCAAATCTTCGGCTACAACCTCAACAAGATCGCCTTCCGCTATTCGTGGTACGCCAAATTCAGGAATGTCGCCTTCCTCAATTCGCCGGCGATGATTGGCTTCGTTCCTGGCATCGTTTGGGCCGCGTCCACGTGGCTCGTGCGCGGACGAGGGCGAGGCGAAGCGAAGCTGCCTGGCCGTATCGGCCGGTTCGGAGCTTGGCTCAATCTTTGGAGCGGCGATCGCGTCGCGGCCACCGTGCTCTTCGCGACCTTCGTGTGCGGGTACTTCTATTTCTACTCCACCCGCGTCGACTACTACTCCTACTACTTCATGCTCATCATGCCGTGGATGGGGCTTTTGACCGCGACCGTGGCCCTGGATGTGCCACGCTTCATTCGCGAGCGCCGCGCCCCGGCCGAAACGGACGTGCCATTCGCCTCGCGCGCCGAGCGCCGTCGACGCCAACTAGCCACGCGCAAGGAAAACACAAGCAAGAACGCGGGACGGCCGGCGAAGGTGCTGTGGCCGCTCGTGGTGTGCGGCGTTGTCTTCGCGCTTGTGCTCGCCTATCGACAGGGCATCCAGTCCGATCGCCAGGTCGAGATGGGAGAGGATGCTTCTCAATACACCTGGCGCGACAGTCGCTATCTCCCGGAATTCGTCAACGATCTCGTGCGCGCCGTGTTCTGGTCTCCGGCAAGCGACCCCTCCCATCCGCCGAACGCCATCACCTATTACCTGCAACACGAAAGCATGCACGCCGCCAGCATCGACACTTTCGTGCGCGCGGTGCGTGCCGAATGCCGCCCTGGCGAACGCATCTTCGGCGAATACTCCCTTGGACCCTTTGCCGCTGCCCTCGGCCCTTGCGTGCTTGGCGCCAACCTCGCCGACACCAACCCTCATCGCTTCAAGGTGTATGAAAGCTCGCCCGAAGACTGGGTGCGCGCCCTCGAAGCCGACCACCTCGCCGTCGCCATCGTGGTCCCCGGTTCGGCCATGATGAAGGAGCGCGTTCTGCGCGAGTACCTCACCAGCACCTTCCCGCGAATCGTCGCCACCTGGGACGATGCCTACATGGGCCACGTCGAGCTACGCCGACGGCAACAATAGCCGCGCATTCTAGGTCGCCGTGCATTTTAGAAGCGACACTTCTAATTTGCATGTGTCCGCCAGCACCGGTTGGCTGCACGCTGCTTAAGACGACGACATTGCGTCCCTCAACGCGCCATTGAAAATTCATAGACAGAATATGATTTTTCAATGCTGGGGGAGAGCTTGTAGTCGGCCGCGACGGGGCAAGGGCAACGCGTCCTGGCCACGCTCGACGTGTACCAAAACAGTCTATTGACATGTGCGCCACATGTTTGCATGCTTGAGGCATGGCAGTCATGATTCAGATCCGGCACGTTCCCGATGAGATCCATCGCAAGCTGAAGATGCGCGCCGCGGAGCGCGGGATGGCGTTGTCGGACTTTATCCTGCGTGAGGTCAGCGAGGTCGCCAACCGACCCACTCTTGAGGAACTTCTCGGGAGGATACGACGTCGACCGAAGCCTTCCGGGCGGATCGATTCCGCCGCGTTGGTGCGCGCGGAGCGTGAGGCCCGCCGTTGATCGTGGTCGATGCCTCGGCGGCAGTCGATCTCGTGCTTGGGATCGACCCGCACTCGGGGGAGATACTGCGCGCGATCGAGGATCGGGGGACGGGCATGGCCGCGCCTCATCTGCTCGATGCCGAAGTCGGCCAGGTGCTGCGGCGCCTGGTGCTCCAGCGCGTGCTGACCAAGGGGCGAGCTTTGCAGGCAATCGAAGATCTTGCTGCCTTGCCAATCCAGCGGTTCGCCCATGGCTTCCTGCTGGAGCGGGCCTTTGCCTTGCATCACAACATGACGGTCTACGACGCTCTCTACGTCGCACTGGCCGAGGCCCTGCGCGCGCCATTGGTTACGCACGACCGCGCGCTGGCCTCGGTACCAGGTCATCGCGCCAAGGTCGTGGTGGTTTAGTGCTCAAGCGGGCTTGAGCTTGGATCAGCGCAATGGTGCGCTGGGCGCTTAAACCAGGTGTCCATGGAATTGGGGCAACCTCATTACGTGAGGAATACGTGCGGAGATTAGGTCCTTTCCGCCGTGCCTTCATCTCCGCCCGCGCAAGCAACGCCTACGCCCCTCCCAGCGCCCGCACCATGCGTTCGAGCGTCTCGCGGGTGTTGAGCGCGGGGTCGTCGAGGACGTGCTCCAAGAGCTGTTCGAGCACTTCGCCGATGCGGCGGCTGGGCGGAATCGCAAGGATGCGCATGACGTCCTTGCCGTCGATGGCGAGGTCGCCCACGCGCAAGGCCGCGTCCTCGGCGGCGACCTTGGCGATGCGGGCGCGTAGGTCGCGGGTTTCGCCTTCGCGGTCCTCGCCGTTTCCCCGGCTGGCGATATCGGCCTCGCGCAGGGCGAAGAGCAAGGGCACCAAGTCGATGCCGACCTTGCGCACGAAACGCCGGACCGTGCCGTCGGTCCACTCGGGCGTGTAGAAGAACATGTGCCCGGCCACCAGAGCGAACAGGGTGGTGCGCTCGGCGACCGAGAGCTTGAGGCGAATGCAAATGGCCTCGGCCATTTCGACCCCAACCTGTTCGTGGCGAAAGAAGGAAAACTCGCCGGGCGCATCCTCGCGCGGGGCTTGCGTCTTGGGCTTGCCGAGGTCGTGCAGAAGCGCTGCCATGCGCACGAGGAAATCGGGAATGGTGGCGTCGATGGTCGCCAGAATGTGCGTGTACACGTCGTGTTTGTGAAAGCGGTTTTGCACGCAGCCGATGGTTGGAAGCATCTCGGGCAAGACCTCGGCCAGAAGTCCCGTCTGCCGCATGAGTTCCAATCCGTGCGACGGCTGCGGTGAAAGCAGCAGTTTGCGCAACTCGTCCCGCACGCGCTCGGCGGAAACCTTGCGAAAGGATTCCAGGGTGCTGGGGATGGCAGACTGGGTTTCGGGGTCGAGAACAAACCCAAGTTGCGCCGCCTGCCGGACCGCGCGCATGGGCCGCAGCCCATCTTCGAGAAAACGCAGTCTGGCTTCGCCCACCGTGCGTATGGTCTTACGAGCGATGTCCCCTCGACCGTCATAGGGATCGTGGATCGCGCCACTCGCCGGGTCGTAGGCGATGGCGTTCATGGTGAAATCGCGGCGCGACAGGTCCTCTTCAAGCGTGGCGCTGAAACTCACGCTGGAAGGCCGGCGTCCGTCGAGGTAGACGCCCTCGCCGCGAAAGGTGGTGACCTCGACGTGGCGCTGGGCCGGCGGCTCCCCGGCCAGCACAGTCACGGTGCCATGCTGAAGCCCGGTCGGAATCGCGTAGCGCGATCCAAAAATGTCCAGCGTCGCTTGCGGCAGCGCGCTGGTGGCGACGTCGAAATCGCCGGGCGGGCGTCCGATGATAAGGTCGCGTACGCTGCCCCCGACAATGAAAGCCTTGTGCCCCGCCTCGCGGAGACGCCGGCACACGGCGAGAACATCGGCGGGAATCGCGTTGGTGTCGAACATGGAACGGCCTACTCGACAGCCATGACCGCGAGGGCACGCTCGGCCGCGTTTTGCTGGGCTTCTTTTTTCGAACGTCCGAAGGCGCGGCCGTATTCCTTGTCGCCGATGAGGATGGCAATCTCGAAGGTCTTGGCGTGGTCGGGCCCTTGCTCGGAAAGCACGGTGTAGGTGGGTGCGGTTTGCAGCTTGGCCTGCGCCAGCTCTTGCAAGCGCGACTTGTAGTCCTTGCTGGCCGCGGAGGGAACGTCGGCGATAACAGGCGAGAGCAGGCGCTCGATAACTTGGAAGGCCGCCGCGAAACCGCCATCGAGGTAGACGGCGCCGACAAGCGCCTCGAAGGTGTTGGCCAGCAGTGATCGCTTCTGGCGACCGCCCGCCTGCTCCTCGCCCTTGCCGAGGAAGATCCATTGTCCCAAGAGCAGCATTTCAGCCACGCGCGCCAGGCCGGCCTCGTTGACCACGGCGGCGCGCGCCTTGGACAGCTCGCCTTCGGGATGCTCGGGAAAGCGCTTCATCAACATATCGCTGGTCACCAGGGACAGGACCGCGTCGCCGAGGAACTCCAGGCGCTCGTTGTCGGTGCGTTCGGTTTCCAGGGTTTCGTTCATCCACGATTTGTGGGTGAGCGCGGACTCGCATAACGAAGCATCGCGAAAGGTGTAGGCGAGCTTCTCTTCCAGAATGGCGTAGGGCGATGTGGATGGCATGTCAGCGTGGTGAAACTATGATAATAGCCCAAGCCATGGACGTGGCCAGTCCCAGCACATTTCGCCTTCTGCGACGGGCCTTGACCATCGTGGCTCTCTTCCTTGGCCAAGGGGTGCGCTGGCTCTTTGGCTGGCTGATTCTGCTGATGGCGCGGGCCAGCCTTGCCCGCCGACGCGAATGGTTCGCCGAGTGCGTGCTCGATCTCTTCCGCCACCTCGGCGCCACCTTCATCAAGGTTGGGCAGATCATGAGCACCCGGCCCGACCTCGTGCCCGAGCACATCACACGCGCCCTCGCCCACCTGCAGGACGACGTGGGGCCCTTTCCCTACGAAGCCGTGGCGCGCACCATCGCCGAGGATCTCGGTCGTCCCATCGACCATGTCTTCGCAGATTTCTCTATCCGTCCCCTCGCCTCGGCCTCGGTGGCGCAAGTGCACAAGGCACGCTTGCCCGACGGCCGCGTGGTGGCCGTCAAGGTGCGCCGGCCAGACGTCGCGGAGATCTGCGCCTTTGATCTAGCGGTCATGCGTTTCGTGGGGCGGCTCCTCGGCAAGATTCCCTGGCTGGCGGGCGTGGACCCGTCATCCTCGGTCGAACAGTTCGGCCGCGCCATCCACGCCCAGCTCGACTTTCGTGTCGAGGCGCAGAACAACCGCCGCTTTCGGCACAACTTCCGCAACGAGCCCGACATCGTGTTTCCCGAGGTATTCGAGGCCTTTTCCTCGGAGCGCATTCTGTGCATGACCCACTTCGAGGGAACCAAGATCCTCGATCCGCGGGTGCGAACCGGCCAACCCAAGCGCATTGCCCGCCTCGGCCTGCACGCCCTGCTGAAGATGATCTTCGAGGACGGATTCGTCCACGCGGACCTGCACCCCGGCAATCTCTTCGTTCTCGACGACAACCGGCTCGGCATCGTCGACTTGGGCTTGGTCGGCGAGCTCGATTTGCCCCACCGCGCTGGTCTGGCCCGATTCTTCGCGGCCTGGGCCGGCCGGGATGCCGACAAGGTGGCCCGGCTTCTCTATTCCCTCGCCGTCGCGCCGGCGCCCGGTGGCGATAGCTTCGAACGCTTTCATGCCGCGGTCATCGATTTCATGAACCGCACCTGGGGCCAGCGCATGGCCGAGGTTCACCCGGGCAAGGTCCTGCTCGACATGCTGGGGCTCCTGCGCCGGCACCATCTGCGCGTGGCGCCCGCCTTCACCATCGTCAACATCGCCATCGCCGTCACCGAAGGCATCGGCCGCCAACTCGACCCGGACCTCGACGTGATGGCTGAATCGATTCCCTTCTTCGCCGCCCACCCGGACCTGTTTCAATCGGATTAGCGCAAGGTCAGCACCAGCTGGTAGCCCTCGCGCACGATGACCAGCTGACCGCCACTGCCGTGGGCCAGGCGCTGTTCCAGTTGTTTGAGCAGGGCCGGCGTCGCCACCTTGGCTTGCTGGCCGGAAACCACGTGCGTGATCACGTCGCCGGGTTGCAGGTAGCCGCTGGCCGGGCTGCGGCGGTCGATTGCCATCACCTTGAGACCGGCGGCACCGATGTCCGCGGCCTCGGATTGCGACAGAGGACCGAGCTGCATGCCCAGCACATGCCCGCCGCTGAGAGTCTGGTTGCTTGTGAGCTGGACCTTGGCCACCGTGCGCCGACCTGCGCGCAAGTAGGCCAGGTCGACCATCTCGGTGGGCGATCGTGACTGAATTACCTGCTGCAACCCGGTGCTACTCTCGATGCGCCGGCCTGACACCTCGATGATGACGTCGTTCGAACGCAGGCCCGCCGCCGCGGCTGGCGAGCCTGGATTCACCACATTCACGAGCGCGCCGCTCTCGAAGGCGATGCCCAAGCGGGCCGCCTTCTCGGCGGTCATGTCCTCGGTGCCAACGCCGAGATAGCCGCGCGCCACGCTGCCCGAACGCTGGATCTGCTCGGCGATCTGGCGGGCCAGGTTGATGGGAATGGCGAACCCGATGTTCATGGCGACCGCCGGATTCAGGATGGCCGAGTTGATGCCGATGACCTCGCCCTTGAAGTTGAAAAGCGGCCCGCCGGAATTCCCCTGGTTGATGGCGGCATCGGTCTGGAGGAAGTCTTCGTATTGGGTGATGCGCCCGCCCAGCATGCGGTTCTTGGCGCTGACGATCCCCATGGTCACGGTCTGCCCCAGACCAAGGGGGGTGCCGATGGCCAGAACGTAGTCGCCTACCCGCACTTGCTCGGAATTGCCAATCTGCACCGGGCGCAAGTCGCCAGGGGGGTGCGCCAGTTTGACCACCGCCACGTCGGTCGACGGGTCGCTGCCCACCACGCGCGCCTCGAAGCGCCGCTCGTCGGAGAGCTGCACCCAGACCTCGTCGGCCCCCGCCACGACGTGGTTGTTGGTCAGGATGATGCCCGAGCGGTTGACGATGAAACCGGAACCCAGGCCACGCTGGGTTTCCTGGCGCGTCGGCGCTTGCCCGAGCCCGAAGCGCTGGCGAAAATACTGCATCATCGGGTCTTCGTTCACCACGCGCGGAATGACCTTGGTGCTTTGGATGGTCACCACCGAGGCCTTGACCCGATCCACGAGCGGTGCCACCGAGCCACCCATCTCGGCCGGCGTGGGCGCGATTTGGGCGAGCAATGACAAGAGAACGAGACTTGAGGCAGGCATAGCGATGCCAATAGAAGAAGCCCAGACGGCCGGGTGTCAAGTCCCCGCGCAGGCTAGCCCGCACTATTCACCACAAACGTGACACCGAGGAGCTTGGCCGAATAGTCTACGTTCGGCTCTTCTGCGATGGCGGGCTAGACGATTGTGATGGGAACCCTCGACGGGTTCCCAAACCCTCCCGCGAAGCTCCGCTGCCAGCAGAGCTGGCAGGCTCCGCGCGCGTTTGCCTAGCCCGCGCGAACTTCCTCGACAAAGCGAGGCTCATGAATCATGCGGGCTAGCTGCGGTAGACCACGATGCCGCGCGTTGGATCGTACGGCGTCAGCGCGACGGTCACTTTGTCGCCGAGGACGATGCGAATGCGATGCTTGCGCAACTTTCCGCCGAGGTGGGCCAACACCTGGTGCCCATTTTCAAGCTCGATGCGGAAATTCCCCGCTGGCAGTACTTCGATCACGCGCCCTTGAAACTCTATGTGTTCTTCTCTTCCCATGCGGGGAGCCAGAGGCTACTCGCTCGCCCGTCGCTGGTCAAATTGAGAATTGAGTATCTGATACACTTCGGTCCCTTTGTCCCGCCCAACGCCCATGGTCCTGTCCGCGCAGGCGATCCGCTACATCGACGAGCCGGAGGCCCTTTTGTGCAACAACGCTGTCCGGCTTTTGCGCAATGGCAGCGAAGCGTTCCCCGCGTGGCTGGAAACTATCAATGTCGCGCGCGAGCGAATCTCGATGGAAATGTACATCTTCGACGACGACCGGATTGGCCGGCGCTTCGGCGACGCCCTCGCGCAAGCAGCCCGGCGCGGGGTCACGGTTCGTCTGCTCTACGACTCCATGGGATGCCGCCACGCCGCCAGCAGCTTCTTCGAGAAAATGCGCGAAGCGGGCGTATGGGCCGTTCCCTACCACCCCTACCGCTTCTGGCGGCCGCGCTTCTGGACCTTGATCCGGCGCGACCATCGCAAGACCTTGGTCTGCGACGGCAAGGTGGCGTTCACTGGCGGCATCAACATCTCGGACAAGTGGTCGCCCGTCGAGGAAGGCGGGGCTGCCTGGCACGACGCCGCGATCGAGGTGCGCGGCCCGGCCGTCGCAACCATTGAGGCCGTCTTCCTGCGCACCTGGAACTGGAGGGCCAAGCGGGCGCGGCGCTTGCGAATCAAGCGGCTGCACCGGTCCCCGCCCACCGGCGCCGTGCCCGTCGCGGTCGTCGCCAACCGCGAACTGGTCGACCGCTTCGCCATCCGCCGGGCGGCGATGCACGCCATTCGCGCCAGCCTTGGACGGGTCTACATCGCCAGCCCCTACTTCGTGCCCGATGCGGGCTTCATGCGCAGTCTCGCCCACGCGGCCATGCGCGGGGTGGATGTTCGCATCCTTCTGCCCAAACACAGCGACACCCAGACCGTGGATCTAGCCTCGCGCGCGACCTTCAGCCGCCTTCTGCCCGCGGGGATACGCATTTTCCAGCATGAGCCGCTCGTGCACACCAAGGCACTGCTCGTGGACCAGGATTTCGTGTCCATCGGAAGCTACAACGTCGATCATCGCTCCCTGGTGTACAACTTGGAGTTGGTCGTCAACGCCCTCGACCACGACTTCAATGCCCAAGTCGCCGCCATGCTGGAAGCGGACATGGCCGCGGGCCGGGAGGTTCTTTGGCGCGACTTCAAACGCCGCTCGCTCTTGATCCGCCTGTTGGAACGCTTCGCCTACACTTTCCGCCACTGGTTCTAGGGTTGAAGTGTTACTTGAACTCCGCGATGACTGGGGCGTGGTCGGACGGGTCTTTCCCTTTGCGGGCGTTGCGGTCGATCGTCGCGGACGTACAACGCTCGGCGAGCACGTCGGTGCACAGAATCAGATCGATGCGCAGCCCCATATCCTTGGGAAAACTGAGCTGCCGGTAGTCCCACCAAGTGTAGAGGCCAGCCTCTTGGTGGTGCTGGCGGAAGACGTCGGCCATACCCCACTGACAGACCTTGGCCAAGGCAGCCCGTTCATCCGGGTGGCAGAGGACCTGGTCTTTCCACGCGACCGGGTCGTAGACGTCGCGGTCATCTGGTGCAACATTGATGTCCCCGCAGAAGGCCACGGGCGACTTGGGATCCGCGTTGGCTTGTAGCCATTGGTGCCAGCGCGCCAACCATTGCAATTTGTACTGGAATTTGTCTGAGCTGACGTCTTGGCCGTTGGGAACATAGACCGATCCCACGCGCACATCGGCCACCGTGGCGACCAGGAATCGAGCCTGCGCGTCGTCGACGCCATCGCCCATTCCGCACACCGGATCGCGCGCTGGTTCGAGCGTCAACAACGCGACACCGTTGTAGGTCTTCTGTCCGTGACAAAGCACGTGGTATCCACGGCTCTCGAATTCGTGGCGCGGGAATACGCTGTCTTCCGCCTTGGTTTCCTGAAGGCACAGCACATCGGGCCGGTGCTCTGCGATCCACGGAATAACGCGGTCGAGACGCTTGCGAATGGAGTTGACGTTCCAGGTTGCTATCTTCATCCTGACCCCGGGAGGGAGGAATGGACGCCGTGCGAATCTACATGGGTAGCGATCATGCGGGCTTCAGTCTACGCAACAAACTGGTGGAGCGCTTGCGAGGCCAAGGCCGGGAAATCATCGACGTTGGCCCCAAAACGGATGGCGCCTGCGACTATCCGGAATTCGCCAGCGCGGTCGCCAGCGCCGTGCGCGGTGATTCAGGGGCGCTCGGCATCTTGGTGTGCGCCACCGGACAAGGCATGGCCATCGCGGCTGGCAAGGTGCGCGGAATCCGCGCCGTGAACCCCACCACTATCGAGGGAGCACGCCTGTCGCGTGTCGACAACGACGCCAACATCTTGTGCTTAGCGGGCCGCACGCTGTCCGAGGCGGAAGCCAACGCCATCGTCGACACGTGGCTTGGCACGAGTTTCGCGGGTGGGCGCCACGCCCGTCGCATCGCCAAGATCGCGGCCATGGAAACGGCTTCCGCGGTGGCCTTCGCGACCGAGAGCGAACGCCTGGGCCTGGCGAACCTCGGAGTCCCGGCCAGAATCTTCGACCGCGACGCAACCCTCTTTTCCGCAGACCCCGCCGCGCACGATTCCATCAAAAGCGCCCTCGCCTGGCTTGCCCTGCCGGCTGAGATGGTGGCCAGGTTGCCGGATATCTCGGCCTTTGTCGAGGATGTGCGACGGGCGCGCATGCGGGATCTGCTCCTGCTCGTGGAAGACGCCAATGCCTCTGCGGCATCGTGCATGGCCAGGATGGGTGGTTCGGGAGGCTTGCGCCTGCACGTCGAGGGCGACCATGCTCAAGCCGCTGCTTCCTCGCCAGAGGATGGCCTCGACCTCGAATCAACCCTGGTTCTCATCGTGGCGCGCGGGAAAGATCGCGCGCTTCTGCGCACCCGGGAGCACCAGCTCTGGACCCTGTTCGTCAAGCGCTTTGACGGCGACAGGGCGCGCGCCGGCCTGCACTTCGCCGCCATCGCCACGCCGGGCAGCGAAGTCGCGCAACTGGCGGAGACCCATTGCTACCGTAAGCTCTTCCTCGATCCACCAGACTTGGCGGAGAGCTTCGCCGCGCTTGCCTGCGAGGGGCTCTTGCCGGCGGCGCTCTTTGGTTTGGATCCGGCCAAACTCCTGGCGCGGGCCAGGGTCATGGTCGATACATGTCGGCGAGAGAAACTCGAAGACAATCCCGCCACCAGCCTGGGCGTCCTGCTTGGTACCCTGGCCAAGCTTGGGCGCTACAAGTTGACCCTGCTTCTCTCGGATTCCCTGCTTCCGCTCGGCCCCTGGATCGCCCGCTTGCTGGCCAACACCACCCGCACGAGCGGCAGAGGCATCGCGACCGCGATGGTCGAGCCGCCACTTGCCAGCTATCCACCGGATCGCATCTTCGTCCACCTCCAGTCCGAAGCCGACCCGCCCGCCATCCCATCCGAGCAAATGGAAGCTCTCCACCTCGCGGGGCAACCGTGCATCCAGATCGCGGTGCGTGACAAGTACGACGTGGCGGCGGAAATCTATCGCTGGCAAATGGCCGCAACTGTCGCGGCCCTGGTCCTGGGCTCCCACGGGCGCGTTCCCAGCGACGCGGGAAGTTTCGAGCAGGATCTTCCGGTCCCGTAGAAACGTCGTGGCCGGCAGGCCGGTTGCTTGACCGGAGGGTGTCCGGAATTCGGACGAGAGGACCGGGCAGCGCCCAGCCTGTGCCTGGAATGGCGGCCGTTTCGCGCCGGCATGGCGGTTGCTTTTGTCTCGGGCATGCGCCCATCCAAACTCCTCGTCATCACATTCATCACGTTCCTACTTGCCCTTGCCGGTCGCGCGCGAGCCGACTGGATGACCGTCCTTCCCGGCGCCGTCGACCGTGTCGTGGCCACCGATGGAATCATCGCCGCGATTCGCGACGGCGAGATCTGGCTTATGCGCGAGGACGGTCAAGTGCTCGGCCGCCACGGCCGCGCGCAGGTGGATGAGAAGACCACAGGTCAACGCTCGCCCCGGCAGGACGCCGAGCGAACCTTGGATCTTCTCGAGGTTCCGGAAATCGACCGCGCCACGGACTACACGGAGGAGTTGCTCGACCAGGAGAGTACGCTGGCGCAGCGACGGAGCGGGCGTCAGTTCCCCAACGTGGCACCCTCTCACGCCGAACCCTCCCCTGCCCTCGCGGCAAGCGCCAACGCGATCTGGATCGCGGACAAGAACGGCCTCGGCCGCGTGCTGGCCGATGGCAGCCTCACGCCGGTGCTGGGACGCGAGTTTCATGCCGCGCTCCTGGCCGCAAGCAATGACCGGCTGCTGGTTGGCCAAGGCAACCGCTTGGACCTGATCTCGACCAGCGACCAGCGACACCACACTATAGAGCTGTCGGGAAATGCGGCGCATGTGGCTCTTTCCGCGCATGGCCAGCGCATGGCATGGGTGACCTCCGAAACACTGAGCTGGATCGACCCGGTGACCGGCCGTCACGACATGGCCACGGCGGGCTCGGTTCTCGACCTCGCCTTCTGTGGCGAAACCCTGGTGGCCGTGCTCGATGCGGAAATCATGATCATTCCCCCGGTTGGGCAACCGGAGACGCGCACGCCACCGGTTCCGCTGCGACGACTGGTGTGCGCGGCGGACCCTGGCCTGCCCTGGCTCGCCCTCGGCGACAAGCTCCTGTTTTCCCTGGATGGCGGCGAGCGTTGGCAATCCTTCGCCACGCCCGCCGGGGGCGCCCTGGTCGACATCGCGGCGAGCGCGCACCGGCTGTGGCTTGCGACCCGCGATGGGCTTCTCACCTTCGCGCGCGAAGACACGCCGGCCGATCTCGCCCCGGCCCGCATCCGAACCCGCCGATCGCACGCGGTACCGACTTCGGCCACCTGGCTATCATGGTTGCCGAAGGTCTCCCTGCGCGCATCCGCCACTTTCTCGCCCGCCGAACACCAGGTGCAGGCGCTGGCTTTTGCCGCATTTCCCTTGGATCCAACGCCGGTCCCCGTGCCCGCCGCCGTGCCAGCCGATGCGGTCGAGGGCAAGATCGTCGAGCGGACCGCGCCGACCAAGCGCCATTCCCGTCTGGCGAACCTGCCCGACCCCGACGCGGCCTGCCTGGTCCCGGCAAGGCGCAAGGCGGTGGAACTGGCCATGAGCGAGCCCGAGCGCGCCCGCTCGTACATCGCCCGCGCGGGTCACGCTGCTTGGCTTCCCGAACTGCGCGTGCTGGTGTCCCGTCGCTATGGGCGCAGCGAGTCGCTCGATGTCAACAATGCCTCGGCGGCCCTCTCTTCCCCGCTTGGGATCGACACCGTAAATGACATACGATATGAGGCGCGAGCGACTTGGGATTTGGCCAAGCTGGTCTTTGCCTCCGAGGAGCTCGCGGCACAGACTCAAGCGTTGCACATGGCGGAACTTCGGCGCGACATCGAGACAACCGTGAACCGGCTCTACTTCGAGCGCCGCCGGCTCGCGCTCGACGAGGCAAACGGTCGCGACGACGGCGAAGACCTTCGCCTCCGCATGGGTCACGTCGAGGCCGAGTTGGATGCCCTGTCGGGTGGAGTCTTCGCCTCCTGTGCCGCGAAGAAATCTTCCGGCGGAGCGGGAGAGCCGTGACCGACTCCAGCCCGGAACTGCGCCGCCACCCGCGCGTTCAAGTCGACGTGCAGGCCAACGTCCATACCAGCGACGGACGCAAGCTCATCGCGCGCACCCGCGATCTGTCCCGTTCCGGCATGTGCATCATCACCACCGACCGCTTGCCTTCCGGCGAAGAGCTACGCGTCGAGCTCGTTCTGCTCCTCGGTCCCAACTCCACCTCCGAACCGCTGCCCCTGCGCGCGCGCGTGGTGTGGTGCACGGTCATCGCTGGAGCATTTCAAATCGGCGCCATGTTCGACGGCCTGTCCAGCAAGGAATCCGCCTTTCTCGACATGTTCATGCGTTACCTCGATGGTTCGATCTTGCCCGCCGGGATCGAGGTGGAAGTTCTCGACGACGATCGAGGATCGTCCTCGCGCGAGAACGACAAGGCGCCGCTCTCGCCCGACGACAAAGACGACCCCTTCCGTTCGTGAATCACTCGGCGCTGGCGAGAATCGCTTCCGCGATGCGCGCGCCGTCCAGGGCGGCGCTGACGATGCCCCCTGCGTAGCCGGCGCCCTCGCCCGCCGGGTACAGCCCAGCCAACGACGGCGACTGCAACGTGACGGAATCGCGCACGATGCGAACCGGCGCGCTGGTGCGCGTTTCCGCAGCGACAAGCACGGCATCGTCATGAAGAAACCCGCGCAGGCGGTGCCCCATGACGGACAGTCCTTCGCGCAAGGACGCGGCCACGAAGGCGGGGAAGATGTCGTCGATGCAACCCGCGACGACGCCGGGGTGATAGCTGGTCTTGGGCAACGAGGAGCTGCTCCTGCGTGCAAGAAAATCGACGAGCCGCTGCGCCGGAGCCTGAAAGGCACCGCCGCCACGGGCGTAGGCGGCCTGTTCGATGCGGCGCTGGAAGGCGATACCCGCCAGCGGCCCGAGCGATGCTTCGCCATAATCCTCGGGTGCGACCGCCACGACCATGGCCGCATTGGCATGGGGCGAGTCGCGGCGGGAGAGGCTCATGCCATTAACCACCACGCCGTCGGGTTCGGTGGCGGCCGGGACGATGAAGCCGCCGGGGCACATGCAGAAGCTGTACACGCCTCGCCCCACTCCCTGCGCGCTGACTTCGTAGAACGCGGGCGGCAGTCTGGCATCGCTGGCCGCGCCGCCATACTGGATGCGGTCGATGACCGACTGCGGATGTTCCAGGCGCACGCCCACGGCACTGCCCTTGCGCTCGAGCGCAATGCCCGAACGCTCCGCCAGCGCATACACGTCGCGCGCCGAATGCCCGCAAGCCAGAATCAAGATATCCGCGGGTATGTCCTCACCGTCGCGCGTGCGCACGCCGCGCACCCTGCCCTGTCGGCTTTCGATGGCGTCGAGGCCTGCTTGGAATTTGTAGGTCACGCCTTGGCCTTCGAGAAACGCGCGCAAGGCGGAAACCACTTTGGGCAAACGGTTCGAACCGACATGCGGTCGGGACTCGATGGTCACGTCCTCGGGAGCGCCGAAGCGAACCAGATCCGCGAGCACGCGATCGACACCGCGACGATCCTTGGCGCGTGTGTAGAGCTTGCCATCGGAATAGGTGCCCGCGCCGCCCTCGCCGAAGCAGTAGTTCGAGTCGACATCGAGCCGCCCGCGCTGCACGCCCGCAACATCGTGGCGACGGGGCTGCACGGGTTTTCCACGCTCGAGAATCGTCGACGGAACACGCGCTTCGGCGAGACGGAGCGCCGCCCATAATCCCGCCGGTCCCGCGCCGACGATCACCACGCGCGGGATGGGAATCGACGCTGGCCACGCGCGCCCGACGGATGCGTCGGCGTGCGCAGGCTCGGACTCGCCCGCGCGCAAGACCCGAACGCGCAATCGATAACCAAGGGGGTGTCCCTTGCGCGCATCCAGCGATCGTCGAAGCACACGGATCGCTCCGAACGCGCCGGTCGCACCGTCGGAAACCCCGAGCGCGCGCACAACCCACGCTTCGAGCGGCTCGTCGCGCGCGGAAAGCGGAACAAAAATATCGATCGTTTCACTCATGTCGAATACGCGATCGGGCGATGGCGTAGGTGAAGCGCAGGAATGTCAAGACGTCCAGTGATTTTTTTCTGGTTGACGAAATAGAAACCCTGAAGTAGACAGCCATGTTCGACCGAATCACTTTTCCCTCCGGGCCTCGCCGCAGGCGGCCCGGTGTAGCGATACCGGCTCTCCGCCACGCCGACGTAGTGACAGCTTCCAGGTGTTCCAAGGATTCTCAGTGCTTCTCGTCTTCGGTCAAACTTCCGTCACCCATGCCATTGCCGCATTCGCGGGCATGATGGCATTTCCGCTGGCCATTCCCAGCCATGACGTCAGTCCCGACCTGCGCATGGACAACCCCGCCTCCGACCAGAGCGCGGCCGAAGTCCCAAGCGAAGCGTGTCTCGCAACCACGATTTGCGAAGTGAAAGCTCGCGTGCGTTGGCAAACACCCGCGTGGAAGCCTGCGACCTGCGAACAAATCGCGCACGCGGTATTGCAATCGTCGAAACGCTACGCGATTCCACCGTCGCTGATCCTGGCGGTGATGATCAACGAGAGCGACATGGACGAGAAAGCCTTCCGCACGACCGTGAAGTCGGGCCGCGTGTACGCGAAGGACGGCGGTCTCATGGGCATTCGCTGTATCGTCGACAAACAAGGCCACTGCACCAACGGACACGTGCGCGGCATGGCGTGGAACGATGTCATGGATCCCATCACCAACATCGACATCGGCGCGCGCGAACTCGCGCACTGGCGCGATGGGGGCGGTATCACCCGCGTAACCATTCGCACGCGCGACCGCGACGGTGTCTTGCGTACCAAGCAGAAGAACGTGCCGTGCACCCACAAGACACACGCCTATTGGGCACACTACAACCACGGCCCACGCTACATCGATCAGGGGCCCGCCCGTCACTACCCGCATCGAATCGCCGTGCTCTACTACGCGCTCGCTCGCGCCATGAATGTCGACACCACCGCGCTCACGTCGATGAAGCTGACGGTCACCGATCCTGGAAGACGTCCACGCACCGCCGACAAACCTGTCGAAGCACGCTACCAGAAGCTTTGCAAGGCCATTCGTGGCGTCGACGCAGTTTGCGGCGAGCGCCCCACCGCCGAACTTCAGGCCACGCGGGCAACTGCGCAGTAGTTGCAACCAGCAGTTGCACGCCGATCTGAAGCGCGGGCCCGACGCAGCCAGCGGACCGGATCGCGTGTGCGAAAGCGAGCTTCGCTCGCCGAAGCGCATCGCGGGAGGCGCGGAACCCTCTCAGGGTTCCGCAGTTGATCGTCGGCCGTTGTCGCGCCAGTGGGTTGAGAGAACCTCTCGCTACGTCTTCGGCGTCAGCGTCAGCTTCTGGGCGACGACCACCGACTCGCCGGCGAAGGGCGGGAACTTCCAGCGCGCGACCGCCGTGCGAACACAATCCGTCATGTCGCCGTCGACCTGGGGAGAGAGACTCATGTCCTTGACCACCCCCGAGGGCTTGACCGTGATCTCAAGTACTACGCCCAGTCCCGAGCGCTGCTGAAGGGCCGCGTTCTTCTTCAACGCGCGCTCGTAGCACTTCTGCAGGGCCTGGGCGCCTTGCCTCACCACGCGGCTCGCATCCTTGGGGTTCAAGTCTCCCTTGCCAAGCACGATCTCGCCGCCTTCGTCTGCGGCGCGCTTGCTCTTGAGATCGGCAATCAGATTGAGAATGTCCGGATCGGTAAGCTGCACGCGCGCCGAGCCGGCCATCGCCTGCGCCAGCTTCTGCTTCAGCTCGGCATTTTGGGTCTTGAGGTCGTTGACGTCCCTCTTGCACGCGACCACCTTGTCGTTCGCCTCGTTGAGGCGCGTTGTCCACTCGCCGCCATCTCCGCCCTTGCATCCCACGAAGCATCCAACGAAGGCCGTCATCCCCAGGAAAGTTGCTATCAAGGTTCTGTTTCTGGACTCCACGTCAACCTCTTTGAAGAAATAGGCAACCCTGTTTATGCCCGGCACCAGCCCCCGATGCAACCTTCGCGTGTCGATAGCAGCCACCATCGACAGAGCGCGACCCTTGCTTGAATCGCCGATGTGTGCACCGTCTGACGGGACAATTACTTCTGCCGGGCTTCCTCGTCCGAGAACTCGACCTTGCCCGAGTATTTCGGCCCCTTGCCGCGCAGCCAGAACTTGGTCTGTGCCAGCACACGCGTCCCCGACTCGATCGTCATCAGGTACTGCTTGTTAGTCTCGAAGTCCGGCTTGTCTAGGGTGATGGCGGCCGAGAAGATACGGCTGCCGCGCTCCCGCGTGTACTGCTCGTCGCCGCGAACGAAGCGCTGCGAGCCACCGCCCACTTCCCAGAATTTCACCGTGATCTCGTTGTCGTTGAGCGGCCGGGCGAAGAACGCAATGTATTCGAATTTCCAGACGGCGTGATCGTCGCCCTTCTCTTCCGCCGGCCAAATCCTGTCCGTCGAGGAACGCTGAACGGCCTGGACGAACGCGCTTTCGGAAGAGAACCGCGTGGGTAGCCGATTCTCGGTAAGGATAATCCTTCCCTTGAAGACGTCCTCGGGCTTCGCCGCCCGCGCCGCCGGTGACAAGAGAACAATTCCCAGAACGATCGACACGGAACAGCTGAACTTCGACATCTCTACCTCGTGTGGTGGCTCGTGTGGTGGATTGATCGGACTCCCAATGTTGCCGCTTTTTTCGGGGAAGAACAGGGCTTTTTTGACGTCCCCTGCCACCCTGCTAGGTTCTTGATTGATGTCGCATGGTTCAAAGGCAGGGCTTGGGCCCGAAGCCGCGTCCGCGGCTGGCCTGCTCGATGCGCCTGCCAGCGCCGATCATCATGTGGCGATGGCCGAAGCCCATCGCCTGGCCGAAGTCGCTGGCCGCGGTGTTAGCACCATCGACATCTTGCTCGGCATGCTGCGCACCGGCGGAGCCGCCGCGCGCTTGCTTGGGGAACGCGGTATCACCTCGACCACCGTCGAGCTGCTGGCCGGCAAGGTGCGACTCGACCGCGGCACAGAACCTGACGCCCTGGTGCGAGCAAGCCACGAGATCGCCGCCGGACTTTCCGCGGCGCAAACGACTTCACTGCACCTCCTGCTTGCCCTCCTCCGTTCTGGAGGGTCGGCTCTCGAAGCCCTGCGGCTGGCGGGTATCGAACCAGCGAAACTGCGGGGCGTCGCCATGCGCGCGCTCACCGGTCCCGGAGCCCAGTGGGAGCGACGGATTTCCCGCGAAACGCTCGCGGCGCCCTCGACCACTTCCGCAAACGGAAGCCCTGCCGCGTGCCAAGAAGCGTGCGTGCCGGAAAATTCGGCCCCTCCGATTCAGACCGCGGCGGACTGGAGCTTCCTGCCGGTCGCGCCTCCGCAAACGCCGGTTCTCTACCGCGAACGCGAAGTCGGGCGCCTGCTCGACCTTTTGCAGGCCAAGACCGCACGCGTGGTCGCTGTCGTCGGAGATCCTGGATCGGGTCGCTCGGCGGTGTTTTCCGCGCTCTCCGCAGCCAGCCTGCAACCGCCCTTGTATCCGGCGGGCAATTGGGGCGCGCCAGCTTCGGCGGGAGCCCTCTTGCAAGAGTTCCACGCCCGCGCTCCGGCACAGGCGCCGATCGTCCTCGAAAGCGCCGCATGGCTAGGCCCCGAGGGTGGCGACGGCGTCCCGCAATTGCTTGCCACGGCATCGGTGGGAAGACGCTGGCTGCTCTGCATGACACCCGCGGATCTCCGCCGCATCGAGGGAACCAGCCCCGACCTTTTCAACGCGCTCGAAACCGTCGTGCTCGCCCCACCCGAGCCAGCCGCATTGCTTGATATGCTCGATACCGGGCTGGATGCGCTGGCCAGCGCCAGCGATGTCGCCTTCGCGTCCGACGTGGCTTCGTTCCTGGTGCGCATTTCCGCCCGCTATCCTAGCGAGCGCGGGCAACCTGGCCGCGCCCTCGCCATTGCCGAGATTGCCGTGGCGCGAGGCCAGCGCCTTCTACAACGTGAAATTTCGGCGCGCGATATCGCCGCGGTGGTCGGCGACGCCACGGGAGTGCCCGCGGCCCAGCTTCTGCGCGACGACGACGAGCGTTTCCGCCTGCTCGAAGAACGCCTTTCCGAGCGGGTGGTTGGCCATGACGAGGCGAGAGGCAAGATCGCTTCGGTCTTGCGCCGGAGCTATGCCGGATTCCGCGGCCATCGGCCGCTCGCGTCCTTCCTGCTCTTGGGGCCTACCGGCGTGGGCAAAACGGAAACCGCGCGCGCCATCGCCGAGGCACTTTTCGACGGCGAGTCGGCCTTGGTGCGCATCGACCTGTCCGAATACAACGAGTCCCATTCCATCGCGCGGCTCATCGGATCGCCCCCTGGCTACGTCGCGCACGAAGATGGCGGACAACTCACCGAAGCCATCCGCCGGCGCCCCGCCAGCGTGGTCCTGCTCGACGAACTCGAAAAGGCCAATCGCGAGGTGCTGCTCGTCCTCCTCCAGGTTCTCGAGGACGGCCGCCTCACCGATGGCCGCGGCCGCACCGTGGACTTTTCTTCCGCCGCCGTGGTCATGACCTCGAACCTCGGCAGCGAATGCTACCGCCGCACGCGCACGCCGTCGAGCAACACCATCATCGCCTTGGCGCGCAGCCGTCTGCCGCCCGAGCTGTGGAACCGCATCGACGAAGTGCTATGCTTTGCCCCGCTTTCCGAGGATGAATTGGCGGCCATCGTCGGGCGCATCGCGCGCGAATCGAGCCTGCGCCTGCAGACCGAGCGTGGCATTACCTTCGCCATCGACGACAGCGTGATCGCGGAGGTGCTATGCGAGGAACCCGACCGCAGCCTGGGTGCCCGCCCCTTGCGCCGCGCCTTCGAGCGACTGGTGGAAGGTCCCCTCGCCAACGAAATCGTCGCCGGCCGCCTGCGCCGCGGGGCCAACCTGCGCGTGGCGTGCTCGCCGTCGGGCGAAATCGAGATCAAAGCCTGCTCGCCTGATCTTCGATAGGCGGTACAATTCTCAGCCTCGCGCCATGCACGATCACACAAGCCATTTTCACGTCGCCAGCTCGGGCCTGCCAGGCGCCGAGAAGACCCGCGTCGCGCTGCTTTCGGTCCTGGCGGCCCTGCTCCTGACCGGGACCAAGGTTACCGTCGGCTTGTGGACCGGAAGTCTCGGTATCTTGGCCGAAGCCCTCCACTCCGGGCTCGACCTTGCCGCCGCCCTGGTGACCCTGTGGGCGGTCCGGGTCAGCAACCGCCCCGCCGATTCGGAACACGCTTATGGGCACGGGAAGATCGAGAATCTTTCGGCGCTCTTTGAAACCGCCCTCCTGCTGGCCACTTCGGCGTGGATCATCAAAGAGGCGGTCGAGCGACTCGTTTTTCGCGTGGAGGTTCATGTCGACGCCAACCTGTGGTCGTTCTTGGTCGTGATTCTCTCGATCGCCGTGGACTACTCGCGTTCGCGCGCGCTCATGAGGGTGGCGAAACGTTACGACAGCCAAGCCCTGGAAGCCGATGCCCTGCACTTTTCCACCGACATCTGGTCCTCCCTGGTCGTGCTGCTCGGCCTGGCCGGCGTGTTGGCCGCGCACCACTTCGGCGTTGCCTGGCTGGCCAAGGCCGACGCCGTGGCAGCGCTCGGCGTCGCCCTGGTGGTGCTCCTGGTCAGCCTCAGACTGGGCAAGAAGGCCATCGACGATCTGCTCGACACCATGCCGCCCGACATCGCCGCGCGTATCTCGGCGCTGGCCCAAGTCGCGGGCGTGCGCGCGGTCCGGCACGTGCGCGTGCGACGAAGCGGCCCCGAAACCTTCGTGGACCTGACGCTGGTGGTGGACAAGGCGGAATCCTTGCAGCGCGGTCACGATATCGCTTGCGCAGCCGAGGCCGCCATCAAACGCGAGTTCCCCAAAGCCGACGTCGTCGTGCACGTCGAGCCAGGCGAAAACGCGGGCGAAGATCTGCTCACCACCGCCCGCCGGGTCGCGGCCTCGCACGACTCCGCTGCCCACAACCTTCTGGTCTACGAGGTCGATGGCCACTTGGTGCTGGAGCTGCACCTCGAGATGGATGCAGCCTTGCCCCTCTATCGGGCACACTCCCGAGCCATGGAAATCGACGAGGAACTGCGCCGAACCACGCCGCGGCTCGCACGTGTCGTGACCCACATCGAGCCAGCCGGTGGAACACGGCCCTCGACCTTGACCACGGACGAGGAGGCGGCGCCGGTCCGCCAGGCGCTCTTCCGGGCTCCCGAATTCGCCTCGCGTGGAATAGTACCCGAGGATATCGAAATCAGGCGATTTGGGTCTGAATTCGCGCTTTCCTTTCGCTGCGCGTTGCCCAAGGAGACCCTGCTGCGAGAAGCCCATGATTTCACGGACAAAGTCGAGAGGTTCTTACGCAGCCAGATCCCGAACCTGGGTCGCGTGATGGTGCGAACCGAGCCTCGCGAACAAAACATACCAACGAACTCCTAAATCAAATGTGCGCAGGTAACTTGCATCCGGGTGGCCGATTGAGGAAACTAGGAGGGCCAATGTGCATCCTCGCGAGGGGCACGACATCGGATATCGAAAAAAGGAGTCTCCATGATTCGCGTGCGTAGTACCCTGCTGATCGGTTCTCTCGTGGCAGCCCTGTTCGCGGCTTGCGGCGACAAGAACGCGCCCCTCTTTGCGCAACCGGATGCCGGAGCGGGAGGAACAGCCTTCAGCTACGCGACGGACATCGTGCCCTTTCTGCAGAAAGCGTGTACCTGCCATGTCTCCCCCGGAGCTTCTATCCCCTTGGACACCTACGCCAACGTGAAGTTGAATGCCAGTGCCTGCGACTCTGCAATCCGGGCCGGATCGATGCCACCGTCTGGTACCCTGGACAGCGCGGACATCGCCACGTTCCACGACTGGTTCGCCGCCGGCGCGCCCAACAACTAGAAGCGATGGCGTCCACCACATCTGCGAAGTCACCGCGCATTACGTATACGATCCTTCTCACGTCCGATTTCACGGGGTGCCCATGACCAACATCGCTCTCATCGCTCTTGCCTTCACCTTAGCCGCGGAGCCGACGGAAGAAGCCTCGCCGGAAGCCGCTTCGGCTCCGAACCCGGCCCCCATGCAAGCGATCTCGTCCCCGCCGCCCGCTCCGCCAGCGGCCGTCCCCGTGCCCGGGGCCAAGCCCAGCGAAGATGACATCGAGGTCCTCAAACAAGTCGTCGACCTGCAGGAAGACGATCCAAGCGCGGGTTGGTACGGCCAGGCCTATCCCCAGGCGTTGCGCATTCTTGCCCTGCCCACGGCCCGCGCCGTTCACAAAGGCGGGTTCGAGTTTGTCATCGACCACCGCGCCTCGCAGCCCATCTACAATTCGGACAGCCCGCACGCGGCCGCGGACATGTGGAACAACTTTCTCGGGCTCGACTCCGGTCTGACCGTGGGGCTCGGCCTGCGCTACGGAATCATCGAGGGGCTCGACGCGGGCCTGTACCGGGTCAACGGTACCCAATTCGACACTGTCGAGTTCGACCTCCGCTTTCAGGCGCTTCATCAGGAAGAGCATGGCATTGACCTCATGGTTCGCGGCGGTCTGTCCTGGTTCGTGGTGCCCAACCACGACGATGCCTTGTGGCCTTTTGCCCAGCTCTACGCCAGCCGCCTCTTCGCCAAACAACTGCTTGTCACCGTCGGCGTGATGTACCACGCCGACTCCAGCGCCAGCACCACGAGCGGAATCAAGTATGCCGACGAAGTCCACAAATGGTCCGCGGCCTGGGGAGCGGGGTTGGAATACCGCTTGGCCTCCTCGGTCGCCCTCGATGCCGAAATGGTGGCGTGCACCGTCGGCTTCTGTTCCAAGAACCCCGCCTTTTCGGGTGGCGTGAAGTTTCTCACCAACCGCCACACCTTCGCCTTGGTGTGTGGCAACACCCAGTACGTGACCGCCGACGGCTACATCACCAACACCGACACGCCCTGGAGCAAGCTGGTCATCGGCTTCAACCTCACGCGGGAGTACTAGCCATGTCTCATTGTCCCCATTGCCCTTCCGAAACGAAGCTGACCTCTTCGCGTCGTGGCTTCTTCACGGCCCTTTCCGGCCTCGGCCTGATTCTGCTTGCCTGGCCCAAGGCGGTTCTCGCCGGCAACAAGCCATGGGTGGCCATTCCTCTCGCCAAGGCGCCTAAACTGCAGAAGGCGGGCGGGTCGATGGTCACCAAGATCCGTGGCAAAGAGCTGCTGGTCGTGCGCGACGGCGATGCCAGCGCCCACGCCTTCGAGGCCAAGTGTCCGCACGAAGGGTGCGACCTCAACTACGCCCCGGCGACCAACAAAATCGAGTGCCCCTGCCACGATGCCGTCTTCGATCTGACCGGCAAGGTGCTGCAAGGTCCGCCCCCGCGCCCGCTCGATTCCTACCAAGCCATCGTGGACGGCGAGAGAATTCTTCTCCGCATCCCCGAAGGCTAGGGGCTATCGGCCGAACAGCACTACTTCGGCGCGCGGGTCGGCTAGGTTCTCGAACACCGCGGTCGGATCGCATTGCTTCAGCTCGGCGACGTCGTGCATGCCGGTGGCCACGGCGATGGAATTCGCGCCAATCGCCTTGGCCGCAGCGATATCCTTGGGCGTGTCGCCGATGACGACGATGTGGCAATCCTCGACAGGAACACCCAGCTTCTCTGCCCCGCGCCGCACGCCCGCCATGAGCAGGGTCGGCCGATCGATGGAGTCGTCGCCGAAGCCGCCAAAGCCGAAGCGGTTGTAAATGCCGACGCAGCCGAGCTTGATTTCGGCGCCTTTGCGGATGTTCCCGGTGCCGAGCCCAAGCGCGACTTCCTGGCGCGCATCCGCCATGTCCAGAGCGCGCTCCATACCGGCATGGATGCGAATGCGGGTTCGCGCGACTTCCTCGACGAGGACTTCCAAGTAGAAAGCCAGCGTCGCATCCATCTCGCGCTCGACGTCTTCCTCCGTGGCAAAAGAACGTCCGAGGGCAAGCAAGGCGCCGCGCACGATGGCCTTGTCGGTCATCCCGCCAAACGAAAATGTCAGGACGTCTTTCGTGCCGTGGCGCAGCTCGAAGGTGCGCTCGATGGCGCGGCGACCTGCCCCGCAGGTCGTCACCAAGGTTCCGTCGACATCAAACAACAAGACGGTTGGCTTCACTGCCGCCAAAGTTGCCCTCGGCTCGGCTGGAATGCAAGAAACTATCGACCTGCCCGTCGGTTATCGCGCGCCGATCACCAGACCCACCACCGCGACCGCCGCGACGGCAACAATCAGCGCGCCGAGCAGAATCGACCAGATCACCCTGCGTGAGCGCCCACTCCTGGCGGGGTGCGTGCGCATGACTTCGTCCGCACCGCGCTGGCGACCGCCTGGGCGCTGGGAGGTGCGGGTGGTGCGCGACTGCCAGCTGGGGACCGGCGCACGCGCCAGGTGGTGGGTTGCTGGCGCAGAGGCGGCCACCGCGACCTTGGCTTCGCCGGCATCGGACGAGCCTTCCACGCGGTTGTAGAAATCGTCGAACTGCCGCCGCCCCTCGGCCGACGCAAAGGAAAAGAGCGCGCGGCCAAGCTCGTACACCGAGGGGAAGCGATCCTTGACCTTCACCGCCATGGCGCGCTCGATGATGGCCTCCAGATCTGGCGGCAAATCCTTGCGCAGATGGCGCGGCGGCGTGTGTCGCCCTTCGCCCACGTTGCGAAGCAGGGTGTAGATGGGCTCGCCCTGTTGCGGAGTCCGTCCGGTCGCGCATTCGTACAGCACCACGCCGAGGGAATACTGGTCGCTGCCCTGGTTGACGAAGCGCAGGCCGACGGCTTGCTCGGGCGAAAGATACTGGGACGTGCCGATAATATCGCCGGTCTCGGTGAGGCCGCTGCTGGAAATGCCGCCCACCTTCGAGATGCCGAAATCGAGCACCCGCGCCGACGGATTGCCCTTCCAATCGGCGCAAAGGATGATGTTGCTGGGCTTGAGGTCGCGGTGGACGATTCCCGCCTGATGGGCGGCATGCACGCCCGCGCACACCGCCAGCATGATGTCGGCCAGGCGGTCGAAGGCCAAGGGGCCGCGCGCGATGGCCTCGGCCAGAGTCTCCCCTTGCAGGAATTCCATGGCCATGTACGGAATCTCGCAGTCCACGTCGAAGTCGAAGATGCCCACGACATTGGGATGGACCAGCCGCGCCGCCGCTTGCGCCTCGATGGAGAAGCGCTTGGCCGCCTTGCGTTTGCTCTTGAGCGTGCTCGACAAGATCTTCAGCGCGACCTTGCGATTGAGGCGCGCATCCAGCGCCTCGTACACCGTGCCCATACCGCCTTCGCCCACCAAGCGAAGAACCTCGTAGCGCCCCACCTTGGTGCCTGGCGCGAGAATCTCGCGCGCCTCAGCCGCGCCATCCTCCGCGTCGCCGGACGGCGCCTCGCCCGCGCGATACGACGCCGTCACATGGCGACAGCGGCCCTCGCGCTTGGTCGCGCCCGTGGCCTCTGCCTCCCTATCGCGCTTTCTTCGCTTGTCGTCAGCCATGCTGGGATCCCCAACAAGTGACGCAAGAGTCTATCCACGTGCCCCGCGGACCGCTAGAAAAATCGTTGCTTGCGCAACCTCCCGGCCGCGCGTCCGCTTTAGTAGTTTTCGCCCAAGAGTTCGAAGTGGGCCTGCGGGTGCAAGCACGCGGGACAGGTCTTGGGGGCCTCTTCGCCCTCGTGCAGATAGCCGCAATTGCGGCAGCGCCACACGACCTTGCCGTTGCGTTTAAAAACCTTGCCGGCCGTGAGGTTGTCCGCCAGGGTCCGGTAGCGTTTTCCGTGCTGCTTCTCCGCCACGCAGATGGTTTCGAAGGCGGCGGCCACGGCGACAAAGCCCTCCTCGCGAGCGACGCGGGCGAACCCGGGATACAGCGTCTGCCACTCATGCTCTTCGCCCGCCGCCGCGGCGGCCAGGTTTTCGAGCGAGGTGCCCACCTTGCCGGCCGGGAAGGTGGCGGCAATTTCCACATCGCCGCCCTCGAGGAAGGAGAAGAACCGCTTGGCGTGCTCTTTCTCCTGGTCGGCCGTTTCGGCGAAGATCTCCGCGATCTGAACCAACCCTTCCTTGCGTGCTTGCGACGCGAAAAAGGTGTAGCGATTGCGCGCCTGCGACTCGCCCGCGAAGGCCTTGAGAAGATTCAACTCGGTTTGGGTGCCCTTGATGCTCTTGGACATGGGGTCTCCCCTTTCACTCGGAGAGCTCGACAAAAGCCGACTTGTCGATGCCACAGTCGGGACAGCGCCAGGTGTCCGGAATCGCCTCGAACGGCGTGCCGGGGTCGATGCCGCTGTCGGGATCGCCCACGGCGGGATCGTAGATATGCCCGCAGACGCTGCACACGTATTTCTTCATGGTGCGGAGACTGCCCGAGTTGCGCATGACCGGCAATAGGCAGTTGGAGGTCGAGGTGCCTGGCACATCACATCGCCCCGCCCGGGATGTTCCGTATCAATCGCTCATGAAACCGAACCTGCGCTACTTGCCGTACCCCGCAGCGACGATATTGGCCTGCACGGCGTCGTCGGCCGCATCCGTCGAATAGGTGGCGGTCATGACACCTTCGAAGAAGTTCCCTTGACCGCCGTTGCTGTTGTCGCCACCCGTGCCGAGTCCGATGGCCCCCTCCTTCCTCATGGGATTGTATCTTGTGCTTGGGCGAGGTCCGTCGAACATCGTTGTCAGAGTGCCGGATTGAGCATTGCCAGCTTTGATGGTCCAGTGGTTCGAGGTGGCTTCCCCACCCTTCAACATGGCAGTGACGTATGTGTAGGTTGCTGGGATCGACGTGTTGCCGGCGTAGGGGGTTGAGTTTCCGGCCCACAGACCATTTTCAAGATCTCCCATGACCCACGGACCGTTGCCCGACCCCTTGCCCCAAAAGGTGCAATTCCCAAAGTAGATTGCCTCCGCCGTGCCCTCGCCGTTGTCGTGGGTGTTGGTCTCCATGTTCCCGTACTCGAAACAGCAGCCACCGTTAAAATAGTCAGCGCTCATAACCGCGTACTCCGTTTCCGGGTTGTCGCCGGTTGCAGTGCCGGTGACATTGTTGTTTCGATAGCCAATGCCGTTCGGGTCGCCATGGATGTGGAGGCCGTAGACCGTATGGCCACCGAAGGTCACCTTAAGAGCTTTCGCATCTGCTTCGAGGTCCGTTGCGGCCTTGGCACTACCACCCGCCAAAGTGTGCGCCAGGTGATTGCCTTGGCCAGACTGGTCATAGATGGTAGAGATGGTACACGCCGAAGTGCCGCAGGCCGCGTCCTGCGCGGCCGAGTCGGCGAAACCATCCGCGCCGAACCCGATATCCGTGGTCGTGCCACCCGTGCCGGTGTTCGAGCCTCCTACCCTGACCTGGTAGAGGGGGCCTGTGTACGTGCTCAAGAGACGCCGAATGGTGCTGTGGGCGGCTACGCATGGCGAGTTGGCGGCTTGATAGATGTCGCAAGGTCCAAGGCTCGGGGCAATTGGGACATCGGAGCTGGTTGCTCCGCCCGTCCCTGGCACGCCGCCGCTGCTCGCTATTGCGTCCGACCCCATCCCGCCCGTCCCCGGTACGCCGCCGCTGCTCGCTATTGCGTCAGACCCCATCCCGCCCGCGCCCGGCGCACCACCCAAGAAAACCGCCCCGCCCGTGCCGGGAGCCCCGCCCGACCCGATCGCACCACCGGAGGTGGTCACGCCACCTGCAACAGGCGAGCCGCCGCTTCCGATTGCCACGTCGGATACGGTCCCGCCACCGCCACCGGCGCCAGTCCTGCCGCCAGCGCCAACCGCGCCACCGTTGCCGATTGCGCCGCCGGCGCCCACGAAACCGCCACTGGCGATTGCTGCGTCGGGAACGGTTCCGCCAGCGAGATCGGAGCCAGCCACACCGCCTGAGCCGACAGACCCGCCGGTGCCCAGCGCCCCACCCGAGCCACCTGCGCCGACGGCCCCAGCCACTCCACCGCTAGCGATTGCTCCGCCCGCCCCGCTCCCGCCACCATCATCCGTGCGAGACACACCACCTGAGCCGACAGACCCACCAGTCACCCCGCCCGTGCCGGCCATGCCACCCGTTCCAAGTGCGCCGTCGGAGGTAACCGCGCCACCGGAGCCGCTCGCCCCGCCCGTGCCGACCATGCCGCCGGGCTGCAAGGCGGCCGTGGCGGGCACGAAGGTTCCCTCCTGCAGGACTGCGAAGGTGGTTGCGTTCGCCACCGTCGCGCCGGATCCGTTGAGGCCGCGGATGGCCATGTCCACCTCGCCACTGCGACTCGCTGGCACGTTCACCGAAAAGGAGGTGGGGAAAACAATCGGCGTAGTCTGCGCGGTGGCGGGAAAGGTCAGCGTGTCGCCGGTGCCACCATTCGAGACAGTCACGCTTAATCTGACGATCCCGGCGACCCCGGAGGGATTGCTCACGGTGACGAGCACGCCTTGCTCGGTGACGACATTGCTCTTGCACGCCGAGAGAGAAAGCAAGCCCAGCAGGAATGGAATTCCACGCCTCACTAGAAGGCCCCCTGATTGCCCAGCCCGGTTGTGGGAACGTTCGACCCGCCTTTGCCGGAGGACAAGACCACCGCTGTCACCGCACCGGCCGCCACCACGGCGCCTACCGTGCCCCAGAACCACCAGTGGGTGTAGAAGGGCGCGACCTCGGCCGGGGTGTCGCTCGGCGCGGACTGCGCGGAAACATTCAGGCCGGCTGGCGGCTCGGGAGCCGGAACCGGCGGGCCGATAACCGGGGCCGCGGGCGCTGCCACTGGCGGTGGGACCTGCGCGGCAGGGGCGGTCGCGGCGTCTTGCGCGCGCAGTTTCTCCATCTCGTCGATCCAGCGCTCCACCACGGCCTTGTCGTCCGCCGGGATGTCTTTGCGATGGATGAGGTAGTTGCGCAGGTTCGACAATGCCGGCTCTGGTTTGTGCAGGTGGTAGAAGCAAGCGCCCAAACTGCGCTCGAAGATGAGCATGTCTGGATAGTCGACGACGAGCTTGGCGAACAGTTTGGCCGCGTCTTCGTACATCCCTCGCCGGTAGAGCCCCGAAGCTTCCTTGGCAGTGGCCTCACCCTGCTGGTCCAAGCCCGCGGCGAGGGCCGCCGATTCAAGGCGCGGCAGGTTCGCGGCCACGGCCGACAAAGCCACGACGAAACAAACCAGTTTCAATCGAGGCGCCATTCGTCCTGGTTTCCTTTCTTGGGCTTCTCGGCCGGCGGAGGGAGTGCGGGCACAGCTCGCTGACTATCGAACGGTCGGCCGCTAGGCGCGGGTGCGACCGTGTGCCGGGATTTCCTGGGCTTGGATTCCGAGAGCGGCTTCGGACTTGGTGAAGGCGGCTCTGGCTTGATTTCCGCCTGCGCGGAAGGCGGCGCCGCGGGCACCACGGGTGGCGCTGCCAGGGGCTGTGGTTCCGGTTCGACCACCTCCGCGGCGGGCGGAGTGGCCACGACCGGCTTGGGCAGAGCGCCAGAACGGAAAAAGAGGAACGCACCCACGATCAGGATGGCAAACACGCCGACTGCCGCAGCCCAGATCCATGCCTTCGACCGCGGTGGCGGCTCGTCCAGCGCATTGTCCAGCTGCCCGGCTGTCCGCGAGAAGGTGGTTCCCGGCGCCGAGGCTCCGGCGAAACCACTATCCACCATGGTCTCGACCAACCGCACGGTTCGTGGCACCGCGGCCTGGCCCGCGTTTCCACCCACCGCGGCCTCGATCGCCATGGCGAAGTCGTTCACGCTGGCAAAGCGGCCCTGCTTGTCCTTGGCCAACCCGCGCAGCAACACCTGCTCGACCTGTGGATGCAGGCCGGCGACCTTGGGCAAGAGCGAGGATGGGGCCTCGTGCACGATGTGGAACAAGATCGACGGCACGTTTTCGCCGAGAAACGGACCTTGGCCCGACAAACACTCCCAGGCGATGCAGGCCAGGGCCCATTGGTCGGTGCGCTCGTCGATGTCTTCGACATTGCCCATGGCCTGCTCGGGAGACATGTAGTTCGGCGTGCCCATGATCGACGAGGTGCGCGTGAGCTTGGTGCCACCCGAACGCACCTTGCTGATGCCGAAGTCCAGAACCTTGACGAAGTCGGTCTCGCCCGCGACTTCGAGCAGGTAGATGTTGGCCGGCTTGAGGTCGCGGTGGACGATACCTTTGTTGTGCGTGGCCATCAGCGCCGAGGCGACCTGCCTGACGATTCGAACCACGTCCGCGGCGGGCAGGTGCCCCACCCGGCGCAAACGGTGTTCGAGATCCTCGCCGTCGAGGAATTCCATGACCAAGAAGGGCTCGCCGGTGGGCGTGGTGCTGAAATCGAAAACCTGGACGATGTGCGGGTGGCCAAGGCCGCTCGTCACCAGGGCCTCGCGGCGGAAGCGCGCCAGGGCCTCGGCGTTCGCGGTCAGATCGCGCGCCATCACCTTCACCGCGACGGGCTTGTCGAGCCGCAGATGCGTCGCCGTGTACACCGCGCCCATGCCGCCCTCGCCGAGCAAGCCCTCGATACGGTACGAGCCGTCAAGGACGGCACCCACCAGGGCGTGCGCCATCTCGGTCGTCATGGAAGCCGCTCCCCGCTCGTGCGCACGCACACGAACGAAAGGCACGTTTCGGCAACGACGGCGGCGACAATACAAAGCGACATTTGGGCCGCCAGTATAGGACTCTCGCGCGCGCAGGTGAAGCGAGAACCGGGCAAGTGCGGCAAGAGATCCGGAACTAGAGATCGTTGCCGATAGTGAACTCGAACACGATGCTGTCTTCACCCGGGAGGGTGTGGTACGGGATGCCCCATTCGAAGCGCAGGGGGCCGATGGGCGAGAACCAGCGGAAGCCGAAGCCCCAGCTACTGCGCAAGCTGGAGAGCGGGAACACCTTCACGCAAGGGTCGTAGGACACATCAGCCCACGCGGGCTTGAAACGGCAGTACTGGCCTTCCAAGTTGTAGGCGTTGCCGACATCGGTGAAGATCACGCCGCGAATACCCATCTGCGCGAAAATCGGAACCTCGATCTCGGCCTTGCCGATGAGACGCAAATTGCCGCCGATTGCAAAGGTACTGAGCGCGGGATCCGGATCCTGGGATGGGGGAATGCGAATCTTGGGCCCCAGTGAATAGAGCGGGAAGCCGCGCACGTCGTAGATACCGCCCACGAAGTAGCGCTCGAAGATGGGCACGCCCTGCGGATCGCGGCTGGTGATAAGACCTCCCTCGCCTTTCAGGCGCAAGGTCATGCCCACCGGCAGCGGGTAGAAATAGCGCAAGGCCGCTTCGTAGCGGGTGAACTGGCCTTGCGAAAGGAAGATGGGCTCGGCGAATTCGGCGGAGGCCGTGTTGAACCAGCCTCGGTGCGGAAACATGCGGTCGTCGCGCGTATCGTACGACGTGGAAATGCGCCACGAGGAGAGGATGCCTGCTCGGGTCAGGTTGGCCAGCGAGCCGGACGGTATCGAAACGCGCTGGCCGCCGGTGAATAGGTTACTGCGTCCGCCGGTGAGGACGGTGACGTCTTGCAAGGTGTAGGTCAGGTACATGCGTAGGCCGTCGGCCAGCATGTAGCCCCAGGTCAGGCTGCCGCCAGTCGCCTTGCGCGTGAAGCCGAGGTAGTAGCGCTGCTGGTTGAACAGGTTGAAACCGAAGGTCCAGTTGGTATCGAGGAAATAGGGATCCTCGTATTGAAACATGTAGAGTTGGCGCAGCCCCGACACTTGCGCCTGCAAGGTGGCCAGGGTGCCGCGGCCAAGCAGGTTGTTCTGCGAAACTTGGGCCTGGAAGATGAACGACTCGACCGACGAGAATCCCGCGCCGATCTGGAAGGAACCGGTTTGGCGCTCGCCCACCTCGACGTTGACGTCCATGGTGTCGTCGCTCGACCCGCGCTTGGTCGTCACCTCGACCTTGTCGAAAAAGCCCAGTGCGTTCACCCGGCGCTTGGACATGTCGATGCCGGCTTGGCTGAACTGCTCGCCTTCGTACACGCGCAGTTCGCGCCGGATGACCTTGTCGCGCGTCTTGCTGTTGCCGCGGATGTTGATGCGGTCGAAGTTGACGAGCGGACCCTTCTGGATTTCGAAGCTGAGATCGACGATGCGGGTCTTGTCGTCGACGCGCGTCTCGGGCGTCGAGTTGACGTAGGCAAAGCCCTTGTCCTTGTACAGATCAGCGATGTTCTGCACGTCTTGCGCGACTTGCGTGCGGTTGAACACATCGCCGGGCTTGGCTTGCAGGCGCTTCAGGTATGTCTCGCGATCTTCGAGCAGCTCGCCCTTCACGTCGAGCTTGCCGATGCGGTACTGCTGGCCTTCCTCGATGGCCACCGTGATGTACATCGAGCGGCGGTCGGGCGACAGTTCCATGCGCGGGTCGCCGACCTTGACGTTGATGTAGCCACGGTCGAAGTAGAAGCCCTGAATCAGCATGATGTCGCGCTGGAACACATCCTCGCGGTAGGTGCCCGAGGAGGTGAGCGCGGAAAAGAGATCGCCGGGCTGGGTGAGCATCACGCCGCGCAGGTCGGCATCGGTCACATGCTGGTTGCCGATGAAGTTCACGCGCCGGATTTCGACCTTGCTGTTTTCGTGCACGCGGAAGTACACGTCGACTTGGCCGGGACTGTCGCGATGAAGTTCGTACTCGACTTCGACCATGTAGAAGCCGCGTTGCAGGTACAGCTCGCGGATCTTCTCGACGTTCTTCTTGATCTTGGCCAGGTCGAGGACCTGTTCCTTCTTGATGTCGAGGACTTCGTTGATCTTGGTCAGGCCCACATCGTCGTGGCCGGAAACGTAGATCTTGCGAATCGAGGGCTTTTCCTTGAGCACGAAGGTGACCACCAGCCCGCCCTCGGAGGACGCGGTCTCGACTTGGACGTCCTCGAAGTAGCCGAGGCGCCAGATAGTGCGCACGTCTTCCTGAAGCACATCCTTGCTCAAGGCCGTGCCGGCCTTGGTCTTCAGGCTGACCCGCAAGGTGTCGTCCTCGACCTTGCGGTTGCCGCGGAAGTGAACCCGCACCACATCGAACTTGGGCAAGGCGACGCGCGAGAGCGACGCCGCCGCCTCGGATAGATCCGGAGCGCGCAGGCGGGAAGGTGCTTCTTCCTCCTCGGCGAGGGCCGGCGACGCCACCAGAGTCAGCAACAGAAGAAAGCGCGCCACGCGTCCGCCGTTCACGTTTCCTCCACGACTTGGCCGTCGAGCATGCGCAGCTTGCGATAGGCGCGGCCCGCCAGTTCATTGTTGTGGGTGACCAGAAGCAGGGTCATGCCCAGCTCGCGATTCAATTCGAAAAACAGGTCGTGCATGGCTTGGCCGGTCTTGGTGTCCAGGTTGCCGGTCGGCTCATCGCCGAGCAGAAGCCGGGGCGAAAGGACCAACGCCCGCGCCAGGGCTACGCGCTGCTGCTCGCCTCCCGACAGCTCGCCCGGCCGGTGCTGCAAGCGTTCGGCAAGCCCCACGCGAACCAGCATCGCTTCGGCCCGCTCGGCGCACGCCTTGCGCGCCAGGCGCGCGATAAGCCCAGGCATCATGACGTTCTCAAGCGCCGTGAATTCGGGCAAGAGGTGGTGAAACTGAAACACGAAGCCGATGGATTGGTTGCGAAAACTGGCCAGCGCTCCGGGCGACAGGGATGTCACGTTGGTGCCGTCGAAGGCAATGGTTCCTTGCGTGGGCACGTCCAGCGTGCCGAGCAGGTGAAGCAAGGTCGATTTGCCCACGCCCGAGGCGCCCACGATGGAAACCAGGGCGCCGGGTTCCAAGTCGAGGTCGATTCCGCGCAGAACCTCGATGCGGCGACCGCCATGGTTGAACACCTTCCACAAGCCCTGCACCACCACGTGGGCGCCGCCGCTGGCGGTGGTCGGCTGGGCGTGTACCGTGGACGACATTACGTTTGGCACCGTACCGATGGGCTTCCCCGCTGTCAACGCAGTGGATGGCATCTTTATTCATACCGCAGGCCGTCGACCGGCCGCATACGCGAGGCCAGCCAGGCTGGATAGACGGTGGCGAGGAAGCACAACCCGAGTGCGGAAGCCGCCACGGTAACGATTTCTCCCGTGCGCATGACGACCGGCAATTGCGTGATGTAGTAGACGTCGGTGGGCAAAGGCAGTCCATAGCGTCGAATAAGCAGGCAGCCCGCGATTCCCCACGCCACGCCGACGAGCAGACCAATGAATCCGATGTAGATCCCTTCGGCCAAGAACACCCGGCGAACCGCCCCGTCGCCCGCTCCCATGGCCTTGAGAATGGCTACCTCGCGCGCCTTTTCCGTGGCCATCATGATCAAGGTGGAAACGATGGAAAACGAGGCTACGAGCGCGATGAAGGTCAAGACCACGAACATGGCCATTTTTTCCAGGCGCAAGGCCATGAAGAGCCCCTTGTTCAGCTCCTCCCAGGATTGCGCCTGGTAACCATCGCCCAGGCGGGCTTGAATGGCTGCGGAAATGGCAGGCGCGGCATCCGGGTCGTAGGTGCGCACGTCGATGCCCGTCACCTCGCCTGGCATACGCAAGAAGGATTGCGCCTCGGAAAGCGAAATGTAGGCGAGTTTGGAATCGAACTCGTACATGCCGCTGTAGAAGTGTCCGGCGGCTCGGAAAGCTTTGAGCCCAGGCATGGGGCCGGACGGTCCCATTTTGCACAGCGGGCACACCACATCGATCAGGCTGCCTTGAAACACGCGCAAGGTACGAGCGTAGAGTTCTTCGCCGAGAATGATGGCCGGCGCATCCTTGGTGTCATCCGGCGCCAAGGGGTCGAGGGGCACGCGTTCGGGATGCGCCAGATCCTCGATACTGCATTCGCGGGCTGTGCGACCGAGGTCGAGAACCGTCGCCGCCGAGTCGGGGTCGATCCCGCGCAATACGATGCCCGCTGGCGAAACCCCGGCGCGCACCATCACCTCGGCTTCCAGGTACGGCGTCGCTCCCGTGACCCCCGCGATTCCCAAGATGGTCTGGCGCACGCGCTGCCAATCGAGGAATGGCCGATCGTCGGGAACGGTGACCACCACGTCCGCCTTGGCGCCGCGAATCTTGCCCTTGAGATCGGCCTCAAACCCCGACATCACGGACAACGCCAGGATGGGCGCCGCGGTGCCAAGAAACACGCCGAAAATGGAAATCGCGGTGAATAGAGTGAAGTTGGCCAGGAGCGCGCCAAGCAGGGTCACCACCAGGCCGAAAATGAGGCCGATCACGCCGCCCAGGCGCATGTCTTCGAACACGGGATTGGGCCGGGCCGACAGGAATCCGTGCGGGTCGCGCATGGGTGTGCCGTGGACCTTCAGGTAGACCAGATCCGCCACCGCCAGCAACACGATGCCGAGCCCCACCTTGAGCGCGATTGCACGCCGCGAGCGGCGCTCGGGATCGCGCAGGTGGCGCCAGGCGACGAACCATTCAAAGCCGAGGCCTGCGCTCACTCGGGCCTCATCAAGGGAAACAGAATGACGTCGCGGATTGACGGCTGGTCGGTGAGCAGCATGACCAGGCGGTCTACGCCGATGCCCTCGCCCGCCGTGGGTGGCAGGCCATATTCCAGGGCCCGGCAGTAGTCCTCGTCGTAGTCCATGGTTTCCTCGGCGCCCTTGGCCTTGGCCTCGACTTGGCGCTGGAAGCGAGCCCGCTGGTCCGCGGGGTCGTTCAGCTCGGAAAAGGCATTGGCGTGCTCGCGGCCCACGATGAACAGCTCGAAGCGGTCCACTATTCCCGGTTGGCGATCGTTGCGGCGGGAAAGCGGCGAGGTTTCGGCGGGATACTCGACCACGAAAACCGGCTTCTCCGGCGGCAAGGCCAGTTCGCCGCCGTAGTCGAAAAGCGCGCCCACGCGCTGGCCGTGCGACTCGCACTTGCGCAACACCGCCGCAAGCTCGTCCTTGCGCTCGATCGCGCCCGATCCCGCGATCCACGTGGCCAGGACCGCCTCGTCGTCGAGCATGGGACGTTCGAGCCCGGCCGGCAGGATCCCCTTGCCCACCGCCATGACGATGGCGTCTTTCATGGGTATGCGCTCGAAGGCGCCCAGATCCACCTGGGTGCCACCGTAGCTGATGACCGGGCCGCCGCACACCTCGCGCGCCAGTTCCGCGAAGAGATCCTCGGTCAAGGTCATCAAGTCTTCGTAGGTCGCGTAGGCCTGATAGAACTCGAGCATGGTGAATTCGGGGTTGTGCTGGCGCGACAGCCCCTCGTTGCGGAAGTTGCGCCCGATTTCGTAGACCCGATCGAAGCCGCCGACCACCAGTCGCTTCAAGTGCAGCTCGGGCGCGATGCGCATGGTGAGATCCATGTCGAGCGCGTTGTGGTGGGTGCGGAACGGCCGCGCCGCCGCGCCACCCAGCACGGTGTGCATGGACGGCGTTTCGACCTCGATGAAATCGCGAGCATCGAGAAAGCGGCGCAACTTCTTGATGATGGCGGTGCGCTTGAGAAAGACCTCGCGCACCTCCGGATTGGCCACGAGGTCGACGTAGCGTTGGCGGTAGCGGATCTCCATGTCCTGCAAGCCGTGAAACTTCTCGGGCAGCGGTCGCGTGGCCTTGGTCAGGACGTGCAGCTGTTCGGCGATGATGGTTCTCTCACCGGTCTTGGTCAGCACGGCCGGTCCGACGGCGCCGATGAAATCGCCGCGCTCCATGGAGCGCCACAAACCGAAGGTCTTTTCGCCTAGGACGTCCTGCTTAACCCACACCTGAATTTCGCCCGAGCGGTCCCGCACCTTGGCGAAGGCGGCTTTGCCGAAACTGCGCAGGGCTACGATGCGCCCCGCGACCGAAAAACGTGCGGCCTTGGGTTCGTCTGTGAGTGGATTGGCGCTCGCAACATTCCCCGCCGCGAACCAAGCCAGCACGTCGCCAGCCGTGTGTCCGGGAGAAAACCCGTTCGCATAGGGGTTCTGCCCTGCCTGGCGCAGCTCTTCGACTTTGCGCTCACGTTCCGCGATCAGTTCTCGCTCGTCGGACATGGTCTACTTTTCTCCACGATTCATCCACAGGTTTCCGCCACACAATTGATTGAAAACGCGACGGTTTTTGGAATTTGCCCACAGGGATCACAGATCGTCCCCAGCCGCATCGGCGCCTTCGGACTGTGGGGTGGCTGACGGATCGCCGGCCAAGACAAGCAGCATAGCCACCATGAACTGGTCCAAATCCCCATCCAGGACATCGTCGACCTTGCCGACCTTGAGACCGGTGCGATGGTCGGACACCAACCGGTACGGCGCCAGCACATACGACCGAATCTGGCTGCCCCATTCGATGGATTTCTTCTGGGCGTGAAATCCACCCATTTTTTCAGCCTGCTTCTTCTCCTCGACCTCGAGCAGCTTGGACCGCAGGATGCGCATGGCGACGGCGCGGTTTTTGTGTTGCGAGCGCTCCTGCTGGCAGTGCACGGCGATGCCGGTGGGAATGTGCGTGATGCGCACCGCGGATTCTGTCTTGTTGACGTGCTGGCCGCCCGCACCGCCCGAGCGCATGACATCGATGCGCAGATCCTTCTCGTCGATGTCGAGCTTGATGGTCTCGTCGATGTCCGGGTAGATGAACACGCTGGCGAACGAAGTGTGGCGCCGTGCCTGCGAATCGAAGGGCGAAATGCGCACCAGGCGGTGTACGCCGTTTTCCGCACGCAGGTAGCCGTAGGCCCATTCGCCGGTGATGCCGAGGGTGACGCTCTTGATGCCGGCCTCGTCGCCGGGTTGCAGGTCGAGGATCTCGCACTTGTAGCCGCGCCGCACGCACCAGCGCATGTACATGCGCTGAAGCATTTCGGCCCAGTCCTGCGATTCGGTGCCGCCCGCGCCAGCGTTGATGGAAAGCAAGGCGCCCTGCTGGTCGTAAGGACCGGACAGCATGCGCGCGAATTCCATCTTGCTGACGGCATCCTCGGCCGCCGTCAGCACCGTCGCGGCCTCGACCGCGGTCGGCTCATCCTTGGCCTCGTCGGCCAAATCGATGAGCACACGAGCGTCCTCGACCGCATTGATCTGCGCCTCGAACCCGTCCACCGCAGACTTGAGCTTCGCCTGTTCGCGCAGCGTGGTTTGCGCCTTGTCGTTCACGAGCCAGAAGTCGGATTGGCTGGCCTCCACCTCGAGCTCGCCTATGCGGGATTTCTTGCCGGCGATGTCAAAGATGCCCCCGGAGGATTTCCAGGCGGGCAGACAACTTGATGGCGCGTTCGCGAAGGGGACCGATTTCCATGACCAGCGAAGCTAGCCACGTTCAGGGCCATCCCGCAAGAAGTTCCCGTGGGAAGTTCTTGTGGGTGAAAGCAACCTTCTCGGGACTGGACCGATAGATCCGGCACGGCGGCGGGAAACGAGGCTTTTCCTGACCGCTGTGAGAGGCCCGGATGAAACCGAAAACCTATCTCGAAACCAGCCTGGTCGGCTACTTGACCTCTCGTACAAGCGAAGATTCCGCAAACGCGGCGCTGCGGAGTAGAACTGAAGCCATCTGCAGATTGGCCGGCTTCGAGCGACCCGTGATTTGCACGCCCTCGGAGCTGGTCGAGGAGTGAACGATGCCGCTGTCCGATCCCATCATCGACGAAATCCACGCGATTCGCGATGCCATTGCCAAGGCATCCGACAACGATCTTCAGAAGATAGCCGAGGCCGCAAGGTCGCGGCAAATGGCGAGCGGGCGACAGGGCGTGAGGTTGCCGCCGAAACGCGCACGGACGGCCAAGAAGGCTTCTTGAGCGTGTCCCCCGCTGAAACCAAACCGTCGGGCCACCATCTTTGGGGGATCCTCGGCGCAGAGCGGAACCCTCGGGACCCGCCGAATGCCTTGCCCACTCCTTGGGATGTCGCCCTCGCAGGGTTCCATTGTCGCGTTGGCGTAGCCGGACTTTGCCAGGCGGAGCCAGAGCGCGGGAAGGTTTGGAAACCCTCCCAGGGTTTCCATTACTATGTCGCATCCCCGAGCAGCGCATCCAACCGCGCTTGGTCGAAGCCGAGAAGCAGGCGCCCGCGCACGTCGAGGATGGGCACGCGATCGGTCGGAATGCCCATCTTGGCGGCCTTGGCCTGCAACTCGCGTGCGGCGGCCGGATCGTTCTCGATGTCCTTGTAGGCGTAGGGAATGTGCTTGCTGGCCAGGTACTTCTTGGCCGCTTTGCAGGCACCACACCAGGGCGTTCCGTAGAGAATGACCACGGCCGGCCCCAGCGCTCCGGGCGCGCCGGCGTCGACGCCTGGCGGTAGCTCCTCGGGCAACGCAGGACCGTGCGGGCCCGCCATGGGGCTCGACTCGCCCGGGGGCAACTGCGCCAAGGCCCCGGTCTCGAAGGCCTCGCGCGACATGGGACGCGCCTGCGCCTTGCCCCCGCCCAAGAGTTCGCCGAGGTCGATGGCGTAAACCTTGGTAGTGTCCGGTCCGTTGCTGGCCGCCATGGCCGGATCGACTACGCGCACCAGGCGGCGTGCAATCTGGGGCACATCCTCGGCCTTGTCCGTCGTGGCGAAGGTGCCTTTGGCCTCGACGTAGGTATAGAGCAGTGGACTGTCCTTGCTGAATTCCAGCTTGGGCAGTTCGGCTTTGGGGTTGACTGGCGGCGCAGGTGGCACGCTCTTTTTGCACCCCATGGTGCACCCGACGGCCAGCACGCCCGCAGTCGCGAGCAGCGGGATTGCGTTCGACTTCATGAACGACAAGAACATAGCGCCCTCCTACGGCTTAAGCTTCGCCTTCTGGGCCTTCTTGGCCTTGGTCGGTTTCTTGTCTTCCAGGGTGGTGTGCTTCAGCTTCTCCACCGCGGTAGTCACGGCCTGCTTGATGGCAGCGGCCAAAGCGGTCTTCATGAACCGCTCCTCTTCCTTTTCCTTCAGTCGCTCCGAGAATTCGCCCATGAGAGCCGCCTCGCCGTCCCCGCTGAACATCATCTTGTTGCCCGGCAGGGTGTGGCCGAAGATGCCCAGCTTGACCTCGATGGACATCTGTTGGTCGCGCTTGCCCGGCGCGGGTGGCTTGATTTCCTTCTTCATGCTCGTGATGCGCATGGAAACCTGATACGGCTGGATGCCCCGGTTCCGCAAAGCCGCCAGCTCGGTCGCCTCTCCCCCGCCTCCTCCGGTGTCGGTGGTCAGCTCCGGCCGGGTCGCGACATCCTTTTCCAAGAGATCCTTCGCTAGAGGAATTATCTTGCTGTCTTCCGCCTGTACGTTGGAAATCTTAAAGTAATACTTTGCGTTTTCCCTTGCATCTTCCTTTGCATTTTCGGCGCGACCGTTCCGCGGGTTCGCGAGCATCAGCAGGGTCGCGGCTGCGATGGCGGCAGCGCGGGGGATGGATCGCGAGTTGAGCATCGACGTCTCCTTATCTTCGGACCTAGCTTGCGGTTTGGATCATGAACCTAGCCGTCCGCTATTCCAGCACGAACCACCGTCTGGGAGAAGCAAATGCACCGGATCCGTGCGCGCCGGGCCACTCGTCCCAGGAATTCTCGACCAGCAAGTGGACAAGGCGCCTGTTTTTGCATAGCGTTTACCCATGGTGAATCTGTCGCTGACCGAGAAGGGTGGAAGCACCAACGAACTCAGCTTCGAAAAGGACGAAGTAACGATCGGGCGTGTCCGCGGGAACGACATCGTTCTGCCCAAGGGCAATGTTTCGAAACACCACTGTCGCCTCTTGCTTCACGGCGGCGAGTTCATGGTCGAGGATCTGCGCAGCACGAACGGCACCTACGTCAACGGGCGCAAGATCGCCGCCCCCACGCCGGTGTCCTTGAGCGACAAGGTCTTCGTCGGCGATTTCATTATCCGCCTGACGTCGATCCCCTCCGCCGAGTCCGCGCGGCCCGCCTTCCCGCCGGGACCGCCCGAGGCAGGTTCGCTCAGCACGGCCATCCCACGTCGTCCGCCACCGCCCCCGCCAGTTCGCGGCGGCGTGGTCGAGGTCGCGCTCGACCCGGTAGGCAAGCCCCCGGGATCGAGTCATACGCCGCCGGCGCCTTTGGTTTCCGCCAAGCGCGACCTCGGCAAGCCCCAGGGATACGCCGCGCCTTTGAGCGCCACGAACATCGACCTCGACGACGAAGACGACGACGCGCTCCGGACGCCCCACCCACATTTCACCGTGCCGCCGCTCAAGCCCGCAGTGCAAGTCGCGCCACCTCCGTTTGAGATCGAGACTGCGTATGGTGGCGAAGTCGGGGCGAGCACGCCCGAGCCCGCTCACGGATCGGAGCTTGCTGGCCTCGGCGACGATGATGGCGCTCCTCCGGAACCGCCCTCCTCCGCCGACGATGACGTGATGGAAGGCCAGTCCGGGGCCATTGGCAACCGCGTCGAAACGCCGTCCCCCGCCGCGCTGGACGAGCCATCGCCGCCTTCGCAGCACAAGGTGGCGGAGCCGGCCAAGTCCAAGGCCGCGCCTCTGACTTCTGGAAGACGTGGCGCCCGCCCGCTCGATCGCGACCTTCCGGACTGGCTGGCGCACATTCTTGGCGGCGAAGGCGTGACCGCTGCCTTTCTCACCGGATCGAACCAAGCGGAAGTCCAACGCAACGGTCGGCGCGAACCGGTATCGGTTCTCGCCTCCGACATGGCGGGTCTCGGCGCGGCCATCCGCAAGCTCGCGGCCAAGGCAACCTCCAAGCCAGATGCCGAGGCAACCGCCTTCAACGTCTCTCTGCCCGACGGCACGCACATCTCCGCCATCTTTCCACCGGCGGCGGACCGCCTGTGCGTCGTCCTTTGCCGTCCGGTCGCGGGTGGCAAGACGCTCGAGGATCTCGTCGAAGAGAACGTGATCTCGTCGCAGATGCAGCAGGTTCTCGAAGCCTGCGTGTCCGCGCGCCAGAACATCCTGGTTTCCGGCGACCGTGTCGCTTGCGACAGTCTTCTCAGTGCGATTCTCTGGTCGGTCGACCGGATGGCGCGCGTCATCCTGCTCTCCGACACCATCACACCGCCGGCCAGCGCATCTTCGTGGATCAAGTTGCAAACGAGCGCCGTAACCAGCGACCTCATTGCCGCGGCGGTCGCGCTGCAGCCCGAGTATCTCATCGCGGACGTGAGCCACAGCTCGGCGGCGGGAGAGATTCTCGCCGAGTGCGACCTCGGCCTGCGCGGCGCGATGATGGCCATCGTGGCGCGTTCGAGCACCCACGCCCTGGCGCGCCTGCGCGCCGTGGCCTGCAAGCAAGGCGCGGCGGGCGCGCAAGCCGCCGACATGGTCAGCGAATGCATCGATGTCGTCGTCCAGGCATCGGTTCTGCCGGACGGCTCCCTGAAGGTCGTTGAGCTTGCCGAACCCAAGGAAAGCAAGGAAAGCGACAACGGGCAGGTATCCGCCAACGCCCTGGTGTCCTGGATCGCGAGTGACGACGGGGATGGCAGCTTCGCCCCCTCGGGGATACACTCGCGGCTGGCATCCAAGCTGGCCGCGGCCGAGGTCTCGCTTCCAGACGGGATTCTCGATCGGCGGTAGCGCTCGGGGGCTGACCGGTCGTGGCGGGTGACTTCGCTTTCTGAGAACAAGCAACCATTTCGACGCATCTTTCTTGGTAGACGAATTTGCGCAACGGTTGCATTCTTTCCCTTCGAGCATCGCGGGCGCCATGACACGTATTCTGGTCGTCGAAGACGAAGAGGACATCCGGCAGATCCTGGCCTACAACCTTGGCCAGGCAGGGTATGAGGTCATCATCGCGGATCGCGGCGACAAGGCACTGGCGACCGCGCGGGACAAACACCCGGATCTCATCCTGCTCGACCTGATGTTGCCCGACGTCTCGGGATTGGACATTTGCCGGACGCTGAAGAGCGATGCTCTGTTGCGCGAGATCCCCGTCATCATGCTCACCGCACGCAGCGACGAGATAGATCGCGTGGTTGGCTTCGAACTAGGTGCCGACGACTACGTGGCAAAGCCATTCAGCGTGCGCGAGCTTGGCTTGCGCGTTCAAGCCGTGCTCCGCCGCGCACGCGGCGGAAGCGCGGTGGGCGCGGTTCCAGACGCTCAAACCGAGCTGGTCTTTGGCCGTCTGCGCGTCGATCGGCAGGCGCATCGGGCCTGGGTCGACGATGACGAAGTGACCCTCACGCCGCTCGAGATGAAACTCCTGTGGACGCTCTACGAACGCCGCGGCCGGGTGCAAAGCCGCGGTATCCTGCTCGACGACGTTTGGGAGGCCAGCCCGGAAAACAACACGCGCACGGTGGATACCCACATCAAGCGGCTGCGAGAGAAGTTGGGCCCGGCCGGCGCCTATGTGGAAACCGTTCGTGGCATCGGCTACCGCTTCGCCGACAACGCGGAAGATCCGCGATGAACGATCCGCGATGAATGATCCACAATGAACCTGGGTGCCCGCGGAAAACTCTTCATCGCTTCGCTCGGACTGCTCATCGCATCCGTCATTGCCGCGGAAGCCTATTTGTTGCCGACCATCGAGCAGGATCTTACCGAGCGCATTCGACAGGACCTGCACGTTCGCCTGAACCTGGTGGCCGAACGAGTCGGTCCGCAGGCCGTCGGTCAGACCCCGGATTGGATCCGCCTGGCCACCGAACTCGGCGCCCTCTCCCAGGCGCGAGTAACCTTCATCAACGGCGATGGTCAAGTGCTTGGCGACTCGGACATCGGCGGCCCGGACCTGGGCAGGCTCGAGAATCACCGGTTGCGTCCCGAGGTGGCGGCGGCCCTGGCGGACAAGCCGGCAGACAGCATTCGCTTTTCCCCCTCAATCCAGAAAAGAATGATCTACGTTGCCACGCGCCTGCCCGGCAACCCCGACATGGTGGCAAGGTTGAGTCTGCCGCTGGCCGGGGTCGACGCGGCCAAGGCGCGCGTGCGTGCCTTGCTCCTAGGAGGCGCACTGATCGCGCTCGTTGCGGCCCTGGTCCTGTCATCCACCGCCGCTGTCATCATGTCGCGCGGCCTGCGCAGTTTAACCGCGATTGCGCGGCGCATGGCCTCCGGCGAACTGGAAGCGCGCACGCGTATTGAAACGGCGGACGAGGTCGGCGAGCTCGGCCGCGCCCTCGATCACCTGGCCACGAACCTCTCGCGCTCGTTGCGCGAACTCCGCGACGACCGCGATCTGCTCGGCCGCATCCTCGAATCCATGCGCGAAGGCGTCTTGGTCATGGACGGGGAACATCGCATCCTGCTGGCCAATCCTTCCTTGCGCGAGATGCTGTTCCTCGATTCGGACGTGGTCGGACGATCGACCATCGAAGTCGTGCGCAACGCCGAGTTGCAATCCATCGTGGAGCGGACCCTGGTCGGTAACGAGCCCCTGGCCAGCGAGATCGAGATCGGCGGCATCAAGCCGCGCAGACTCATGGTCCACGCCGCGAGGCTCTCCGGCGAGCCTCGCGCCCTCGTGCTCGTCCTCTTCGACGTGACCGAAACGCGCCGACTCGAAACCGTTCGTCGCGACTTCGTGGCCAACGTCTCGCACGAATTGCGCACGCCCGTCGCATCCGTGCGCTCGGCCGCGGAGACCTTGCGTATCGCCTTGGAGCACGACCCCAAAGCCGCGAACCAGTTCCTCGATATCATCGAACGCAACGGCAAACGCCTCGGCGAGCTCATCGCCGATCTGCTCGATCTCTCCAAGATCGAAGCCAAGGAGTTCCGCCTGAACCTTGAGGTCGTCGACCTCGCGAGTCTGTGCGAAAAGGTCGTGGGTGCCTTTCGCGAGCGCGCCTCTTCGCGCGGCATCCGCGTGACCATCGACATCCCCGAAGGCGCTTGCCGCGCCATGGGCGACAAGAACGCGGTCGACCGCGTTCTTACCAACCTCATCGACAACGCGCTCAAGTACTGCCCCGACGGGGCCAGCGTGAAGGTCAACGCGCGGCTGGTCGGGTCGAACGTACAAATCCTCGTGTCGGATACCGGTCCTGGCATCGAGGCCCGATACCTGCCCCGGTTGTTCGAGCGCTTCTATCGCGTAGACTCGGGCCGCTCGCGCGACATGGGCGGAACGGGTCTCGGTCTCTCCATCGTCAAGCACCTGGTCGAGGCCATGGCCGGCGAGGTGAGCGTTGAGAGCACGCCCGGACAAGGCTCGACTTTCGCATTCGCGCTCCCGCGCGCGGGCTAGGTGCGCGACCACCACGCGAGCGTGCCGAAATCGGAACGCGAGAACCAAACCTCTTGTCTTTTCGCGTACGGATTCTCATCGTCGTCGTCATCCGCCTCGCCTTCGTCATCGTCATGCTCCGGAAGAACTTGCAGATCCTCCAACAGCGATGAATTCGCAATACCAAGCCCTGCTCCACGCGGATCGGTCATGAACCTCCTCCTTTTCTCCCAGTGCCATACTAGAAAGGGCATGGCCAAGAACCAGCGGCGATTGCGAAACAACTTCGCCACGTTCCGGCACCCACCGCAGCCCAAAGCCAACTCTGACAAACAGCGCTCGAAAGCCCCTGATCGTGTCACATAAACGTCACATAGGCGAGACCTATGTGCCACCATGGGTTGCCACAGTCCGCTTGGGATGAACGGAGTCGACCGCAACGCAGAACCGGATAAGCCCGGAAGCCTTATGACAACTGCGCTGTCCCGACCGGGTGCCCGAGAGGCGGCGTCCGCGCCAAGTCCGAGTGGGGAGCCGCATGGGGCGCTGCCGCCCATGGCTTCCCCGGCCAATCGCGCGCCCAGGCTGCGCGCCAAAAAGCCGCCGTTGACCGAGCGGGTTACGGAAGCGGCCATCTACATGCTGGCCTATTCGGCAGTGGCCGCCATGATTCTGATTCTGATCTTCATCGCCAAGGAGGCGTGGCCTTTGCTTACCAGCTCGGCCATCCACCGTGAGGTCACGATGGCCAAGATGTGGTTCGCGCAGCATTGGCCGGGCTACGACGCGGCCGAATACGTGTGGCAACCCGTGGCGGAGACGCCCAAGTACTGCGTTGTCCCGCTGATCGTCGGCACCATCAAGGTGACGGTCATCGCCATGCTGGTCGCCGTGCCGTTGGCGGTCAGTGCCGCTGTCTTCGTCTCGCAATATGCCAGCCACCGTGTCCGCGAAGTGGTCAAACCAGCCATCGAGTTTCTCGCCGGAATTCCCTCCGTGGTCCTGGGATTCTTCGCGCTCATTGTCATGGCTTCGTGGTTTCAAGATGTCCTCGGGTTGGAATCGCGCTTGAACGCGTTGGTCGCCGGAGTGGCACTCTCCTTCGCCGTCATTCCGGTCATCTTCACCGTCAGCGAGGAGGCGCTCGGGGCCGTCCCGCGCAGCTACGTCGAAGCCTCGGTGGCCCTCGGGGCCGCGCGCTGGCAGACCATTACCAAGGTCATTCTTCCCGCCACCGCGCCGGGCATCGCGGCCGGCATTGCGCTTGGGCTTGGACGCGCCTTTGGCGAAACCATGATCGTCCTCATGGCTTCGGGCAACGCGGCAATCGTGTCGAGCAATCCCGCGGATTCGGTGCGAACCATCTCCGCCACCATCGCGGCCGAGCTGGCCGAGGTTGTCTTCGGCGGGCCGCACTACACCGTGCTTTTCGCGCTCGCTGTCCTTCTCTTCGTGGTCACCTTCGGCATCAACTACTTGGGCGAACAAACCATCACGCGCATGAAGCGCAAGATGGGGGTGTCGGCGTGAAGCGCCCATCCCTGATCGCTTCACGGCACGCGCGCCTGGGCGACATGGCGCTTTGGGCGTCCACGGGCTTGGCCACGTTGCTGGTGCTAGCCATCCTGCTCGTCATTCTCGTGGATGTCGTGCGCCATGGAACGGCCCGGCTCACCTTGGGCTTCCTCACCCAGTCCCCCACGGACGGCATGACCGCGGGCGGTATCTTTCCCGCCATCTTCGGCACCGTCGCGCTGGTGCTCCTGATGACCATCGCCGCCCTTCCTGCTGGCGTGGCCACGGCGATCTACCTGCACGAATACGCCAGCCCAACCTCGCGCGCCACCCGCGTCGTTCGCATCGCGGTCAACAACTTGGCTGGCGTCCCCTCCATCGTGTTCGGTTTGTTCGGCCTGGGCTTCTTCGTGCAATTCGCTGGCGGAAGCATCGACAAGCTCTTTTTCGGCGGCGAGAAGGTCTACGGACAACCAGCCCTCATCTGGGCCGCGCTCACCATGGCCGTGCTGACCCTGCCGGTGGTCGTCGTGGCGACGGAAGAGGCGCTCTCGGCGGTATCTCGGGATGTGCGACTGGCCTCGGCCGCCCTCGGCGCGACGAAGTTCCAGACCATCACGCGCGTCGTGCTGCCCCAGGCGGTGCCTGGAATTCTTACCGGCGCGATTCTCAGTATCAGTCGAGGAGCCGGAGAGGTCGCTCCCATTCTCTTCACCGGCGCCGCATACTTCCTGCCCACGCTGCCGCATACCCCGCACGATCAGTTCATGCAGCTCGGTTACCACGTGTATGTCCTCGCGACCCAGTCGCCCGACGTGGACGCCACCCGCCCGCTTCTCTACGCAACCGTTCTGGTCCTGCTCATCCTAACCTTCGCTCTCAACGCATCGGCCATTGTGGTGCGTTCCCACATGCGAAAACGACTCTCGGGCACCTCGTCATGAACACCCAAGCGGCACTAGCGACGGACAAAGAAATACTCGGCAGCGTTCGGGTTCAGGGCCTTGTTGTGTACTACGGCGACAAGCGCGCCCTGGGTCCGGTCGACATGATGATTCCGGGCAAGCAGGTCACCGCCCTCATCGGTCCCTCGGGCTGTGGCAAGTCCACGTTTTTGCGCTCGCTCAACCGCATGAACGAGATGGTGATTGGTTGCCGCGTCGAGGGCGATGTCAGACTGAACGACGAACCTATCTACGGCTCCGGCGTGGATGCCGTCGCGGTACGCCGCCGCATCGGCATGGTCTTTCAGAAATCGAATCCGTTTCCCAAGTCGATCTTCGACAACGTGGCCTACGGCCTTCGCATCGGAGGTCTCACGGATCGCAGCGAGCTGGGCGGCCGGGTCGAACAGGCCTTGAAACACTCCGCCCTGTGGGAGGAAGTGAAGGACCGCTTGCACGAAAGCGCGCTCGGACTCTCGGGTGGCCAGCAGCAGCGGTTGTGCATTGCCCGCGCCCTGGCCGTGGCTCCGGACGTGATCCTGATGGACGAGCCCGCTTCGGCGCTGGATCCCATCGCCACCGCCCACATCGAAGAGCTGATTCACGAGCTGGCGCGCGACTATACCGTCGTCATCGTGACCCACAACATGCAGCAGGCCGCCCGCGTTTCGCACAACACGGCGTTCTTCTACATGGGCGATCTGATAGAGTTCGATCGCACCGAATCAATCTTCACCAAACCCAAGCAGCCCAAGACCGAGGACTACATTACAGGTCGTTTCGGATAGCGGAAGGGGAAGGACAACCGCCTTATGTTTGGACGTGAACACACCGACCGCGAATACGAACACGAGCTCTTGCAGTTGCGCGAGCAACTTCTCGTGATGGGAAGCCACGTCGAGAGCATCATCGGCGACAGCATCAACGCCTTGCTGGGGCGAGACACCCCCCTGGCCGAGCGCACGATTGCAGCGGACAGAACCGTCAACCGCATGGAAGTCGAGCTGGATGGTTTGTGCCTGCAAATTCTGGCGCGCCGCCAGCCGGTGGCGTCCGACCTACGCTTCATCACGCTGGTTCTCAAGGTGGTGACCGACCTCGAGCGCATCGCCGACCTGGGCGTAAACATCTGCGAGCGGGTCTTGGAACTCAACGCCGAACCGCAGCTCAAGCCCTACGTCGACATTCCCCGCATGGGCACGGAGGTGCAATCCATGCTGCGCGATGTACTCGACGCCTTCGTGGCCAAGGACGCCGATCGCGCGCGCAAGATCATCGACCGCGACCAGGTCGTCGACGCCCTCTACGCGCAGGTCTTTCGCGAGCTTCTGACCTTTATGATGGAGAGCGCGCACAACGTGTATCGCGCCACGCGCCTGCAATCCATCGCCAAGTATCTCGAACGCATGGCCGACCACACCACCAACCTCGCCGAAATGGTCATCTTCATGGTCGACGGCGAGGACGTGCGCCATCTGACCAGCCGCGACGATCTGGAAACATCCGACCCCCGCCACGGCCGGAACTAGCACTAGGGCAGCGTCAGCTCGCCCGTGGCCACGAAATCGCCAGCCTTGTCTCGGCCGCGCACGACGGCGGCGATCTTACGCGCGGATTTGGGCAGTTCGACCGTGAAGGGAACATCCTGCTTGAACGCGGCCGTCGCAATCTCCTTGCGCTCGCCTTGCGCATCTTCGACGAAGACGCGCCAACCCGAGGGTCCAGGCGAAGGCGAGTCGACGCCTTCGACGGTGAGCGTGACTTGGTGGCCGGCCAGCGCGAAGCCCACCTTGGCCCGCAAGAGGTGATCGACCAAGCCAGCGGCGTAGCCTTCCACCTCGGGCAACCAGTAGCGGATGGTGTCGGCATAGACCGCCTGGTCGAGGAAGAAATGCACGCGGCGGCCAATGCGCTGGTAGGCAAGAATACGCAAGGCGTCCCTCGTCACATGGCGCGTCCGACTGGAGGCGCGCAGGTCGAGCGGCGAAACCACCGGCTCTGGAAACCGCAGCGAGCGATTGGCCAAGGTGGCCGCGCTCGCCGGGGTATCGCTGGCGTCGCAGGAAATGTCGGCAGGTAAAGTCCCTGGCGAAAAGAAATTCCGTTGCGTCCTTTGCGCCAGCCCGAGGCCATCCCCGGCCACGAAGAAGCTCTCAATGTCGGCGCGCGCGACCGCGGCTTTTGCGGCCGGCAGGGCTACGGCACCGTAGCGATCCGCGACAAATCGTTCGAACTCCGAGCCGCTGTCGCGTGCCAGGAACTCGCCGCGGAAGTCGTTGCGTACGAACGCGGGCTCCCCGGCATCCTCAAGCACCGCGAGGGTTCCTCCCAGCGCCAGCAAGGCGTGGACGAGGGCCGTTTCGCGCTGACTGGGCGACGCTGCACTCACCGCGCGCTCCCAGTTGTCGAAGAACACGGCCAACCCCAGATCGTTCTGCGGTGACCGCAGCCATTCCAACGCGGACATGCCGTCCAGCCCGAAGGCCTGGCCGGTCGCGGCGTCTCGCACCGTGGACCCGTCGTCGAAGGTGAGGCGAGCGGCGTGCAGGGTGCCCGTCAGCCCAGGACCGTCATCGAGTCCGGTGCGCGTGGTCGGCTCGAGGAAGTGGTGGCGCCCACGCTCCGGCGGTGTTTTGGCCAGAACGGCGCCAGCACGCACCCATGCCGAAGCACTGGCCACGAAATCCGTGCTGGGTCGGTAGCCGCCAGCCGGATCCAGAGCACGCAAACGCGCCGCCAGATTACGCGCCACATCCGCATCCAGCGCCGCCACATCCAGGCGCAAGGGCTCGAAAGAGCCAAGCGCCCGTCCCATGCGGTGGGCGAGCATGGCGTGAAATTTCGATGCCTCCATGGCCTGCTCGGTCATCCCGGCGTGGGTGGTCGCCGCGTCCCAAGCGAACGCGCGGCTGCCGACAAGCAGCGCGGCACTGGCAAGCAACGCGATGCCAACGCGCAAGACAAGGGGCTTGATGGCCACGCAGCGCTTTTCGCAAACCCCTGTCATGGCTCGTGACTCTCCTCGCTTCGCGCCTTGTCGGCAGGGCTAGCATCCTTGTCCTGCCCCGAACGCAGCTCACCCAGGTGGCTCTCCACCAGCTTGGCCAGACGTAGGACCATGCCTGCGTCCGTGCATTGCGAGGTGCCACAGCTGATCTGGACCACTACGCCCCGCTCGCGCAGGAGGAAGGCCAAGCCCACCACCTCGCCGCCGCGCGCGCGCACGGAGCGGTCGCCGATTTCTTCGGTGGCTATGGCGGCCGGTAGTTCCTCCAGCAGCTTGCGAAACTGGGCCTCTGCGATGGCTGGGCCGCCCGCCCACACGCGCACGCCCACGTCGAAGGCTTCCGACTTGCCCTTGGCCTTGAAGTGTCGGCTGTCGTAGGTGTCGCTGCGCACCCGGTCCACCATCCGACCAACCTCGAAGTCTCCCGCGAACCCGGTCACGCCGCGCACCTCCTCGACCGAAAGCAGGGGCGAGGCGTCCAATGCCTTGGGGCCCACCTCGGCTGTCTTCCCCTTCCCGCCTTCCGGCGCGACGACGTCCACGTGGGGTGCGGCCACGCCTTCGTACTCGAGGCTCGCGGGCTGTGCTTCCCAACCCGCCGCCTTCATGATGGCATCACCACTGGCTAGATATGCCAGGTGGCGTCGGTGTTCCATGTTCGTCTGCCACTTCTCCAGACGCACCTTGTTTGCGTGCTGGCTGAAATCGTGGCGAGCCTCGCCGCTGCCGAACTTGAAATCGCTGCGGTAGGCGACAAAACCGCGACGGTAGACCACAAGGGTGAATCGACGCAGACGCATCGATCCACCGGTGGGCAGCTCATCGGGTTTGGGCAGCTGGTACCTGCCGTCGGCGCCCGTTTCGACCGCGACGTCGACCACCGATGCGGGTCCGCGTAGCCCGATGCCGCGTTCGAAGGCCCACGAACCCATCACGGTCGCCGAGGCAATCGGGCGCTCGGTTTCGGCGTCGACCACCACGCCATCGAAGGGGCCCAGGAGATCCCCAGGCTGCAAAGTGTCGGGACGAACGGAGAAAGGCGCGTTCTCGATCACGGGGCTGCACGCCGCCCCGCTCCCGGCCGCCCAACCCAATACCATGGCCATCAGAGGGCGAACGCACCTTCTGCCATTCCACCGCGAGATTCTCCGCCGGTGGAAATTGACGCTATTCGGAAACGCTGGTAAAAACAAAGACACTGTTGATGAGCGGGCACACACCCGGAATGGACGGTGATGTCGCCGCAAGCCTTCTAGTAGAGGACGGGCCGCCTTGCAATGCTTCTCGGGTACGCGCCTAAAATTTCCGGTTCTCGTCCCTTGTGGGCCAAAGATGGGATAGCCTTGGGCGCAGAATCACGATGCTGACTTGTTTTCAGTGTGGAAGCGTAGTTGCTGACGGCGCCGCGTTCTGTCAGCGCTGCGGAGCGCCCGTTTCTACCACCTCGGGCGCCGGGTCGGCGCTCATCTGCTCGGGCTGCGGCAACCGCAATCCGCTCGACACGAACTTCTGTTTCGCTTGCGGTCGCCGCCTCGGCCACACCACCCCGATGAGCGCGGATGCCTCGGCGGCCCTGGCGGCGGCGGTGGCGACGCGTCCGTCCCGAGGCGCGCTGGCACGCGGGGGCGCGCCGCGCCTTGTGGCGGTGAGGCGCGATGGCACGGACGGCGAATCCTACGCCCTGTCGGGCGAGCAAATCGACATCGGCCGCACCGAGGGCGATCTGCGTTTCGACGACAAGCACCTGGCGGAGAGGCACGCGCGTATTTCCATCCGTGCGGGCCAATTCGTCATCACGCCCCTGGAAAGCCGCAACGGCATCTACATTCGCATCACCAATCCCGTGGACCTGCAGGATGGGAGCTACATCCTTGTGGGTAAGCAGGTCCTGCGTTTCGAGGAGGTTCCCGACGCGGAGAAAACCCTGCGACCGGCGGTCGAGCACGGCATGATCTTGTTCGGGACCCCGCTCAAGTCGCCCTGGGGCCGGCTGCGGCAAATGACCGCCGCGGGCACCAGCCGGGATGTCTTCCACCTGACCCGAAGCGATCTGATCATCGGTCGTGAGCAGGGAGACATCGTGTTTTCCGACGACGAATTCATGTCGCGCCGGCACGCGCTCTTGCAGTTCCGAGGCAATCGGGCGCTCATCTCGGACCAGGGAAGCTCGAATGGCACCTACGTACGACTTGGCGGCCAGCATGTTCTGGAACCCGGACAAATGCTCCGACTTGGCGATGAACTCTTGCGCTTCGAGCCAGGTTAGAGAGAAGCTATGGGCGCGGCAACTTAACGCCACGGCAAGCAACGGCTAGCGGGATGGAAAGCTCCTCGGACATCAAGGTAACCGTTTTCGGCAAGACCGACGTCGGCCTCATTCGCGAGCACAACGAGGACAATTTCCTTCTCGCCAATGTCGACTCCGGCCTGCGCACCTCTTCGCCCGAGGAAGTCCTGGACTTCCCCCTCGGCAGCAAGGGCGCGCTATTTCTGGTCTGCGACGGCATGGGCGGCGCCGCCGCGGGCGAGGTCGCCTCGACCATGGCGGTCGACTCCATCGCCAACGAGGTGGAGGCCGCATCCGCGACCTCGCGAGAGCGCTTGGCTCGACGCTTGCGCCGAGCCATCGAATCCGCGAACGAGAAGATCAACGTCCAGTCGCGCATCAACCAGAACGAGCGTGGCATGGGAACCACCTGCACCGCGGTCGGGCTCGTCGATCGCGGACTCATCGTCGGTCAAATCGGCGATTCGCGTTGCTACGTCTTGCGCTCTGGACAGCTGGTGCAGCTCACCAAGGACCAGTCCTTGGCTTGGCAACTCATCGAGGCCGGGGCCATGACTGTCGACGAGGCCAAGAGCTTCGAGCACGCCAACATCATCTTGCAGGCGCTCGGCGTGCAGGACAAGGTGGACGTGGTTCTGTCCCACGTTCAACTGTGCCGTGGCGATGTGGTCCTGGTGTCGTCGGACGGCCTGCACGGCCCGGTTGCCGACGACGAAATGAAAGCCATTCTGGAGGCCGAGCCCGACCCCAAGAAGGCGTGCGAGGCGCTGGTGGCTAAGGCGCTGGAGCGCGAGGGCCCCGACAACATCACCGTGGTGGTGGCGCGCTTCGATGGGGCTGGGCTGCCCCAACCGGAAACGAAGCCCATTCTTGAGTTTGAAGTGTTCGATCCCGGCACGGATCCCGACGATCCCGAGCCGCCCAGGCGCATCACCCATTCCGCCACGGACAAAGTCACGGTCGAGATGCCGGTGCAGCCCGAGGCCGTCGACGCCACCAGCCCGGGTGCGCTGCCCACCCGCTTGGTTAACCCGACCGCGTCTACGCCCTCGTCGAGTTCGGAGCTTCAGACCGCCGAGGAGGAAACCTCGCGCCCCTTCCTTACCTTCGTGCTCATCACGCTGCTCGCGGCGCTGGGGGGCGCGCTTTTCCTCGCCTTCCAACAGCCTGCCCTGCCCGATTTGCCCTCGCGTCCATCCCCGACACCTCCCGCGCCGTCGCCCGTCCTCAAACCTCCAGATTCCGCAACCCCCATTCTCTAGATCATGGCAGCTCCTCGCCTCTGTCCCAAATGCAAATCTGCGGCCGACGCGGAGGCGCACTTCTGTGGGGAATGCGGGACGCCCTTGCCCGCGCCTCCGCCCGCGCCGGTGGAGCACCACGCGGATCCGATCCTGGATCGGATGTCTGGCATGCCCAAGGCGGTTCCCCACCTGAGCCCGGCCATGGGCGTTCCCGTTGTCCCCATGTCGGCGAGCCGGTCAGGACCAATTCGCGCGCTCACGCCCTCGCCGCTTTCGCGCGAGCCGGCCCCGGTTTCGCTCGACAGTCTGGTTGGCCGCACGCTCAACAATCGCTACCTGGTCAAGCGCAAGATTGGCGAGGGTGGCTTCGGTGCCGTTTTCGAGGGCACGCAGGTGGCCACCGAACGGCCAGTCGCGCTCAAAATGCTGCACCCCCAAAGCGTGTCGGATGCGACCATCGTGGCGCGCTTCCGTCGCGAGGCCGAAGCCTGTTCCAAGCTGCGCAACCCGCACACCGTCATCATCTTCGATTTCGATCGGACCGAAGACGGCGTGCTCTACTTGGCCATGGAATTGGTGCGCGGGCAAAGCCTGCAAGACATCCAGCGCGCCTCGGGCGTGATTCCCTTTGCCCGCTGCCTGCGCATCCTCGACCAGGTGGCCGAGGCGCTCGGCGAAGCCCATGCCAAGGGCATCGTCCACCGCGACATGAAGCCGGAGAACATCATGGTGGAAGACCGCGGCGGCGCGGACTTCGTCAAGGTGCTCGATTTCGGCATCGCCAAGATCATGTCCGGCGACGGCGGCAAGGGCATGCCGGCCCTGACGGCCATCGGACAAACGGTGGGCACTCTCGAATTCATGTCGCCCGAGCAATTGCGAGGCAAGACGCTCGACGGCCGCTCGGATATCTACGCCCTCGGCATGGTCACCTACGAAATGCTCACCGGCGAGCTTCCCTTCAAGAAGTCGAGCACCACCACGGAAATCATCCAGTTCCACCTGCAGGAACCACCGCCGCCGCCTTCATCCCTCAAGCCCGAGGCGGAGATCCCGCCGGTGGTGGATGAGCTGGTTCAGAAAATGTGCGCCAAGTCGTGCGAAGACCGGCACGCCAGCACCGAAGATTTGCGCCATCACATCGACGAGGCCATCAAGTCCATGGACGTCGGTGCTACCCGCAACGAAGCCAAGCGCGTGGCCATCGTCATCGGCGCCCTCATGCTGGCCGTAGCACTCGTCATCTACTTGGTCAGCCGCTGAGGCCAGAGCAGCGACGCGCCCACCGCGAGGGCGATCACGCAGAACACGATGGCGAGCGATAGCCATACCGGGATGGTTAGCCAAGGGGCGAGCACAATCTTTGCCCCGATGAAGGCCAGCACGGCCGCGATGCCGTAGTTCAGGTAGGCCAGTTTTTGCGCCAAGCCAGAAACCAGGAAATAGAGCGAGCGCAGGCCAAGGATGGCGAACACGTTCGACGTGAGCACGATGAAGACATCGGTCGTGACGCCGAAGATGGCCGGGATGGAATCGACGGCAAAGGTCACGTCCACCGTCTCGACCACGATGAGCACCGCCAGCAACGGGGTGGCCCACAACTTGCCATCGCGGCGAATGATGAACTCCGGACCGGTGGCGTCTTCCGCGACGCGCACCAGTCGACGAAAAAGACGCAAGGCCGGACTGCGCGCGGGATCGACCTCGGTCTCTTTGCGGAAGACCAGCTTGAAGGCCGCGTAGAGGAGAAATGCGCCAAACCCGTAGAGCACCCAGCGAAAGTGGTGCACGACCGCCGCACCGGCGGCGATGAAGAGACCGCGGGTCAGAACCGCGCCGAAGATGCCCCAGAAGAGGATGCGATGCTGGTAGGCGCGCGCCACACGGAAATACGAGAATATCAGCATGAAGACGAACAAATTGTCGGTCGAGAGGGCGAATTCGAGGAGGTAGCCCTGGGTGAATTCCAAACCCTTGGGCCAGCCCAGGCGGAGCACCACATAGCCGTTGAAGGCCAGCGCGAGTGCCATCCAGATGCCGACCCACAACCCCGCCTGGCCCATGCGCATCTCGCGCGGCTGCCGATGAAACACTCCCAAATCGATGGCCAGGGCGGCCACCACAACCAAAGCGAAGAGTCCCCAAGCCCCGGCAGCGCTCATCGGGCGGAAGCATCCACGGAACGGGACGGCAACGCAACCCGGACCTTGAAGGGAGCCGAGGGCAGCGCTGGGGGAGCCGGAGCGCGGAAGGTATCCGACATACAACCGGCGATCCACGAGGTCCGGCCGCGCAGGTAAATGATGCCAGCCAGGGCCGCGAGCAAGATCACCATCCGCGACATGCTCCGTTTGGGCATGGTTGCGAGCCAACCCTGGCGAGGAATCTTGTCCTCCTCGCTCGCGGGCTTGTCGTCGTCCCGATCCAAACTCACGACGCCGTCCTCAACAAGTGGCGCAGGCGCAGACGAATCTTGCGTTGGCCCTTGAATTCGTCCACCTCGGCGGTGCCGATGACGTCAAGTCGCGCGCCCTTTCCCGGATCCTTGTCGCCCATGCCGAACGCGATGGCATCGCTCACCGACGAGCCGTGGGCCAGGGTGAGTTGCAAGTGCGAGGAGCCCACCACGCGCGTGCTGCGCGCGACGACCCCGGGCACGGCGATGAGCGGCTCGTTGTTGGCATTGCCGAAGGGTGCGAACCGCCCAAGCTCTTCGGCCTGCACCATGTCTAGTTCTTGCAAACTGGCCACCGCATCCACTTCCACTGGCTCCTCGATCAGTCCCGAACCGAAATGGTCGCGCGCGGCAGTCACGAAAGCCGCGCGGAAGGCAGGCAGGTTCTTCTCCGAGAGGGACACGCCGGCCGCCATGGGATGCCCACCGAAAAGCGAAAGGTGGTCCTGGCAGCGCGAAAGCCCCTGACACAAGTCAAACCCACCCATGGTTCTCGCCGATCCCCTGCCCTGCCCCTCGCTAAACCCAATCACCACGGCGGGCTTGCGGTACTTCTCGACGAGCTTGGCCGCGATCACGCCCACCACGCCCTGGTGCCAACCTTCCGCGCCCAGCACCAGCGCGGGATCGCCGCGAAACTCATCGGCGCGCGTCACCGCCTCGGACCAGATGTGCTCTTGGATGTGCTGCCGTTCGCGGTTGAGGTCGTCAAGATCCGTGGCCAGCTGGTTGGCCGAGGCCCGATCGGTGGCCAGCAACAGATCGAGGGCGCGCTTGGAATCGCCCAGCCGGCCGGCAGCATTGAGCCGCGGAGCCAGACGGAAACTGACCTCGGTGGTGCCGAGAGGCATCCCGCTGGCAATCCCCGCCACCTCGGCCAGCGCGGCGATGCCCGGCCGCTTGAGGGACGAAAGCTCGCGCAGCCCGGCCCACACCAGAATGCGGTTCTCGTCGACGAGCGGCACCATGTCTGCGATTGTGCCAAGAGCGACGAAATCGAGCCAGGACCGCGGGTCGAGCTTGTCGCTAGCGACGTGGCCATCGGCCCGCAAGCGCGTGCGCACGGCCGCAGCCAGGTAGAAAGCGACCCCGCACGACGCCAGCCCCTTGAACGCGAAGGTGTCGTCGTGGCGATGGGAATTGAGCAGGGCGAAGGCTTGGCTCTCACCCGTGGGGACATGGTGGTGGTCGATGACGATGACGTCCACGGTGTGGCTACGACAGTAGGTCAGGGATTCGAGGTCGCTGGTGCCGCAGTCGCCGGTCAGAACCAGCTTGCATCCATCACTGACGAAACTTGCCGCGTCTTCGGGCGAGAAGCCGTAGCCCGAGGCGCGTCGGGCCGTGCGCGGGACGACTTCCAAGCCCAAGGCGCGCAGCATGAGCACGAGGATCGCCGCGCTGGTCACGCCATCGACGTCGTAGTCGCCGAATACGCCGACTTTCTCGCCGCGATTGACGGCGCCGAGAATGCGGTCAATGGCCCGGTCCAAGTCGGCCATTCCCAGCGGTGCACGCAGGTCGGAAAGCCGCGGCGAAAGAAAGCGCGACGCGCTTTCCGGGGTGGAAAAGCCACGCGCGGCGAGAATTCGGCCGGTCAGGCCACGCATACCCAGGCCAGCCGCGAGGACACGCGCGCCGTCCTCGTCCGCTGCCCTGAGACGCCAAGCTTCGGCCATGGCGGCCCCGGGCTAGGTCTCGACGGCTTCTTCTTCGTCGCGACGGATGGGCTTGCGCACGTTGCGCTCCGGACGTGCGGCCTGGCGCTTCTGCACCACCAGGTACTTCTCGTTCAGCCAGATGAGGATTGGGCTGGCGATGAAGATCGACGAGTAGGTGCCCACGATGATGCCGACGTTCATGGCGAAGGCGAAGTCGCGGATGACGCCAGTGCCGAAAATGTTCATGGCCAAGGTCACGAAGAAGACCGTGGCCGAGGTCAGAATGGTTCGCGACAGGGTTTCGTTGATGGCGTGGTTGACGACCTTGTCGAACTTGCGGTCGCGGTACTTGGCCGCGTTCTCGCGGATTCGGTCGAAGACGACGATGGTGTCGTTCATCGAGAAGCCGATGATGGTCAAGAGCGCCGCCAGCGTGGTGAGCGAGAATTCCTTATAGGTGACGGCGAAGGCGCCGACCGTGATGACCGCGTCGTGGAGCAAGGCCACGATGGTGCCGGGGCCGTAGCGGAAGTCGAAGCGGAAGGCTACGTAGATGACGATGAGCAGGATGGCGCCGAGAAGCGCGCGCACGCCGTCGACCTGAAGCTGCTTGCCCGCCTTGGCGCCCACCGACGACACCGCCGGAATGTTTTTGACCGTTCCCGCGCCCAGCTTGGCGTCGATGGCCTTGCGCACCTCGCCCTCCATGCCGATGAGCGTGACTTCATAGTGGAAGTCCTGCGGCGGCCCGAAGGGCTGCACCAGCGCCGCCTCTGTTCCCGCGGCTTTGAGTGCCTGGGATATGACGGGCGGGTCAACGCTGCGATCGAAACGCAGATAGACCTTGTCACCGCCCTCGGAGGAATCGAACTTGCGCAGGCTGGCCTCGCCCACGCGGGCCAGGCTGGCTTCAACCTTCCTGGCCTGCTCGGCCGACATGACCGAAACCGCGCCGAGGCGAATCAGATAGCTCGCAATCGCGCCTTCTCTGCCGTACTTCACCACGTCGGCGTTGTGCAGTCCGCCTGCGGCCATGGCGGCGCGAACTTCCGAGGCATCCACCGGCCTGCTGAACTCGACCACGATTTCGGTGCCGCCCTGGAAGTCGACGCCCCAGTTGAGCATGTGGCCGCGTCCCTTGAAGACGTAGGCGTTGAGGGGAAGCATCACGAAGGTCAGAAGGACCAGGATGATGGACGCCCCAATCCAGTACTTCTGGTTCCCAATGAAGTCGATATCGGTTCCCGACTTGATGACTTCGAAGAATTTCTGTTGCTCGGCCATCGGTGTGTCTCCTCGAAGCTAGATCGAAAGCGTGGTCTTGACTACCCCGCGGCGACCGACCACCACATCGAACATCCAGTGCGAGATCCACACCGAGGTGAGCAGGTTGGTGACGATGCCGACGAGCAGGGTAACGGCGAACCCGCGGATGGGGCCCGAACCATAGGAATAGAGGACGATGCCGGCCACGAAGTTGGTGACGTGGGCGTCGAAGACCGTCCAGAAGGCGCGCTGGAAGCCGGCGTCGACCGCGGTGCGCGGCGACTTGCCCAGGCGCAATTCTTCGCGGATGCGCTCGTAGATGATGATATTCGAGTCCACCGCCATGCCGATGGTGAGCACCAAGCCCGCTATGCCGGGCAAGGTCAGCGAGGCTTCGAAGGCGGCCAAAATGGCCATCATGAAGAGCATGTTGAGGGTCATGGCCATGTCGGCGATGAAGCCGGACACGCGGTAGTAGATGAGCATGAAGAGGACGACGGCCAGCGCGCCGATGCCCATCGAAAGCTTGGCCTTGTCGATGGCATCCTGGCCCATGGTGGCGCCCACCTGCGTTTCAAATGACTTCTTGAGCGGGGCCGGCAGCGCGCCCGAACGCAATACGCCGACTAGATCCTTCACTTCCTGTTGCAGCTTGAAGGGATCGCCATAGCCGCCCATGGTGATGCGACCGCGCTCGCCGATCTTCGACTCGATGACCGGCGCACTGGTGATCTTCTCATCGAGAACCACGGCCATCTTGCGGCCCACGTTCTCGCCGGTCAGCTTCTCCATCATGTTGGCGCCTTGCCGATTCATGGTGAAAGCAACCTCGGGACGGCCCATTTCATCCCAGCTCTCGTCGGCCATGGCCAGGTATTCGCCAGTGACGCCAGCGCGCTTCTTGAGTAGGTAGGTGCGGATGTAGCGATCTGGCGTTCCCTCGGTGACCTCGCGCGAGCTCATGGCTTCAAGCCCGATTTCGCGATCGTTGGGAACCGCCAAGTCGCCGGCAAGCCCCGCGATGAACTTGTTGAGTTCATCCTTGTCCTTCTCCTTCACGCGCAGGAACACGTCCTCGTGCTGCGCGCCCGAGTGCTTCTCGGTCCACGACTCGGGCACCACCGTGATGGGGCCGCCCTTGGGCACGGACGCGGCGACCTTCTTCATGTAGTCCGAGCCGTCGTCGACGATCTTGAATTCCAGCTGGGCGGTGCGGCCGATGATGTTCTTAATGCGTTCGAAGTCCGCCTGCTTGAGGCCCGGCAGCTCGACCACGATGTCGGTGCCCTTCTTGATGATGGTGGGCTCGGCCACGCCGAACTTGTCGACGCGACCGCGGATGGTTTCGATGGCCTGGCGCAGAGCCAGCTCCTCCACCTCGGCCACGCGGTCGGAATCGTACTTAAGCTTGACGGTGCCGGTGGCGGCATCGCGGCCAAGCACGTCGAGGTCGCGCCGGAATGGCTTGAGCACCTCGTCGTCAAGCTTGGACATCTCGCCCGGAACCTTGAAGTTGATGGTGATGTCGTCGCGCCCGTCGCGCACCACGGTGGAATCGGCGCCCTTCTTGTGGAGCGCATCGTCGAGATCGTTGGCCAAGTGATCGACCTTGCTCGACACCGCTTTCTCGATGTTCACCTCGTAGACGAGGTGCAAGCCGCCCTGCAAATCCAGGCCGAGCTGAATACGCTTCGAGAAGTACTTTTGAAAGAAAGCCGGCCGTTTCTCCTCGGGTACCACGGTAGGCACCAGGTAGAGAACTGCCAGGACGATTGCCGCGCCATAGAGCGCAGCCTTCCACCACCACGAGCGTTCCATCGCGTGTTCCTTGTTTCTGCTACGAGGCGTTGGCCTCAGTCTTGGTAGGCTCCGACGAGGTCTTGAGCCGTCCGGTCACGGCGCTGCGCTGGATGCGAATGCGCACGCCATCTTGCACTTGCAGGGTGATTTCGGTGTCCTTGATGCCGGAGATGCGGCCAATCATTCCGCCCGTGGTCACCACCTCGTCGCCTTTCTTCAGCTCGGAGAGCATCCGCTGCGTCTCCTTCGAGCGTTTCTGCTGGGGTCGGATGACAAGCAGGTACATCACGCCGAAAATGAGCAGCATGGGTACGAGCATGCTGGTCAATCCACCTGACCCAGAGGACTGGGCCTGGGACGTGTTTGCTGCCTGAGCCATCGAATATAGAAATTGAGTCACGGGGCCCAACGATTAGCAGAGGGGGGATCGCGGGTCAAGCAAGGAGAAAATTAAGATGGGAACCCTCAAAGGGTTCGCTCCGCACTCGGCACCTGCCTCCCACCCTACCACCCCCTCGCTGCGCTCGGCCTCGCCAAACCTTCCCGCGCCTCCAGGGAAGCAAGCGAAGTGACGCGCAGCGCGACTACGCCTCGTCATTCGC
>Ga0224559_1000005_pt1 | contig 118712 bp, 99 predicted proteins | sample 714S33034metaG_FD_180676 | JGI IMG/M metagenome (GOLD analysis project Ga0224559, IMG submission 180676) | Peat soil microbial communities from Stordalen Mire, Sweden - 717 S3 30-34 | ecosystem: Environmental > Terrestrial > Soil > Wetlands > Peat | place: Sweden: Norrbotten County, Stordalen... | reverse complement strand
GAAGTCAAATACATTAATAAATTATTTGGTATAGCTTTATAATGTTAGTACATTTTCCTTGAATATTTTGATTTTTATTAATTACTTATATATTTACATATTTTTTTGAAGTTTTTGCAACGGAACCCAAACAAAAGATAAGATCAAATTTAAGGTTGCACACCCCACTTCAAACAACTTGGTATATTCACAACACAGCTCTATATATAAATTAATTGTTCTAATCAAATATTTTCATTTGATTAAAACTTCCTTTTTCTTCCTGGCTTCCCTGATTTTCAACATAGCTTTTAATTAAATCAGAATTTCATCATCAACCACAGTTCCAATATAACCTTTATAACTCCACAATTCACTACCCATAAGCTTTTTTGAGCTCATAGTATCTTTTTAAATATTTTGTACTATTGTATCTTTTATAATCTGCATCACTATTGAAGAAAAAATATATTGGTTAATCACCAACGAAAAGATGTACATCATCACCAATACAATTGTATAAAACTTAAAACAGTACTTTTTATTAACTTAAAATCATGTATATTTCAAATGGTTGATTATATCATTGCATAATATAAATTTTGAATGATACTTGATACAAAAAAAATATGATATCCTAATTTATAAACATAATGGTTTACATGATGTAGTTTCATTTTTCTAGTACAAAAGTGACCTAAGATATAAAATCCGTAGTTAATAATAGCTCTATGGGAAGTTCCAATCCCGGCAACAAGCTGAGAAGGATCCAACTGGAATAAAGTCTTCGGTATTCCAGTCGGATGAAGACTTCATGATATTCTTTTTAAAAAATATCCATATGAAATGGCAGAATATTAATATTACTTTATTAATATGACTTTTCAAGTTTCAATTTCACCAACTTTCTGTAAAATTAAAGTCCACCCAATTCACCTCATATATAATTATTACTTCCTAATATCGTTAATTTGCAAATATCACTAAACTTTGACTGCCATTAACATAAACCATTAATTTATGATTACCATGAAAAATGCACCAAGACTTATTGCATGGGAACTGACTGCAGGTTGTAACCTTAACTGCGTACATTGCAGGGGAGCTTCCACTTCTTCAGTTCCAGCAGGTGAACTCACAACTGATGAAGCTAAACATTTCATTGATGAAGTTTCAGGACTTGGAAAACCAATTCTGATCCTGAGCGGAGGCGAGCCTCTCACCAGACCTGACGTTTTTGAGATCGCACTATACGGTACAGATTCTGGATTTCGCATCGTGCTTGCCACAAACGGTACTCTTCTTACTCCTGAGATTGTGGGGAAATTAAAAGAAGCTGGGGTCCAGCGTCTCAGTATCAGTATCGATGGGACAGCTGCAAAATCTCATGATGAATTTCGAGGCAGGCCCGGAGCTTTTGAAAGAACGCTGGCAGGTATTGAAGTCCTTAGGAAAGCAGATTTTCCTTTCCAGATCAACACAATGATTTCAAGTCGCAACCTTGAAGAAATCCCAAGGACCTTTGAGCTTGCAAAAAAGCTAGGTGCAGTTGCATATCATATATTTTTCCTTGTGCCCACAGGAAGGGGGGAAGAATCCGATGAAGTCTCCCCCGAAGATTACGAAAGTATTCTGAACTGGCTCTATGATATGCAGAAAGAGTCCAAAATTTTGTTGAAAGCAACCTGTGCTCCCCATTATTTCAGGGTTATGCGCCAGCGGGCAAAAAAGGAAGGAATAGAAATATCGGTGAATACTCACGGCTACGAAGCAATGACAAAAGGCTGCCTTGGCGGAACAGGTTTCTGTTTCGTTTCCAGCGTAGGTGATGTATACCCCTGCGGCTACTTGCCAGTACTTGCTGGAAATATCAGGAAGCAACCTTTCAGAGATATCTGGAAAAATTCGGAGATCTTCAGAAAACTAAGGGATCCAGAAGAACTGAAGGGTAAATGCGGCATCTGTGAATATAAAAAAGTATGCTCTGGCTGTAGAGCAAGAGCATATGCTGCTACAGGTGATTATCTTAATGAAGAGCCCTACTGTGTTTATAGTCCTGGAAAAAAATAAGTGATCTGGATGATAGAACTTGAAGATTGTAATAGTCGGCTCCAGCAAAAAAAGATCGGTTTCACCTTTAAAATGAAACATTATGGCGAGGAAATTCCTGAATTTGAAATTGATGAGACCGATAAGAGAATTCTGAACCTGATCCAGCAAGAAGTTCCCTTAGAAGTCGAGCCTTTTGAAGAGTTAGGTAAAATGTTAAATCTTTCTGAAACCGAGATTCTTGAAAGGTTGCGCAAACTCAATATGAAAGGAGCTGTAAGACGGATAGGACCTATCCTCAGCACTAGGAATATGGGGGGAGTAGGCACTCTTGTGGCCCTGAAGGTATCCGAAACCAGAATTGAAGAAGTTGCGAATTTCATTAATGAGTACCCTGAAGTTTCCCATAATTACCTTCGAAGTGCTGCAAAGTATAATCTCTGGTTTACACTTTCTGCTCCTGATAAAGCTAGACTTGAAGATATCATTTCCGATATTCGGGAAAAAACAGGCTGCCCATTATTAAACCTTCCTACAAAGCGTCTTTTCAAGATAAATGTAAAGTTTGATATAAGGTGAAAAAAGATGGATAAAACGGATGTAGAAATGCTCAAACTTGTGCAGGATGGGATTCCACTAATTCATTCTCCATTCAGGCATCTTGCTGCTGAACTTGGGACAAGTGAGCAGGAAGTTGTTGATAGGCTTAAAAACCTTCAGAAGGCTGGGAAAATCCGACGTTTTGCCGCTTCAATAGGCCATCGTGCAATAGGAATCACATCCAACGCTATGTGCGTATGGAACGTTCCCAATGAGCAAATAGAACAGGTCGGGGCAATAATGGCAGAATTTCCTGAAGTTACTCACTGCTATGAGCGTCCGTGCTATCCTGACTGGCCGTATAATCTGTTCACCATGATCCATTCGTATACTCATGAAGATTGTGAAAAATTAGCTTTTAGGATTTCAGAAGCTACCGGAATTAAGGAATATACTCTATTATTCAGTGAACGGGAATTTAAGAAAACAGGTGTCAGGTTGTGAAGTAAGGTCTTTAAATATTTTCTCATGAGGTTTTTGAAATTGGCTGAAATGAACAATTTTCTTCCACTAATGATTGATCTTTCTGGCAGAAAGATTGCCATCTTTGGAGGGGGCTCTGTTGGGGAACGCAAAGCCGAACTTTTCTGTGGATGTGCAGATACTCTTATTGTAAGTCTTGAATTCACTCAGCCGTTGCAGGAACTTGAAGCTTCTGGACAAGTTCAACTTATCAGGCTTGACATTCTAACAGCTTCAGATTTGGAACTCCGGAAAATCATTTCTGGAGCCTTAATCGTGATTCCTGCAACTAACAGTTTAAAACTTAACCAAAAAATCACTGATATAGCACTTGAAAGCGATATTTTGATAAACCAGGTAAATGCTTTAGGTAGTGTCGTAATTCCTTCAGTCATAAAAAGAGGAGACCTTATAATTGGGATTTCTACTCTTGGACATAGCCCTGCAGTCTCCAAATATACCCGTAGACAGATAGAAAACCTGATAACTCCTGCATATTTCGATATGATCCAGCTTCAGAACGAACTCAGAAGCTACCTCAAAAAGCATATAGCAGAGCAAAAAAAAAGGAAAGAAATCCTATGGAATATCCTGGAAAGTGAGACTGTTTGGAAAGGATTTAATGAATCTTATGAAAAAGCAGCTGAAGCAGCATACGATATAATTTCACATTTTCTCGAAGATTCCGGCCAGTAGAGCTTGTGGAAGATGCAGGATTTTTCTTAGGAAATGATTACTCTGCAAATAGAAATGTTCATAAATTAATTATATTCTGCAAATAGCATGTTCATAAATAAATTATTCTACAAATAAAATGTTCATAAATAAATTATTCTGCAGATAAAATGTTCATGAATATAATCATTTTGCAAATATAAATTTCTTTGATGAAAAAAGGCTAAGGATTCCTGGCTAAAGTTTAATTTACCACTCCTTATGTAAAGATTATATTTTCTGTATTTTATCCTATATGGAGGCTCTCTGTGACAGAAATCTCAAGTATGATTATATCCCATAAAAAAGCAAAAGTCGAGGAAATGGAATCAGCCTGGCACGGTGATCTGGACAGTATGCTCCATAACCTTTACAAGCATGAGTTTGTTCACGAATGTGTTGTTTTGAAAACCTGTAATCGTGTTGAAATCTACGTTGTTTCCCCCAAAAGCAGCAGTGTACTTTTTTCTTTTGCAAAGAAAATGGGAGCTTCCACCCATATCATCGAATTTTACGGGCATGAGGAATCCCTGGAACACCTGCTAAGACTTGCAGGAGGCCTTGAATCAATGATCGTAGGGGAGGACCAAATCCTTGGCCAGATGAAGGACCTTTACGCCTATTCCAAAAAAGCGGGGACTACTGGGAAAATAATTGATACTGCCTTTGAAAAGGCTATTCAGGTTGGAAAACGAATTCGGAATGAAACAAAAATCAACAAAGGTTCAGTTTCCATAGGTTCTGCTGCTGTGGATCTGGCAGAGGATATTCTCGAAGGACTCATAGGAAAATCCGTGCTCGTAATAGGTGCAGGGGAAATCGGAATTCTTGTTGCAAAGGCTCTGGCCGAAAAAGATATCGAAGCAATATACATTGCTAACCGCACATTCAAGAAAGCTGAAGAAATTGCGTATGAACTTGGAGGGCACGCAGTCAGACTTGATGATGTCAAAACTTACCTTATAGATGCTGATGTTGTAATCAGCGGTACTAGCGCTCCACATTACATTCTTACTAGGGAAATTGTTGAAAAGGCTATAGAGAACAGAAGCCGCAAACTTCTCCTTATCGACATAGCAAATCCCAGGGATATCGAGGAATCTGTTGTTGAACTTGAGAATGTCGAATTGTGCAATATAGACAATCTCAGGGTTATCAGTGAAAAGACTCTTAAAATGCGAAAAGAGGAAGCTAAAAAAGCCGAAGCTATAATTCAAGAAGAGATCAAACTTCTAAATCTCCAGTATAAACGCCAGAGAGCCGACCGTCTTCTTGCTGACCTTTATAGGCAGGTATATGATGTTAGGATAAAGGAAAGGCAAAAAGCAGTAAACAAACTTTGCTCCTATCATACTATTGGAGAGATTGAAACCGAGGTTCTTGATGATCTTACTCATTCAATTGTTAACAAAATTTTGGCCGAGCCTACCAAAGTCCTGCGCCAAGCCGCAGAACTCGGAAATGAAGAGTTTCTGGATGTGGTTTCAAGGGTATTTTGCCTCGAAAAATATAATGCAAGGATTGAAAAAGTAAAACAAAGTTGTGAAAATGAGTTAAATCGGACCTCAGAAAAATGTAATTAAAGAAAAAATAAGAGACTTTTTAATGTATTCTAGGATCGCAAAAATACGCCACAAATTCCACTTTCAACTGACTGCAATCAATCAAAAAGCCCAACAAATAATAAAATGTCGCACTATTACGGTTGATGTTTTTCAGGACCAAGTTCCCAGTGTAGTGAATGTTTACATTTTCATGCACTAAAACTGATATGTTCTAGCTAAACTCAATTAAATGTGGAGCAGAATTAAACTGGGATACGAAATTAGGGATATTTTTAAAAACAGCATCAACCAAATGACAGAAAAATACCAAAATATCCATTCAACACACAGAGTCGTGCATAGCAATTCCAGTATCTGTAAGGTGATACATTCCGTCTTCGAATTTTAGGAATCCTTCTTTGAGCAGGAAATCCATATGAAACTTAAAGAAGAAATCGTTTAATCCTGAATCTTCCTTCAACTTCTGTTCATCCTTCCCAAAGATCCCAATTATTCTAAGAAGCTTTCTTCGTGCAGGATTTATAGAAACTTTTTCCATCATTACATGTTCTAGTTTGATAGCTTCGCCTTCAGTAGGTTCTACTTTTTTGCAAAAATAATCCTCAAGTTCGTCGATATTCTCGTCCATACCAAAACTCCATATCTCTTTTGATATCGAAACAGAAATTTTCAAAACGTTTCAACGGAGACTAAGTGTAATTGCTCTTCTCTAGATTAGGTAGCATATTACTATCTTTGGTTTTCTTTTTATTTTATTATATCCTTAAAAAAGATTTTTTGCAACAGAACCTTTGTTTGAGTCTTTTTTATATAAATGAGATGGCGGGCAAGATCTTCCTTCATTCAGGGATTAATGCTTTAATGATTAAGTTTCGAGTGTAACGAATGATTGCCTTTTCACTCACTGAAGCAGGTATGTTCGAATCTCTCATTGAAGTGGAAACAAAATGTGCTAGAATATCCCATTACATGAGTATTGAACATAACATTCACAAAATAACAGATGACTAACCGATATTTAAGGGCTCTTCATCCTACTTTCGGTAGGTACCTTTTTTATAGTATCACTGAATTGCAACTTTTTTGCTGGAAAAATATATTCTTTTTTATCCTATATCTTGTAAAAATGGTTAATTGGTTATATACTTCGCGAGATCTGGGCCATATATTAGCTCCCTCTAAGGTCAATACGTATTTACAGAATGTTTAAAAAAGGATTAATGAAGATATTATATTCATAATGTTAACATGCTGAATTTAGGTTGTATCTCTAACTGGACAATTTATAGTTACTTTCTAAACGTGGGTACAAAGCATATCGAGAATTTCGATAAACCTCTGATTTCATGAGTTATTTATATATCATTTAAAAGTATATGACAAAATTTAGGGGTTTATCAATATACTCTCTAAATTCTATTGAAATTTGATATTCTGTTTATTCCTTATGCACCAATCAAGTGGTTAAAAGAAATCTTTTGTTCAATAATATATTTCTCAGGTCTTTACATGAATATTATTCTTTTATAAATGTAATCAATTTAGGTGAAAACTATAATAGTAGGTATCTCTCTTCTAAAGATACAAATAAAAATACAGAAAAGAAGTAAAACTACCTTTACTAACGAATTCAGCAAATCCAGATTTCAGTTTAATAATTTCAGGTCGTGTTCATGAGTTGTTGAAAATCATAAACATTAGACTATCTATACATTCTCCAACAAATGGGGGAAATACTCGTTTTTCAGATTTAATCAATGATTCAAGGCCACGACCTAATTTTAGTAGGAATTAAATTTTTTCTTTTAATTTATAAATCACAACATTGAAGATTTTCAGTCCAATCGGGTGAAAATTCATGATATATGAACTAACATTTGAGAAGTCCAGACAAATGTATGAGAAAGCAAAGATCCTTATTCCTGGTGGGGTAAGCAGTCCTGTGCGCGCAATTAAGCCTTATCCTTTCTATACAGCTTCAGCTGATGGTTCCAAAATAAGGGATATTGACGGTAACGAGTATATTGATTACTGCATGGCTTACGGCCCTTTGATACTTGGGCATAATCATTCCATAATAAAGGAAACCATTAAATCCCAGTTGGATAAAGGCTGGCTTTATGGGACTCCCACAGAGCTTGAAGTAACATTGGCAGAGAAGATTACAGGGTATTATCCAAGTATTGATATGCTTCGTTTTGTTTCTACAGGGACCGAAGCAACTATGAGTGCCCTTCGCCTTGCCCGCGGTTTTACAGGCAGAAACAAATTTGTCAAAATAGAAGGTGGATTTCACGGTGCCCATGATGCGGTTCTGGTAAAAGCAGGTTCTGGAGCTACAACCTTGGGAGAGCCTGATTCCCTTGGCATCCCTACAGATTTCACGAAATATACACTACAGTCTCCTTACAACGATATTGAAGCCATGGCTGGACTGATTGAAAAGAATAAGGACGATATGGCTGCAGTGATAATAGAACCCATGCTTGGGAATGTGGGTCCTGTTCTCCCTATGACTGGATACCTTAAGGAACTCAGGAAACTCACCCTGGAAAATGACGTACTTCTTATTTTCGATGAGGTTATTACAGGATTCAGGCTCGCAATGGGGGGGGCACAGGAATACTTCGGCGTCATTCCGGATATCACCACTATGGGGAAGATCGTAGGTGGAGGCTTGCCTATAGGGGTTTTTGGAGGCCGTCGGGAAATTATGGAAATGATTTCCCCTTCCGGGGCTATCTACCAGGCAGGAACTTTCAGTGGAAGCCCATGTTCGATGGCTGCTGGTATTACAATGCTTGATTATCTTAAGCAGGAAAATATTCATGAGAAACTAAATTCAACAGGCAATTACCTCAGGGATTCTCTCTCAAAAATTGTTGAAGATTTAGGTCTTGATTATAATGTGTGTGGGATTGCTTCCATGTTCAAGATTTTCTTCGGAGAAGAACCTCGTAACTACCAGGAGGTCCTGAAGTGTGATCAGGAAGGATACCTTGCTTTCTTCCACAGGATGCTTGAAAGTGGAATTTTCCTTCCTCCCTCTCAGTTCGAGACTAATTTCATCTCTGCAGCTCATAGTAAAGAAGATATCGAAAACACACTCGAAGTATACGCTGAAAATCTCTTAATAGATTCGCGTCTTTGAAAAAGAGGATTCTAAATGATCATAGGTACGCGGGGTAGCAAGCTTGCGCTTGCACAGGCCGAAAAAGTTGCTCGCCTTTTGAAAGACTTGGGATTTGAAACCAGCTTAAAGATTATACATACTAGCGGAGATCTATTTACTGACCGTCCTTTGCATGCCGTATCAAGTGGATTTGGGGCTTTTGTCAGGGAGCTGGATGATGTTATTCTGACAGAAAAAATAGACATAGCTGTCCATTCCATGAAGGATATGCCCACAGCTCGCCCCAAATTGCTCTCAACGGCGGCAGTTCTAAAGCGTGATACTCCGTTTGATCTTCTTCTCACTTATGATGGGACTACACTTGATGAACTATTAGAGCAGTCTATTATAGGGACCAGTTCTCTGAGAAGGGCTGCTCAAATAAAGCGCTACAGGCCTGATCTTATCATTCATAACTTAAGGGGCAATATAGATACAAGGCTCAGGAAGCTCAGGGAAGGACAATACGATGGTATAATGCTTGCAAAAGCCGGGCTCGAACGCTTGGGCTGGGAGTTTGAAGGGGAAATTCTTTCCCCTGAACTCTTCTGCCCCTCTCCTAATCAGGGTACAGTTGCAGTAGTCACAAAGGCAGGCACTGAAGCCGAAATTGCTGTTTCTAAACTTGATCATCCAGAAAGCAGGATTGTTACTGAAATCGAACGTATCCTGATTTCAGAACTTGGAGGGGGCTGCACTACTCCCTTAGGTTCCTATGCCGAAATTACACCTGATGGAAAACAAGTCGGTGTCAGAGCTGAGGTTCTCTCCCTAGATGGACAGGAGACCGTCAGGATAGATGATTTTATCCCTATGTACGGCGCCATTGAAAAAGCTAGGGAACTTGGACAAAGACTTGTGATGATGGGCGGTGGAAAACTGGCTGAAGAAGCCCTCCTGCAGCTTTCAAGAGATTCATACAACTTTTGCGATTCATGCGACTAAAGATATAACCTGCATGATCAGGAAAGGAATTCTAATGTATGTTCTTACGGGACTTAAAATGAAAAATCCGACCATTCTTGCAGCTGGCATTCTTGGCACAACCGGAGCATCTCTGTGCAGGGTTGCACTTGAAGGAGGAGCAAATGCGGTTGTGACAAAATCAATAGGTTGTATGCCTAAAAAAGGACATCCGAATCCAAGTATTATCCAGCTTGATTGTGGTTTTTTGAATGCTATGGGACTCCCAAATCCTTCCTATCAGGGCTTCCTGCAGGAACTCAAAATTGCAAAAAAGGATTCCGGGGTTCCGGTAATTGCAAGCATCTTTGGCGGAAATGTAGTTGAATTTATGGAAGTTGCAGAAGGCTTGCTTCCTGGCAAACCAGATGCTTTTGAACTTAATGTGAGCTGCCCTCATTCTGAGGGATATGGGGCTGCTGTTGGCTCTAATCCATGCCTTGTAGAAGCAATCACAGCTGCAGTGAAGGATGTAGTGAACGTACCTGTGTGGGTTAAGCTTACTCCCAATGTTTCTGATATTACGTCTATAGGGACTGCAGCTGAATCGGGGGGTGCAGATGCTGTTGTTGCAATAAATACCTTAAAGGGAATGGCTATTGATATCGAATCCGGGTATCCCATTCTTGGAAATCGTTCAGGTGGGCTCTCAGGAAAGGCTGTCAAGCCTGTAGCTGTCAAATGCATCTATGACCTTTACGCTACTCTCAAAATTCCTGTAATAGGAGTCGGAGGGGTGTCTTGCTGGCAGGATGCTGTAGAAATGATGATGGCGGGTGCAGCAGCTGTACAGGTTGGATCTGCAGTGTATGAAAGGATTGATATATTCTCTGAAATTAATACAGGGATCAAAGCTTTTCTGCAGAGGAAAAGTTATTCGGATGTAAAAAAATTAATAGGACTTTCTCATGAGATGGTCTGATGCTTCCTCTTAATGCTACAATACTACAAATAACTGAAGAATCTCATTCTGTCAGGACATTTTTCTTTGATCTTCATTTCGAAACTATGGAACCAGGCCAGTTCGTAATGGTTTGGGGAAGGGGCGTAAATGAGGTGCCCATGGGGCTCTCCAGGATAAACTCTATAACTGTTCTGAAAGTGGGGGAGACAACCTCAAAGCTTTTTGAGCTGAAGGAAGGGGATTCTTTTGGACTTCGGGGGCCTTTCGGGAGAGGTTTTTCTCTTCCTTCTGAGAACGAAAAAATTCTAATTATTGCAGGTGGCGTCGGAGCTGCTCCTCTTTCTCCTTATGCAGAAGCAGCTTATGCTGTTGGCTCTGAGGTACATACGATCCTTGGAGCTAGAAGTGCAGATGAACTGATTTTTGAAAAACGCTTTTTAGGAGCAGGAAAGGTTTATATTTCTACGGATGACGGATCAAAAGGTATAAAGGGATTTGTGACCGATGTTCTCAAGGGGCTCGATTTATCGGCTTATGATAAGATTGCGATTTGTGGCAAAGAATTGATGATGGTTTCTGTCTTCAGGCTTATTAAGGATAGAAAAGTTCTTGAGAAAGCGGAATTCAGCCTCCACCGTTATTTCAAATGTGGCATCGGAATCTGCGGGTCATGCTGCATAGACAGGTCAGGGTTCAGAGTTTGCAAGGAAGGACCTGTTTTTTCAGGCATGCAGCTCCTAGATTCTGAATTTGGAAGATATGAACGAGATGCCAGTGGCCGAAGAGTTCAGATTTAAGGTTTGATATATCCCTTTAAAATAAAAATAGGCCAAAAGACTTAAAAAAGTAGGGGAATTCAAGGATATGATTGGAAAGTTCAGATCAGGAGATGAGATTTTTTATGGAGAAATAGACAATGGACACGTATACCCGAAAGGAGATCTTCACATAGGGATCTTCGAACTTTCGGAGCTTCGTGTCCTACCTCCTGCATCTCCGTCGAAAATTGTCTGCGTTGGCCTTAATTACTTGGATCATGCAAGAGAGCTTTCCATGGAAATACCGGAAAATCCGGTCCTCTTTTTAAAGCCGCCCTCGTCAGTTATCGGGCACGAAGACAAGATTATTTATCCGACATCCAGTTCAAGAATAGATTACGAGGCAGAACTTGCAGTTATTATCGGTAAGCGTTGCAAAAATATTTCAGCTTCAAAGGCTGAGGACGTAATCGCGGGGTACACATGTTTTAACGATGTGACTGCGCGGGATCTCCAGCAAAAGGATGGGCAGTGGACAAGGGCAAAAAGTTTTGATACCTTTGCAGCATTCGGGCCTTACCTGGCATCTCCAGAAGAGCTGGATGTTAAGGATGCAAAAATTACTTGTAGGGTAAATGGGGAAATCAAACAGGAGTCTAGTACCTCAAATCTTATTTTTGACATTCCTTACCTCATCGAATTCATAACTGAAATAATGACCCTTGAAGTAGGAGATATAATTACAACAGGGACGCCCTCAGGCGTTGGAGAACTACAACGGATGGATATTGTGGAAGTGGAAATCCAGGGAATCGGAATACTTCGAAACGAGGTTTTATGATGCTGTTTGAGCATATTGGAGCTGAACTTGACCTTACCGAACGCCACCTTCTAGTGCTCAAAAGAGTGATTGAAGAGGCTCCTATCGGAATTCTGAAACTTGCAGAAATTACCGGAATGCAGAACCATAAAGTGCGCTACTCCCTCAGGGTACTTGAACAAGCTAATCTTATCAAGCCCTCGGTCCAGGGTGCAGTACCAGGGGGTGCTGTCCAGAAGTTCCTGCAGGAGTTTGAATGTGAGCTTGATAAAATCAATAACAAAGTTTCACGCATCCTTGAAATCGAAGCTTCCATTCTAAAATAAGGCTCTTACTTGCTGAACACACTTTAAAAAAAAGCATTTTACCTGTATATTTTGCTGGGGATTTGAGTTTTCGGTGATTTTTTATAATTTTATTTATATTTTTTCCGCAATCATTAGATTCAACTTATGAAATTGTCTCATGGAATATTTACTTCTTCGTTAGTTCAACTCAATTAAATTTAGCCTACATTCTTATCTCATTCAATCCACGTTTAATTTGGAGAAACTCCTATGACCTTAAGTCCTGAAGATCTTGAAACAATAGAAAAATACGCCTTACAAAATGCTGTAAAATATGGACAAGCTCCACAGCTCAAATCTGTGATGGGCAAGTTAATGGGGGAGTTCCCTCAACTCCGATCCGATCCCATTGCAATGTCTGAAGCTCTTGAAGGCATCATTTCCAAAATTGTAAAAGAAAACCCGGAAGCCTGGGAATCTAGACTTTCTAAAATTGCACCTGAACTGATAGAAGCTCTGAGTGTGAAGAAAGATCCTTATAAAGGCTTAAAACCCCTGGAAGGAGCCGAAATAGGTACAGTAGTAATGCGTTTTGCTCCAAATCCCAATGGGCCAGCAACCTTGGGCAGCGCAAGAGGCATGGTAGTTAATTCCGAATATGTAAAGATGTATAAAGGAAAATTCATTCTACGTTTCGATGATACCGATCCTGACATAAAAAGGCCGATGCTTGAAGCATATGGATGGTATCTTGATGATTTCAAATGGCTCGGGGTGGTGCCTGATCAGGTGATCTATACTTCTGACCATTTCCCACTCTATTATGATTATGCTAGAAAGCTTATTGAAATGGGCAAAGCATATGTCTGTTTTTGTAAAGGAGAATATTTCAAAGAATTGAAGGATGCCAAAAAAGCTTGCCCGCATAGAGGAGTGGGCCCGGAAGAAAATCTAAAACACTGGGAGAAGATGCTTGCTGGAGAATATGAAGACCATCAGGCCGTGCTACGAATAAAAACTGATATCGAACACAAAGATCCGGCTTTGCGAGATTGGGGAGCATTCAGAATAAGAAAAATGGACCATCCAAGACCTGAGATCGGAAATAAATACTTTGTCTGGCCACTTCTGGATTTTGCAGGAGCTATAGAAGATCACGAACTAGGTATGACCCATATCATCAGGGGAAAAGATCTTATGGACAGCGAAAAAAGGCAGAGTTATATCTACAAATACTTCGGCTGGAAATATCCAAGGACAGCTCATTGGGGGAGAGTTAAAATCGATGAGTTTGGCAAATTCAGTACTAGTAGCCTCAGAAAAGCTATAGAAACTGGGGAATACAGTGGATGGGATGATCCCAGATTGCCCACAATCCGGGCAATCCGCCGTCGTGGAATAAAGGCTGAAGCACTTAAAAAGTTCATGATAGATATGGGGGTTGGAACTACTGATGTAAGTATAAGCATGGAGTCTCTATATGCCGAAAACCGCAAAATAGTGGATCCTATTGCAAACCGTTATTTCTTTGTTTGGGATCCCGTGGAGCTGGAAATTACAGATTCAGAACCTACAGTTGCAAAACTTCCGCTTCATCCCACTGACCATGCAAGAGGTCAACGGGAAATTTCTGTAAGGAATAAGGTGTTTGTCTGCCGGGAAGATATCGAAAAGCTGAAGGTGGGTGCCGTTCTTCGCTTAAAAGATTTCTGCAATATCGAAATTACTTCCCTTGTTCCTTTTCAGGCAAAACATTCAGCAGTTTCCCTAGAAGTCCATAAAAAATCGAAGGGTAAAATCATCCATTGGGTTCAAATTGATGGAATTTCGGTGAAAGTACGCAGTCCCTATGGTGCTATAGAAGGGACTGGAGAACATGGTATTCCAATCGAACTTGACAAAATAGTACAATTCGAACGCTTCGGTTTCTGCAGGGTTGATGCTGTAGACAAAGAAAAAGTTGAGGTATACTTTGCCCACAAATAATTTTAAGGAAGAAGGTTGTTAGTAAAAGGTTTAGTTTTTCGTATTTACTTCAAGTTTTCGTTTCTATTTTTCTTGCTTCTTGTCATGTTCACGAGTTATTGATTAAATTTGGGTAACATTCTGTTATTTTTTCAAAATTTAACATGAACCAGAAGTTGATGCTGAGTTAAACATATTTGAAATATTTGTAGGAATAACTGTTCATTCTGGAAGACTGATCATTATTAAGACTGGTATCAACAAATTTAATCTACTGATTCTATTTCGATATTATGTTGTCCGTCTTGTATGAAAAATGTAATTTAATGAGATATAAATTATATAATTATACAAAAAAGTTTCAATTGTAGAGTTGACACCTTCTTCCCAGAAGCTAAAGACCACGAGGGTTACGTTTCTTCTTAGAAATCATACTTAACATATTTATTATGCTAAAATTTTATATCTATTACTTATATAATCCGTATTATGCCTAAGTAACTAATTGTACTTTAATTTTTAGTATTGTTATTCTCGAAGACAGCGACAAATGCCATCGCAGTTTATTGGGAGCAAGATGAGAATCAATATCAGCATTACCAAGCTTCCCATAGTCTTTGGCATTATCATTGGTACCATCATGAATTCCATTGGAGATATTAGTATCATAATTGGTGGTCGTGAGAAATATAGTTAAAAATAAAAGTTGGCGATATTTTTGCTAAATGAAAAACTCAAAATTTTTGGAATAACTGAATTCGCACTTTTAATGTTAGTGGATATAGTAGCTGCATTCAAAAAATCACAAATTACCGCCACGAAAGGAATTAAGTTAAATCAAGCAGAACAATATACTGATGGTATTATTGATTTTGATGACGCGATTGAATGTGACCCACAAGATGCAGATGCGTGGTATTACAAGGGACTTGATTTGATTCAAGAATTTAAAATAACTGAAGCTGATGCAGCAATGGACAATGCACTTTTATTAAACCCTAATTATTCTATCTACAACGTTGGGAAAAGCTTAGTATTGCTTTTGCAAGGCAAATATGAAGCCGCACAAAATTATGTAGATAAAGGGTTGATGCTTAATCCAAAAAATGCCATTGGTTGGGGTACAAAGGGGGCAATTGCAGAAACGAAAGCGATAAAACAGCATCCATCTGTTATTATATAATAAAGCAATAGAACTTAACCCTGACGACACAATATCATTGAAAGCTTTACATAAATTAGAGTATCGATGACGAAATGATTGAACAGTGATCTAGTTTCAGTCTAAGTTTTTGAATTATCTTAACCATAAGATGTACAGTTTTTGTGACAAAATCTATGAATGGTCTCACTTCCACGCGAAATGAGAAAAGGTTATGGATCTATGACTCCTGGAGCTTATGGGATTTATAGAGCATAGGGATCTCATGGAACGCTTGGAACTGATTAAACTGAAGCACAAACATAAATAGAAAATCTCAGAAAAAAATAAGTTTTAAAGCATCGGGTTAATTGTGTCACTAACTATCTAACTAATATTTTATTGTTGTCACCATCATTTTGGTATGTATTATCGCCATGGATACCAAAAAGGGGTTGGGAAATTAATTTCCAGGGCAATAATGACATTTCTTAAGGTAATCGATATTGATCAATTTAGTTTTTGAGTCTTCCGCAGTAATGTTTGACTGTCTTTTGAATGTTCATAATATCTAGTGTTTTCTTCTGAGTTCCTGTTTTCCTATATAATATACCTACAGGGGTCTGTCAATTCTATGACCGAAGGACGATTACTGATTTTCAACTAGAAAATTTATCCTAGACTTGATATAACATTTTTGATTTTTAGCTTCAAAAATCATAAATTCTAAATATAGAAACATGGTCATAAGTGTATCTAATTCAGAAAGTTGCATTTATTAATTTTTTCCACTTTTAAATGATCACTTGGAGAGGTATCGTATATTAATCTTTGAGATGATGGTTTTTATAAAGTAATCAGTGATTTCATAAAATCGAAACATATAAATGATAATGCTTTATCCCACTTTGGATTTCGCGATAAAAAAGGTGGCTTTAGAATGCAGGGCAAAAAAATAGTTCTGACAAGCGATCTCACCATGATGAGCACATATCATGGGGGAGCGATTCTTGGGTTTGCAGCGACGCTGCCAAAGTCGGTGATGCCAGATTTTGCCTTCAGGCTGCTCTTCTGTCCCCCCGTGGCTGCAGCCTCGGACGGCTCAGCCCTGCTCGCGCCCTGCGGCATGAGAAAAGTGGAGGCAGCCCTCTTAGAGGCAGGTTTTGATTGGTCTGAGGTGATGGTGGCACATCCCGATCACCTTGATAAGGCCATCGGCCCAGAAACTGAGATCGTGGGAATAACCCACGACGATCCCCTCGGAAAAATCGCCTTACGCGAGATCGAGGAGATGATCGGGCGGGGTGCGCCTCATAACAGGTCCAAGTTCCTGGCCCTGATAAACCATCCACTGATCAAAGAGCATATGCCAAGGCTGGTGGTCGGCGGTATGGGAGCCTGGGAGCTGGTAGGCGAGGATTTCCCAGTGGACCATATTTACCTGGGCGAGGGAGAGGGCGATTTTCCTAGAATCTGCCGATCTATTATTAACGGCGATGAGGTTCCAAAGGTAATCCGAGGAACGGCTGTGGCAGGAGGGGACATACCTGTGAATCGGGGCCCAACCATTGCCGGGATCGTGGAGGTCGGCAGGGGCTGTTGGCGGGGGTGTTCCTTCTGCTCTCCGACAATGCGCACTCTCCGTCACAGACCCTTGGATAGAATCCTCGATGACGTAACGGTGAATCTAAAGGCAGGTCAAATGGACGTGGTTCTTCATTCCGAAGACGTCTTCACCTACGGCTCACCAGGCACCAAGCCCGATGGAGAAAAGGTCAAGAAACTGTTCAGAGGGGTTAAGCGGCTGGGTCCGAGGACGGTGGATGTATCCCATCTCAGCCTCGCCATGGTTCATCAAAATCAGGACCTTCTTCGGGAAGTGTCCAGGATCGTAGGAGTTGGCAGAGATCAGAGGTACATGTCTGCCTGGATAGGGATAGAGACAGGAAGCTGCAGAATTCTTCGAATGCATATGCCAAGAAAAGCTTTGCCGAAAAACCCAGAGAGCTGGCCTGAGATGGTCCGAGATTGCTATCGGCTTTTCGGAGAAGAGTCATGGCTTCCTGTAGCCAGCCTTGTGCTTGGCCTCCCTGGAGAGACTGCCGAGGATGTGCTCCAGACCATTGAACTTGTGGAGTCGCTGAAGGATTACACCGGGCTGATGATGCCGCTATTCTTCAGCCCAATAGCTGAAACGAGGCTTTGTGGCACTACCGGCTTTGGAAAGGATCAGGCTTTTCCTGAGCACTGGGAGCTGGTGGGACTTTGCTTGGAGTATAACCTTCGGCATCGGAAAGCTCTGCTCCGGTTTTATAGCGAGAGGATGACCGCAGGACCTGGGGTCTATGCAGCTCTTAACGGGATTAACCTTATTGCGGACGTGGTATTGAACAAGTATTTGAAGAGGATGAAAAGAGGAGAGCCCCCGAATTGATTGAAAAACAAAATTAATGTTTGCTTAAAACCGGATTAATAGTTACCCAGAACGGACTTTACCACACTCTTGTGATCTTCCTTGAGGGAGTATCTATTATGATCGCCCGAGACGTCTATGCTAAGGATGCCCAGGCGGGTGTTCATGAGCCCCACCATTGCAGAGACCCCCCGATAGCTGACCTCGAAGCCCTCTTTGTCCAGGAAGGTGAAGACGTCCTCGGTTGCGTAAGACCCATTACTTTTAAGAGACTTGATTGATTCTAAAATTATACTTTTATCTGAAGCATTTCCTGAATGCGTATTCCTGAAAAGAGGTATCCCATATTGATTAACAATCAGGCTAAGCCAAAAGAGCATGAAATTCTTCGAAAAACAGGCGCAAACAAATGAAAGTACTGTTCACCTCAACTTTTATGATTGACTTTGTTTGTAAAGAATTTAAAGTTGAAGATGTAATCAAATGTGCCGTTAACGTTACTAAATCTTACCTTACAGTTATAATATATTTCGTAAGTGGGAATGGGCATTGAGTTGATACCGAATCTCTTTCGAAAGCTCTCAACCTGGACATCTCCACAATCCAGCGGTCTGTAAAGAAACTTCATGAAAACTAAATTTTGCAGAGGTCACAGCAAAACTTGGATGGTGGAGGATATATTTACAGATATCAAATTAATTCAAGAGCTGAAGTAAAAAATATTGTAATTAATGTGGTTAGTTTTTGGGCTGAACGCTTGGGATAGGAACTTGAGAAATGGGAGGTCGGAGACTGAGATAAAGATGCAGAAACAATATGAATATAAATATTCTTGATATATGATGTTAATAATGTACTAAAATCACATATAGGAGACAGATATTTGATTGATATCAAATTCACAAGAATAGTAAGCGCTATAATCAGCCAATGAGGAGATGAAGATGACTACTCAGTACCGGAACTTTCAATAATGCCGAAAAAAGAACTTTCAGAAATTTTTGGTGATTACGTAAACCTTGACAAACGTGAACGTCACTATTATAACCACGATATAGGAGCTCTACCTCCTCTTGTCAAAATAGTTCTAGGAAACACTGACCCTGCGGCTGTCGTAATAATTCGGAAGGAAGAGGATGCAGTAAGACTGTTGAAATTTGCAAATCGGTACAAAATACCTATAGTTCCTCGAGCCTGGGCCTCTTCGGGTTATGTGGGAGTGATGCCAACAAAGGGAGAAATTGTTGCCGATGTCACTATGCTGAATAAAGTCATTGATATCGATGCCAAAGAAGAGAGAGTAGTTGTTCAGAGTGGAATTACATGGGAAAAGCTTGAAAGGCAGCTGAACGAAAAAGGACTTTCAATCAGAACACTTCCTTCCAGCGCCTCTTCCTCGACAGTTGGAGGCTGGCTTGCCCAGAGCGGAGGGAATCTGAAACTAATAAATTCCTAAGGATGCGAGCACTTACTGATCCCCACTCTCCAAGCAGATTTAGGGTCAACGGCGTTGTCTTCAATGTGCCTTAATTTTACAAGGCGTTCCCTAGTGTAAAGCCAATGGATAAACTCTACAGGCCAGAGAATGAGAGACCTGTGATATGGTAAAGTGCCTTAATAGCAATTTATCATTTTTTTAGATTTAGGGCTTTACAGGAAAAAAGATTGTATTGTTGCAATCTGCATGTTAAAAACTGATTTCGATAAAATAATTTCTCATTTTAATTCAAATTAAGAATCGATAGCATAAAAATCATTAAATTTTGCTATGCCCTTTATTTAATACTCCTAATTTTCCCAATAGTCAGTCCTACTTTATAAATTGACTTGATTAAATCTCAATCCGCTAGAAAGTGAGCGATTAACTCAATAGGAGTTCACACATGATGAGAGTTACATCCATCAGGGCAGTCGACCACAGCCTTAGAATATATACTCTCAGGGACTTTCTTAAGCTCTTCGAGCCCATCAGAAGCCCCGAGATAAGCACAAATAATACTATTGCTATCATGCTCACTGATACCATGATTGCCGGTCAGTGCTACCAACTATTGTCTAAAGTTGGTTGATACTTCATGGGCGATGATGACGCAACCTGTCCAAAATATGATGATTGCAGCTGACGCGATATAAGTTTCGGATTTCCTTTATTTTAAGGCTTCTGTCCCTGTATATCCAGCATTGGATATGGTCAACTCCCATCAAGAAAATCAATCCTATGATTTGTTTATCAGAAACCGTAACCAATTCGTGACCAATTACATACTGTCAAACAGAAATTTATAAATCAGAGAGATATTGAATGGGTATATTCTACTCGCTGTCTTGCAAAGTCACAGAATAAATATATGTTTATTGTTTTACTGAAGAAATATTATTTAATTTTCAAGTAATAATAACCAAAGCTGTAAACAATATAGATATTTATGGTGGTAGCCTATAAACAGCCAACTAGTGAATTATGGCGGTACATTAGTCCTTTGCGATGGTAGTTCCTATTAACGTCCAACTAGTAAATTAATTAGATAATTTCGAAAAAGAAAGAATGGTATCTTGGAAGAGTTGTGTTTACTGTAAACCCAAATACAGTTATTTCGAATAAATATCGTTCCAGGTATATTTTGTTCGAAATAAGACCCAAATCTTCCAAGCAATTCTACTATGCTGTCTTACCCCATTGTGCCGTTTATTTCTCACTCTTTTAGGTCTGTTTGTGGCATGATACGACGGTAAAATACATAATTATCTGCATGGTTATTTTAAATTAATTCTATGAAAAGTTGCTTCTAAACAAAAAATAATTCCGTATATGATTTTTCGTAGTCAAAAAACAAATATATATTACGAATTATTTTTTATTATTTGTGAAGTCATCCTACTCTCACTCTTTACCTAGAGCAAAAAACCTTACCTTGAACCTATCAGTAGCCTATCATTTGATTATTACGACTATAATACTTATGCACATATCTTTATTAACTCATAATATGTAGAATAACTAAGTTAGGTGATTTGATGATTAGTTTCCTTATTTTGCTTACACTTTTACGGTAATTTTTTGAGGGTAAGTGAACAAAATTTTTGTTGATTGCCATACCTACTACGGCACGAAAAATATCTTACTTGTAAGTGAATCAATGATTTTGATATTTACATAATCTCTTAGAGATTGTAATATATAATCTATATATTTTATGACCTTAATTCTATTTTGTGACCATACCTAGATTTATATGACAACATAATAGAAGCGTTTTCACCGCGCATAAAGGTATATGAAGGAGTCCTTCTGGGGAAATGAAAATTAGTGAAGTTCTTAAGTTAGGTATTCATAAATTATGGCAGTAAGCCTAATGAAAATATTGGATTAAGGTGAAAATAGAAGAAATAAATCGTCAGGTGAATATTATCTAAATTGTCTAAATTCAAGTGAATATGGTTGTAGTATAATGCCAAAATAAGTTTAGTATGAAAGTATCAAGGTAAATATGGGGGAAAAATATGACAAAGTCAATTTAGGGTTTATTTTCATAAATTTCTATGTTAAGAGAGTCGTAGATCTTGTACAGAGGATAATTGTTCCGAGTAAATCTGATCGAAACTGGCACTTCATCATATTTTCGTTTATCTAGGTCCAAAGACTTCGAAAAGGTGGTTACTGCAAGATAGAAAGGTTCATTTCCATTTGAACTTTCTAAGGGGAAATCCCCTTTTGAGTCACTTTTGAGTGTATAAATTGGAAACTTTTGCCAGGCCTCCGCAAACTCAGCAGATCGGTACGGATTATTACTAAAGTTTTCTGTCAAGGAATTAATTTCTTCTTTCTCTCCAAATGACATGATATATGGATAGTTTTCTTTTACCTCGGATAACCAGTGGATTCCTTCCATCTCGTTTTGTGAAATTGCTTCAGAAATCCCGCCAATATAAGGTGAATTGAAGCAATTGAAGAATCCCATAGTCCAGAGAAGGCCAAGGATCAGGACTGTTGAACCAAGGCCAAATGTGTATCCTTTTCTGAGGAAAATAACGTAGAGAGAATACCCCAGCAAAGGAATCTGGGCAAAAATGATGAAATTCAAATTTGCAAATTTATCAAGAGGATAAGGAATAAAGGGGTTGAAAAGGAAGGCAAGTTCCAGGAAAAAGGTGAATATGTACAAAATAAAAAAGCGGGGATATCTGTGGATGAAATGATGACAAAATCTGTTGCGATTCTGCCACACAATTATTGAGTTGATCAAAATAAAGATTAGTGGAATGTAATACTTGCCATAATAGAGATTGAAAAGCTGTATGAACTTAAAAAAATTGTTCGATGTGTAAGGTATCCTAGGAAAGCCTTCAGGTATTAGTGCCTTAGTGCGCCAGGCAAGAGTTGGAAGAAAAATATCCATAAATTGAGAAGAGTATCTTGCACAGAGTAGAACAAATCCAAAAGTTAATGACAGGAAGATGAATAAATGGATTTTTTTTCTTCCAGAATGGGGGAATCTCGTGGAAAAAAAATTAAGACTCAGGACTTTACAGAGAAAACTTGACTTTAACATTTTTAGCGAAAAGGCCAGAGATAAGAAAAAGAAAGTTATGTATATAAAAATAAACGGATGTGCCAATGGAATCAAAAGTATCATCAACAAAGAACAAATATAAATGGCTCTATTTTTACCAGAAAGTGCATTCCTCAGCACAAAGAGGTAAAGAGGCACAAGGCAAAAGCACAGGTAGTAAGCAGATGTTGAAACCTGAAAATGCCCAAAGTAAGGAATAGTCGATGAAATAAAAGCTACTGAGATCAATTTTTCCCGGTTCATGAATATTCGATAAAAAAGGAACATTCCTGTGATGAACATAATTGAAAAAAAAACAGGCAAAAAATACGAAAGCACCCACTTCTCCAATCCTGTGATCAGAGCTAAGGCTGAAATGAAAAGAGGACCAGTTGGAGAAAGATTGGAAAAACAAAAAAGTTCATTTTTTCCTACAAGTTCCATATACAGATATTCATCGCCTCTGCTTGGCGAAACATAGCCAAGAATGTAAGGAATGATTAGCACAATAATGTGAACAAGCAGAAGTATAAGAACTGCACTGATTTTTCTATATGCTAGAAGTAGAACACAGGCTGACAGATAGCAAAAGAGCAAAGTTAAATAAAATTGAAAAGGAAGCTGCTTATAGATGTTAATTACATACCCTTCAGACTGGGTCCCCCTGATAATATAAGTACTGTAAACCAATAGTAGCAGAGAAATAGAGGTTACAAAATTTAATATGTTATTAGTTATTTTAGACAATATGTCCCCCGTCCTTTATGAAAATCATACATCCCATTTTTTTGTACCAATCCAAGGAACTATATATATTTATTCCTCATGCAGCAATTTTTGGTCCAATTGAGTTTTATTTTCACAGGCATCTTAAGAGATCATAAACTTTAGTCCTCAAGATGTCCATTTTTCTGATCTCTTCATCTTATTTTTTTGGTCGTGTCCATTAGTTATTGGAAATTGTAAATATAAACTTCTCTCTAAATTATCAAAAAAACGATAAATGTACTCCTTTTTCATACTTGATCAATTAATCAAGGCCATACCTATTTTTCTATTATCCAATCGGCTCAACAAATAATTACTGATCTTGAATGGAACGCAGGCTGATATACTTCTCAACTTGATTAAAGTTTTCATGGACTAAGTAGGTTCGATTTCCTGTAGTTCCGAATGACTAATCTTATTCAGCTACTATGTTTTTTCCTCAACGATTCATAAAAAAATTTATCAATAAGTCTTAATTCAATTTTCCTGTAATTATCTTCGATTCTTTTATATATGAGTGTCTTTGCCTCCATAATATGGGATGTAATTGAACTCAATAACAATGTCTTGAAACTGGATTTTACTTCTAATTTGACAGTTTGATTTTTATGTTGAAAGGAGATTTAAATATTTTAGATGAACGAAGGAGTAATAATTAAGGTCAAAAAATATTTCATTCGTTTTTGTGATTCCATTTGACAGATTATTCTCTCTCCCATGATAGTTATTTTTTTCAAATCTCGATCGAATATTTTGATATTTAATTTACAGATTATATTCAGTAGAGGAAAAAATACTTAATACTTTGTGAAAAATTGGATAGCGAAAATGGTAAAATGGAACAAAAACTCCATACTCAATTGTCTTTTCCAGATTGTGTGATTGAAAATCCTACATTATCAAATTTATCTTCAAAGGAAGTAGAAGTATTCTCATTTTACTTAATTTGTTTTTCAAGGATTTCTTTAATTATTTTGTTTGATTTAGCTGCAATTACAAGTTCCAGAGGAGTTCGATAAACTCAAAATTTAGTCATATGCTATATATGGCATACAAAATGGTTCATGGAAATCAGAGGTTTATAAAGATCATTCCAGTTTTTTTCATTCATTTTTGAGAATAACGTTACTGTTAAAAAATTCTTTATCAATGTATATATATATATGGTTCTTACTTTTTATTTCATTATCCCAATGTTTCTAAATAAGTATTTCAGAAGAATCTAATATTCTTTGCTTAATCTATTTATGCTAATAACGTCAAATTTAGCTTAGACCTGCCAATTATATCCAAGGTGCAGAACGAATACTTCCCATTCTTCGGTTTTAATCCACTATATATAGAGAATCTCTGGTACCATAATATGGAATATCTTGAAAGTAAACATTAATATCTTGAACCTTTGTTTTTAGGATATGTCATCTTAAAAACTTCACTCTTTATTCTTTTAAATTAAAAATTAATGTTAGCAATAGAATTTGATTTTATGTATTTAAAAATAGTATCATCTAGAGGAATTGTTATTTTTTGTATTTTTGACCTTAGATCACTGGTTGTAGATTTACGAGAATTGGTAGAATATATTGCAGCGTTAAATGAATCCGGAATAATTTATTGACAGTGTAGTTTGCTTCATCAGGTAAAGTTATTTTATCAATGATACTACATAATTTCTGAGATACAGGCAGTAAACTGGCTGGAGCTATATCAAAAGTGGAGTTATGTTTCGGTATGATAATCAAAAACTTATAACCTTATATTATTTTTTATAATGTTATGATTTTAGAAATGGTTTTGAGATTGACGAAATTCGGAAATACTGGATGAATATTCGCTATGTAAAATATGAAATAAGCCATCATTCTGGTTTGTTTTGTCAAGATTTAAATTATTTATAAATAAACAGATTTTGAATGTTAATGCCAATGTTTTCTATGTTATAAATGGGTACAAAGAATACAATTTTAAAGAGAGTCCAAAAACAAAAAATGTATGTGAATTTTTCGAAATAATAAAAGAGAAAATATTTATGATATCATATTTGTACTGAATAATTCAAAAATATATCATGCAGACATTAGGTTTAAAAAAAGGCAGAAATTTGGATATGATGTTAGTATTCTATGCTACCTTATTCACCTGATCTAAATCCACTTGAATTTATCTAAAAAGTGTGAAAAAAGAAATTCAGAAATAATAAATTAGGATAATTTCATAAGCCCCAATTTTTGGCTATTGTCTATAACTCCTATATTAGTAATTTGTTGGATAGGAGGTTTGATTGAAATTCTCTCAAACCATTTACTAGGCTTAAAAAGTTGATTGGTTATTAATATACAGAATTAGCTAAATCAAAATAATTCACTAAAAATTGGATAATACTATTTGATGAACGAATAAGAGTGTAATTAATTGCTGACTTGGCTATCCAATATTTAGATGGAATCAAATTATGAGAGCAGTGGTGAAAATAGGGGGAAGTCTCATCAAAGAAGCTCCTGAACTTGTGGATAGATTAATACAAGAATTTCATTCAGAAAATATGGTGACTGTCGCAGGAAGGCAAGCTTATGGAAGCTTATCCATTTCCATTCTCATCATACCCGGAGGTGGAACATTTGCTGATTCCGTGAGGTCAGCTGACAAAATTTTTTCTTTTGGGGCAGATGCTGCTCACTGGATGGCTATACTTGGGATGGAGCAGTATGCCTACTACCTGCAGGATAAAAGCAGCGTTGTGTCTACAGACTCACTAGCAGATCTACCTCAAGGAGTGTCTATTCTTTTTCCTTACAGGCTCCTCAAAACCGAAGACCCCCTTCCTCATACTTGGGATGTGACCTCTGACACCATTGCTGCATGGGCTGCAAAGCAAGTAGATGCAATGCTCTTGAAGGCTACTGATGTAGATGGGATATTTAAAGAAGGGAAGCTGATGAGGGAGATTTCTGTTACTGATTTTGAGGGAAGTTGCATAAGCTGCATTGACCCTGCCTTACCACAATTTCTGCAGAAAAACAGGATGGAGTGTTTTATTGTAAACGGAAAATATCCCGAACGGGTTATTCAGGCATTGTATGGAAAGCCTGTATTTGGTACGGTTGTAAAGGGGAATATTTAAATTGTATATCGCATATGATAGGGGAGAAGCAAAGCGTATCCAAAAAGCATCATTTAAATTCAGATCATTAAACTCGCTGAAGTTGATAAAGGTTCCAGGAGCAAAAACCAATTCTAAAGCAACTGATTAACTGGTAACTCGTTGCAAATTTGCTACATGAAATAACTTTTAAGGAGAAAATAAATGTCATCACAGAAAGTTGAGTACTGTACTTCATGTGGAATTCGTCTTGTTGAAAAGGGCTACGTAAAATTCCCTTGCCCTCAGTGTGGAGCAGAGATCGGAAGATGTGGAAGTTGTAGGCAGCAGGGCAACGTATATACCTGCCCTAAGTGTGGATACAAGGCTCCATGATTTAAGGCAAAGTTCTGAATCATATAGATACGCGTAATAAGAAACTCAAAAATGAACTTGATCAACAGAATTGGCTAAAAGATGAGAGGTCTCAGAATGGGTGAAGTTGCAGCAAAAATGAAAATCATGCCTGAAAGTGTTGATACTAACCTTGTAGAGTTAAAAGAACAGATCAAATGTGCAATTCCAGTAGGTGCTGACCTTCATGGGGAGATTATTGAAGAACCTATCGCTTTCGGGTTGAAGGCTCTTATCGTCACTTTAATTGTTAATGACAGAGAAGGTGGAACCGAAGCTGTAGAAGAGGCTTTTGCAAAAGTCTCAGGCGTCGAAAACGTCCAGGTTCTGGAACTCTATCGCTTCTAAACAGAAAAAAAACCGGTATATATCCCGGATAAATCATTTTTTTATAATCCCTTTCCTTAAAGGGCTCGTAGATCAGGGGAAGATCGTTACGTTCGCAACGTAAAGGCCACGGGTTCAAATCCCGTCGAGTCCATTTGGAAATCTGTAATGGTCCTAACAAACACTACCTTTGTACTTTGTGTATACTTATTCACAAAGTGTTAGCTGGATCTAAAAAATTCGCTTAATATCAAAATTTTGGTGGTGAGTAATATACCTCTTTAAATAACATGATAAGTTAGCGCCCCTGCTCTGGTTATAAAAGAAACATTTTTAAGCAAATATTTTCATTTACTTTCATGATTTTTTTTCTTCCTAGTTTCCCTTATTTTCAATATAGCTTTTAATGCCATTTGAAGTTGTACAACCATAAACAGCTCGAATACGCTCTCCCTTACTCCACAGCTTATCACCATACATCTTTTTTAATTACATAGTATTCTTTAAAGATTTTTATCTATGTGATATTTTGTATAATTTGTCTCACTCTTGATAGATACTATTTTGGTTCAGCACTAACAAAAAGATATACATGGCCAACATCATTACCGATTGCATCAAACTCAAAAAAGTATCTTTTACCAATTTCAATGTGGATATTTTATTAAATAGTTGGTAATATATCTGTCTAAGAGAGTTTTTAGGATGCTTCAATAACAAACATGTGACGTATTTTTGTATAGACACAATGGTTTCCATCATGTGGTTCCATTTATAAAATTCAAAGGTAGCTTGAAATATAAATCAGCTAGTTAATAATGGTTCTATGGGAAGTTTTCCATCCCCTCAGCATGCGGGTGTGGTATTCTACTGAAATGAAGCTTGAAGTGTCTCTGCTATTTTTGTCGCAAGAACGAATGGTTACCTTGTACATTATGCGTAAAAAATGGGATAAATTATGATTAAATTAATATAATTATCAAGAATATGTTAATTATCCATTATATTTGAGATAATTAGATATTTTAAAAATGCAAAATATACATCAAACAAATTATGTACTCCCATATTTCAAGCACATATATCCAAGTATAAAAATCTATCATTTCAGATGGTTAAGTGCTGAAATTCCAGCATTTAGTTCATGTGTTGAAGTTTTATGGTATTATTATATATCAATGGGAGCTTATGTGCCTGAAAAAGCGGAAATTTTGATGAATAGTTATTAGATTGATATAAATAGTTCAAAATTTAGTTATGGTTTTTAAATTCCATCATACAGATTGGAGGAAACTATGAAAACTTATAATATTCCAGAGATTTCCAATAATGTTTTCAGTGTCGGGGCAAAAGACTGGACCCGCAGGATGTTTGATGCTTTAATTCCTCTGCCAGATGGCACGAGCTACAACTCATACCTCGTGAAAGGTGAAAAGAAAATAGCTCTAATAGATACAGTGAATCCGGGTTTTGAAGAGGAACTCGAAGCAAAAATTAATATGATCTCAGGTCTGGAAAAGCTTGATTACTTGATAATGAATCATGCAGAACCGGATCACTCCAATGCGATCAGATTTATCTTAGAAAAAGCTCCAAATGCCTTATTTATCACAACCGAAAAAGGAGTAAGTATGGCCAGGCTCTACCATGAGCTGCCTGAAGCTCGGATTAAAATAGTTGCTGACGGAGACAACCTTGATTTGGGTGGAAAGACCCTTCATTTCATAGAAGCTCCCTGGCTTCATTGGCCCGAAACAATGTTCACATACTTATTTGAGGACAAAATCCTTTTTTCATGCGATTTTTTCGGGGCCCATACAGCCCAGGGAGTCTATGATAACGATATAGAAGAACTGATCCCTTTTGCAAAACGTTATTATGGGGAAATCATGATGCCTTTCGGGAAAATGGGGGTAAAAGCTTTTGATAAAATTAAGGATCTTAATATCAAAATTATTGCTCCGAGTCATGGGCCGATTTACACAAATCCAAACCGTATTATGAATCCGTACGTTAAATGGACTGCAGGAGAAACAGAGAATAAAGCTCTTATCGTCTATGTGAGTATGTGGGGGTCCACTCGAGATATGGTTCGGACAATTGCAGAGATTCTTCTAAAAGAAGGTGTAGATGTTAAAATGTATGATCTTGCAGTCTCAGATATTGGAGATATTGCAAGGGAGCTAGTTGATTCCCGTGCTATTATTATTGGAGCACCTACAGTTCTTGGAGGTATGCATCCGCTTACCCTTTACGGTACTTACCTAGTAAAAGCTCTCAATCCACCGGCAAAGTATAGTGTTGTACTCGGGTCCTTTGGATGGGGAGGAGGGGCGGTCAAACAGGCTGAAGAGATTCTTATCCCTTCAAAAATGGAGGTTGTGGGAAACCTCCAGGTGAGAGGTAGAGCCAGCGATGAAGATTTAAAAAAGGTTGAGAAAATAGGTAGAGAGCTTGCTCAGAAAATGAAGGCATAACTTGAAGAATTACTTCATTAAGAAATTATAAATAATAGGTTATTCCTTTGGATCCTTTCAGTCTAGTCAGAGACATTTAATCTGGCTGAGAAGTTTCAAGAAAATTTCTAAAAAATCCACTATTTGATTGGGTGGTTGTAAAGAGGATTTTGATAAATCCCATATTTCGTAGCATTCTTATAAATGGAATATAAATTAAATGGAATATATATCACTCTTGAAAATCAAATTTTTATCGAAATCCTCTTAAATATTCTCTTGGCTTTATATAGGCCCTGGCTGGCTTAAATCTGTTCATCTGTAAGGCATTTATGTATTTAATCAACCCTTTGGGCAATCGACTATTTACAGATCGCTCTTTTATCTGTATCTTTGGAATAGTGAAATTTGATTTACACTCGTTACAATTCCATATCCTCTTCTGTGTGAGTGTGAAACATCGAAGTTTTGACAATGTGGACATCTTTCATAGTTCGAGGTTCTAGTTCCTGATCTTGATTTAATTTTCACACAATTATAGGTTTGGTGGCTGGGTAAAAGATTCTACCCTACTCTGCGCTTTTAGTTGTCATCTCATTAATCCCCAAGCTGTTAACTGCTTTTTTATACCTCTTATCTCATCGTCAGAAAAAGCAAGACCCTGATAATGGCGCATTGAAGTAAGTGAATCATGTCCCTGGCGCAAACACACAGTGGATTCAATAACTCCGGCGGCTATCATCCATGACTCTATAGTTTTCCTTGTAGTTTTAACTGAAAATCCATATGGATTGATTCCTGCATTCATAGCCCATCTTTGAATATTCTTGTTCCATGTGGGCTCTAGAGGTGGTCTTTTCCCTTCCCAAAAATCCCTGAGAATGTAGTTAAACATGCTAGGTAGTGGATGGATAGTTCTTTCAAGCTGTCTTCTTTTATGTTTCCTCTGAGCTCCTTCAGGTAGGTGGATTATATTCCGTTTATCATTATACCATTCTCTGTGGTCGTAAAGCCTAAGCATCTCAGCATATCGCATACCTGTGATTAAAAGGATGTCTAGTACTGCTTTATGTGAGTCTTTCGGGATTGCAGCTTTTAAGGTTTCGTAATCCTTTGGTGTCAAGATCCTAATATCCCTTACGTATAGGTGTAGCGCTTCTGGATCTTTTGTGTATCCTGACATTTTGTATTTTTCCATAAGGAATCTCCAACAAATCCTATACATAGATTATATTTTAACATATGTATTGTGGTAATAGTATCAGGAATAACTCGAAATGTTCCAAGAATTCGAGAGAGTGAGCAGGTTTAATTTATAAACCTATGTCCTGTTTGCATTATTTTACAGCTATCTGACTTGAGTATAAAACAACGATTTTCAAGGAATCGTATCTGTATAATATGTATCTTCAAACAATACTAGATCACATGAGAAGCATGACAGTAGAATACTAGCATAGCTGGAAGAATGGAGTTAAAGAGTGAGAAATAGTGAACTGTACTAATTCAGAGTGCGAGTCTGAAAATCACTACAATTAGTATTCGAAGTTGTGCCTAAAATTAGTTATCGAATGACAAATGGGATGAGTTTAATTATCAAATTTAATTTATTGCCTATGGTCCGGCATTGGAAGGATTTAGTATAAATTTCAAGCGCTTTTTCTTACCTCTGTTTTGCTTCTTCGTATGCACCTGAGATATATATTGGATGTTCCTTTATTTTCTAGACATTGAGAAAAATATCATATTCTTTTGAGGCTTCATCATATTTGCCTTCTTGCATCAGTTATAATAATTGATATTAAGAGGTCTAAACCTATAATGCTTAAATACACAGAGTTTATCAAAATTTTTTATAAACTAATTTATGATGTTTTTTCGAGAAAAATTTCATAATTCTATCTATATCTTTTGATATTACAATTTAATTATTATCCTTATTTATTCTCCTTTTTTTCTTTCTGTTCGATTAGTTCCAAGCAAATAATTTTCGCGGCTCTTGCAATCTTTTCGATGTATTGCAAATTAAAGATAACGTTTAAATATAATAAATACAAAGTCTAACAGACTATGTAAACCTTATGCAGACAGTTGCTATAGTAATCACTCTGTATTTACTGTTATTTACATTTTATAACATGACAATTTTAGGAGTAATATTAGTTCTTAGTTTTTGACCTATATATAGGAGGAATAGACTATTAGCAGTGAAATGGCAATGGCATACTATTCTGGGCTCTCAGAAACACTCAGGATGACGTTTGTTCAGATAATGATACTCAGCACAATAGCTATTGTGATTTTTTTATATGGTATGATAAGTACCCTCCAAAAATGGGGGTCCGGAGTAACAGGTTATGCCCTTGAACCTCAGGTAGGGCAGAAGGGGAGTGCTATCAGGTTCTTAAAAACCTGGTGGAGCCAGGTCACTGAAGTGGCTCGTCATGGACATGGAAAGCCTATCTTAGAGGTTTTAATCCTTGATATTCTCTTCCAGAGAAGAATTCTTAAAAGGAGTACTTTTCGTTGGTTCATGCACTTCTGTATTTTTGCAGGCTGGATGAGTCTCTTTTCCTTGTCAGGGATGATGTTTGCAGTCGAAATGACCGAAAAGTTAGGACTCATGCTGCCGTTTACACCTGCTGAATTTAGAGATATCTTATCTTTCCCAAACTACGTTTTCGGGTACATCCTGCTTATCGGAGTTCTCATTGCAATAGTGAGAAGACTTTTTGTTACAGAAGTCAGGCAAGTTTCCATAATGTATGATTGGATTCTTCTCGCAGGAGTTTTCATAATCACAATCTCCGGCTTTATTGCCGATGGTATTCGGACCGACATTATTTGGGGCTTTGGACTTAATCAAGCATCAGCTCCACCTGCAGCTCTGTTCCACTCCATAATTTCCCTGCTCTTCTGCATCGCATACGTTCCATACAGTAAATACATTCATGTAATCGCTACGCCACTTGCAATTCTTGCAAACAAAGGAGGCGAATAAAAAAATGGCAAAACGTACCCCTTCAATTGATACGAAGAATCTTACCGCAGTTCAACTTATGGAGCTCGACTCCTGCACACGCTGTGGTGAATGTGTCAAATGGTGTCCAACTTATGCTGCTACCGATGGGAAACCGGGCTTAGCACCCAGAGACAAGATCCTGCGCTGGCGACAGTACATGAACAAATCCTATGGGATCAAGGCAAAGCTCTTTGGTCCGCAGGAAATCCCTCAGTCGGAACTTGAGGAGTTTAAAGATGATGTGCACAGTTGCACAACCTGCGGTATATGTGGGACTGTCTGTGAATCCGGCATCAATACAGTAGAACTCTGGGAAGCCCTAAGGGCAAACCTTGTCAAGAAAGGTATTGGTCCATACGGAAAGCAGAATATGTTCCCGAAGCTTATTGGTCAGTACCATAACCCTTACCTTCTTGACCAGAAAGATAGGCTTGCCTGGGTTCCCGATGATGTGAAAATTGAAGACAAATCAGACCTTGTCTATTTCACTGGCTGTACTGCAGGGTACAAGCAGCTCACTCTGGCCTTTGCTACATCACGTGTGCTTAACAAGTTAGGCATTAAGTTTGCTATGCTTGGGGAAGATGAATGGTGCTGTGGTTCTGCCCTGATCAGAACAGGCCAGGCACATGTCAATGGTATGGTGCCCCTTCAAGTTGCAAAACACAATGTAGAAGCCATCAAAAAAATGGGTGCCAAAAAAGTTCTCTTCGCATGTGCAGGCTGTTTCCGTACTGCAAAAATAGACTGGCCAAGACTTCTCGGCGAAGAACTGCCTTTTGAGGTTGTTCATATCACTGAGTTCCTTGAAGACCTAATAAAGCAGGGGAAAATCAAATGGGAAAAGTCTATTGATAAGACAATTACTTACCATGATCCCTGTCACCTGGGCCGTCATGTAGGCGTATATGATGCGCCTAGATATGTGCTTTCTCACATTCCGGGTGTCAAGTTCGTTGAAATGGACCGGATAAAAGAATTCCAGCGTTGCTGTGGAGCCGGAGGTGGTGTAAAGGCTGGTATTCCTGATCTTGCAGAGGGTATTGCACAGTCCAGAGTTAAGGATGCTCTCGAAACCAAAGCAGATCTCCTCTCAAGTGCATGCCCATTTTGTAAGAGAAACCTGATGGATGGCCGTGACTCTATGAAAGCTGACATCGATGTTGAAGATATCATTGAGCTGGTTGCACAGGCTTTAGGCCTGAAACTGGATTAAACGGAAGATCAGAAGGCTGGATCTCCAGTCCTTACTTCTAGTGAATAGTCTTGGCTTATTTTTATGCTTCTGAGTGTGGACAGTCAAGACTAGTTTATCTTGTCGGTGGGGATAATATGAACTCTCGCTTCTTTTTGTTTTCGTTTAATTCTCTAAATCATAGCTTCTTTGAAAATGAGTTTATTTTTGCTCCTATGGTCAAAGGTGGTGACCTCAATCTTTTACTGGAATATGATACTCATTAGAATTAAGCAGCGAAGCCAGTGCTATGGTCAGATCAATCTATCACATATTGTTGGTGCCTAAGTATAGATATACTACGGAGGTTTATCGAAATCCTATCCAATACGTAAATTAAACCGGATTGCATTTAGATCTTTATCACTATTTGCGTTGAGGAAGGCTACAAAATTCATGTTATGGGGGTGGTAAAAAACACGTTGATTTATTCATGGAATTCCATCGAGCAACTCTCGATCAGATGTGATTCAATACTTTAAAAGGGGATTCCTACAGGTGTTTTAAGCTTCATCCTAACCTGGGGGGAAATATTTTGACAGATGTCTATGATACAGTAGCAGATTTATCGATTCATTGGAAATTTGACAGCTGGTCCAATAATAAACTATATTCTGGAATCGTAAAGTAAGCCGAAATCAAAGTTTAGCTCATCAAAATTAAATAAAGTAAGTCTGAAAATAATCTACGACTTTTGAATTTTGGAGGAATGAAGAAATCTATTATAGTTAATTAATTTTTGAATATTGCTAAATAATTTTTGATTGAAATATGGTATGTTCATTCCAACTTAATTTTATACTGTCAAATAAGGTTATATAGGCTTTGCACCTAAAGGCCCACTTTAGCTCGACTTTAGGCGCAAAGCCGGTTATATAGTAAAGCTTAAATAGCGAAACTTTCTTCCCCTTGAATATGGAGGTCCCTTACGAATTTCTTGGAAAAATATTCATATACCTTACATTCTTTGCTCTTGCAGGTATAGGAATTGCCCTGCTCTTAGGAGCTTACTCTTTTAAAAACCACAAGATCATTTTTCCGGGATTCGTGCTGTTCACACTTTATCTTTTCTATTCTCCTGCAAAATGGCTATGTAAAGTTTTCCGGATAAGGGATACACTTGTTGATGATATACTCATTGATATCCGCAATGCTGTTATGTTTGATGATTTTCTGCATACAAAAGGGAGAAGGATCTTGCTTCTTCCACAGTGTTTGCGTCATCCCAGCTGCAAGGCCAGGTGTGATCCAGTTTTTGGATATGAGTGCAAGCATTGTGGGCTGTGTGATGTCTCTAAACTCTGTGATGCCGCTGGTAGATGTAATTTTAGGGTTTTTGTAGTTCCAGGAGGAAGTTTTATCAAAAAAATTTTTAAGGAGTATATGCCTGAAGCTTGTCTGGGGGTTGCCTGCTATAACGAGCTTGCTGAAAACATGCAAGCTGTGTCTTTTGTTTCTGTTCAGGGTGTTCTTCTTCGCAAAGATGGATGCTTCAATACTGAAGCTAATGTTGAGGAAATCATTCAAAAAATGGAGATGTGCAATGTATAGCACTATCGGTAAGATACTTCTCTTTTTTATAATTATATCCTTTATTCTCTCGAGCATTGCTCTGGTAGTCAGCAAACAGAGTCTTAAAAGAAGCGTTTATTTAGCAGGTTTTTTTGCAAATGTACTCGATTTTTTTTATCTGCCTCTAAGGCAGCTTTTCCTTAAGTTTTCAGATGTGCGTATTCTGGACAAATGGATGGCATCTTTGAAAAATAGGGCATATAAATCTGCTTTTGCAAAAACAAAAAACAGGGTTATCCTGGCTCCACATTGTATGCGGAACCTCGACTGCATAGCCCACACCACACAGACAGGAATCCAGTGTAACTACTGTGGCAAATGTGTTTTTACCAATTTGAAGAAAGACTCCGAGAAATATGGATATAAATTATTTATTCTTACAGGTTCTTCCTACATAAAAACTATTCTTAAAATGGAAGCTGCAGATGGTGTCCTTCTAATTGCCTGTGATTATGAAATCAATAAAGTTATGCGTGCTCTCAAAGGTAGAAAAGTAGTAAGTTATGGTATTTCTATGGAAAGGGACGGCTGCTTCGGAACAGAAGTGAATTATCAGAAGGTTCTGAATATTTTTGAAACTTTTAAGAACTAAGGGTCCTTTACAAAATAACTTCAGGTAAAACATACTTATTCTGGAACAAAATAGATGGCTATACTTGTTAAATATAGTTAATTACAGTGCAAAACTATCCAAAATTACTTCCCTATGGGCCCTAAGTAGATAGATTTTAGAATTTTCTGCCTCATATATCTTTTATACTTATTAATCTTTTAATTTTTATTCGGCTTTTTGATGCTTTTTCGTTATGATATTTCCTCTTTTTCTGTATTTTGTCTCAATTTTGAACTGATACTAACACTTAAATTAGCTCCTTTTAGATATATGTAAAATTAAGATAAACTTGGATACTTTTTAATCTCTTATGGGATGCTATCTATTCATTATTGCTTCTATTGGTAATTGACTGCAATAGATCCAAAATTCCGGAAATAATTACTAATTTCTAAACTTGTGTATACTTTTAGGGTGCTACTTTAATGCATGACTTAATTATCATAGGTGGTGGCCCTTCCGAAGCATCTGCTGGGAGAAGGGCAGGAAAGCTTGACCATGATACACTATTGCTTGAGAAAGAAGAATTCCCGAGATACAAGCCCTGCGGTAGAAGGCTTTCAGAAAATGCTATTTCTGATCTAGATTTAGAGCTCCCTCCAAAAATTATTGAGTGGGAAATAACAGGACCAAAGTTCTTTTTCAAGGAACAGTTTATCAACCTAACAAAAAGCATCGATTTTCTGTTCTTATTTTCAGGAACGACTTTGATAATTTTCTTATTGGAAAAGCAAAAAAACAGTAATTGAAATCTATACAACGGAAAAAGTTATCTGCTGCGAGGAAATATTCATCTATGTTGAAGTGAAGACTAAAAAGACAGTATACAATGCAAAGTTTGCGATCGTTGCAGAAGGAGCACAGGGGGTAGTCAAAAAATATATGAGGCCTGCCGATATCAGAGGGGAATATGGGATGTGTGTAGTTACAAAAGTACTTGCTAAATTAAAAAAACGGAAGTGTGTCTGGATAATAATTTAGAACTGTATTTTGGGATTGCTGTAGGTGGATATGTCTGGATTGTTCCCCACAAAATCTATTGTTCTGTTGGAATTGATGGGGTTGCCAAGGATTCTAAACATACTAAAAAAATCACAGACTGATATCCTAAGGAAAAATGGCTTTTTCGGCAAGTATGAAATTCATGGACATAAGATCCTAAGAGATGGAGTTGAAAGGAGATTTATTGATTTAGAATTCTCCTAGTTGGGAGTGCTGTCAGATTTGTGGATGCTTTTTCAGGTGAAGGAAGAGCCTATGTCATTATCTCAGAGCAATTTGCTTCTGAAGTGATCGTAGGAATTTTCCGATGTTGTGGAAATCTCAAAGATCTAGACATATATAAAGTCTCTCTGCAAGGCAGAGTGTGGGACTCACCTTAAGTACTCGCTGATGTTTTCCAAAATAATGCCTCGTTTTCCTGGCCGAGCATTCAACGTCTTTACTTCCAATGAAAAAATGGCTGATAAGTACCTTGAGGTTGTAGATTTCAGGCTTAATTATAAAGATTATATCCGTCGGTGTCTTATAAACTTTAAACTCATGTAATTGAGCAGGTTTTTCAATATGTATGATCTGATTATAGTAGGAGGAGGACCTTCAGGAGCATCTGCTGGAAGGACAGCTGGAAAACAGGGGCTTTCAACCCTTCTGCTTGAGAAAGAACATTTTCCGAGGTACAAATCTTGTGGGGGTGCTCTTTCTTCATATGGTTTATCTTGTCTAGATTTCAGTCTTCCTGAGTATGTTGTTGAGAGATATATTCCAAAGGTAAAGATTCATTTCATGGACGGTTTTGTAGAGGCAGAGAAGGAAGGTAACTTAGCCTTATTAATTTCCAGAACGGTTTTTGACTATTTTCTGCTTGAAAAAGCTAAAGAAACTGGAATTGAAGTTCATACCGGAGAAAAGGTTCTGGATTGTATTGGGAAAGAAGATTTCGTTGAGGTAAGGACCACGGACAACACCTATCTTGGGAAATTTGTTCTGATTGCAGAAGGCTCAGGTGGATCTCTTAAATACAAAGTTAGATCAAAAGATAAAAGAACAGAATACTGTCTTGGTCTTGTGTCCGAAATTCCTGATGATGATGAGGCAATACAGAGTCAGTGTCCAGACACTTTAGATATCCACTTCGGGATTGCACAGGGAGGATATGGCTGGATTTTTCCTCACGCAGGATACTATTCTGTAGGAGTCATGGGAATAGCTCAATATTTTAAGAATCCGAAAAGAGTAATGATGGATTTTTTGCAGGAAAATGGTTTTGCTGGCATTTTTCCTATTCGTTCTCACATTATCCCTATAGGTGGAATAGCAAGAAAAACAGTAAAGTCAAGATTTCTTCTGAGCGGGGATGCTGCGGGGTTTGTAGAAGCTTTTTCAGGAGAAGGGATGGCATATGCTATTAGATCCGGACAACTTGCTGCGGAGACCATTGCAGGCATTATGATGTATGGCAGAAAGTTAAATGACATTCAAAAATACGAATCAAGATGCAGACAGGAATTTGGGAACTACCTTGCCAGTTCTCTTAAATTGGAGAAGGCAATGCATCGTTTTCCAGAAATCTCTTTCAAACTGGCTGTGAGCAACAGGGAAATTCTTGAGAAATATCTGGATGAAGTAGTGATCAATAGAAACTACAAAGGTTATGTTCAGTGGTTATTGCTTAATTTTTTCTGGCTGAACATGCCTCCAAAATAAAATCCCTAAAACTGAAAGAAATGGCTTTTCTCTGTTTTGGGTAGGTTGAAAATAATTGTTCAGTTAAAGATTATTGCAAAAAAGAGATGGATATCGAGATTGAATGTGGTATTCTACAAACTAATGTTTTCAAATATTATATGTATCGCACACATTATTAAGAAAATGACTATTGAGGATCTCGATAAACCTCTGATTTTTACTAGTTATTTACATGCAATTTATAAGCACATGACTAAATTTAGGAGTTTCTCAAAATCCTCTATAAATTATGCAGCGTGCACAATTTTCTTTGGAATCACAGATCTCAATAAGTTGAAAAATGGATCTATTTCACCATCCTAATAATCTAATTATAAGCAGTACATAAAAAATTTGACTTTGAATTTACAGTTAAATCGGACACTACAACATATTGCCTACTCGAAATAGCGAGAGCACATAAATGATGGGAAAAAACAGTGAATTCAAAGATTATTCGAACATAATACATAATCTTGGATAATTTTATGCGAGTGAGGCTCATAAGCTCCCTTCTGTTCCTGCAAAAATTTCCTGCCACCCATCAGTGGAGGGAAAGGCCCCGGAGGACTCTTGCAGTGACGGCATTCGGCTATGCGTTTCCAAAAATAACCGGGAGATTCCGAACTGCTCTTTATTCCCGATTTTCAACTTGCACCCACGAGGATTCGCCGTTTCATCCACTTTCCCTGAGACCTCAACGTATGTATCATCGCATTTTCAGGGCATGGTTCTCGTTTCTGTGCCAGAGCCTGGGCTCTCGCCCGACATCCTTTACAGATGTTCGTGTGTCCGGAGTGGTGGGGAGACTTTCCTCAGACCAGAAGGCCCGTCAGCCGTCCAGCCTCTCTCGCATGTTACTTCTCAATTGGCATTGATATTTTTAGGTATATATATCTTTTTTGGAACCTGCATTTCCAAAGGTTGATCATTAGGATCTTTTTACACTAATATTGTGATATTTTGATTTTATTACCAGGTCAACTTATGAAGGTATATAAGTTCCTTGTACTTGATATAAATTTATGAATTTGAATGCAACAAAATATTAATATATATGTATTATAATCCGTAAGTTATAGATGGATTTTTCCATTTTTCAAGGATCGTCGAAAGAAAATTATCGTTACTTTTTGATATCTGACAATGAGTATCATTTTTTTGTCAGTTTCCAGGCTTATTTTTAAGAGGTAAAACATGAGTGATTGTCTGTTCGATTTGCATATTGGCTATGTCCGTTTTAAAAATCCTATCACACTAGCTTCAATGGCAGGAATTGTAGATAGTGGTTTTGCTAACAAGTATGCAAGTAATGCAGGTCTGGTAGTTCTTGGAGCTTTCAATCTGGATAAGGCTTCAATGACTGTTGCATCAGATCTAGTAGCAATGGGTAGAAAAGAGTTCATCTCCGATGAACCCATGGAACTTATAAAAAAGGAAATTCGGGCAATAATGTCCGAAAGTGCAGTTGCGGTAAATGTCAGAAGTACTAAACTCGAATCCCTCATCGAAGCTGCAAAACTCATAAAAGAAGAGGGGGCAATCCTTGAGTTAAATGCCCATTGCAGGCAACTGGAAATGCTCGAGGTAGGAATAGGGGAAGCTCTACTCCATGATTTTCCACGACTTTCTACTTGGATCAAGGCGATAAAGGAGACTGGAGTCGTACTTTCAGTAAAAGTGAGGGCAAACGTTGTTGATGACATAGAGCTTGCAAGGCTCATAGATATGTCAGGTGCCGACATAATGCACTCTGACGCTAGCCGAAATGATTTTGGGGCTGACCTTGATGCGATCAGTAATTACAGGGATGCTACAAGGCTCTTCCTGATAGGTAATAATTCGATCACTGATTTTGAAGGAGCAAAGGATATGTTTTCCCGCGGTGCTGACATGGTATCTGTTGCCAGGGGAGTCCTGCAGAATCCTGAACTTATAAGGGAGCTGGTAGAGAGCGTTAGTTCCTATCAGCGATCCATTGGCTGGTATAATGTTCCTAAGCACGTGTGCAGTGATGGTGACTTCAGAGCTCTGGCTTTTTGTTGCCGTCCTGTTAAACCCTGCTCTGTGCACGAAAAATTTCGAAAATTGGGTTATACAGCAGAAGAATTTGCCAAGACGAAGTTTGACTTTGCGAAGGGAACTATGCTGGAGTTCGGAGGAGATACCTGCTTCGGAAGCCTGGTTTGGTGTTGTAAAATCACCAAGCCCTGCTGGCTTAGGGATGGTGCGTTAAACACAATTGGTCTCTCTGATGTAGAGTACATGAAACTTAAAAAGCAACTGGCCGAATACTTACTGGATAATGCTAGGGTCCCTGTAAATGAGTCCCATTAATATCGATTTTTCCTGTCCCATGCCTGACGGGGCGGAAGACCCACAGATCATAAGTCTTATTGCTCGTTGTGCTCAGCTTGCTATGTTGCTGGAGGTCTCTGCTTCTCCCAAGCCGGGAAATATAGATCGGGAACATAACTATCCGGATACCTGTTTTGAGCATTTTATAGCTTCTTCAGTGAGTGTTTATCCTACAATTGAAATGGCTGCAAGAAGTAAGAGTGGAATAGGGGCGCTTTTCAGGAGTGCAGTTTGTGAGAGTTCTGCTTGGCAACAGGGAGGCAATACTCATTTTGGGGCTTTTCTATTACTGATTCCCCTTTCAATGGCTGCGGGAGAATTATTACATTCAAGTGGGAAAGTCCGTTGTGAGCTTTCACCAGAAAAATTTGAGGATCTTGCTTCCCGTGCTTATTTTTTTGTCAGAGCAACGGACTGTGAGGATGCTGTCGAATTTTATAGGGCTTTCGATATGGCAGGAGTTAGAGTAAACAGTGTGGATGAATTTAGCCTTGAAGATCTCAAATCAACTGCTGAACTCAGGGGGCAAAAAGTTACGCTTTATGAGCTCATGGGGATGGCTGAAGGATATGATATGATTGCAGGGGAATGGGTATCAGGATTCGGCTGCTGCCTTGAAGGAGCAAATAGTATAACAAAGTTCATGCAATCCAGAAGTTCAGGAGTAGAATACTCAGTTTTGAACTGTTCGGGTTCAGATATCAACGAAGCTATAGTATATACATTTTTGAAATTGCTTTCCAGGCACAGAGACACTTTTATCCAGACAAAATTCGATAAAGCTACTGCAGATTACGTATCATCCAGGGCATGTGATCTTCTACTGGCCTATGAAAAGCCTTCAGACAATGGGATCATCGACTTTGCATCTATGCTTCCTGCAGTAAAGGAATTTGACATCGAACTTCTTAAAAAGAGAATCAATCCAGGTTCAACAGCGGACATCGTTATTGCCGGAATTTTCATTGCTCTTCTGGGAGGATTACGCTTTTGACCAAACTTTTCTCTGAATATTCAAAGTACGGAAGTGAATTTTCCACTGTAGATATTTCCGCATTCGGAATCCTGGAAGGAATTTCCGAAACAATTGTAAGCACAGGTCTGAAATATCCTAATGCTGCTCCAATTGGAATAATCGTGAAGGATGGAAAGTATTTTGTCAGACTTTTCAGAGGTAGTCATACTTGGGCAAATGTCCTTAAAGAAGGATATATGGGCGCAAACGTAGTTTATAATCCTCTGCTTTTTGTACGTTCAACTTTTTTCGACCTTGAACCTTCTGAGTTTGACTATGTGCCTGCTCACAAGCTCAATTTTCCCGTCCTGAAAGAAGCTGCAGCTTGGATCATTTTCAAATGCATTAATGTAATGAACACAGATCAGACCCTAGTAGCAGATCTTATTCCCATGAATGCAGGTTTCAATGAGGTTCATAAAAAAAATATTCTGGTTCCAAACAGAGGATTCAATGCAGTGCTTGAAGCTACTGTTCATGCAACCCGCTACCAGCTCTCAGGCGACAAAAAATACATCGAATTGATCCAGCATTATGAAAATTTAGCTTCCAAGTGTGGAGGAGAAAATGAGAAAAAGGCAATGAAATTGCTTCATGAAGTGCTGGAGTTCTGACTCTTTTTATGGCTTACATCTGCTTTACACAAGTGCTGATAGGTTCTTTTTTTCATTATTTGTTATCTCAAATCCTTTGTTAGAAAATTATATTATCCTTCTACTATGTTCTTTATTTTCATGAGTTCTAAGCGGATTTCATTTGGTATTAAAAGTGCTGGTAATTTTTTGGGTCACAGTTACTAGGTCTCAAATAAAATTGAGCTTAAATATCCCATATTTCCGTAGTTCCAAAATCATTTCTACAAATCAAAGAATATTTATAAAGTTATTTAAGGTACTGAAGCAGTTGCTTAGGACAATAGCAGTGAACCTTTTTGTTATGGCAGTGACCTTTCTAGCAAAATAAAAGTACCAAATTCGAACACTATCATAACCACAAAGCTAAGGTTTCTTCGTCTAAAGGCTCCAAGGCTAAATTGAATGATTCAAAATATAAAACTTATTTGAATAAACATGAACAAAAAAACCACTCCAAAAACCATGAAGCAGAAAAAAATCACCAATGTGACGTAGATAAAAAATAGTTTGATTTTCATTTCCATTAAATGAAAGTAGTGACAGAAACGACAAATCTCGGTCCTGGCTTCTAGTGATCCAAAAATCATTGATAAAGCAAAACGATTAATGACCATTATAATGGAATTATGAAAACTGACTGCACTTTCACTCTAATATTATGAGTGAGATATAATTCAAATATTGGAAGGTATCATAATCACACCGGTTTTTATTTCTATTGATTGTTATTTCACTTATATTGATTAATTCTATTGCTATTTTATTTAGTATTTACTTCGTTATATTATATATTAGTCAGATTTTCGACTCTTGACATCAAAAAATGGCTGATGGTGGGGCTATTTAAGGCATGTTCTTGAGTCGGCTTTGCACTTAATGTCAGAACTTACTAAACACTCGTAGTGATTTTGTGTACAAAAATTAATTTTATAATTATGCACCATCAAAAAAGATTATTGAAAATTTTTGTTTTGTAGTAAAAGTATGTTTGTGTAACAGTTATATAACTTTTAATTTATTCCTGTATATAAAATGAGTTGAGGGTAATGTCAAGGAAGAATCCAAGTTGGAATATTTGTTTCAAAATCTTTCTTTTTTGATTCTTCAAATAGTTTTATTTCATCTTTCGTGAGGTCATTCATAGTTATTTTATTCTCGGTCACATATTCAAAGATTATTTTATATACAGTAGGGGGCTTGAATTTATTCTTAAACCCATCGTATTTTTTCCGATGGCATTTTAGTTACCACCACACTTTAAAATTATTTTAAAGTAATTGGTGTAAACCTGATTTATCGATTTATCCTTTGAGAAAATCAATTTCTAAAATCCTTACATACTAGGGTTATCAATGGGGTGAGTTTATATAGAAGTACAAACATGTAAACTGCGATTCTAATTCAAGAGCTATTCCAAACTCATCTTAATGGAGGAGTAAATTGTGGCAGGACAGCCAATATTCATTTTAAAAGAAGGAAGTAAGCGAACCAGAGGCAGGGATGCCCAAAGCAACAACATCATGGCTGCAAAGGCAGTAGCTGAAGCGGTCAGAACAACCCTAGGTCCCAAGGGTATGGACAAAATGCTCGTTGATTCAATGGGAGATGTGGTCATTACAAATGACGGGGCAACCATTCTCAAAGAAATGGACATCGAACACCCTGCAGCAAAGATGGTAGTAGAAGTAGCTAAAACCCAGGATGAACAAGTCGGAGACGGTACTACCAGTGCAGCTGTAGTCGCAGGTGAACTCTTAAAGAAAGCTGAAGACTTAATCGAACAGGAAATCCACCCGACAATTATTGCATCAGGGTACAGGCTTGCAGCCGAAAAAGCCGTGGAAGTTCTTAACTCCTTGGCAATGCCAGTAACCATTTCTAACCGTGACCTTCTAATCAGCATCGCTGAAACTGCAATGACTGGAAAGGCTGCGGAGTTCGCCAAAAAGCTTCTCTCTAATATTTCAGTTGATGCTGTCACAAGCATTGTTGACACAAACGGGAAGAACATTATTGATAAAGAAAATATCAATGTTGTTAAGAAGGTCGGTGGCAAGGTGGAAGACTCTGAATTTATTCAGGGCATGATTATTGATAAGGAAAGAATCCACCCCAATATGCCTCAAAAGGTTAAGGATGCAAAGATCATGCTCCTCAACACTGCAATTGAACTCAAGGACACTGAAATAGATGCAGAAATCTCTATAACCTCTCCAGACCAGCTTCAATCCTTCCTTGACCAGGAAGAGCAGATGTTAAAAAAGATAGTTCAGAGGGTTATCGGTAGCAAGGCAAATGTTGTCTTTTGTCAGAAGGGGATTGAAGATCTTGCCCAGCACTACCTTGCAAAGGCAGGAATTTTTGCTGTTCGGAGGGTTAAAAAAAGCGATATGGAAAAGCTTGCAAGAGCAACAGGTGGCAAACTCATTACTAACCTAGATGAGGTCACTCCTGAAGACCTTGGATACGCAGGACTCGTAGAGGAGAAAAAGGTCGGCGGGGACCACATGACCTTTGTCACAGGTTGCCACAACCCGAAGGCTGTAAGCATCCTGCTTCGTGGTGGCACAGAGCATGTAGTTGAAAGTATAAACAGTGCTCTTGAAGATGCACTTCGTGTGGTAGCAGTTGCAATTGAGGACGGAAAGCTCGTTGCAGGCGGTGGCTCTCCTGAAGTTGAAGTTGCACTAAGGCTCCAGGAATATGCAGCAACTCTTGAAGGCAGAGAACAGCTTGCAGTGAAGGCCTATGCCGAAGCTCTCGAAGTTATTCCAAGAACTCTTGCAGAAAATGCCGGACTCGATCCCATTGACATGCTCATGGAGCTGCGTTCCCAACATGAGAAGGGTGTTAAAACTGCAGGGCTTAACGTTTTCGAAGGCAAGGTTGTTGACATGTGGAAGGATTTCGTAGTTGAACCTCTCAGAGTCAAGACTCAGGTCATTAATGCCGCAACCGAGTCTGCAGTTATGATCCTAAGGATCGACGATGTAATTGCTTCTACTCGTGCAGCCCCTGGCCCAGAAGAAGGAATGCCTCCAGGAATGGGCGGAATGCCTCCAGGAATGGGCGGAATGCCTCCTGGAATGATGTAATTCCTAAAATAAATCCCAAGATTAACTCGGGCTAATTAGGAGAGGGCACAGTTTTCAAACTGTGCTTTTAACATTAGCCTTAAAAAATTAAAGTCTGGAGAATAATCTTTCTAGCTTTTCACTAGAAATCCATGTGAATCTCTGTTTCCGAGATTTTTATATACTGATGAGAATTAAAATTATCTATTCAGCTCCTTTCAAGGCAGTTAAGTATATCCTCGGTCTCGTACTTTGTTTTTATGATTCTTGTTCTGCCTCTCTGACCCTTACCCGAAAAATCCGCATCCACGTAGTTAAGCATCTGGAGCCTGTTTACAATTCCGTAAAAACGGGTATATCCTAGGTGCGTCAGTTCATGGAATGACTTGTAGAGCTCCCCGGCATGAATTTCTCCTTTTCTTGCTATTAACTCGAGTAAACGTTTTTCAGGATACGAAAGTAGGCTTATGCCCCTACAAAGGTGGAGCAGTTTGGATGCTTCATATGCTTTTTCTACATCTTCATAGGAAATTGTACGGTTTCCCCTACGTTCTGCATTAAAACCGGAGCGCTTAAGAAGATCTATTCCAATTCTGAGGTCTCCTGTCTTTTCTACATACGAGACAACAAGTTTCAGTAATTCATCCGAAATTACCTTTGGATAGAATCCATACTTTATCCTGTCCTTGAGAATATCCAGAATTTCCGCATTCTCGTACTTCGGGAAAGGTATCTCTTCCGGCAGAAAAATTGAATTCACCCTGGAATCTATACAGTAGAGGTCAGATGTATCATTCACAATTCCGGTTATCCCTATTTTCACTCCTGGGTACTGTTCATGAGCCCTCAACAGTGAATACATCACTTCATTGGTATGCCCTCCTTCATAGCAAAGATAATTGAGGTCATCCAGGGCAACAAGCAAAACCTTTTCTGAAGAAATAAGGAAATTAACTACTTTTTCAAAGATCTTCCGAAATGCAATTCCAGAATTGGGTGGCGAAATCCCAAAAATTTTCCTGTAAATTCTCGAGATTACTGCAAAGCGTGTGGAATCAATCTGGCAATTGACTTTTACAACAACTACATTAGGAGCATGGGCTTCTACTTCTTTAAAAATCTTCATAACTGCACTGGTCTTTCCTGTTCCAGGCGGACCTACAAGCAAACAATTCAAAGGACGCACGCTGCGCAGAGCTGGCTTGAGAGCAAACTTGAGCGCATCCAACTGTGAATCTCTATGAGGAAAATATTCGGGTAGATAGTCAGGCTCAAGCACGGAAAGGTCTTTAAATAATGTTTCATCCCAGAGTAAGATGTCATTATCGGTCAAGGGAACTTGCTCCATCTGTATATTGCTGAATGGTGTTGAAAGTCATTGGGCTGTAAAATCATGTTTTCTGAAGCGGAACTTAAAATGTTACAGGGAAATTGGTAAGATAAGTTCTGCATTTTTACTGAGAATCTATTTGAATATTGAAGTCAGGATCTAATAAAATAAATCAATTTTGTGATAAATATATATAATGCTCTTTTTAAAATTTGAATAGATATATTTTACTGCATTTTAACTTATTTGAATTTAACATTCTATATGTTTCAGTTGTGCTCCATTAGCTTGTTGAGGTATAATCTTAGAATAAACTTTAATCAACTGCATTCTTTTTCTAATATTACCCTGCGTATTCCACAATAAAAACTCAAATTTGCGGTTGTGCACCCTGCTGCAAGCAACTGGATATGTTTACACCACCAATTTGAATATTAAGAAATTATTCAAAATCAATACTTTCATTTGCTTATATGATTTTTTTTCGTAATAATTTCCCTGATTTTCAACATCGTTTTTAATGAAATTGGAAGTCTTACCATCACCCACAGTTCCAATATTCCCTCCTTTACTCCGTAATTCACCACCAAATCTTTTTTTGATTTTAAGTATTATTAAATATTTTTCTTGCTGTGATACTTTTGATAATCTGCCTCACTCTTGGAGGAGAATCTTTTGGTTCAGCAAAAACAAAAAGATGTATATGATCACTATCAATATCTATTGAATCAAACTCAAAAAATTGCTTTGTACCAGTTTTAAGGCATGCTTATTTGAAATAATTGATGATGTGTTTTTCTACAAAATTTTTTTCCCGATACTTAATATAAAAAAACATATGATCTCTTGTTATATAACACAATATTTTGCGTGACTTAGTTTCTTTTTATAGTGGACAGTTATCTTGTTAAGTATATGGACTAAAAAATGGTACTAAAAGATTCCCAATTGATTAAGGAATTAGTTTTAGCAATGTTGCCTTCAACTAACTGAAAACATATGTATTATATTTTAAGAACAAAATCAGGAAAAGTTTGGATGAGTTAAAATTAATGTTAAGAGACTTAAACTCTTTAATACTCAAATTATGTAAGTCTATTAAAATTCGCTATACTGTATCATACTATATCATTATTTTTTCAATTTTATTTTTAGTATAGTGAAGAGTTGTACTTGTCCAGTACAAATTTAGATCAGCTTCTTCTATATCATAAACAAAGAATAGACTGCTCAAAATATCAGAGTGAATTCCCTTTGTTATTCTCGAAAATTTCAAGAATTATGTAAAGAACTCTTAATTGAATATTTCAAGATTCATTTGTAGATAAGTTTTTATTGATTTAACAATTTTCTAACTTCTTCGATGCTAAAATTATCTGTGAGCTTATATAGTCAACAAGATTATCAATAAGTTATTGGGATCCAAATCCTTTCTTTATACTTGCTAAAATCTCACAAAAATTAAATTTTCATGAAAGATTGAACAGCAAGAATATATCTGATAGGAAGTATATATTTTTTTAGAAATTGTGGGGTTGTCCTCTATTTTGTGTTTGTATTCATTTGACAGAATTTCACAATAATAGTACTTATTTTTACCCACTTTTTAAAATTAGGATAATGAGTATTTTTCATCAAAAAGCTCCATTATATACCTTCTAAACGATTTTCCTTTTTGTTCGGACTTGTTTTCAAAAATTATGTAGATAATATTCTTTAGCTTCTAAATATATCTATATGTTATAATTTATTTTTATATTATAAAATTATAATGTCTCTAAATGTTTATAAATATGGTATTCTGGGCCAGGAAAAAAGTGTATATGTTTAAAACAAGAAAAAATCTTAAAAATTCACCATTGGAGTTGGATTACTTTTAAATACTGATAAGAGTTTTCCGTAAAAACCTTAATATAAAAAAGGATATATTATACTAGAGAAAAATTTAAACTTATTTAAAATAATCAAAAAAATTTAAAATAGATGGGTTAACACCTATGGGGAGAAGAAAGAGGAATTACGAGGATAGACTAATAACTTCGGAACGTGCAGAGGAGCTTATGGAAGAGGGCTGGAGACGAGCAGACCTGCACGTGCATACTACCTGCTCCTTTGATGTGCTTCCTGCAAGGGCTCTGCATCCAGAGAGTCTTTATGAGAAGGCCCTTGAGATGGGAATGGATTATATTTTATTTACAGATCACGATACCATAGGAGCATACGAGATTCTTGGATGGGATAGGGAAAAGCTTGTTTCTGGAGTTGAAATGAGTGTTGCTGACCCGAAATTTGCAGAACACGAGTTGCATGTAAACGTTTTCGAGCTTGATAGAGAGGATTTCTTCGAACTTCGAGAGATCGCAGAAATAGAACGAGATTTGAAAAGTTTTGTTAGGTACCTCAAGAATCGAAGATTGCCTTTCATGTATAATCATCCTTTCTGGTTTGACTTCCATCAGGAGCCTAAACCATCTGCAGTACTAAGGCTGGCAAAGTTTTTTCCTGTACTTGAGTATAATATGCATGAGCTAAAGAAGAAAAACGAACTTACAATTGCTCTTGCTGAAAGATTAAACAAAGGCATTGCTGCGACAACGGACACTCATTCAGGAAAGTTTGGGCATGTTTACACTCTTGCAAAGGGTGATAATTTCAGGGAGTTTTTCCGAAATATCACAAATGGGAAAAGTTATATAGTCACTGAAGACCTTACGAGGGAGCTCCTGATCGATGAAATGAATACATGGATATATCTTATTTTTGAAAAAAGCCAGAGAAGTATCGGTATAAAAAGCTACCTTACAGGGATAAAATCTCTGGATGCAATGGTGAGGATATCAAGGAGCTCTCTTTTAAACTGCTACCCGATACTTAACAGAACAGCTATGAACTTACTCTATATGATCTCAAATACAGGGCTTCCTGCTTCTTTTTATCTGTATTCAAAAGAAAATTTTGTAAAGGAAATGGTCAAAAAAATCGAAATAGGAAAGCAAAAATAAGGCGTTAAAAAATGAAACTTGAGGACAAAAGGGTAGAAAGAAGGTAGCCACTCAGGTAGCTTTGGTGAGTGAATCACCATTTTTCTTCGGAAAGAGGATTAAAATGGATTATTTTTATTGCTGATGAAGCATGAATAAATTCTTGCTCTTTGTGCTTCAAGACCTACAGTTATGCGTTAATGTGTTGTTTTTTCAGTAAAATTACCAATATCAATAAATTGTTGTATAGAAAATTAGACACACTGTTAAAACTGGAAACTAGCTATTTTATTCATAAAACATAACTTTTATTCCTTACAAGTTGACCTTGAGTGCTTTAGAAGTCTTGCAGTTATATTGATCTCCACAAATGCATAAATTTGGACACAAAATCTATACATCAGTAAAAAAGATGAATCCTGTTTTTTGTGGTGAAGACAAAAGGTACAGAGTGATTCATAATTTATCGACCAAATTATCTGTTTACTGCCCTTTTGAATATAAATATCATGGAATGTGCTCGAATTATAGAGTTTGCTCCATCCAGGAGTTTGTAAGATATGTTGTGATGGGGAGTATTAAATATAGTATACTAATATATCCTTCGAAAAAGGAATACTATTTCAAATACCACGGATATCTAATTAAAGTTTAAGGAGAATATAAATTTAGATTTTCGGCAGTATATCAAAAGTTCTATAAAATTCGATTGATTCGTTATCCTTTCCTTTTAAGATAAAATAAGAATTCATTGCTTTAACTAATCATATGTTTATAAGACAAAAAACATATGTATTTCTTTGGATCACTAAAGCTGTAGGACTTTTAAGACTCTCCAAAGTTGACTGATTAGGAACGAGAGCTACTTTTTATGATGCCATAAGGTCAAAGTTCTATATCGATTCTGCAGTCTTTGTATCTCTAAAGTTTATCTGGTCTGTAGAACCATTTTTTTTAAGTGATTACTCCATAGGACAATTACTTCTTGTAGAACGATCTTCAAATGCCGTCAATTCCCCATTCCACACATATACACAGTTATATACAGATGGGTACAGATGCATACAATTGTTCTCAGAAGGGCAACTTGTTTGTCCATTTGCCCAGTCACATTCATTAAAAGTTAGATCACTTTTTAAGCTACTGTATATTGAAAATATATAGTATCATTGTGTACAGATGTAGAAACTGGATTTGAAAATATCAAGCTTGTTTTTCCCTTCCAGAGGGTTTCTTTGATTTTGGGCAATTTTCCAGCTGGATATATTGTCTGACAGTTTTTCCTTCAAAACTTGTTTGCTTGAAGATTTCGATGATACTAAAGTTTTATGAACTCAACCACTTATAAAAAAAATTTCATTCTTTTTCGGCAGTATTCACAATCCTCGAATTTTTCCGAAAAATTGAAACTGGTAAATTTGATCCTTTAAATATGAAAAATTATTCATCGCTGTTGACATCATAGTTACTTTTCTGTAGAACTTGTGATGAGTAGAATTTTACTGGATTGTAAGAATATTTCATTGCATACTGAGTGCATTTCTCTAAATGCTCACAATTTTTGCAATCTTCCCAGAGACTAAACTTTTCAGAATTTTCTATTTTCACAAAATCAAGTTTTTCAAAAAATCTAGGAACACTTGTCCTTACATAAAAATCAAATGCATACTTTTCTATATTTTTCAGAAGATGTTTTACCAACTTGGTTCCGATATCTTTTCCCCGGAAGTTCGGATGGACTGCAATGGAATGAATCTCCATAATATTTTTCCCATTGAATTTAGTTTTTATTAGGGAGATACACCCTATAATTTTTCTGTCGATCTCATAAAGGAAGAAATCTTCTGGATCAAGATCTTCCATGTCAAGAAAGTAAGTGGATAGAAGCTTCTGAATTGTCTGCATATCTGATTTTTTGGCTTTTCGGATGAGAATTTTTGTCATATATTTCGTCATTGGTTTTTATGGCTTATCATATATTTTCTTCAATACTCTCATTATCTTTTTATCACTTCTGCTCATTTTATTTGCTTTTTCAGTTCCCTATATTTTATTCTCTCTTCTTTTTTTGTCTTATCTATCTATCATTTTTTTTGTTCTGTATATAAGGTTCTTCCATCTTTCAAATACTAAAAATTTAGGACTCAAAAGCTATGTAATTAAAAACTAAAAATTGATGCAGTTTGTTTTTTGTGTCAGTATTCTTATTTTTCTGTAAAATTTCAACGTTTAAAATGTTATAAAAACGGAAATCATGTGTTGAAGAATCTAAACACATAAAGCCTGTGAAAATTTAAATTTGAATTTATAGCAAATTTGTGAGATTTCCCTGTTTTCTTTTTTCTGAAAAGCATCCTCTAATTTTTTTTAATTAATTCTATTCGTGCGAGATTCAGAAGAATTCGTATTTTTGAGTACAGTGTTGTATATTCTTCTTTATTCAAACTCTATGTAATATTTTGATAAACATCAGATTTCAATAAACCCCTTATTTTCACGAGTTTTTTTGCATATAACTTCTTATAATATGACCAAATTTAGGTTTTGATTGAAATTCTCGTAATCATTCAACTCGGGTAAAACAAATAATTAATTCTATATTACAAATTAGTGAGTAAGTTTTTTGAGTTTATTTTCTGTAATTGTCAACTATTAAGTAGTGTTGAATCAGTTTTGTATGAATTACAATTCCACATCTTTGAAAACTTAAAATTCATATTTTTAGGCATAGTTATTGATACACTAATAAATCCCAGACTTTCAAAAATTAGTTTAACATTTAAAGTCAATATCTAATAAATATAAACACTACCTGCAAAAATAAGTCCAATCGTGTGGTCTAAACGAACAGTAGGATGCTGGATCTCAATTCTGCCGGCACAACTTGTTTAACATACGCGTGGAATCGGATCTCCGGAAGGCATATCTACATAGCGCATGGCACCGAAACGGTTCTTCAGGATTACTTCTCCTTTGTTTTCTGCAGTAACTTCCCCTATAATAGCGGCATTTCTGCCATAAGGGTGCTGCCTGAGAATTGAGAGAACCTCTTCTTCAAAGCCGGATTTTGCCCCAATTATTGCTTTTCCCTCGTTTGCAACCTCAAGGGGATCAAGACCCAGCATCTCACATGCCGCGGAAACGGCTGGCTTTAATGGGATCCAGTCTTCTTCAATAAGGATGCCTGTTCTGGATTTTGTTGCCATTTCGTTCAGGGCGTTTGCAAGCCCACCACGTGTTGGGTCTTTCATTGCCGTGACTACAGGCTCTCCTTTTAGTGTTCTAAGCTTCAAAATAGGCTTTATAAGATTCCATAGGGGTGCAGAATCTGAGACCAGATCGGTCTCGAAGTCAAAACCTCCCCTGTGGACTATCAGAGAAATCCCATGGTCTCCAACAGTGCCTGTGACAATGACTCTGTCTCCTGGGCTGAGCCCCGAGTCTCTTACAGGGGTATCAGTAATGCCCAGGCCTGTGGTGTTCAAGATAATAGAATCGAGTGCTGTTTTCTCGACGGTCTTTGTATCTCCAGTTATTATAGGCACGCCAACTTCTGAAGCAGTTTCATCCATTGTTTTGATGATCTCTTCGAACTTCTGGAGTGAAAAGCCTTCAGGAACCACGACAGCACAGGTAAGAGCAAGTGGTTTTGCTCCCATAACAGTGAGGTCATTGATTGTGCCTGCAACTGCAAGTCTTCCTATATTAGTATCTGGGAAAAAGGAAGGTGTTATCACATAACTGTCAGTAGTCAGTACGAGTTCGGATGCGGGATTAAAATTCTCAAGCCTGACCGTGGATCCGTCATCAAGGTTTTCGAGCCCAACAGAACCTGCACTTTTGTTGCGGAAGTTTTTAAGGATTATATCTCCTATCAGTGCCTGCATTATCTCTCCGCCTGCACCGTGCTCAAGAGAAATGGTATTGGGTTTCATATCCGTCTCCTTTTTCCTGCTTTTTGCTCTCCTAATATATCTTATTTCTCCACATTTTTCTTGAAACTAAGCTCGATAAAGTTAATCCAGTTTTCCAGACTTTTAAAGTCGTGTTTCGAAGTCAGGATAACAGGAACATCAGGATTTAAGGAAAGAATATCCTCTTGCATTTTCTTGGTATTACAGTCAACTGCATATGCAATGTCAACTTTATTTATGATTGCAAGTTCTGAAGTCTTAAAAATCATCGGATGTTTGAGGATGATATCATCTCCTTCTGTTACACTTACGATTACTATCCTCAGGTGCTCTCCTAGTTTGAAGTCCACAGGGCAGATTAAGTTGCCTACATTCTCAATTATAAGGATATCCGTGTTTTCAAGGTCTATTTCATTAAGGGCCTTTTCCAATAGCTTTGCATCCAGATGGCACTCCTTTCCAGTATTAACAGGAATTGTTGGTACTCCGAGTTTCCTGAAACGGGAAGCATCCATTTCCGCGATCACATCTCCTGCGATCACAGCTATTCTATACTTCCCTTTGAGATTTTTAATCGCCTCCTCAATTAGAGTTGTTTTTCCAGATCCGATTGCTCCCATGATATTGACTGAAAAGACCTGATGCTTGTCAAGATTTGTTCTGTTTTTTTCAGCAATTTTATCGTTTGCTTTGAAAACGTCGTATTCCATATGGATTATATGCATTAACATAATATATCACTCAAGGGATTATTTTTATCTGTCTTCAGTTAAATCTTCATCTTCTGTTTCGATCTCAATGCTTTTAATTATCAATTCTCTTCCGCCTATAATATGGGCCGGTTTTCCACAACTTGGACAATCCATAGCTGCTGTATAAGCAAGAAGCTCGCTTTTGAGTTCGCTGCTTTCTCGAATCTGCGATGTGTTCATAGTTCCCTCATATCCACACTCGCATTCAAGACGTAGAGGTACCATTTCTACAATGAAATCTGCATCTTCTGCAATGCTTCCCTCAGAAATGACTTTGAAACAGAAACTAAGTTGTTCAGGATTAGTGTGTGTTAACCTTCCAATCTGGAGAGTCACTTGCTTAACTTTCGTTGCTCTGTGAGATGTAGCCGAATTAATTACTTGTTCAACGATCTCACAGGCGATTGAAAGTTCATGCAAGTCTACTACCTCCTTCCCTTGAGTATCTTAACCAATTATAACACATTCCTTCTTGGCTGATCATGCATGGACCTACAGGACTTTTCGGTGTGCATGTTTGTCCGAAGTTCGGACATTGGGGCGGTTTTGCTTTACCTGTGAGGATAGCTGCGCAAATACAACACTTTTTGTCCTTTATTTCGGCTTCTTTTCGAATAGTCTTAACGAAAGAGGCATAGATATCTTTGTACTTCTTTGCTGCATCTTTTTCTTCAAACTTTTTCCTGAGCACCAGTCCTGAATTCTCTATTCTCCCGATACCTCTCCATTCAGAATCCGAAGTTTCGAATACTTTATCCATCATTTCCAAAGCTACCTGGTTGCCTTCCTGTTTTACAACTCTTGGGTAGCCGTTGTCCACTCTTGAGCATCCTTCCTCTATCTGTATTTGTAACATGTTTATTCCAAGGAGAATGTCTCGGACCTCAAACCCGCTCACAACAACAGGAAAACCCTTTTTTGCAAGAGGTTCAAAGGGTTTTGTGCCTATAATTGTCGCTACATGCCCTGGAGCAATAAAGGCGTCAACTTCTGTATCATTGGCCAGGATCCCTATTGCAGGAGGCGTCCGCTTCTGAGAGGTGAGGAGGCTAAAGTTATCAGGGGTATTTCTCAAAAGGGAAGCCGCATTTGCAGGAATTGTGGTTTCAAAGCCTATCCCAAAAAAGACTACTTCGAGTTCTGGTTTTTTTTCTGCAAGGGCAACAGCATCGTCAATGCTATAGACCATCCTTACATCTGCCCCTTCAGACTTGGAGTCCAGTAAACTTTCTGACGAACCCGGGACTCTCATCATATCTCCGAAGGTGACTACAGTCATTCCGTTTCTGGCAAGGACGATTGCGATATCTATATCTTCTTCAGGAGTGACACAGACCGGGCATCCGGGGCCGCTAATAACTTCAATGCTTTTTGGAAGAATGCTTCGAAGTCCATTTTTTGCTATAGTCCTCTCGTGTGTTCCACAGACATGCATTATGCGAAGCGATACCTTTGAATTCCCAATTCTTTCCAGTAGTTTTTTTTCAAGTTTAGGAATAGCTGATATTGAAGGAGAATTTCCGTTTTCCATTTTAATTAGCATCCTTTCTTCATTGAGATTCACTTTCAAAGGTATCTATATCTTCCAGACCTGCGATCTGCTTGAGAAGGTGCATTGTTTCTTCACTTTCTTCTTCCGATATTTCAGATATCGCATATCCCACATGGACAAGGACATGTTTCCCGAGCATGGATTCGCTTGCCCCTCCCAGTAGATCCATATTTACGTTTCTACAGATCCCACCCATGTTGACAGTGGCAGTGTTTTCATTCACTATAAACGTGATTTTTCCAGGAATAGCTATACACATGTTACCTCTACTGTTTTCTTTCAAAGCATGCTTAAATTATGTCGTTTAACTGTTCTAGATTAGTTTTTCGTATTTGAGTTAGTTTTTTATGTGAATTTTATTATAGCAAGAAATATGTTGTGGCCTTAAATCAGCAAAAGCCTTTAAAATTTTACTATCGTTTACTGAATAAACAGGCTTCATTCCCATTCCAGGTTTTCGTTTAAGCCTGAACTGCTGTAATTGATTATTTTATACCTTTGCGTTAGATATAATTATTGTTAATATCCACTTTTTTCTTTTGATCGCTCTTCTTACATGGTTGTTTTTTACTTTCGCTATTTGCCTCGAATAAAGAAGTGTAGATTCAATGATTAGAATTAGGCTCCGGGTTTTTGAAATAAATCAAGGGGTAAAATTGCTTTTCGCAATTCTATAGTTCTATTTTATAACTTTTGTATTTTTTCACTTCTCCTGAATAATTTAAAATTGTTTTTTTCTGAACCTACAAGTTGATTCGGAGATGGTTTACAATTGTTCAAAACTCTTTTCGATCTGAATTTGGAACAGATCAATTTTTAATATGTAACCCAATTAATAAAAAATTCCGATAAACCCCTAAATTTCGCCATATGCTTATAAATAGTGTATAAATTATTCTTAATAATCAAAGGTTTATCGGGATCCTCTCCAGTTTAATTTGCTCAACATCTTCATTCAAAAAAAAGGCTTTCTCAATATTTTTTTGAAATCTCCTCTCCAAAATCTATATGCAAAATCAATGCGAAATGAAGTAGCAGATGAAATACCATCGTACTTGTTTGTGATTCTATTTCTGTTACAATTTTTATGCATGCTATCATTTAAATGTACCTAAATTATTTTACACATGTCTGTATATATAATTATATTTATTTTTCACACTCAATTCTATATCAATAGCTGTCAGGTTTAATATTTATCCTTTAATTCTAAATTATTTTTCTATCAAAATCACCAGATTCTCTAATTTTTCACTATTTTCACTATATATTCATCCTTTAAAGAAACAATACATATAGCTTCTTTTACTAAGGTTCGATGAGCAAATTTTGATGGATTGGTTTTATTAAACTGTCAACTATTGAGTATCCATTTTATTTTCCATTAGTTAGTAAGCAGAAGTATCTGTCGCATCAGAATAGGTATCTATCAACTAATTTTAGGTAGGTTGAATAGTGCCTTTATTGATTTATTTTGTATATTAAAATTTAGTATTCAAATGGAATTTCATAATTAATTCTCTTTTTTAGTACAAAGCGTAAAACCACTGGGTCTTCAGCTCAGTGGATGTAAGCGTCAACTTCAACCCGGCTTCTGTATGTAATTTTCAGCTGCTTCCTTGCTAAAGTTGCCGATAGAAGATGCGAAATATCCATCACACAATAGTGTATGTTCCTTCAAATAGTGTATGTTCCTTCAAATAGTATTTTTTTCAAATACCCTGTTTGAGTTTTTCATGGCATAATTGTTGTTTCTTGTTTCAGTTTTAAAATGATCGCAAGAGTGCCGACTTTTGGCTCGCTCTTAACGAGTATATGGATGTTGTCTTCGTAAGTTACTATTTCTAGTATTTCTCAACCGACCTCCTTCTCAATGTCAGAAATTATCTGTTTGAGTTCTTCTTAAATCTTTCTAGTATCTTTTTCGATACTTACCCACAAAGATAATGTGATACATTGACAAAAAATTGCTTTATTTCATGAGAAAATAGCAAATCAGAGAAATGATTTCCAACACAAACTCTCTTTTAAATTTGTTGCTAGAACCAAGCAATAGCTTTGAAGCTCTGATGTTAAAAGCATGAATAAGAATCGCATTTAGCACAGGCTATATGTGATTCGGCGTTTAGTAGTTTTTTTAACAAAATTAGAATATAAGTCTGAATGCTCAGGAAAAATCATTCTTCTGCATAGGTAAATTTGAACCACACATCAGATCTGTCATTTTTGTGGATATCATAATTCTGAGCTGATACTAAAAGATAGAGAATGGAAATGTTCTGATTGCAAAACAAGATAGCGATATTAATGCTGCAATTAATCTCGAAAAATTCGCGCTCATTTATTTAAATCTAATTGGAATCTAAAACTCTGTAATGTTGTGTATGTGCTTGGGAATTTGTTCTCATAAGAGGAAGGAATAGACCAACAAGATAATTCGTTTTTAGGTGAGTGGTAGTTCACATACTGTTCGGAATTTCCTTTTTCCTATTAATGTATTAAATATTATTAAAATCAAAAAAACTTATATACTATTCCCTCATTGAAAACATTAGCGATAGGTTTATGTTCGCATTTATATAATTTTAGTAAATATTTAATTGTATTTCTTTTAAATGTATTATTTTGTTAAAAGCAAGATGTGGTAGAGATGAGTACTGGAATAAAAAATCTTGTTCAAACACTGGATAGTGTTGACTTTTTAAAAATGGATCGACGCACTTTCATGAAAGCGGTAGGCTTTCTCGGAGCAAGTACATTCCTCAGCAGTTTCCAAACTGAGATCGTAAACGCTCTTGAATTTGCAGAAACAAAGATTGTTTGGCTCCATGGTTCCGAATGCACTGGATGCTCAGAATCCCTCTTGAATGCCGCAAATCCTGACATTTTACAGGCACTCACTAAGCTCAATGTCAATCTTGCTTACCATGAAACTCTTCTTGCCCAGCAGGGGATATGGGTAGATAATAAACTTGCAAACACTTCTGAACTTAACTCAGAGATTCTCCTTGACGATCTTATCAAAGAAGGAAACTATATTCTAGTTGTGGAGGGCGCTATTCCAAATGGTCCTAATGGTTCAGGTCGCTACCTTGTTCTTGGGAACAAGCCTTTCAAGGATATCGTTGGAGAAGCTGCAAAGAATGCCAACGCCATTCTTGCGGTCGGAGCTTGTGCATGTTGGGGAGGAATTACCTCTGCAAAAAGTGCTGTTGTCCAGGAGACGGATTATAGAGGAACAGCTTTCTTAAAGACTGATGCTTCAAAAGGCATTCTTAGTGAACTTAACATCGATAAACCTGTAATCAATATTGCTGGTTGTCCTCCTCACCCTGATTGGATCCTCCTTACATTAGGCGCTGTAATCCTTGGAAAGATCAGGATTCCTGATGATCTTCCGGACATTCTGGACCAGTACCACAGGCCCAAGGTCTTCTACCCTCCAGACCATGTTGTCCATGACAACTGCCCTCGTCGTGGATACTATGACCAGGGACTATTCGAAGATCAGGCAGGTGGGCCATATTGTCTGTGGAAGTTGGGATGTAAAGCCCCGTATGCTCATGGAGACTGTGCAATTCGCAAATGGAACAATTCATTGAGCGTGTGTACCCAGGCAGGTCCCTGCAGTGCTTGCGTAGAACCTGGCTGGCCGGACTCTTCAAGACCCCTGTATGTAGAATCTGAAGGGAAGGGCGTGCTTCTAGGAGAGAATGTCGGTACGATAGCCAAAGTCGCGGTCGGCGCCGCTGCAGTTGCTGCAGGCGTACATGCTGTAAGAAGGATGAAAGGAGAGTGAGTAAAAAATGGTAAATGTTACAATCGATCCCTTAACAAGAATTGAAGGCCATCAACGCGTGTCCACTGAAGTAGGTGCAGATGGTGTTATTACAGATGCTCAGAGTTCCAGTTTGATGTTTAGAGGTTTTGAACGCATACTACAAAATCAGGATCCAAGGGATGCAGCAATTCTCGTCCAAAGAATATGTGGTGTTTGTCCTATATCTCATTGCTTGGCAGCTACAAATGCCCTTGACAATCTTTATGGTGTGGCTGAACATGTTCCAAAAGATGCTCTTGTCACAAGGAACATTTTTCAGGCTCTAAACACTATTGCAAGCCATGCAACTCATATATACGTGCTTTGGGGTCCGGACCTTGCAAATCCCGCGTACAGAAATGTCCTCGCAACACTCAAAGATACTGGAAACGCAATCTGGAAAGAAATGGTCGGAAGATTTGCTCCAATTAGCTACAAAATAGACGGCATACCGATTCCTGCGGGAACCTCTTACTTGGCAGCAATACCTGAAAAGAAACGCTTACAGGAAGCTATTGCAATCATAGGCGGCAGAATGCCAGGCCCTGTCACTCCATACCCTGGAGGATATTTCTATAAGCCGACAGTTGCAGATGTTGTAAAGATTTCCTCTTACTATCTGCAGGTTATGGACTTTGTATCAAAGTACACCCTCCAAGTGCCCTTTGATGCATGGATTGCAAATACATACAAGGCAAGTTCACCTAAGAAAGCGGTAAACTTTGTGGTTGAACACCTGCAAGGTCTTATTAATAAATCACTTAGTACCAATGACTTTTCCAGAGAAGCAGGGTGGGGAGATGTTGAATTCTATGCAGCTTTCGGCTCCCAATTAGTAGGAGAAACTCTCCTTCACCTTCCTGCAAGCCTTAAACACGATAGCATAGGTGGGTACAGCGATCCCTCAAAGATCAACTTCCTTTCATATGGTGGATTCTACAAGCCCGAAAATGGAGACGGATACAACCCTAGCAGTCCCGCAGGAGATCGATTCTTAACTTCAGGTATTGTAACAGGAAAACTCGAACATAAGGATTTTGATCCAAGCAAGGTTACGGAAAGCATTGCTCATTCTTTCTATGAAAACAACGACAATCTTCCTCCTGCAAAAGGTGAAACAGTTCCATTTACAGATCCTGGAAAAATAGTATATGACCAGGGTCCTAATAGCAGATACAGTTGGGATAAAGCTCCGAGATATGACGGAATTCCCTGTGAAGTCGGTCCTCTTGCACGTATGCTTGCAATAAAAGAGCCACTTGTAACTGGACTGGCTCTTGCTTTTCATGAGAACGGCTACTCTGCAGCTAATGTCTACACAAGAATGATGGCTCGTATGCAGGAAACCACTATTATCGCAAATGAGCTCCTAAAGTGGGTGACAGTTGACTTCGACCCGAAAGGTAAGATCGCTGTACCTTTAGATCTTTCTAAAGCTAACGATTCACATGGTATGGGCTTGTGGGAAGCTCCACGTGGAGCTCTTGGGCACTGGGTATCCACTGACAGCAAAGGAAAGGTTGGTACCTATCAGTGCATAGTTCCAGGTACCTGGAATATGTCCCCAAGAGATAGTGCAGGTATCCCTGGTCCTCTTGAACAATCTCTCGTTGGATCAAAAATCAGTGCCGTTGGAAATGCGCTTGGCGTCGATTACTCCAATCCGGTTGGAATTTTCCATATCGGTAGGTCCTATGATCCATGTATTTCATGTGCAGTTCATACCATTGACCTGACAGGGAAAAACGCTCCAAGGGCTTTGAGAATATTGTAAGAAGATGAAGACTATTAAATAAGGAGGATGATCCCCTAATGAAAGCTAATGGCAACCCAACGATTGTTGAGCGCTATAGCCTCCTCGATAGAGTGGTACACATAGTTCATGCCGCTGCGATGCTGGCGCTCATTATCACCGGGTTAAAGATGTACTTTGGGTGGAACTTTATGAGTTTCCATACAGCCCGCGCTCTCCATATGTTCGCAGTTCCTTTCTTACTTGTGGTGAATTGGTTCCTTATTCCTGTTTCCATTGTTCTTGCTACTGGGGGCGGGATTAAGGAAAAGTTTTTACACTTTTTGGACCATTATGTTTTTGGTCCCAGAGATGCATCACGCATGGCAGGAATAATTGGTAATTTCTTCGGGAAGGGCAAATATCCAGCATTTACCATCTATGATGAGGCATCAGGACACTATAAGACCAAGCTCCATCCATTAATGAAAATTTTGATTGTGCTGGAAGGTCTAGCAATAGTCATCATTGCTATTACAGGTATCGTTCTGTACAGTCTTAACTGGTCATTATTTGGGCTCCCTATAGCGTCTTGGATCCTGTCAGCAGGAGGCCTGATTGCACCTTCTTTCGGAATGAGTTCCCTGGCGTTTCTGAGAACTCTTCATCTGCTGATGACTTACTGGTTTGTCTTCGAACTAGTAGTGCATGTCGGTATTTTGGAGCTTGATCCAAATGTCTGGAAGTACTACAAAGCTATCTTCTGGTCCGGAAAAGAAGACCTTAAAGACACTCACTACGTAAAAATTGTCAAAACTCCAAGCAATCTTGCTGATAAAGGACGCCGAAACCATTAATTTGAAAGTTATTAAAGCAAAAAATGTGAAAAGGTAATATAGGCATGTCCAGTCTGTATAAACCTTAGTAAGATGAAAATATGCCTATATTACATGCTCCTGTCCGTGTCCTAGGATGCGGAAGCCTATTAATGGGAAATGATGGTATCGGTCTGAGGGTCATTGAGACTCTTCAAAAAACGGAACTTAAAAATAGTGAAGGCATTGATATTGTGGATGCGGGGGTATGTGGGCTTGATCTTTTGAATCTTTTTGATGGAGCCAAACAGATCATTATCGTGGATGCGATTCTTGCAGACAGTCCTGTTGGTTCTGTACATCGTATAGAGGGTAAAGACCTCATCAAAAAAGACACTGAGCCTTTTAACCTGGTCTCTGTTCACGATCTTACAATTACAGATATATTACGTATCGGAGCTGAAATCCAGCTACTCCCAGAAATTGTAGTCATCGGTATTGAAATTGGAGCCAGGGTAACTGAAGCTACGTTAGAGATAAGCTCTGAAGTTTTCAAAGGAGTTGATGAGGCCATAAAGGTAATAAGAAAAGAGATTAACTGCCCACATTAGGGATTTCGACTCGATTATATTTTTTCTCTTAAGGAATTTTTAAAATAGTTTATTCCAATTTAATATGAATTTCGATAGGGCGCCCTATACGCGTAAATTGTATGCTATTGCTTGGGATATGAATAAAATTATTCAAAATAAGACATTTAATTTGCATATATGCTTTTTTCTTCTTGGTTATCCTGATTTTCAAAATGTTTTTTAATTGATCGGAAGTGTACCCAAAGTTCTGTAAAATATAGCAGGATGCAGAATCTTGGTTAGGCTGACAAAACGTATGTTTTTATGTATTGTTGACGCATAGTTTTTGTACTAAAATTCCCGAATTTCCTGTTCCATCCAGAATAAGAAAACATTTCTAATTTATTACTCAGGGGCTTATGGGACTCATGGAACACTTGGAACTAATTAGCCTAAATTAAGATCAGAGAGAATAATCAGAAAAAAGATGATTATATAGTTTATAATCAAAACTAAAATGGATTCCAGAGAGTTTGCTCTCTGATAAAACCTGATTTTTCGGCGAACTTTATTCTTCAGCAAAGGCTGAATGCGTTTTCCTTCTTCTTCCTTGGATAAATTGGTAGCAATGATTTCAAACTTGGATTTTTTCATAGCTTCTACGCCCCTATCCTCCCTGGCATAACTTGTCATCGGAAAAAGAGATGAAGGTCCTTCTTTAGGTCACTGAACAAACCTGAATTTACCATTTTCCTAATTTATGCGATTTACTGTTTCAATCAATGTAATGAAGCCCGGTAACCCTGATGATTTTCATGTTAAATATTTTTTAATTTTTTCACCAACAGGTGTGAAGATGCTGATTATTGTAGCAAATGACATAATTAATGCTTTGAACAATCAAGTTCGATCAGTGGGGATTATTTGGAATGAATAGACGGTTCAATTGTTGCAAAGCTCAAATTAATGATATGAAAATTTTAAAAGAGAATATAGTTAAATGTATTGAAGTTACGACAATTCCATAAAATCGAGATTTAAAGAATTGGCTATATCATGTATCGTGATTATAAGATAGGATATTCATATCTGAAGCATTTGGCATCCTATATTATAATCATGAACAATGAAACAATATTTAGTAGTAGATTTGTATTATCATGTATTTGTTACTCCACATCACCAGGTTCCGTCATCTCCACATCCACAGGTTGGAAATTTTAATAAATCAACGGATTGAGTACAGGGATCTGTTATCAATGTTACTTCAGCTCCTCTTTCTCCACGTCCCCAGTTCCAGTCATCTCCACATCCACAGGTTGGGAATTTTAATAAGTCCACTGATTGGGTACAGGGATCTGTTATCAATGTTACTCCACATCCCAAGGTTCTATCATCGTGGTTACCGGGCTTTGCGCCCACGATATTCACAAGCATTAAAATCATTGCTGTTGAAACTAAGGCTATTTTATACAACTTACATTTACTTATCATGTATTTTCTCCCTTTTAGATATGTTTTACCTATGATTTCTACTAGAAAATTTAGATATGTTTTTCCTGACTAAATACGCAAAGAGATTTATTCAATGAGTTACTCATTATTATATTTACATATAAATACTCTTTTGGATACTAAATATGTCTACAGCATTATTATATTCAAGTATATATAAAGTTAATAGAATTTATTTTTAGTAATATAAATATATGCTAAACGGATACAGGTTTGGTAAACTTCTACTGTTATACTAACTAATATTCAAAGATTCTAAGTTAGTACAAAATAACTTTATTTAGTCCGATTTTTTAATAATTATTTATTTGTAGAGTTATAACTCTATTTGTATAGGATTTTCAAATCTAAGTCTCTCTAGTTTTTCAATACAAAAACAATCTTGTAGCACTGAAAGGTATTGACTCTTGAGAACCTGCAACCCTCTAATCTTGTGGGGATATACTGATCATGAAGTGCAGCTGGAGCGATCCTATCAAATGCATATGTTTTGCTATAAAACATATGCATCAGTGAAAACAATAGAAAAAGGAACTTGTTCAGTAAAACTATTTGCTCAGCATTCTGCTTTTTTGCAGTGAAAGAAAAAGGATACAGAAACTACCAGATTTTACGGAACTTATGGTAAGCTACAATGTAAAATTGATAAAATTAAATATCTTACTTTTATTTTAATGAAGTATCCTAAATGACTTGTTTTTGTACAATTCTAAGTAGGATTACATAAACAGTAAGATCCATCTCTGCATTTATTTACATTTTTCAATTTTTGCAATTTTTGTCGTTATTACCATTAACAGCCCAATCCCATTTTTGCTGGTAGGATCCAATCCTACAGTCATCATTATGATAGTGATAAATGTTTGTGTAGTCTCAATGATGTAGTGGTCTCCATGCCCATGTTCGTGGCTCCCATGGTGATTCCATCAATGGGCATGCCTCACATAGTCTGTGGGTCGTGATCTGGTTCCGCGTTCGATGCTGCAGCTGTCAATGATACTACAAATAAGACTGCCAGCAAGATAGTCTGTACCTTTTTTATTCTACTAACTAGTTGTTTCAACATTTATTTCACTCCATTTTTATTAAGTTAGATATAATTTTAATTCGGTTAGGACTTACGAGTTAAATTGGAAAAACATACTATTAACAAAATTGTGATTGTCTTTTCAAATCTCGTTTATCTTTGACTCACTTATTGACATTAGGACATTTGTATGTGATTCTCAGTTTAACTATGCAAATTCAGAACCATTATTAATTATCATTAATATAAACCAATTATAGTATTTTAATAAATAGTTAGATTTAGAAAGTGTCAGTTGTATTAATATTTATTGAGCTTTATAACTACTGTACAATATGTAACTTGAAAATTCTGTTTAAGAAGCAGAATGGTTAAGATATCACCTAACTAAAAACTAGGATTATATTAGGAGTCTCAAACCTCATTGATATAAACGAAGGCTGGATAACAGGAAACAAGTATGTAATAATGGAACAGTAATCAAAAAAGAAGATTAAAGGTATATAGTACATTTTATATATTATTATGCATTCTGAAAATAAGCACATTACAAAGGTTGGATGAAAATTTGGAAAAGTTGTCTATACTGTCTGCCCTGATACAGTAACTTCGAATATATTTCACAAGTAGTATATTTAATTCGAAATAAGACCAACGTCTTCCAAGCAATTATAATCTGTTTTTTAGTTCTACTGTAGCTGTGATTTTTCACTCTTATTAATCTGTTCTTTCTGCGATACCAGTTATACAATAAATGATTATCTCCAAAGTTATTTTAAATTAATTATATGAAAAATAGTTTCTGAACAAAAAATAATCTCGCATAAAAAATTTTGCAATCAAAAAACAAATAAATGTTAAGAATTATTTTTTACTATTTGTGAAGTCATCAGAATCTAATATTATCTTTTCCTAGAGAATTAATCACTTTGGGTTGTAACTTTTTGACTGGATAATTAATTTTGATACATACAAACTAGCGTAGAACCAGATTTTTGCTTATGTGTCTGTAAACTCGATTATTTCATGTATTATGGGAACCAATAAATGCAAAAAAGTATTAGGAACACATAGGTAAAACCAATAAATCCGCTTGATATCTATTTTATTTTGGTTATAAGGTAGAGCATCTATATCTAAAGCAGTGGGCATCTTGAATTATAATCGTGAAAATTAGACAAAAACTAGTATCATACTTGTAAACAGGAATTGATCAGTCTGTTTGCAGAGTGAATTAAACCGTTAGGGAAAAATAAGTTTTAAAGTGTTGGATTGATTCTCTCACTAACTAAATAATCAATGTTCTATTGTTGTTAACTTCATGTTGATAGATGTAATCTCCATGCATAATTTAAAATGGTTAATCATCTAATTTCCAGGGCAATAATGACATCCATAAGGTTATCTTATTGCCCTATTTATTTTTAGATTTTCAGGAAGCAGCTTAATGTTCAACCTTTTGTTAGCCTAGATCAATGTTTGAATGTGAATTTAATGAGCTGATTTTCGTCAGCTGTTGTCTATTGTTTATGTTTTCCTATATTTATGAGTTAATTCTTAAATATCTATCTAATCTCAAAATAGTTGTCTATTGGCTCATTTTTGTCATCTAGCTAGTTACTAAATTTTTGCAATTCCAGAAGATATTACAAAGTCTCATGGATTCAAAGCTTATAAAGATGACGAATAACTAAATTGTTAAGGCACTAGCTGTTATCAATCTGGTTGAAAATGGTAAATGGGCTATAAAATTTAGAAAAATGAACATATGAAACAAAATTGTTTTACTCGTTAAAAAGCTCTGAAATATTATTAAATATCTTTATAAATGGATATTATCAAAAATCGTTTTCGTTTGTTGTTCCTGTGGTCACTGCTGCAAAATAAACATTTGCTGCTAATGCCGTTTTAGCATCTATTAAACTATCTCCAATATGTAGCACATTATTTAGTTGTGTAGCAAGGCGATAAATTACCAATAATACTCATTCAGGAGATGGTTTTGGTGCTTTAACATCCTCTCCCCCAACGATAACATCTATTAAGGCTGAAATACCATGCAGATTTAATGTCTCAACTATTCTATAGTGAGATTTCGTAGTTACTATTCCCGTATTGAAGCCATTCTCTTTTAATCTCTATAATATACTTGCCGTACCATCAAAAAGCACGGTATTTTTTGACATAACCTCATTTGCCTTTTCTCTGAACAAGTGTATAAAATGATCCATTCAGACTTCATTTTTATTGTTTGTCAATTGTATGAATGCTCTATCAAGTGGTAATCCTACAGTCTTTTTAATGCTTTCGCTGTCGGTCCTGGAAGATTTAACTTACTAAAAGCATGGTTAAAACTTGATACAATACCGCTTGTCGCATCGGCTAATGTATAGTCAAAATCAAAAATCATGGTATTATATTTAATCTCTTCCACTTTGAGTCCTAGAATACTGACATAGTATCTCTTCACCCAAAAGTGAAGATTTTCATACTTATCCTAGGACTTACCCAGTTTAGGAACAAATAAAGTGTAATTTCTCCCCAGCGAGCAGTTCAAGTGGCTCAATAATAATCACTGTGATCGTGCGCCATCCGCTGTGATATGTGTATACAAGTCCATGGGATAGGTATGTTTAGTCGCTTCCGATTCTCTGGCATATGTGTATTCACATATATAACAATACATGTATTTTGTGTATGTTATACAGCTATGACATGTACTACGTACACGTGTCAGTGTAATTTGAAAATTGTTTTCCACATATACTGTACATGTGTTGTACAAATGTCTACCCTATACGAAAACTGTAAATGGTCTGCGATACATAATTCTAAAATGGGTTTACGGCACTGTTTAGGAATCTTAAAACAGTTTTTTGTAAAAACAAGTAATGTGGACTGCAAAATAAAAATAAGTTATTTTAACTTCGTAAAATGGGAATGATTTGATAGTTCTTAACTAGGTTTGGGCAATGTAACTAAATGTTATTCCATTTTCACGATTTAATTAGTCAGCGATCTAGATCGCTGACGAAACAACTATTTATTCTTAACAAGCTTCCTCGGCTAGGTAATTTCCAAATGGATCTCTCCAGCCGCCATGATCATAACCGCCATGATCATGATCACCGTAACCATGATAATCAGAACCAGAAGCTGCGCTCGCTGACACAGTTATCAATAATTTTTTTAATTACCCGACTGTGGTAATGTCTTGTATGTTCTCAGGAAAACTAAGAAATTTCTTGAAAAAAATTATATCAATGCATTGTTTCTCAAGTTCAAAGTCGGAAAGACCATGCTATTGCTGTAAAACAAGCATTTGTAACATGATGATTACGAGCTTGATGTCTGTCTTAAAAAATTGTTTTGTTTGAATATATGGATTCAAAAATGATACGAAAAAATTTCCAAGCAATTAAGGAATTAATTTCAGTAAATTTATCTTCAACTGGCTGAAGATGTCTGTATTCTTCTTTAAGAGCAAAATCAGTAAAAGTTTTCATGAGTAAAAATTATTTTTAAAGACTTAAACTTTCCAACGCTCAAATGCATAGGAGTTTATCGAAATTCTCAATAGTCATTTGGAACTAATATCTCTTCATACTCTTTTTTTGGTTTTCAATCTTTGGACTTTTAAACCCGGTTTTTTGGAGGGTAATTATGGATGCTTATGCCTCGATTTTCAAAAAAAGCACTGTTCCAATTGCGCATATAAGGACTGACAGTGAACTTATTGCTACCAGATCGTTGTAGATGCCGAAAGTGCTTACTCCGGCAATTGATCCTCTTAGGCCGTCTACGCCATAGGTAAGTGGATCTATTCTGCTTATTAAATAAATTGCATAAGGCAGATTTTGGAGGGGGAAGAGAGCTCCTGATAGGAAAAAAATGGGCATAATCAGGAAGTTCAATATCATTTGGAAACCTTGCATATCTTCCATTTTTGAGGCTATTGTAAGGCCAAGGCCTGAAAAGAATATAGCTATCAGGAACATGAAAATTAACCCCATCCAAAGGCTACCTAGATTTGAAATCCTGAACCCAAACAAATAGGTCATGCTTAGCATGATTAGGCCCTGAATCATGGCTATGATTGCACCTCCAAATGTTTTACCGATCATGATTTCTGTCCTAGAGATCGGAGCTACCAGGATCTCTTTAAGAAAGCCGAATTGTCTGTCCCAGATGATCTCAAGCCCCGAAAAAACAGCTGTAAAGAGAATTGCCATGGTGACAATTCCCGGGGTTAGAAAATTAATGTAGTTTGCCCCTCCATTGGCTCTGGTATACATGGGACCAAATCCGAATCCGAATGCTATCATGAAAAGTAGAGGCTGGCCAAGAGAACCTATCAACCTGGCTTTGGAGCGCCAGTAATGCTTCAGCTGCCTAAGGCAAAGTATATAGATAATTTCGATCATCATCTCATCCTCCCCAAGCCCCTCATCATTTTTTGTTTATTTGCTCCATTATCATCATCACGGATATCCCTACCTGTCAGCTTAAGAAATGCTTCCTCTAATAGTTCGGTTTTGGTTCGCTTCTTAATTTCTTCAACTGTGCCAGATTCTATAATTTTACCGTGATCAATGATCGCAACATTGTTTGCAATTGCTTCAGCTTCTTCCATGTAATGCGTTGTTAGAAAAACGGTTATTTTTTGTTCTTCGTTTAATTTTCTAATATGGCTCCATATCGCGTTTCTAGTCTGGGGGTCAAGACCAACAGTAGGTTCATCTAGGAAAATAATTTTGGGATAATGGACAAGTGATCGTGCAATCTCAAGCCTACGCTTCATCCCCCCGGAATACTTTTTGACATAGTCGCTCCACCTATCACATAGTCCAACAATAGCAAGTGCCTTTTGAATCCTTTCTGCTCTTTCTGTTTTAGGTACTTTGTAGACAACTGCATGGTAGACCATGTTTTCATAGGCTGTAAGATCTTCATCAAGGCTATTGTCTTGGAAGACAATCCCAAAAGATTCACGAGCCTTATTTTGTTCTTTGAGTACATCGAAACCATTGATGCTTATTTCTCCGGATGTGGGCTTCAGGACGGTTGTGAGCATTTTTATTGTTGTGGATTTGCCTGCGCCGTTTGGACCGAGAAAAGCGAATATCGAACCTTTTTCAACATTAAAGCTGATGTCATTTACAGCGGTGAAATTATCAAATTTTTTAGTAAGGGATTGGACTACAAGTATATTTTGCATGATTGATCCTTGTATTTGTTTTTAATTCAAAAAATATTAAATTTAGGCAATTTTTATTTTAAAATTTCCTTATATACACAGATTTGCAGGAAGAATTCTGCGCAATATTCCAAAAGAAATATTTTCCATAACCTGGGGCCTGGTACAATATTTATAACTTTTGTCTCATTTTCAGCATGTGAACACATTTAAAGGCACTAGATTCTTCAGGACTTGGTCTGTTTGACTGAAAAATCAAAGCTCTAAAATTTAACTGCCTTTAATATATATTTGAAATCATTATGTATATTCTGCTTGATTTTGTTTCTTAAGTGTGTAAGTCCTTATTGCTTCTTGGAGCCAATTTTAAATAATATTTTAGAGGATTTCGATAAAACCCTAAATTTTGTCCTATGCTTATAAATTATATATAAATAATCCATTAAAGTCAGAGGTTTATCGAAATCCTCTTTAATATCTACCTTTGAATGTGTATTCGTTAGAGCCTAGCTGCATTCAATGCAATCTTCCTAACGACTTCGGTAGCTGACGAAAATCCATCTAAATCAAAATCCTTAAGCAAAAATGCATTTATCCCCAATCCTATTCTTTCCATCTCTGGCTTCAATTTTCTGCCAATTTCTGTAAGATATAGCCTTTTGATTCGTTTGTCTTCCTGATCGATTTTACGGCAAACAATACCTTCTTCTTCCAGTCTCAATATAGATTTTGCAATCATCGTTTTATTAAATCCTTTTGAATGTGCAAGGCTGTCCTGGCTACGGCCTTCTTGATCATACAGTGACATCAGAATAGCGAAATGCCCCCATCCAATGTGATACTGACCAAGTTCTCTAGCAAAATACTTCTGGATGGAACGGTAAGTGAAAGATATCAGCGCTGTAACTATGTCGCTATCCTCTATCCATTGGATCGTTGCTTCCTCATCCATCATTTACACTCGTGACAAATCATTATCTTCAAGCCTGTTGAAAACTAGTTGAATGGTATACTATTTATAACGGATGGATCGTATTAAAATTGTTGATATGTAAACTGTGATGCGAAGGAATAGTATGAAGAGTATTAATTGTTGAGAAACATTCATTTTCTACTTTTTATTTTCTCTCTTTTATCACTTTTTTTCTTTTTACATAGATTCAGGGGCTGCGATTCCCAGAGTATCAAGGGAATTTGCAAGCACAATCCTTGCACAGTCTACAAGTGCTAGTCTTGAAGCCTTGACTTTTTCATCCTCAGCAGAAATGACCGGAATGAAATGATAGAACTGATTGAAAGCATCGGCGAGTTCGCGAGCATAGATTGCAAGAACATGAGGTTTGAGTTCGAGGGCCCCAAGATCTATTATATAGTCAAACATTGCCATCTTTTTGATTAGATTTATTTCGCTCTCCTCAACAAGTAGAGAGGGATCTGTTTCCAAGGAAAATTTCCAGGTAGCATCCTTTTTTGCCTTTTCGAGGATACTGCAGGCTCGAGCATAGGAATATTGGATATAAGGAGCTCCCTGCTTCTCAAGGTCCAGAGCCGCTTTCCAGTTGAAAACGGTAGATTTTTCTGGGGAGATCTTGACTATATCGTATCTCACTGCACCTATTCCTACCATTTCTGAAACCTCCTTCTTGAAATCATCAGATGTTTCCGGGCGGCGTGTATTGACTTGTTCGAGGGCAGCTTCAATGACCCTGTCAAAGAGGTCATCAGCACTTATGAACTGACCACTGCGTGTGCTCATTGAGCCTTCGGGGAGAGATACAAACTCGAAGATCACAATCTCTGGTTCCTTGATTCCGATTGCGTTCAGCATAGCCCTGAGCTGGCCAGATATCAGTTTGTGATCTGCCCCAAGTATATCAATTACACGGTCTGCTTGCTCTATTTTCCATTCGTGATAAGCAAGGTCTCTTGTAGTGTAAAGAGAAGTTCCATTTGAGCGCTGTATTACGAGGGTTTTCTCAAATCCGTAGTCAGAAAGGTTTACCACAACGGCTCCATTATCCATTTTTGTCCTTCCAGTAGCCTTGATTCGCTCTATTATATCGTTTAATGCTCCGGATTTATGGAAACGAGATTCATTGATGAACTTATCATGGGCTACGTTTAACCGAAGAAGGGTCTCCTTGATTCCGGCAATTGCCAGGGCAACTGCCTTATCAAAGCGTTCTATGGTTTTGATGTCTCCAGCTTCCACATTTTTCATAAGGGTCTCTATTTCAGTTACATATTCTGAATATTTATTTAATTCGGTGTTTGCCTTAATATATATGTCAGCAATAGCAGCATCAGGTTTTTTGGAACGGTCAAGCTCAAAGTGTTCACATGCCCAGGAGACTACAGCAATCTGGCGCCCCATGTCATTGACGTAGTACTGCACTTCCACATTGTATCCTGCGCGCTTGAGAATGCGGGCAAGAGTATCTCCAATAATTGAATTGCGGATGTGTCCCACATGCAAGGGGCCGTTAGGGTTTGCTGAGGTATGTTCAAGGATAATTGTATCTTTTTGGGCCCCGCAACCGAATTTTTCTTTCTCTTCCAGGATTGCGGCTATGGTTCTATTCAAGTAGTGTCTCCCTACATGGAAATTAATGTAAGGGCCTGAGGAATTTACTTCCCCTATATATGAACCATCCTGAATTTGAACTGCAGAAACAATGCGTGATGCGATGTATGTGGGATTTTGTTTGTGAAGGCTTGCCAGCCTGAAGGCAGCTCTGCTTGCAAGGTCGGCGTGAGAAGAAGTTTCAAAATAAAGTTCGGAATCCTTAATATCAAACCCTATTTTTTGGATAGCATCCTTTAAAATTGATACAGCCTGAGCTTTGAGTTCCATGAACAAATAAATCACCTGTAAAAATTATGAAAACAATATGATAACATTAATTTAGAGACTTTTAATATCCTCTGGAATAGTAAAAATTTGCCATTAATTTCACTGGCAATTGACTGCAATCAATCAAAACCCAGAAAATAATGAAAAAATTATTTATTTACTAAATTTTGATACACTGATCTAAGGGCAGTTCCATTAAAAAAGTATTGGGTAAAAAGGTACTTGATATTTGTGCAGGTCTTATTAGTGAACTCAAACCCCTGTATTGTACCTCAGGATTGCAGCAATGCCCCCAAAGGCATTCATGAGCTGTGAACCTTCGTCAAAGTCAGTAGACACGAAAGTAACCTTTGCATTGCTTTTGTCAGCAAGCGCTGATAGCTCATCAACTATATCAGTTACATCTGTTACATCAATGGAAGAACCGCACTCTGGGCAGTTTCCGGCTGTAGGAGCAGATTCACCTGGTTTCCAGCGCCTTGTCCATTTATTTTCGTATCCGCAAACGCTGCATTTCGTGGTCACTCTTTCAGCTCGTAGATCTTCGGAGAGCAAGAGCATTTCAACAGCATTAATCTCGAGGTTTGCCCGAACCTGAGTTTCTCCATAAGCTACTTTCCCTGAGTCAGAAATAAGTTCTTTGAAAAAGGCTTTGACAGCATTTTTTTGCCCCATCAGCTCAAGACCCTGGAGCTTTTCCCCTGCAGCATTCAACAGCTCGGGAAGTCCGGATTCATCCGTGTAAGATATATCAAATAGTCCTATAATTTTCCTCTGGAGCTCATGGTGCAGAAACTCCCCTGCGTAGAACTCTTCTTTTGTCGGAGAAGGCCCACCTATAAGGACGCCTTTCAAATCTTTATGGTCAATGGCAAGGAATATTTCACTTGCAGCGTCACCTATTCTTTTATAAAAATCATGGATAGCAATGAGCCTGAGCTGCTGAAAACGGTGGGCACTCTGCCCTCCTTTCCTCTGCTTCCCCGGAACTGTGGAAGTAAGATGGCGGAAGGCTTGTATTCGCTTACCAACCAGCAATCCTACAGTAGCTTCCCTGCGATCCAGAACCAAAAGCCCAAAGGTATTTTTGTCCTTGAGCATATCTTCAAGAGGCTCGAGGTAAAAGGTGGAATTGCAGTGATATTTGTAAGCTGTAATTGGTTCCGGAGGAATTATCACCTCACTTTCCATGTTGGTCTTGTTGGCCCCGATGTCTACAGCTCCTGTAAAGTACACTATACCATTTTCAGGTACTTTGTCAAGATATCTCAGCCTTGATAAAAGAGATTCAATGGCTCCCTGTACATTCGTCCTGGTAAGCTTGGATTTAATGTTTGCAGCTTGTCCATGCTCTTCTTTCAACTGGTTTGTAACATCATAAATCTGCTTGTCTAGAGGAATATAAAGAGTAATCAGCTCAGTACTTCTTCCTTTCTTATCCCTGAGACTTTCAAGCTTCTTTTTAAATTCGTACCTTTGATGTGCAGATTGTTCAGTCATTTCAAAAATTCTCCAATAGGCAAGTAATTATATTTTGGTATTTCCTACAAATTTGATTTTAAATTTGTTACCTAAATCGATGTAGTCATATTTGAATTGAAATTTAAGATTATCATATTTGAGAAATATTTGAGATTGTCAATCTAAGAAATTGTATGAGATTATCAATTTGATCTCGTAATAAATTTAGTTATTCAGTTTACAATTCGTTTAGCTTTTCGGTTAACTTGACAATAGTGAACTGAAAATTTGATAAGGAAAAATCAAACAGCAAATTTCCGTCTCAACTTAAATGTATAATCTAAAAATCGTTCAGACACGAAGAACCTAAAATTAAGAATAGACCTGCCAGAGAAACTGGCACCTCATCAATTTTGGTAATCAGTTAACCCCTATAGGCTGTACAAATCTATCAGATTTCGTATTCTGTTGATCGAACTAAATATGAGACATGATTTTACTTATAATTGTATCTAATTGGCTTAAAATCGGATTAATTCCTACTGAAAGTATATTCTAATTGAAACTTAAGTTTAAATTTGTTTCTGTCACTGGACTAAAATAATATATTCTTATAACTATCAAGGTTTCATGTACATTTATTTTTGCTTCAAAATTATTGATTGATTAAGATAAACACTTGTCCTTTATTAATTTGATTTGTTTCCAAAATGCACTTAGTGTAATTTTTTGGTTTTTCTCATCCCGCACCCATTGCTGTGAGCTAGATAAGATGTGCTTCAGTACATGAAAACACAAATTATGTTACAATGGAAATTTAATTATGAAAGCGTCAATCACTAATGATCGACTATCAGGTCAAAATAAAGCCAACGGGAATATAAAAGCTCGAACATTAAGTTTAAATTGGCTAATTTAGGTTTAAGTCCAATTTGGCGATCTTTCCATTCTTTGAAAGTAGTACAACCCGACTAATCTCAGATTCATCTGCGATTTCATACCCCAGGTATTTTGCAAGTTCTTTTGAGAACTCTAAGACCTCTATATGAGTGGGCATGGAGGAGCGGTCAAGACGAAGCCGTGAAAATCCCAGATGCATATAAGCTTTTATTTCGACAAAATCAGGAGAAGCCTTTTTTATCAGCTCGGCATAACTCTCAGGTCTAAACATATTTTTTCCCTTGACCAGCGTTGTACGGATGACTGTCCGTGATTTTTTTCCCCCTAGTATAGACAGAGATTCGTTGATTTTTTCCCAGAGCGAAGGTGATTTGGGCTTACATATCTTCAGATAGGTTTCCATGTCAGGAGCATCAAGACTCATGTAAAGCTGGGAAGGGAAAACTCTTGTAAGCATTTCAGGATTTGTTCCATTCGTGACCAAAAAAACCGTGAAGCCCATTTTTTTGTATTCCTCAATAAGCTCCGGCAGGTGAGGATAAATTGTCGGCTCTCCTGACAGGGAAATTGCGACATTATTCGGTTCATTGCTTTCAATCCAACGTTCCTTAACTGCGATCTGAGAACCGCCAAAACCCGTGATCAATTTTCGCTGGCAGGCAATGCTTTCCTCTACAATTTTTTTTGGGGAATCCCATTCATCAGGAGTAGGAACCGGTATCTCAGTGGGTCGCCAGCAAAAGAGGCACCTCTGGTTGCACATAAGAGTAGGGGTCATCTGAAGGCAGCGGTGAGATTGTATTCCATAAAATTTGGATTTATAGCAGTAGCCTTGACCGTTCATAGCGTGTCTAAGCCAAAGACATGTCTTAACGGCTGAGTGGCGGCCTGCGAGGGCATAGCCTTGTTTTCTCAGAAGGGTATTTATATCAGGGAGCTCAAAAGGCAAAGGAGTCTGCTTTTCAGTTCTGTTTTCTTTCTGAACAATCGATAAATCTTCTACGAAGTCCTCTTTCTTTTCTTCCAGAGGCATTTACAGCATATTAAATCTTGGTTGTATATATAAGGATCGGGCAATATTTTTAGATAAATTTGTGGCCTATAAATATTTTTTGAACTGGCTATCTACGCAAATTAAGTCATTGAAGTTAAGATTTTTTAGGCCAGATTCAGTCAAAAGTAAGGATTTTATAGGTAAAATCCGCAAGATCCACAATTGGGACTCTTGCAGGTACTGGCATGAGGTTTACATGTTTCTGAAACTCTGTCTGACCCTGCCAGGTTCCGGAATTAACAAGAAGAATATTTTTGTAGTGCTGGACTCCAAGGGTATGGACGTGGCCTGTGTGGATGATATCCGGCACAGGGTCGATAACGAAATAATCCATTTTCTCCGGAGATATGGATACCCTGCTCCCATAAGTTGGAGCAAGGTGTCTACGCTTTACCATTTCCAGAACGGCCATGGCAGGTTCCTGATAGGAGATCCCGGGAATGCTTGCTATAAGGTCATCAATTGATCTACCGTGGTAGATGAGGATGCGAGTACCATCCAGATCAACAAGAGATGGATTACCAACGAAGATAACATTTTGAGGAAAATAGGCTTGAAATATTTCAGGAAGCGCAGGCTGAGGTTCTGCCTGACGGACAGCATCATGATTGCCAGGACTTATAATCACACGAATGTGCTCTGGAATTTCCCTTAAGTACTCTGCAGCTTTCATGTACTGCTCATAGATATCCATAATGTCCAGTTCTAATTCCTGATCAGGATAAATCCCTATCCCATCAACAAGATCTCCTGCAACAATAAGATAACGGATACTGGCGGCAAGCTCCCGCATAACTTCTGAGTGAGATTCTCCTTTCAAAAAGTCAAGAAAATCCAGCCAAGCGTCTTCAAGAAACTGGGAACTCCCTATATGCACATCCGATATCAGTACTATTTTCCCTTGACTTCCGGTTCTTCGTTGAACGCCATTGGGTACATCTGGCTGAATGATTTTTGTGGCAAGCATCAGGTTTCCCGCGCTCTTTACCAAACCCGTTACTCCGATGACCTCATCAAACAGGACGTGTGAGGCCAGTTCGAAAAGCTCCTTATCGGTATTTAGAATGAGGACCGAGAAGGAGCCGGTTGGATCTTCAAGAGATATTATTTTATGGCCGTTATTTGTGCTACTGATGTCCGAAACCATTCCGATTATAGATATTTCTTCAGAATCCCAGTCCCCTTCACGACGAAGGCTCCTTCTTCTTCTTAAACTTTCTATAGGACGCGCATTTATTCTGCTCCGTATAATCGTGGAAAGCCTGCTGTATCTATCCCTGAAATATTGAACAAACTGCATATATTCTCCAATACAGGTTGAATCCCCTGATATGTCGGAAATTATGGTCACAGGGTTCTTGCCTGGAAAATTTCTGTGTACTTTGTCACTGGGACTAGACGATAAGCCCTTTCCAAAAATCGATAAAGATGGATTTCCCCTGGAAATTCGGTTTGATGGGGAAGAAGGAAGAGAGTTCCCATCTCCGAAAAAAGATAAAGTTGATCTGTCTCCAGCTTGTGAAGATGGCAAGGATAAGACCAATTCAGGATCAGTTCTCAATGAAGAGATAGAGCTTGAAGCAATGTAAGAGCTCGATACCCTCTGGGATGAAGTATTACTTGATTTGAGATCTGGAATTGATTTATAAGTTATATCTGGTACTGAAATTGAATCTAGAATTGGATTTGGGTAGAGGCTCAGCACAGGGTCATGGACTGGAGTAGGGACATCAGACTCTGAGGGGATCTCCTCTGATTTTGGAGAGAGTTTGTCAGATTCTGAAAGAAATTCTCTTGCTTTTAAAGAAGAAATTGGTATTTCATCATAATGTGGCTTTCCGGTTGAAGTTTCGAAACCAGGATTTTTTTTATTTTCTGTATGAATTAGCTTTGAAGCTCTGTCATGAGCAGCAAAACTTTCAAGATCTATATGTTCGGCCCCTATGACAACAACAAAGTCATTTACAGTTGAAAGGACATATTTGAGCAGGCATTCAGGCGAGTTGCTGGATTTAATGAGTTCAACAGCTTCAGGGCTTATCTGGTACTCTTTTTCTATAACTGCCTTTATAATCTCGCTTTTGTCCATACTTCCAACCTGACATTCCTCGACTGACACAAATCTTTCCAAACTGAAATAAACTTTTCTAAACCTTTTGGATCTGATTCCTCATAAGGTTCATTTGGCTCCGATTTAAAGGAGCTCAAGCAAAAGACATTTTTGAAATATAAAAGTTAACAAGATACAAAATATATGCTTAATAGATACTAAATTGATGTGTTAAAATTTATTTATGAAATGAAATTGTAACTCTAAAAAATTTTATATGTTCTATATCACACTTATATCTTTTGATTCCTGCCTACTAAAACAGATATCTGCCTTTTTTAAGTAGATTACTACAAAAGCATGGTAACTGGATGAATAGATTTAACAGATATTCTGCAGAGGTACGTAGGTATATATTTTGTTTGCCTATTTGCCCACTAATATTGTTGAAAGTTAGATTAATTTTTAAGCTACTGTCATATTGAGAAAATGGATGACATTCTTTTGTAGATCGGTGGAAATTGGGATTTAAAATTAATATCTTCTAAAAATAAATCTTAGCAAACATACTGGGAAAAACACTCAATTATTTTTAATAAGTCAGAATAGCAGAAAGAGCTATAATTAACTCTAAGGTTATATTGTAGCCTGAAATAATATGAGGATACGATAATAGAGAATTTCGATAAAACTCTGATTTTCATGAGTTACTTATATACCATTTTATAAGCATATGAAAAATCAGTGGGTTTATCGAAATTTTTTATCAAGCCTAGCGTCTATACCAATAAATTAATGGAATAAAATTTCTGTCAGAAAAAGACGGATGGAATTAATGGGGCGCTAAAAAAAGTGAAATTAAAGGAATAAAGGCTGAGTATGAGCAAAATTAATGAGGGAAATAGTACCCAGGAAGAGACAAATTCCTGGGTTTCACTTGGAAAGGACTTGCTGTTGGTTGTAGCTGTACTGATCACTTTTATGGTCCTTTCCAAGTTGGTATTGGGTCTCTGGACTCCTATGGTTGCGGTAGAGTCAGAGAGTATGGACCCGCATATACAGATAGGAGATATTGTTTTCATGAAAAGTATTGATCGAGTGAACGTTATCACGCATGAAGAAGGAAAGAATTTAGGTTATAAGTCCTTTGAAGATTATGGAGATGTAATTCTTTACCGTCCTAAAGGTCAGGAAGGTGTAACCCCAATAATTCATAGAGCCATGTATAGGGTAAAAACAGGAGAGCCAATGTGGGTGGAGGGGCCTCCTGCTCAGTATTCTGGTTATATTACCAAAGGAGATAATGTTGTAACTAACCAGTACTTTGATCAGGAAGGAGACATAAGCTATTATAAGCCTATAAAAGACGAGTGGATTATAGGGACTGCAAAGTATAGGATTCCTTATTTAGGATATATCAGACTATTATTTTCATAAGCAGTTGAACTATAATGTTCAATTTCTTTTTTTAAATCCTGCATTCTATAAATGTACACAGATGTATAATTTGTTCACCTATTTGTCAACTTTTAATGAATAAGTGGGCAAATAGGTGAACAAATTATACATCTGCGGAATGTAGGATGCTACTTAGTTTGACGGTTTTTATCCGACATATACTTTTTCTGGATCTCTCTTTTCGACGTTTCTCTTCTCAAATTTTAAAATTGTTCTATCATTACTTGTATTCGGTTTCATGGGAGCTAGATACTTAACATTCTCTTTTTGAGGAAGTTGAATATTGTTTTCTGCATTAGCTCCTTTGTCAAAAATGATATAAGAATCTATTTTTGAGTTCACTTTCACCTGATTATAAAATTGTCAGAAAAATGCTGCAAATCAAGAACATTGTCTACATTAACTATAACTTCATGATATGTTTATTGTTTCCTTGAGTTTAATAAATCCAACTGTTATCTGTAATTCATTATGTCTACGATCCCTACTATATCCACAACTTACCAAGTTTAGATTTAGTGCTTTGAAGAACTATACTTGCTCAATCCAAAGTTAAATTCGCTTTTTTTGAATCGTTACCTGAAAAGAGATTGTTCTAAATATCAAGGAGGATTTTCTCTTTCGTTACTCTTTAAGGTTTCAAAAGTTCTGTAAAGAGCTTTTTCATGAATTTTTTCAAGGTTTGAGATGTCTCTAATTTTTTTCCTTATTTTAACCATTTGCCAGCGTCTTTGATGCGAAAATTATCGATGAGTTTATAGCTCACCAAGACTATCAGTAATTTATTGATAGCCAAATTCTTTCTTTTATGATTGCTAAAATCTCACAAAAATTAAGTTTTCATAAAAAAATTGAATAGCAAGAGCCGATTTGATAGGAACGTCTATATTTTTGTTAGAAATTGAAGGGTTTTTTGTGTCTGTATTCATTGTACAAGAATAGCATAAAAAGACATTTATTTTTGCTCAACTTTCAAAATTAGTATATATATCAGTTTTCACGGTCTTGGGATTCGATTATTTTATTCTTCTTTTGCATCTAAAGGGCTTCTAGCTTATCTATTTTAGTTCCTGATTTTATGACTTTTATATCTAATTCCTGATATTTTTCAAATAATTGTGCGAAATCTATTTGAGTTTTAACAAATCACAATAGATCTAATTCATAAAATGGCTGTAACAAAAGTAATCTGAATTGTATAAAAATGAAGCTCAATAAATTAAAAATTGGTCAGCTTGAAACTTCTGGAAACCTTTTTCTTGCACCCATGGCAGGAGTTACAAATCTAGCTTTCCGGTTGCTATGCCGGCAGCATGGAGCTGACATAACATACACTGAAATGATCAACTCAGATGCCCTGCTCAGCAAAAATCGGAAGTCCTTTCTTAAAGGACTGAGCTCACCCTATGACCGGCCTTTTGGAGTTCAGCTTGTTGGGAGTTCAACTGAGAAGTTGCGGGAGGCTGCCATCTTTGTTGAAAGTGAGTACAGGCCTGAAGTCATCGATATCAATATGGGCTGCCCTGTACAATGCATTATTGGAGCAGGCTGCGGTTCAGCTCTTCTAAAATTTCCAAAGCTTGTGTCTGAAATAGTCTCGGAACTGACATATGCTCTGAAAACACCTGTAACTGTAAAGATTCGAATTTTGGAAAGAGATGAAAAAACCCTTGAGATTGCGCAACTGATCGAAAACGCCGGAGCTCTTGCCATAACAGTGCATGGCAGGGAGGCAAAGCAGATGTACTCCGGGAGCTCGGATCTTGTAGCTATCAGGGCAGTTAAACGCGAACTTTCAATTCCAGTGATTGCAAACGGCGATATAAAGGACGAAGAGTCTGCCGAAAATACTATTGAGTTTACAGGCTGTGATGGGCTTATGATAGGGCGTGCTGCAATGGGAAATCCGTTCATATTCAGGAGAATTAGGTATTATCTGGAAACCGGGCAAAAGCTGGAATTAGATAGGCAGGCCAGACAGCTTGAAGATTTTAAATCCTATATCACCCTGCTTGAGGAACATAATCTATTATCTTCTCAAAATCTGAGGATGCATGCTCACTGGTTTACAAAAGGGTTACATAGCTCGCGAAAGATTAGGGAAAAGATTAATGGTCTAAAAGATGAAAAGGCCATATTTGATCTGGTAAGGAGTTCCTGTAAGGAAAAAGATTAAAATATTAATTTTTTAAAAAAATGAGATTCGTTTATAATCAAACCCAGTTAAAACATAAACTATTAGGACAAGTTATATTTGAAGAGTATGAAAATAAATACATCCAGAATATAATCTAAAATGGAGAAATATGGACACATTTATCTAATCTCACCGAAAACCTAATAATAACTTCCATTATTATACATGAACTATTGGACACTGAAGGCATGAATATATAATTCTAAATATATTGGTTTTATTGATTGTTGTAATAAGTTATATGAATACTTCCAGATTGATAGTTCGGAGATTTTTTAATATTTTTTTAGATCACCAAAACTTACTATTAATTCCACTAAAAATTGCCTACAGAGTATTTAGATAAACTTCTAAATTTCATCATGTGCTTTATAAACAACATATGTGACTCGTGAAATTCAATGGTTTATCGAAATTCTCTCCAATCACTCAAAAAAGGACAGAAAAGAATTGAAAGTCTCACAGCTAACAATCTCACTTTTAAATCCTTGTGAACTTATAGTAAATACCGCAATAGTGCCTTAAGAAATAGTCTAATGATTAAATTTTTCTGACAAATCAATAGACATAATGACATCTAGATAAGCGATTCAAGAAGGAAAATCCATATGAAGGAAATTAGAATACATGGTCGAGGAGGTCAAGGTTCTGTCACTGCGGCTGAGCTGCTTTCCGTCGCAGCTTTTAAAGATGGAAAATTTAGCCAGGCCTTTCCTGCTTTTGGGGTAGAGCGCAGAGGTGCTCCTGTACAAGCATTTACCAGGATCAGTAACAATCCAATCAGGCTCCGAAGCCAGATATATACTCCTGATTATGTTATTGTTCAGGATGCAACCCTCCTTGAAACTGTTGACGTAGCAAACGGGATAAAAGATGATGGAGTAATTATTGTCAACACTACTGAAAAACCGGAAAGTTTGAAAATTAATACAACTGCTACAGTTATGACCGCGGATGCTACGAAGGTGGCAATGGATATTATAGGTCGGCCCATAGTAAACACTGTCCTTCTTGGAGCTTTTGCGGGCGCAACTGACGAAATTAAAGTGGGATCTATCCAACATGCAATAAAGGCCCGTTTTCCAGGAAAAATTGGAGAAAAGAATGCAGATGCTATTCTAAAAGCTTATGAGCTCATTAGGGTGAGAGTATGACTACTGAAGCTAGTCAAGACAGCACAATATGTCCGGAAATTTCAAAAAATGATCATGAAACGATAGAATCGAAAGTAACATGCTGTAGTGTCTGCAAACCTGGTTCTACCCTTAAAAACAAAACCGGAGGCTGGAGGAATTTTCGTCCTGTTTATAATTATGAAAAATGTACCAAGTGCGGAATCTGTGAGATCGTATGCCCTGATATGTCAGTCAAACCTAGGGAAGACGGCTTTTTCGAGCACGATTACGATTATTGCAAAGGCTGCGGTATCTGCGCAAATGAGTGCCCTGAAGATGCAATCGGGATGATTTTGGAGAAGAAATAATGATCAATCCGGCTTATAAAGATAAAATGGTAGTCGTGGAAGGTTCTTATGCTGTGGCTCATTCCGCGAAAACCTGTCATCCAAACGTAATCTCAGCTTATCCAATTACTCCTCAAACCCACATTGTCGAAAATCTAGCTCAGTTCATAGCAGATGGGGAGATTCCCAACTGTGAATATTTAAATGTTGAATCAGAATTCTCGGCAATTTCTTCGCTTATAGGAGCAGCAGCAGTAGGCGCAAGAACATATTCAGCTACCACTTCTCAGGGGCTCTTACTAATGCATGAGGCACTTTTTAACGCTTCAGGCATGAGGTTTCCTATTATAATGACAATTGCAAACAGGGCAGTTAGTGCTCCTATAAATATATGGAATGATCATCAGGATTCGATTTCCCAAAGAGATACCGGCTGGATCCAGCTTTATGTAGAAGATGTGCAGGAAGCATCTGATACCCTACCTCAAATCTATAAGATTGCAGAGGATAATGAAATCATGTTACCAGGAATGGTCTGCATGGATGGTTTTATTCTATCGCATGTTTATGAGCCCGTTGTACTGCTTGAACAGAATCTTGTAGATAATTTCCTCCCGTCTTTCCATCCTGAAAATATGCTCGACCCGGAAGATCCTAAGACTTTTGGAGCCTTTGCAACGCCTGATACTTACGAAGAATTCAGATACTTGCAGGAACAGGCAATGCAGAAAGCTCTTCCGAAGATTGAAGCCGTGGCGAAGGAGTTTGAGGAAGTTTTCGGCAGGTTCCATGGTGGGCTTGTTGATGGATACATGATTGAGGATGCTGAAATTGTTATCATGAGTATGGGCTCTGTTCTTGGGACTGTTAAAGATGTTGTGGATCAGTACAGGGCAAAAGGAGAAAAGATTGGTGTCTTAAAAGTCAGGTCTTTCAGGCCCTTCCCGAAGGAGCAGATTATAGAGTCAATTCAGAATGCGCATGCAGTTGTTGTGCTTGATAAGAATATCTCTATAGGAACAAACGAAGGAGCCCTGTTTTCCGAAACCAAATCCTGCCTCTATAATAGTAAAGTCCGCATACCGCTAGTGGGTTATACTCTGGGTCACGGAGGTCGTGACATTCGTATAGAAAGCATTGTAAAAGTTATTGAAGGAACCAAAGCAGCTGCAAAGGCTGGAATCATGGTTGAAAGCCAATTCTTGGATCTCAAGGAGGAGTTATTATGACTAAAGTTGCACCAAAAATGTATCTTTCTTCAGGGCATAGCGGTTGTGCAGGCTGCTGTGATGCCTTTGCTGCAAAATTCACACTCATGGGCGCGGGTCCAAATTGTATTGTAGTTAATCCTACCGGCTGCCTTGAAGTTATGTCAACGCCTTTTCCGCTGTCATCCTGGAAGGTCCCCTGGATTCACTCTCTCTTTGAAAACGGAGGTGCAGTGGCATCAGGTGTAGAAGCTGCCTTAAAAGCCCTTGGCAAAAAGAACGACACCAAGGTAATCGCAATCGGAGGAGATGGTTCTACTATGGACATCGGAATTGGTGCCATTTCAGGTGCTTTTGAGCGGGGTCATGATTTCACTTATATATGCATGGACAACGAAGCCTACATGAATACTGGAATCCAACGCAGCAGTGGAACCCCGTACGATGCCAGCACCACAACAAGCCCAGCTGGGAAGTTCTCTTTTGGAAATCCGCGGCCAAAAAAAAATATGCCCGCCATAATTGCAGCTCACGGCTCTCCGTATGTAGCTACAACCTCAATAGGCTTTCCAAGAGACATGATCCGGAAGGTAAAAAAAGCCATAGAAATCGTAGGCCCTACCTATATCCATACTCATTCCCCATGTACTACAGGCTGGGGCTTTGACACTTCAAAGACCTTGGAGATTGCCAAACTCGCAGTAGAAACCGGTCTCTGGCCTATGTATGATATGGAATACGGAGAAATAACGCAGGTCAGAAGGATCAAGGATCCTAAACCAGTCGAAGAGTACCTAAGAACTCAAAAAAGATTCAAACACCTTTTCACCATGGAAGGTGGTGAAGAAGAAATCCAGAAAATCCAGGATACTGCAGACTGGAATATAAAACACTATGGTCTTAAGTGAAAACTGAATTCTCATTTTTTTTATTCGAGTCGAATACCTGAGCTTTCAATGGGAATATCAACTTCCCTGAAAACCTTTATTAACTAACTGATTCATATTTTTATCTAACTTTGGACTCTAAAATGCAATTACGGAATTCAAACCATTGAATTTATAAAAATAATGCGGATTTTGTTAAACCTCTAATTTTCACGAGTAACTTATATACAACTTATAACATGTGATAAAATTAAGGGTATCTCGAAACCCTCTCTTATATCATATTGTTTTTTTTTGCATGAATTGTCGTGAAAAATTTCTTTTAGGCAATGATATAATCAACTATTTTGAAATATATTCGCTTTAAAATTGGTGAAAGGTATTGTTTTGAGTTTGATGCAATCTCTATTGATGATGATCATTACATCTTTTCATTGGTGCTGAACTAAGATATTCTCTTTCAATAGTGATGCAGAGTATAAAAAGTACCACAGCAAGAAAAGTCTTTAAAGAATACTCTGAGATTAAAAAACAGTTATGTGTGATAAGACTTAAGAGTAATTGAGATTACATTGGAACTGCAGGTGATGGCACAACTTCCAAAGTACCTAAAAACGATGTTCAAAACCAGGGAAAGCAGAAATAAAAAAAGTATCTAAGTAAATGAGAATATTTGATTTTGAATAATTTCTGAATATCCAGAGGAGGGAGCTAGGAGATCCATTGCTTTCAGTGGGGTTGGATACTGAAATTTGGAGTGAGGATTATAAGATTTAGTTTGTGTAACTTACAGGAAAAATTTGAAAAGGATTTGTTATTTATAAAAAATTAATTATGTAATATCCTCTTCGTCCTCTACATCAAATTCCTTGTAACTGTCGCTTCCTACCATTGCGGCCGAGATAGAATCAATGCCATCAAGCCATTCCGCAACAATACCATCGGGAAGTTCAGCCATAATCTTTTCGGGCAAGGTTTTCCCTTTGAGCACAAGTGCACCACACTGTGCAGTATAATCAAGAGCAAGTTCAAGGTTGTCTAAGGCTTCAGCCTCAACAGCTGCTTTTACAAGTTCCTCTATATTTGCTCCTTCTTCATAGTCACCCGTAATATAACATTCAAAAGCGACAAGCGTTCCCATAAGAGAGGTCTGAATAGAGTCAATCATAAGATCGATATCTTCGGAAATGGGTTCAACTTCGGAAAGTACTATGTCCCTGATTTCCCTCAGAATTTGTAGAGATTGTTCTCTTAAGACAATGCCTTTTTCAAAGCGAGCAGTCACTTTTAGGCAAGCTAGGATAACATCATCAACCATATTGACAAATATTGCACTTTCCTGTCCTGCTTCGTCTTCCATTTCCTTTATCTGGAAACCGCTCTCCTTTACCCGTCCGAGCCAATTTTCCCAGCGCTTTTGGGTGTAGAATTCATAGGGGACCTGGTTCATTTCCTGTTCAGGCACTTATAACACCGTTTCAACCTTTTTATGTATTATTAATAAATAGTCAATCTTACTATTACTAAATTGTGTCCATCTACATTTACCAGGCTAATTTCACCTTTTTAAGAGAATAGCCGGTTTCACACTTAGAGTCGAGGCTTTCAAGCACCTCTACAATTTTACATTTATCTCCTCTTGAAAGTCCTTCAGGATGGCATATCGCGTACATGCTGCAATCCTTCTTATCGCATTTTGGAAGCTCATAACCCATTTTTGCTCCGTCGACTGCTTTTCTGGATTCTAGTGTAGTCAAGATAGGAGCTCTGCTCACGTCCACAGCTAGCACCCCGTTATCATGCAGGAAACATTCATGGATATCGTTGCTTCTTACTCTTTCTATCCTATACCTACGCCCAGGTTCAAGGTTAAGGCAGGTGTTCTTTAGCCGGCATTTTTTGCATTCAGGCATTTCACCTTTGAATATGAATTCCAGTCCTTCCCTTGCAAGCCGTGATCCGATAAGTGTTATTTTAGTATTGCTCTCTGTCATAATACTCTTCCATTTAATTTTTATGGTCTGTGCCAGTTTTTGAGGGATGCCTGGAGCTTATCCCTAAATAAGTAGAATCCAATTATTTGAATCGATTTGAAATGAGATCTGGATTAAAAATAAATGACTATGGATTAATCTATACACTTTGGAAGGGAATGATTTTCCTTAAGCTTTAAATAGACTATTCATTCCAGCCTTAAATCCATGATTTTAAACACGCACTGATTTTCTGTTTCGATTGGATAAGAACAGCTTTTCAATTTATGACCTTTGTGATTCTCGCAACTTTTTCAGCAGCCGAGGGAGTAAGGCCTTTCCCGAGAATTGTGTACCGCTCAGGGCGAATCTTATGTGCATGTAACAGAGCTTCGATTATATATTTGTCTTCTATAGCCAGTTCTTCTGCATTTATTGGAGAGCCTATCTTTTGTAAGGCTTCCCTGATTTCCTGCCAGTTACCTCCATGAAGGTACATCATCATGATTGTACCAACACCACACTGTTCTCCATGAAGCGCTGGTTTTGGGGCTATTCTATCTAGGGAATGGCTGAACATATGTTCCGAACCTGATGCAGGTCGTGAAGAACCTGCAATACTCATTGCAACTCCATTAGAAACTAGAGCCTTCACTACTAGCCTTGCAGAAATCTCGTTATCTGGCTTTATCGAGTCTGCAGACTCTATAATTACCCGAGCAGCCATGCGGGCGAGAGCTGCGGCATATTCTCCAAAGTACTCGTTTAGGAGCCTGCTTGCGAGTTCCCAGTCTAGAACTGCCGTATAGTTTGATATAATATCTCCACAACCAGCTGCAAGGAAATTGAATGGAGCTGCGGAAATAATTTCAGTATCTGCGATAACCGCAATCGGAGCCTTCGCTTTTATTGAAGTATTTTTTCCGTTATCCACAATTGAGGCATGGGAAGACGCAATGCCATCGTGAGAAGCTGCAGTTGGAATACTGATGAAGGGTAGATATAATCTGGTTGATGCGAGTTTTGCAAGATCTATAGACCTGCCACTTCCGACTCCAAGAAGAAAATTTGCTTCTGTTTCAATAGCTCTTTCTATAACCTTTTCAACTTCCTCCATAGTTGCTCTACAAGTTAGAACTGTCTCAGCATTGCTTCCAGTACTTTGAAGTCCATCACAAACTTTCTTGCCTGCAATGTTCCATGTAGTGCTGCCGGTTACTATTAATGCATTTCCTGTCAATTTCAGGTCTCTGCATACATACCCAACATCCTCAATCACCCCGTATCCGACAAGTACATCTCTGGGAAGCTGCATCAATTTCGAGCTATTTTTTTTGAGGGTCAATTTCATACCTACATCAGTATTTGGTCATAGTAAATGACAAATTGGATTTTATAAGCCCACATATATGCTATAAGTCACAAATCACGAAGACCGTTTGCTTACTGGGATGTTAATATATATCAATCTTTATTACAGACAGCTTAATCTAGAGAATTTCGATAAACCTCCAAGTTTCATGAATAAAATATATGCCATTTATAAGATATGACGAAATTAAAGAAGTTATCGAATTCTTTCTAAAAGTTACTACTCTATAAACTAGATTCTCTATTATTAGCGGACACCTAATTTCAGTACTTACCTTAATATGTTAATTTAATTCCTCAACCTAATTCTTGATTTACTTGAATCTAGTACACTATTAAAATTAATTTTTTCAAAATCCTTATATTCAGAATAGAGTATGGACCGTGAGTCACTACAAAACCTTTAGAGATATACTTGATATACTTACTTCAAATACAGGAAATGTGCCAGTTTTTAAAATTGATCAATAATTATGGACACGATGCATGATTAATTTAGCTGTTATTATATTGGATTACTCAATTGCGATGTGATTTTAGACTCAAAATTACATGGATTATAGAAAATTTAGATAAACCCCTAAATTTTATCATACTCTTAGAAAAAACATATAAATGATTCGTGAAAATTGGAGGTTTATTGAAATCCTCAAATGTATTCGGATATTGCCACTTTGAATGAGTGATATATGAGTTTTTAATAAGATAGGATTTTATAGTTTATCAATACCTATTATTTCGGCTCAAATAAGTACTAATGACAGATATAATCCTATAAACAAGTTTATTTGGCCAATATTATTGAGGATTGTATATTATGGGTTTTCAGGTTTGTCGAGAATCTGGAAGTGAAAATCATATCTAGCTTTATTGCTTCTGTACTGTCTTTCGTATTTGGAGGCTTTTACCTCTGTATTTTCAAGAGGACTTGATCAATTTCCAAATTTTGTCATATGCTTATAAGAGGCATATAGATAATTCGTGAAAGTCAGAGATTTATAGAAATAATCTTAAAGATTTTCCAAGAGGTATTTCTCAGCCACCATTGACACATATGTTCATAAATTCCAACATTTGCTTCCTGGTCTTTGCAGTAACTATAGACTGCTCTAGCTCTCAATCAAACCGCAAAAGGTGGAGCTAGTATAGGATTTCTATCTCCTGTTTGTAGGCTTCGGACTATGATGATCTTTTTTGAAAACCCCATTATCTTCTGTACTTCTAGAGGGTGGTAGCTACTTAAATCTCTTTATTTATACTAAGAGCAATAATAGGATTGACATCTCACGTTATCGGATTATCTGTAGTTTTCAAATCTTCGATATTTTTAGACCCTCTTTAATCTCTACATCCTTCTTATCCATAAGATGGATGATTCCTCAACGTATATAGGAGTAGATACATTCGGATACTATGAAAAATATATACTAACTCAATACCTCATCCAGCTAACTGGGACAGCATTGGTTATGTATCCATTGAAGTTTATTATCCTCATGGGAATTCTTTATTTGCTTGACACTCACTTTGAAGATAATATAATACTCACCCATGAAAATGCTAATCAAAATGGTTATTTTTATCCTTGGGCTCTCTCATGCGACCCGGAATAAAATCAGAATGATACTGGGAATCTTATATTAAATCAGATATACGGATACATGCATTTTAATTAAGATTAAAAAACACAAAAATTTATGGTGGGAATAAGTATGGGAAGAGAAGAAGATTATGGAATGCTGGGGGAAGGGGAAGTAGTACAGATAGAAACTCTGGACGAAAGGATTGGAAATAGAAGATATGCTGGAAAAGAAAAAGATTCTTATATCGCTAAAATGGAAGCAAACACCTGTCAAGTTGGCAAAAACAACTCAAAAAAAGACGATTTTATCGGATACATGAGCATTCTATGGCCTTATCTGGTTATCATAATCGTTATATTTTTTGGATCTTTACTCATGGGTTATGCTTCAGCAGCAAGTTTCCCTCATATGGCTGATAACCTGATGAAAGAGTTTAGTTCCCGCTTCGCGCCACTCCGGACAATGAGCTCCATTTATATATTGATCGCGATCTTCCTTAATAATACCTTTGTGAGCCTGGTTTCCCTGGTACTCGGGATAGCTGTAGGAATTTTTCCTATACTATTTATCGCTTCAAATGGATATTTTGTTGGAATGGTCTCGTATCTAGTAGGTCAGCAAAAGGGCTTTATCTTTATTCTCCTTGCTCTTCTTCCTCACGGAGTAGTAGAGCTGCCTACGATATTCTTATCTGCAAGCATAGGACTTCGGCTCGGGCATCATATGTTTCTCTCCCTTATAGGCAGACCTACCAAGGTAAGAGGGGAAATTAAGAAAGGGCTCAAGTTCTATTTCACCTTGATCATGCCCTTCCTTTTCATTGCAGCAATGATTGAAACTTTTATTACGCCTCTCATCCTAGGTTTTATTTAAATAGCCTTGAAGGATCTGGATATCACTGGGAAGGATCAGAGTATTTATTCTGGCCTACCCTCTATTATATAAATGATTACTGCTATTAGAAAGAGTTTTAATGGGTAAAGCTCTAAGGGAATTTTCTAGAGAGAATTTCGATAAACATTTCATTTTCATAAGTCAATTATACGCCACTTATCAGCATATGAAGAAATTCGGTGGTTAGCGAAATCTTCTTTAGTTATTGATAAAATATGAAAAACGAGTATAAATATTATTTCATTGGAAAAATATAGAGAGTCCTATGGCTTATGATTTTTTACAATTCACGGATACTATCAGCTGTTAATTGAAAATAACTCTCTTCGGACTTCTATTTGGTAAACTTCGCAGTAATTAGTAGAATATACAAGTCGAGAAATTTTCAATAGAGTATTAAGTTTGATAAATGCTCATCACTATCCATTGGAAGAAACTTCCAAAGCTGAGGATTACATACATGATTGACAGGAAAGAGATTAAGGAAATTGTTGAAGGTTACTATATATATGCTGATAAGATCAAAATAGGAACTATAGCATCCCACTCAGGACTCGACATATGCGACGGGGCAGTTGAAGAGGAATTCAGGACCCTTGAAGTATGCCAGGCTGGTAGGGAAAAGACCTACAGCAAATATTTTAGATCCCAGAGAGACCCTCACGGAAAATTAAAACGGGGAATCATTGATGAGACGATTGTTTTTAAAAAATATGATGAGATCCTCCTGCCTGGAAACCAAAAAAAACTGATTGAAGAGAATGTGCTCTTTGTTCCAAACAGGTCCTTCACATCTTACTGTAGTATAGATGAGATAGAAGATAACTTCAGGGTACCTCTTGTAGGAAGCAGAAATCTCCTTCGGAGCGAAGAACGTAATGAGCTGCGTAGTTATTACTGGATTTTGGAAAACGCAGGTCTCCCCTTCCCCGAAAAAATAGAGTCCCCTAAGGATATTAAAGAACTGGTAATAGTTAAGCTTCCACATGCAGTAAAAACACAGGAAAGGGGATTTTTTACCGCTTCAAACTACGAGGAATACCTGGATAAATCCAAAACCCTCCTAAAGCAGGGGATCATTAACCGAGAAGCACTTGAAAAAGCCAGAATAGAGCGGTATATCATAGGTCCTGTATTTAACCTTGACTTTTTTTACTCTCCAATAGAGCCTGAAATGAGCAATCTGGAACTTCTTGGCGTTGACTGGCGTTTTGAGACAAGCCTTGACGGACATGTAAGGCTTCCCGCTCCGCAACAAATTTCCTTGGTCACACATCAGCTAACTCCTGAATACATGGTATGCGGGCACAACTCTGCAACACTTCGTGAGTCGCTTCTCGAAAAAGTGTTTGAAATGGGAGAAAAGTATGTAAGGGCTACTCAGGAACATTATGCTCCAGGAATTATAGGACCTTTCTGTCTGCAAACTTGCGTGGACAAGGACCTGAATTTCTATATTTACGATGTAGCCCCACGAGTAGGAGGTGGAACGAATGTACACATGTCAGTAGGGCACTCTTACGGCAACTCACTCTGGAGGAGACCAATGAGTACGGGCAGAAGATTAGCCTTTGAGATCAGACGCGCCCTGGAATTCGAGAAACTTGATATGATAGTCACATAAATATATAAAGGCTTTCCGGCATTAGTAGATATATAATTGTGCAGGATATTATAAACTTTAAGATTATCGTCGGAATCTGCAAAATTCATGTCGCGAGAAAAAAAATTGATGAAATAATTAACCCGAATTTTCTATTACGAAAATTCAGAATCTACCGATAGATCAGAAATGGATTTCAGGTTCATTTTTAAGCCAACATCCAGCAAAAATCCCGCTTTAAAATATAATTATACTATAGAGGATTTTGATAAACCTCTTAGTTTCACAAGTTGTTTATTTACCATTTGTAATCATATGACAAAATTTAGGGGTTTATCTAAATTCTCTATAAATTGCGGGTCAGACTAGTTTATGTTTGGGATTTGCGGACCCGCTTAAAAACAATGCAAAATTCTTACGTTACATATTTTAGATCAAATACCTGTCTTATATCGGATTAATTTCATTTTACTGGAGGAAATTACAACTTGAGTCAACCCTGTGTTAATATCGGCATGGTAGGCCATGTCGACCATGGAAAAACCACGCTTGTTAAAGCTTTATCAGGCGTCTGGACAGATACGCATAGTGAAGAAGTAAAAAGAGGAATTTCTATCAGGCTGGGATATGCAGACTCACCATTTATGAAGTGCCCTAAATGCCCTGAGCCTTATTGTTACACTGTAGAAAAGGCTTGTCCCAACTGCGGTGAAAAGACGGAAGAACATAGGACAGTGTCTTTTGTAGATGCTCCAGGACACGAGACCCTGATGGCAACCATGCTCTCAGGAGCTGCAATTATGGATGGGGCAGTGCTGGTAATTGCCGCAAATGAAGATTGCCCACAGCCACAGACAAAGGAACACTTGATGGCCCTGGATATAATAGGAATTGAAAATATCGTAATAGTGCAAAATAAGATTGATCTTGTATCCAAAGAACGCCTTATGGAGCACTACAATCAGATAAAGGAGTTTGTCAAGGGAACAGTGGCCGAAAAAGCACCTATAATACCTATCTCTGCCCAACAGAATATAAACATTGATGTCCTAATAGACGCTTTTAAAACCCAAATTCCGACTCCTGTCCACAAAATGGATAGGCCCGCTAGCATGCTGATTGCACGGTCTTTTGACATCAACAAGCCGGGAGCTTCAATCGACGAAATTTATGGAGGAGTCATTGGAGGCACCTTGACAGATGGCGTACTTCACCCTGGAGACGAACTCGAGATAAGGCCTGGAATTAAGGTTACAACCGAAGGAAGCACCAGATGGATTCCCATCTTAACAGTTGTTTCATCTATCTACGCAGGCGCAACAAAAGTAGAAGAAGCAACTCCAGGAGGCCTTCTGGCTGTTGCAACTTATCTTGATCCTACCCTTACAAAAGGTGATTCTTTAACCGGGCAGATTGCAGGCGCACCTGGTACACTTCCAGATACTAGGCACCAATTTGTGATGGAATTACACTTGCTTGAGAGAGTTGTTGGAGTTACAAGAGAAGAAAAAATTAATGAAATTAAGACTAGTGAACCCCTGATGCTCAATATAGGAACTGCAACGACTGTAGGAGTAGTCACAAGTGCCAGGAAAAATGAAGCACAGGTAGCTCTTAAGCGCCCGATATGTGCAGCCATTGGGGCACGGGTTGCTATTAGCAGGAGAATTGATTCTCGTTGGCGGCTCATTGGAGTAGGGGTAATTAAAAGTTGAAAATCATAATTGACACTAATGGGTTCATGGTTCCGATTCAGTTCGGAGTGGATATTTTCGAAGAACTGAATAGGCTGGGGTTTAACGAATTTTATGTGCCTGAAGCTGTAATATTCGAGATAGAAAGATTGATGAAGCGGGAAAAAGGTTCGAACAGAACAGCCGCAAAAGTCGCCAGGTCCATGATGGATAGGTGCGAGAGAATAGTTGCTACAGGGCCTGCAGATGATGTGATTCTAAGGCTGGCAAAGAATATGAAAGCTGCTGTTCTGACAAACGATATAGAGTTGAAACGCAGGCTTGCAGATAATGGGCTACAGACTGTTTCCCTGCGTCAGAAAAACAAACTGGACATCGTATAAAGAATCACCAATTTTTGTTCAGGTAATATTGTAATTAATTGTGCTTAAAGGTGATTAGCAGATGTATAAAATGATGAAACTAGTTGATACTGTTCGCATCCCTCCTACCTTGCTTGGGGAAGGAGTGATGTCAACTATTAAAAATGCATTACGGGAAAAACTTGAGGGACAAGTCGACAAAAGACTTGGTTCCCTAGTAGCTATTTGCAAGATCAACGAAATTGGGGAAGGGCATATCCTCGTAGGAGACGGGGCAGTATATTATGATGTGACGTTCGAAGCAGTCATGTTTGTGCCTGAGCTTCAAGAAATAATTGAAGGTGAAGTTGTGGAAACTGTTGGTTTCGGAGTTTTCGTAGGCATGGGACCAATGGACGGGTTGCTTCACGTCAGCCAGATTACGGATGATTTTTTTTCATACGATGCTAAAAACGCGAGGCTTGTAACCAAAAATGGAAGCAAGTCAATTGCTGAGGGAGATCATGTAAGAGCCAGGGTTGTTGCAGTAAGCATCAACGAAAGAGAGCCAAAAGAAAGCAAAATAGGTCTTACCATGCGTCAGACTGCTCTTGGAAAACTCCAGTGGCTCGAAGAAGCCAACAAAAAGAAACAGCTTCACGAAGTTCTAAATGAAGGAACTGCATGAAAAGAAGCAAAGAAGAGGATTTTTAATGACAGAAAAAGTGTGTCGTCACTGCATGAGGGTTCTGGAAGGACAAAATTGCCCTATCTGCGGGACTTCAGATCTTGCAGAAGGATGGAGTGGGCTTTTAATTATTCTGGACGCTGAGCGCTCAGAAATCGCAAAAAAACTTGGGGTAGATATCCCTGATAGATTTGCCCTGAAGGTGCGCTGATTTGAGCATTCAAATAGAGCTGCCAAGAGAACTTCGCCCTCTGATGAAAAAACCCTTCGGTAAACTTTATGCAGGGAATGGGAGCGATACTATAGATAAGTTTGTAGGGGAGCTCGCAAGCTCCACAAAACTTATATCCGTAGGGGATGTTACTACCTTCCACTTACTAGAAGCTGGAATTTTTCCGGACATCTGTATTGTGGACAATCGCACCAAAAGGAAACCTGTTGCCAGACATGTTTCGACTCGGAACATGGACAACGTCTATGAAGAAGTTTCTGTGGAGAATCCAGCAGGGATTATTACAGATGAATTAATTAAAACCCTTTGTGAATCTTTTACCTCCGAAAAGCCTATAAGGATTTTCGTAAAAGGAGAAGAAGATCTAGCGACCCTTCCTGTGATCTTGCTGGCTCCCCTTGGAGCTGTGGTTCTATACGGACAACCTGATGAAGGCGTAGTTTTTGTGAAGGTCACTGAGGAAAAGAGAAGGGAAATAAGGACTTTATTTGAAAAGCTCATCAGCGAAAATCAGAATTACGAATTGGATAAAATACGGAGAATTTTTGATGGACATAAAGATCCTTAAAGATAAAAAAAATGCACTTTTAAACAGAAGAGAACTGGATTTCGTAGTGAAATATGAAGGTCCGACTCCTTCCAGAAATGATGTCAGGAATAAACTTGCTGCAATATTGAATGCACCCCTAGAAATGCTAGTAATTCAGAGAATAAAAACAGAATATGGAATGCAGGAAAGTAAGGGCTATGCCAAACTCTACGAAAATGCAAATCGCATGAAAGAAGTAGAACTGGAATATATCCTGAAGAGAAAACAAGCTCCTTTAGAAGAAACTGAGGGAAAAGAGGCTTAAAGCCTTAATAGAGGTGCATACACATGCCAGTTAAAAAATACTATAAAGTCGAGGGCGATTCAGTAACCAGACTCAAGCAGTTCTGTCCAAGATGTGGACCAGGTGTATTCCTTGCCGAACACAAAAACCGTCTTGCCTGCGGAAAGTGCGGCTATACTGAATTCAAGAAGTAATCTATTTACAAACTAATCTAAATGAATTATCAATGCTACAGGATTTCGAATTTCATAGTTCTGAAATCATTTCTACAAATCAGAAGAATATCAAATAAAATTATTTGAAGTAATGAAGTGGTTAATTAAAACAACGGAAAATAACTCCATTTTTGGTATAGATACAACCAGTTTTTTTCTATATTTTTTCATATTAGGTAGTATCTTTGACAAATTAATTTATCTTATGAAACAAAATATGGATCTCAAGAAGTTTTTAATTTTTATTTCATGCTGTTACAGCCTTTACTAATTTTCTTGAATCTGCAACCAACAATCCAAGGTCAGAAATACCGAAAAGAATAATTTATTCAGTTCATATTATTTTGGATTAAATCAAAGTTGTGGTGCTGCACACTCTACAAAGAAAACTGGGTATGTTCGTGTCACCACGCTGGATATATAGGAATTGTTCAAAATCAAATATTTTCATTTGCTTAGTATGCTTCGTTTTCGTTGTGCTTTCCTTTGTTTTGAATAGAGCTATTATTACATCGGAAGTTGTGTCATCCCTCACAATTCCAATGTAATTTCAATTACTCTTAAGTCTATAACATATAACTTTTTTTAATCTCAGAGTATTCTTTAAAGACTTTTCTTGCTGTGGTACTTTTTATACTCTGCATCACTATTGAAAGAGAATATCTTAGTTCAGCACCAATGAAAAGATGTAATGATCATCATCAGTAGAGATTACATCAAGCTCAAAACAATACCTTTCACCAATTTTAAAGCGAATATATTTCAAAATAGTTGATTATATCATTGCCTAAAAAAAATTTTTCACGACAATTCATGCAAAAAAAACATTGTGATATAAGAGAGGGTTTCGAGAAACCCTTATTTTTATCACATATTATATATTGTGTATAAGTTACTCGTGAAAATTAGAGTTTATCAAAATTTTCTTTATTGTATCTACACTTATACACCAATACTATGTGATAGGTGATCTGACTGTAGCTATGATAAAGGTTTTTAATTCCATGTGTATCACTTCTGCTTAGAGTTATTTGGAACCACCTCTGACATGGTGACAAAAATAAACTCATTTTACAGATAAGCCCAATGATTTTGTGGGTTAAACGAAAATAAATCGATTTGAGGGTTCACTTCATCCCTTCCTAAAGGACGTTGGATTAGTGACTCTCAGCACTTCATAAGTATTAAATTATTTAGGCAAAGAATACTTGACCTTCCGGAAAATGCTTATTTTAAAGGATTGAAATAATGGGAGTAAAGCTGGGAACCTTTATACATGTATAGGTCTTTTTTGACAGAAAGTTCTATCAAAAAAGGATGAGAAAAAGCTAGAATCTGTAATCGAAGCTAAATCCAAAAATAGGATTAAGAAATTCTTGAAAAACACGTTGATGTAAATGAAATTACTTCTAATGTATGTGAATCTAAGTCTAAGGATGGTGAACCAATTTCCAATATTGTTGCAGTGTTGGATCAGTGCAAGAATACATCTTATTTGCAACAAATAAAATAGTGGATCAAATAGACTATTTTGCCAACCTAATATCATATTATTTAGCCTCTCAAAAATAAGTTGGTTGGTATCTATTTTGATGTAATAGGCACTTCTGAGTATTAACTGATGGAAAAACAAAACATGATCAATGGACAATAGCTAATTAAAATCAGCTCACTGAAATTGATTCATTGAGTCTTAGTAAAAATTCCCAATGAAATTGTTTTTCCGAAGTAGACTATTTACAAAGTTGAATCAATTTTTAATCTACTTTCATATTGAGAAAATAAGTGGAATTCTTGTGACATCTGTAGGAAGTGGTATTGTTCATAGATATTAACATAATATTAGGAATAGGGCATTGATGTTTGCTTCAGACAAACTCATACTCCCATCCTTCTACGACACCAAAATTGAACGCTATAGGCCAGCTCGTTTTTATAAAAATCCTTATTCATATAGGGGATATTTTGAAGAGTGGCTTGAGAGAAGACTAAACTTCTTTCCTAACTCAATAATCAACGCTTATGTAATTACTTAGCTGAAACCTTAAAAAATAGTAGATGTACTTGAGCAGAGTAAAAAAATACTTTTAAGCTCTATTTTTTGGAGAGATGATGTGCTAACTGCTTTCTCTTATATGACTTAGGAGAAAGAAAAGGTTTCTTCCAGACTTACAAAAAATTTATTTTCAAAAAAATTGATTAATTGGTCTATTGTAGAGGATTTTGAGAAAACTCCGATTTTCATGAGTCGTACATATATTATTTGTAAGCATACGATGAAATTTAGGAGTTTTTCGAAATCCTCTGTAGTTTGAATCATAAATACTCGATTTGACTATTAAATTGTGAGGTGAGTTGCTGAATAACATAAGCATATGAGTCTCTGTATATTTCCCAAACAAGGACAAACTCATTTTTTTTCTGAGTTGATTACATACTCATCCCCACTACTAAATAGGAGCCTATTCACTTACAAGTGTCTAGAAGCCCCTTCTTTTTACCTCCCCTTTCTTTTTCAGAGGGGTGTATGGGCTCTACTTTAGCTTTTTCTTCTTTCTCTGGTTCTGTCTTCTTTTTTTCCGCCATAGATTCACCTTCTCAATTAGCTTACAGCTTTGATAAAAAATGGTTTTATTTTAGATTTCAATCTCATGTTCAAGGATCCGGTTAATCTTCAAAGAATTCCCATTTTTTAAGTCTTATTTAAATTGCTTTTGACAATTCTCTGTTCCACTGGGACTTAAATAAAGACCCTCTGATCCTTTCATAGCTAGCAAATTATACTTTTTTGATGCCTAATTTGTAATATATGAATCTTTGAGCACCAAGTAGCCGATTCTTAGTGTTGATTAGTTTCTGTATACTGTCCCTCCTCTAAGTATCCACATTAAACGGATTAAATCGGATTGCGAATTTGTCTTAATTTAGAGACTTTTAATATCTTCTGGGATAGTTAAAAATTATAACTATCTCCCAAATTAAATGACTGCAATCAATCAAAAACCCAGAAAATAATAAAGTCTCTACATTAAGTATGCTCACTTGATTTATTAAATTTTTGTAATAATTCAAATGAAAAAAATAAGCTTCTTAACTATTCAGCTTATTGGACACGATCCTCTTTACCAAAAACTCAAAATTTGCTTTTGGAATCTTGCATTTTAAGTGACTAATAGAGTTTTTAATTCTGACAGAGATCCTCCTAATTCTTAGTGATTAGAAGCAGAATGGCTTTTTGGATAAACTCAATCATACTGCTTCTGGCAGATTCCGCATTAAAATTGGTCACAACAGCAAAAGAATCTAGATTCAATAGTCAAAAAGACTTTTTTGACCTTTTCTTTTCAGAAGAGAACTTACTCTAACTCCCACACGTCGTAACTCGACATGGCTTTCCGAAAGTAACTCCCTCATGATTTCGTGAGCCATTTCGACAAGGACTTCCTTGGAATGGACGTGGTGGTTTAATGTGCGGCTTTTAGTATACATTCTTAAGTTTGAATTTATGACCATAACGGTTACGGTCCTGAAGGAGAGTTCCATTGAATCGAGTTTGCAGATTACATCCTCCACTAATTTATTCAGTAACTGAGAAATAAGCTTAATGTCAAGAGTATCTTTAGGCAAAGTTGAAATCCGGCTTATCTGTTCGGAACCGTCTCTTTCTTTTAGTGGAGAATCATCGATTCCTGCTGCAGCTTTTTTGAGCCAGATTCCTCGGTTTTTTCCGAATGTGGAAATCAGGTGTGTAACATCGTGCTCTGCAAGATCTTTTATCGTAATAATGCCCATTTTCTGCAGTTTCCCTGCAGTTACATCACCAATTCCCCAGAGTTTGGAAACTTTAAGAGGCAATAGGAAACTCTCAAGCTCATTTGGACTTACAACAGTGATCCCATCAGGTTTTTTTATAGAGGAGGTCATCTTGGCAATAAGCTTATTTGGTCCGATACCCACTGAACATGTCAGGTTTTCTGTTTCCTTTATTTCATTCTTGATTTGCATACCGATTTCAAAGGCGCGGCTGAAGTTTCCACCTGTTTTTTCAGTAATTCCCAGGAATGCCTCATCAATGCTTATTTGCTCAAAGGCATCTCCCTCCTCTCTGACATCAACATAATTTCGAAGAATTTCCATGACCCTGTTCGAAATAGATGTGTAAAACTCCTTCCTAACAGGCAGGAAAACAGCTTTAGGATTCAGCTTTTTTGCTTTCGAACAAGGAATACCCGATATGATCCCATATCCCCGTGCGACATAGTTACAGGCGCTGACAGCTCCACTTAGCTCATTTCTTCCTGAGAGCATGCAGACTACTACGGCTTTTCCTCGGAGTTCCGGATTTTCCCGCTCCTCTATAGCTGCAAAAAAATAATCCATGTCTACATGGAGAATAACACGTTGCATCATAGTAAAATAGGGGGGAAGATTTGTATAATTATCTCTCAAGTTTAAAATACAAGAGATTACAAGAATTATAATTTAATTTAAATACCACTTTTGAATAAATACAATAAATATATCCAAAAAAATAATTGAGTTGAACGAAATAAACTCTCCGAAATATACTAATTTGACTATATCAACTTTCTCATTGCTTCAGTATTTTCGAATATCTTCAGTTCAAAAACTATTTCTACAAATCAGGAAAACCTCTAAAAAATAATTTATGGTAATAAAGTCTTTGAATATGACAAAGAAAGTTGACTCTTCGTCTGGTATGATACAGAGAGTCTATATATATTCTTAATTATGTAGTATTATAAATATAGTAACTTTACCTGATGGCGTAAACTATATTTATCAAGGAGTTCTTGATATTTTACACTATGGAATGCGGTAAGTAATGAATCTCTATCCTTTAGGTAGGGGGTGAAGTGAACCCTCGAATCGATTTGTTTTAGTTTAATTCTATAAATCATCGCTTATTTGTAAAATTATTTATTTTTGTCACAATGTTAGAGGTGGCTCCAAGTACTTCTAACCAGGAGTGATATGCATTGGAATTAAAAACCTTTATCATAGCTACAGTCAGATCATCTATCACATAGTATTGGTGTATAAGTATAGATACAGTAGACAAAATTTTGATAAACTCTAATTTTTAAGAGTCATATATATACAATTTATAACCATAGGGGAAAATTTAGGGGTTTCTCGAAATCCATTATATTCTAATAAGCGAGTTAAGAAGAATTAAGTTTCTATCTTTACAACTATTTACTTGAAACACGGCTACAAAATTAATATTATTGAAGTGGTAAAAGATCACGTTTACTTATTCATGGAATTAATCCAATCAACTTTCTATTATGTGGGTAGTTCTTACAGAATTTTCAAGCTTCGTCCTGAACTAAAAGATCCATTGGGGCTATAAAAATATTTGGAATAGTTCTGAGCAAATACTGTTTTTCAAGATATTGTTTACACTGATCTTACTTTCTAGAAGCAGTAATCGTCAAGAAATTGTTAAACTGGTAACAGATTGACTTGCGGAATTGTACAATATTCCAGTAAAATTACTCCTGAATTTCTTGATGAAATCAATAAGGGGATAATCCAAGCTCTGCTCTATTATATTGAGAGATATATTCTCTCAAAAATCTGCAAAAAAATCACAAAATTGTTTAGTGGGACAAAAAAATTTCTACTTCATAACTTTACAAGATTGAATTTTCTAGGGCAATTACAATAAAACGGGATTAAGATGTATGGATGAATTTTTTATGAACTATTTAATAAAGATTGTAATCGAATACGAATATTAATTTAGAACTCTAGCAAATTGGAACTGTTGTATTCAATTGTGGGCTATGAACATTGCTTTTTTCACAAAATTTTTAATTGAATAATAAATTTGAATTGTGCTCAGATAATATGTGGGCATTCCTGATTTTGTTATCATCATTTATATCGTATCTGCGGAATCTAACAAATAAGAAAGGTAAAATATGACTATACTATATCTCAGGACTAAAATAATTATATCATTATCCCTAATTTGATATGTTGAAAGGAGATTTTCATATTTTAGAGGAATAAATAATTATAGTGAACAAATTTTGATCCATTTCTTAAGATTCAATTTGCCAGATATTTATCTGTTCCTTGATCATTATTTTTAAAAATTTTGATCGAATTACTATTATTGAATTTTGCATATTATATAGATAACAGGAAAAATAGTTATATCGATGTAATAAATTAGGGAGGATGAAAAATGTTAAAAATAAACTCAACACTCTACTCAAATATTTTTTATACTGTGGAGTAGGAAACTGGCAAATCCTAAATTATTTTGATGAAATTTTTGAAAACTATCAAAGTAATTTTTGACGAAAATATTAGGTTTCATTTCAAATGTAATGCTATCAAACTAATTTTAACTTTACAAACCAGATTCTTATATAATAAATATGAAGTGAAATTTTATCCAAAGTCTACACAGAAATGCCACTAAACAAAATGGGGAATTAAGAGCTAGATATGTTGGGAATCAAAAATTTTGAAAAATTAAACGACGAGAGGGGGATTCGAACCCCCGAGATGCGAAACATCACGGGATTAGCAATCCCGCGCCATACCGGGCTTGGCTATCTCGTCAATGAGATGATTTGAAAATGCGTTTCTTAAATGCATTTTACATATTTAATTATTTCCGAGGAGGTATTTCTCAAAAACTATTTTTTCCACAGCATCATTAATTATATAATTACAACAAGCTATAAACCATTTTAAGTGATGAGCATGCCTCAAGTCGTTGAATCTTGGAGATTCCAGTAGACTGGATCCTCTTCTCCACCCCGTGCCCCCGTAAGCGACAGTTGCCCACAGTGAGTCTGCTCCCTTCCGGGCCTCGACCGATTTCCGCAGTTAGGGTATGAATATCTGTTTTCCAGCAAATCCGCATACCTGCACCATCCAAACAGGACGAAGCTTCTCAGTTGAGACTCCAGGCTGAAATTTCTTCGACGCATCTTCTCTCGGTTTCGTCCCCCGCGTATCGACGATTTCGGGTTACAGGTAACGCCGGGCTACCCGGACTAGCTCATCAGCTATATAAAGACACTTGTAATTTATAAAACTATCCCCACTGATATTTATTTTTTTGGCGAAAGGATCCGAAAGACTAAAATTGGCTTATAAAAAAGGAAAAAATGGACATTAAAGCTTCTTTAACCTAATTTTTACAATTGAGTAAAAATGGTTACTCTTTTGCTTGTGTTATTTGATCCAAGGGATACAAACACAAAAAATCCCTTCAATCCCTTATAAAGATATATGCGTTCCTATCAGATAGATTCTTGATGTTCAATTTTTTTATGAAAAAGTTAATTTTTGTGAGATCTTTAGCAAGCTAAAAGAAACGATATGGATAACAATAACTTATTGATAGGCTTGATGGGCTATAAGTCACTGATGATTTTAGGATCAAGGAATCTGGCAAATGTCTAATTAGAAAGAAATTAGTGACATCCCAAATCTTTAAAAATTCCATGAAATAGTACCTTATAGGACTTTTGAAATTTTGGGGAGTAACATAGATATAATTTTCTCGGATATTCTGAGCAGTCGTTTTTCTTTTTGTGATCTGAAGAAACATATTTAAACTTGGACTGGAGAAGTATAACTCTTCACAGAACTAGATCTAGATTTGGTAGGCATGGATACAGTAGAGATAACATAATTGATAAGTTACAGAATATTTGGAATTAATAACTTTAAGAAACCCATAGACATAACGTTTGGATATCGAGTGAATGGATAACTTTTTTTGTTTCTAATATTTTTTTGACATTTATTATTAAGTGAAAAGTAGACTCTATAAATAATTCTATAACTTTTTTTTTGAGTCCATACTTTTTAACAAAACAGTTTTCTGAGACCTACCTGAAGCTGAAGTAATTATTATGCTCAAAATGCTTGTTTTACAGCAATGTTGTGGTCTTTCTGATTTTGAACTTGAGAAATAATGTATTGATCGAATTTCTTCAATTTGTTTTGGTTTACTTGATTACATAACAGACATTACCCATGTCTACTAATTTAGAAAAATCATTATTGATAACTGTAAAGAAGATGAAATATGGGGACAGTTTCAAAGCCAACTTTATTACCTTAGTTTGAAAATAAAAAATGAAATGATTCAGAACGCTACTTTTATCCACGTAGATATGGGATATTCAAAAGCGGATAAACTTCGAGAAAATGAAGCAAAAATAAGGCCAAATATAAAAATTAGTGCGAAAGGTTTGGACAGGATTCTCGATAAAAAAAAGTTAGATGTAAATCGGAATCCTCTGTTGTTTATTAATTGTATTTTTCATTTTCATGAGAAGTGGCAAATAATAGCCAGCTGCGATTCTAAATTACTTTCCCAAGACTGCATATTGGCAAACTGAATGGCTACTTTATTTTCAAGATCATACTTCAGTTTGTCAATGACTGAATTGGAGCCGGGATTCTTCCACCCCGCTTTACGAAAACTTCCGAACTGAAATTGCTTACCGGCATAATAGGTGCACATCCAAGCAACCCGCCAAATTCAACTGAGTCCCCCACTCTTTTTCCAGGCACTGGAATGATCCTGACTGCAGTGGTTTTTCTGTTAATTACCCCTATTGCCATCTCGTCAGCTATGATTGCAGAAAGTGTGGATGTAGGCGTATCTCCAGGCACTGCGATCATATCCAGGCCGACTGAACAGACGCTTGTCATGGCTTCTAGTTTTTCGAGAGAGAGAGCTCCAGCTTCAACAGCTTCTATCATGCCTGCGTCCTCACTTACAGGAATGAAAGCCCCACTCAGACCCCCTACGGAGGAAGATGCCATAGCTCCTCCTTTTTTCACTGCATCATTCAGAAGGGCAAGTGCTGCTGTCGTTCCATGAGTCCCACAACGTTCAAGTCCCATTGCTTCCAGAATGGTAGCAACGCTATCTCCTATCGTAGGAGTCGGAGCTAGGGAGAGATCAAGGATACCGAACTCAATTCCGAGCCTCCGAGAAACTTCCTTTCCTATCATTTCTCCCATACGAGTTATTTTAAAGGTTGTCTTCTTGATAGTCTCTGAAATTTCCGTGAGATTCGGGTTTTCAAGTTCCCGAATGGCAGCGTTCACAACACCTGGTCCGCTTACACCTACATTGATAACGCACTCAGGTTCACCAACTCCATGAAAGGCTCCGGCCATGAAGGGGTTATCTTCTGGGGCATTGGCAAAGATCACAAGTTTGGCACAGCCAATCCCATCTTTATCAGCAGTCAACTCAGCAGTTTTTTTGATGATGTTGCCCATCAAGCTAATAGCATCCATATTAATTCCAGCTCTTGTGGTAGCAACATTTACTGACGAGCAAACTTTTTCAGTGCTTGCAAGGGATTCTGGGATCGAATTAATGAGTTTCAGGTCTCCTGGAGTTGTGCCTTTGTGGACAAGGGCACTAAAACCTCCTATAAAATCTACATTTGTATCTTTTGCAGCTTCATCCATCGTTTTTGCAATGGAAACAAAATCTGGAGCTTTACAACTTTCAGCCACTAGGGCTATCGGAGTTACAGAAATTCTTTTGTTGATTATGGGTATTCCATAGAGACTCTGAATCTCATTCGTTGTGCTGACAAGCCTTTTTGCGTGGGCAGTTATTTTCTCGTAGATATTTTCATTGAAAGTTTCTATATTATGATGGCTGCAGTCCCTGAGGCTAATCCCCAGTGTCACTGTTCTGATATCCAGGTGTTCCATTCTGACCATCCTGATTGTTTCCATAATTTCGTAAGGGTTTATATGCATAAAAGTACTCCCGATTTACTCAGTTAGATCCTGTGCATGAAATGAAAAACGTCTTCATGCTGCACCTTGACCTCAACTCCCATTTTCTTTCCCCCCTTATCCATAGCTTCCTGAAAAGCTGCGAGGTCAAAATTCTGCATTGGGGCTTCTGCAAGCATGATCATGGTGAAAATGTCCTGCATAATTGTCTGACTGATATCAACAATATTCACATTGAAACTGGCCATCACTGTAGTGATACTAGCAACTATTCCTACCCGATCGCTGCCTATAACTGTAATAATGAAACGACTTGATGTCATTTTATATCTCCTGTTGCTTGGAAATTTTCTTCGAAGTCATGTTCATACTCTAAACTGAAATATTTTATTCAGTCTGAAGACCTGATGACTAATAAAATAAACTATTGATAATTATTCAAATACTCTGATTTCTAGCTTGGAATTGAAGCAGTAAATGTAGGAATTTCTGTTTATTATACAAATTCAGGAAACCTTATTGAGAAGTTGAAAATGGCACACAGGAAAAGAGTACTTGAAAAGAAGATCATAGCACTGACGCTTTACAAAGTGCTGATAATTGATGAAATTGACTACTTACTATTTGGTGAAGACAAATTTCACTGTCTATTTCAGCTGATCTCCATATGTTATTAATAGAACTACAACAACATTTACCTAAATCAAGTTATCGGAAGTATGGGGGAGATATTCAAGTCCTATATAATGGCACTAGTGAACTTGATAAGACACTGTATCATTGTATACAACGATTAATATCATGAAGAATAATTATATGTTAAAGGAAATGAAGAAACAGAGAATCAAAGCGGTAAATCTTTACCAGTAATTTTGAGTGAATTCATGCAAAATCGGGTGAAATTTACATTATATATATTCTGTAGATGTACATATATGTCTAATTTGTTTGTCTATTTGCACTAATTATAATAAATGTTGTCTAATTTTCACGATTATAAAGCAAGATTATCCATCATTTTATATGTGGTTTCCTTACGTTATAGTCGTAAATATAAGCAAGTGATAGGCCACTGATAGGCTCACGGTGAGGTTCTAATTCGATGGGAATGGGGAGGCTTGCGTCCGCAAAATCGATTCTAGAGTCACTAAAGTTATTGGTTTTTCAAAAATAATGGTATCGGGGAAATGGGTTAAAGCCAGCTCTTTTAATGAGCATCAAAGGAATTTTAATACTTCTTTTGCATTTATTGGGTGCAATCGGTAGAAATTTGTACAATCCTATCAGTTATAAAATAATCAAGTTATAATAAAATAGGCAATTCTCATCAATATAAATGAAAATTGCATAACAGGAATCAAGTATGTAATAATGGAACAGTAATCAAAAAGAAGATTAAATGGTGTATAGGGCAGATTTTACAGAAAATTATACACACTGCAATAGTTTATATGTTTATATATATATAATCAATAAAAAAATATTATTCCTAAAAGGCAAATTATATAACCATTACGACTTAGAGGATGTGCTATAGCAAGTAACTCTAAAAAAAGAATACTTATAAATCCCGCTCTTGTTGCAAATGCATCAATAAACCCATTTGAGATAACATTTATTCTTGGTATTAAGTGCAATAATAATCGATAAAATTTAGTATTGTCTTGTTAAATCTTTTTCATTTTTAAGAGCTTCAATTTTTTTATAAATATCTTTATTTTTAGGAATGTTTGGTATTTGCGATCTTGAAGAGATAATTAAATTATCCATATTTTATGTCACTACTTATTGATAGCTAATTATCCATTCTTAAATTTCTTTATTTATGAAGTATGAGATTTGCTCTGTGGGAATTCTTCTCGATTTTTCACAATGATCCTTACTTTCCGTTGAATTTCTTCTAGAAATTCCTTTAGATTTCTGTCCAAGATAGGAAGTCCTTTTCTTATATCTGTTATTGCCAAAGGCGTTGCATCTTCAGCATTTCTCTTAATTTTTTCTGTACGATCTCAATATGTTTTATAAAAATTAAGCTTATTTCTTTTTGAACTTCAGCTATACATTCGTTTTTTAATGCCTTTTTTGCCTTTTGATCTAGGATACAAGTTATTTTCAGAAGCCCAAAATCTTTAACAATTTTTCTCATTAGTGACTTTGAATAAGGTATTTTAAAATTCTCTTTACAAATTGAATTGTGTTTTTTGTTTGTCAATAATGGTAATAACCATCATCTTTTGGTATTAGCTCTGAAAGTTCTTTTCTTAACCAGAAAGTTGTTCTGCTTTTGAGAGATATTTTATGCATCGACCAGGTTCATATTTAGAGCTGAGTAAAACCTTCTTTTTCAAAATGCTTTATGCAACAATAAACTGTTGAGCTATATGCTTTAAAATTTACTACAACTTTAGCTTGAGCAATTATGATACTGACTAAAATATATTATTTAGTTATATTTTATATTACAATCTATCTAAAGGTAACTATAATTCCGAAGATAGATTAACAGTAAACTGTCTGTATCTATACCATAAATTGAGTCTTTTTTTGTCATAATCAAAGATTTCATTAATTTATTTGTTTTTTAACACTTTTCCGTGATATTTTTCTGTATTTGTAGAAATGGTTTCCGGAACTGAAGAGATTTGGAAATACTGAAGAAACTCTGCAATTTCAATAATATTATTTTTATAGGACAAGCAGCTTGAACATATTCGAAATACAAACAATAATCAAGGGTTCTTGTTCTATCCTCCGAACTTTATTTAAGCATCTTGATTCTATTACATCGGGAACTAATATCACAATCCTGAATATACAGCAGTGAAATATTGTGAAAAATCTAAAGAGGGAAAATATCGTAGGAAAAAAAGAATGCTTTAAAGCGCAGTGCTTTGCTTTATTACTTTAAGAACCTTTAATCAAGAAAAAGAAACATATATATATTGCCAAATAGGTACTAATTTACTTACTTCCCCTAGCAGTGACCTTCACAATCCATATGAATGGAGCGAAATTGAAGGTAAGAGAGCTGCTCAATACATATATTTACTACAATTTGATGGTGCCCTTGAGTCATTAGTTTAATCTGAATAATGGGTATGTCTCCAATTTTTTGGAAAATATAACGAGATTTTTAAGTTTACGATTTCCAATAACTCATGTACACGATCTGCATTCAGATCAAATAAATCTAGATGAAAATCTCATCCAGTTTATCCAGCTGGCAAGTTTTTTGACTATTTCTCAAAAACGAGCCACAGAAATTATTCAGGAAATTATCAAAGAAAATTCTCAGAGAATTTATACTTTGGATAAAGTTTATTTGTATTTATTTATAGAGTGATCTAAATGTGTGGAATAATCGGATTTATAGATAGAACAAAGTCCAAAATTGACGGGTCGAGCATAAAAGCCGGCCTCAGTCTCATGAACGAAAGGGGCAGTGGAGACGGGGCCGGGTATGCCGCATACGGAATTTATCCCGAGTATGCAAACTATTATGCCCTTCATGTTTTCTTTGACAACCTAGATGAACCAAAAAAGAAAGTTGATGAACTTCTCCAGCAATGGGGAGAAATCGTTCACCAGGAAGAGATCCCTAACACCCCGCAGATGGGCATCAAAAAAGTCCATATTCCCTGGAGATACTTTTTCAAACCCTCCGAAGATCTCACTGGAAAAATCGCTTCCGAAAAAGATGTTATTACGTACCTAGTCATGCAGGTAAACGCCAATGTAAAAGGAGCCACAATCTTTTCCTCAGGGAAAAATATGGGAGTATTCAAGGCTTCAGGCTGGCCAGAGGATGTAGCAAACTTCTATAGAATTGAAGATTATAAGGGATATGTCTGGCTGGCCCATAACCGTTATCCTACCAACTCACCTGGCTGGTGGGGAGGAGCCCATCCGTTCAACCTGCTTAATTGGTCAGTAGTGCATAATGGGGAAATCACATCATATGGTACAAACCAGCGCTACGTCGAAGGGTTTGGATACAAATGTACCCTGTTTACTGACACCGAGGTTGTAGCCTACCTATTAGACTTATTAGGAAGGCAGCATGAGCTCCCCCATGAGATGATTGTTCGAGCTCTTGCTCCACCATTCTGGGATGACATAGACCATATGCCTGCAAGGGAGGCCGAACTAAACAAGGCAATTCGCCTTACTTATGGGTCTGCCCTTATGAATGGACCCTTTGCGATCGTAGTCGGGACTGATGACGGTATTGTTGGCTTTACTGATAGAATCAAACTACGCCCCCTAGTTGTTGGTGAAAATGGGAATAGACTATATATCTCCAGTGAAGAAGCTGCAATAAGGGGCCTTGATCCCGAAGTTAAGAATGTTTACACTCCCAGGGCAGGAGAACCCATAATAGGGAGGTTTATCGAATGACTCTTGGAAGTGTACCACCTAAATTTAAGGTCGGAATTGACCGAGACCAGTGCATGGACTGTGGGCGCTGCATTGAAAACTGCTCCTATGGAGTATACCATAGGGAAAGCGACAAAATTCTGATAGAATCTAGGAAATGTACTGCCTGTCTCCGTTGTGTTGCCATGTGTCCGAGGGATGCGATAACCATTACGGAAAAACCAGTAGACTATCGCAGTCACCCTATCTGGACAAGAGAGATAAGGGAAGACATAATAAACCAGGCTCGTAGTGGTAAGATCATCCTTTCAGGAATGGGAAACGCCAGAGATCTACCAATTATCTATGATCGCCTTCTCCTTGATGCTTGTCAAGTCACAAATCCAAGCATCGATCCCCTGAGAGAACCAATGGAACTGAGAACTTATATCGGGAAAAAACCATCAAAACTCAAATTAAGAAAAACCGAGAGTGGTGATGTAGAACTGGAAACAAAACTTGCTCCAAATCTCAAGTTGGACACACCAATTATGATTGGGCACATGAGTTTTGGAGCTATCAGCTTGAACTCCCATCTCAGCATGGCAAAGGCAGTAACAGAAACTGGAACTTACATGGGAACCGGGGAAGGTGGGCTTCACAAGGCTCTCTATCCATATCAGGATCGTCTGATTGTTCAGGTTGCTTCGGGTCGTTTCGGTGTGAACATTGATTACCTTGAAAGAGGTGCTGCTATTGAAATCAAGATCGGGCAGGGAGCAAAGCCGGGTATAGGAGGACATCTCCCCGGAGAAAAAGTAAACGATGAAGTATCACGGACTCGCATGATTCCTTTTGGCAGTGATGCAATCAGCCCGGCTCCACATCATGATATTTACAGCATTGAAGACCTCGTTCAGCTTATAAGGGGCCTGAAAGAAGCAACCGAATGGAAAAAACCTGTATTCGTAAAGATTGCAGCTGTGCACAACGTTGCGCCTATTGCTGCAGGTATTGCTCGTTCTTCCGCAGATGCAGTGGTAATTGACGGATTCCGTGGTGGTACCGGAGCAGCTCCGAAAGTGTTCAGGGACAATGTAGGAATTCCAATTGAGGTTGCAATCGCAAGTGTTGACCAGAAACTTAGGGACCAAGGCATAAGGAACGAGATCTCGGTTATTGGAAGTGGTGGAATAAGGAGCAGCGCTGATCTTGCCAAATCAATTGCACTTGGTGCGGATGCTGTCTATATCGGAACTGCTGCCCTTATTTCTCTGGGCTGTAGAGTCTGTGGTAACTGTTACAGAAACCTCTGTCCGTGGGGAATTGCTACCCAGCAACCGGACTTAATGAACAGGATTGATCCAGATAGGGGAGCAGTTCAGGTTGCAAATTTGATCAAAGGGTGGACTCTGGAACTTAGCGAGCTTATGGGAGCTGCAGGAATCAACAGTATAGAAAGTCTGCGTGGTAACAGGGACCGTCTGCGTGGATACATGCTGGATGAAGGAATGCTTAAAGTATTGGATGTACTTCCTGCAGGGGCATGATTGAAATGAAGACTACAAGAATAGATGCAAAGGGCATACATTACACTCCCCTTAACCAAAAAATAAGGGCTGCAATTGCTGACGGAGCAGGAGAGATAATCCTTGACAACGTTTTAGGACAACGTTTTATTGGAAGTGGTTTGAAGAGTAAGGTTCTGATCACAATAAATGGAGTCCCAGGAGGGGACTTAGGGATGTTCATGAGCGGGCCGATTTGTATTGTAAATGGGAATGCAGAACATGCTCCAGGAAATACGATGGATAGCGGTATGCTTGTAATCCATGGGAGCGCAGGAGATGCCGTATCTCACAGTATGCGGGGAGGGAAAGTTTTCATAAGAGATAATATTGGATACCGAGGCGGCATCCACATGAAACAGTATGAAGAAGAATCCAGGCCTATACTTGTTGTGGGAGGCACAGCCCACTCCTTTCTTGGAGAATATATGGCAGGCGGCCTTGTGCTTGTGCTGGGTATAGGCAAGGGGAAATCAATTATAGATAGGGGTATAGGAAGTGGAATCCATGGTGGAGAGATCATTATTCGCGGAGAAGTGGACGACTATCTTCTTGGCGTCGGTGCCAAGAAATTTAAGTTTAATGAGAGCGACCTCGAACGTATTGCTCCGGTGATTAAGAGTTTCTGCGAACACTTCAAGCTCGACTCCGCAGCGTTTCTGGACACTAACTACACGAGGATAGCACCTGAAAGTAGCCGTCCTTTTGCAAACAAATATGTTTGGGAGTGATCATAAATGGCAGAACAGAAACCAATAAGTAAGAATTACCTTGATCTTAAATCAAGAGTATGGGACGAAGGCATTTGCTCGGGCTGTGGAGCCTGTATTGCAGTCTGTCCTGCTGATGCCTTGTACTTCGAAATCGGGGCCAATTCCCTCCATCCACAGAGCAACAATTACTGTAAATCTGCTGTTGATGATGTACCCTGTGGAGCCTGTTATGAAGTCTGCCCGAGAGTCGATGAAAAGTATTCAGGTCTTCTTGGGGACTATCTGGAAATTACTGCCGGGAAAGCCGAATTTGATATCCCTAAAAAGCAGAGTGGAGGTGCTGTTACGGCCCTTCTTGCAAATGCTCTGGATATAGGCCTTTTAGATGCTGTGGTTACGGTTACTGAAGACCTTTGGACTCTCAAGCCTCACTCGATGATAATCACTAGAAGTGAAGCTCTTATTGCCAAGGCTGGTAGCCGTTACAACTGGTGGATCCCGCTGATATCTTCCCTCAAGGAAGCGGTTGTAAAAAAGAAATATAGAAATATTGCAGTTGTCGGAGTTCCCTGCGTAGTCCAGGCAGTTCGCAAGATGCTTGAAACCGACAACCAGCTTGTGGGCCCTTATAAGAAATCTATTCGTTTTGTGCTTGGGCTTTTCTGTACTGAAAGTTTCGACTATGATAAATTAATTGTAGGCAAGCTGAAAAGCGAGTATGCACTAGAGCCTATGAAAGTTTGCCGTATTGATGTGAAGGGTAAACTTGAAATCACTTGTAATGATGGGACTCAGTATGTAATTCCCCTTGCCGAACTCCAAGACACCGTACGTCTAGGCTGTGGTGTTTGCACAGACTTTACTGCCATCAAAGCTGACGTTTCAGCCGGGTCTGTTGGAAGTCCAGAGGGTTACACAACCATTATTGTCCGTACCCTTGTAGGCCAGCATCTCCTTGACAGCGCGGTTGCCAACAAGAAGTTGACAGTAGGCGATGATGTCGACATTGGGGCAATCGAGAAGCTTGCAAAGAAGAAGCTTAAAAGGAAACCTGCATAAATTTACTTAGTAGGGTAGAAAAATGCAGCTTCCTGCTTCATCTCATCTTATTTTTTTTATTAAGCTTATTTTGAAGATTATTCAACCAGATTTCTCAAATCGTATTCTGGAACATGAATTCATCTATGCCTTTTTTTCCCCAGGTTGAATAGTTACTTTAAGTTTTTAATTGTTTTTTTCTTGTTGGGATTTCGATAACCGCTTAATTTCGTCATGTGCTTATAATGGTGCATAAATTACTATTGAAAATAGAGACTCATTAAATCCTCTGATATATACCTTTTTCTTTCTTGGGTCGATGAATAGCTTTTTTCAGGCAGAACAGGTCAAATTTATAACCAAAGAAATATTTTCTTTTTTCGAATTTAGAATTCGATGATTGAATTTATATACACATTATTATTTATAAACTTTTTAGTGAATATCGTAGCAGTGAATGTAACTGAAGAAAAAAAATAATTTAGAAGGATATTTGCATGAAAAGCAAGCCAATTACGCCGAAATTAAAAGCTTTCCTCATTTCTATAGGCACAGTTTCCATAAAATTTTCTCTCATTCCAAGAGCTCGAGGCTCCACTGCGGGTCCAGGGGCAGGTACCAGTTCAATTTTCTTCAGATCTGGAGAAAAAAGGGTAAGACTAAACATAAACCAGGACTCTCCGCTTTCCATTATAAAGGTAGAAGATGATGAAAATATTGCGATCTTCTATGAGGGAAAAGAACTTGCCCGAGGAAAACTTGAGTTGGCCCCTTCTCACTGCCCTGAGCAAGCATTCATAACCCTCTGTGAAAAGTGTATATTTGACTGTAAATACTGCCCTGTACCAAAGTTACAGGGGCATGTTAAGAGTGAGGACGAGGTATTAAGCATAGTGGATGAGGTTTTTAACACAAGAAATCTAAAAGCTATATCACTTACCTCAGGAATTGAAACGTCGGTTGAAGGAGAAGTCGATCGTGTACTCAAACTGCTTCCTGCACTCAAAAAGTATACTGTTCCTATCGGGGTTTCTGTGTACCCTACAAAAGGCTGCTCCAGAAAATTCTATGAAGCAGGTGTTTCCGAAGTCAAGTACAATGTTGAGACGATGAATAGTGAGATCTTCAAAAAGGTTTGTGGGGGACTTACACTTTCTGATATCTTAGAAAACCTCAAAGAAGCTGTGGAGGTTTTTGGAAAAAATAAGGTTTTCAGCAACTTTATAATCGGACTTGGAGAAAATGATACTTCTGTCATGGAAGGTATCGAAAGGCTTGCAAAAATGGGAGTTATTCCTATCCTGCGACCAATAAACCCACATCCTCTTAGAGTGGGAGACTGTTTTACTGAACGTCCGTCTGCTGAGCGACTTTTAAGGCTTGCAAAAATTGAAGCTAAAGTCCTCAAAAAATATGGGCTCAATCCAGAACTTGCAATGACTATGTGCTTGAAATGCACAGGTTGTGATCTTGTTCCTTTTGTTGACCTCTAATTTAGCATGAACGTACATGAGATTATGTCCTCAAGTACTCTTTTAGTCTTCTTTATCATAATTGAGATGATTCTACAAATTATTTTTGCACATTAATCAACTGAAAAGGTTCCAGTTCAACAATCTCCTTCTTTTGAATTTCTCCTTTTTGATATCCTATTTCATCTTCAGATGTCTCGTAATTTGCAGTCATATGCTTTATTATCGTGACAATTTTCCTTACCAGTGCAATAATTGCCTTTGCATGTCCAATTGACTTCTTCTTACGATTAAAAAACTATCTTAACTTGCTATTTTTCTTTCTCGCTGCTTTTTGAACAATCTGTATTGGATTCAATCTTGCTTCCTTAGATTTCCCTTGTTATAATTCAATAATTGTAAAATTTGTACCAAAGTTTGTATCCGTCCTGGATTATTCCAAGCCAAAAAACAAGCTGATCTCCTGAATATAAATTATTGAGATTGTATATTTTAGCAATTAAAGTTGCTGCACCAATTTCTATAATACCAGGAAAAGAAATCAAAATTTTCATTCACATTAAAATATTACTTGTGACAGAAGAAAATTGAAAACTAATAAAATTTAAGTAAAGAGAAAATCCGAAATGGTAATAAAGAATCTCTGCAATTACAGATTCAATGACGCTTCTATCCAGCACTGAACTGAGAAAACTTATACAGGCAAATCCTCCTTTGCTTGAAAATGCAATTGATATCGAAACACAGATTCAGCCTAATGGGCTTGAACTTACCCTTAAAGAGATAAAAACAATAGAAGGTTCTGGAGCCTTAGATTTTGATAATACCGGAAGAAAACTCCCAGACGCAAAAACGATTGAATTCTGCAGCGATGGTTGGATTCATCTACCAGCAGGGATTTACAAAATACTTTTCAATGAGGTTTTAAATATTCCCATGAATTTAGCTGCAATAGCAAAGCCGCGATCAAGCCTTATTCGTTGTGGTGCCACTCTTGAAACCGCCGTGTGGGATGCGGGATACAGGGGACGCAGTGAGTCAATACTTGTAGTTTATAATTATGCAGGCTTCAGGGTGAAGAGGAATGCTCGAATTATACAGCTCCTATTCTATACTTTGGAAAAGAAAGTAGAAAAAGGATACTCAGGTATATATCAGAACGAGAACACAAAATAAGCTTTTAGGAAGAAAATTTATTTTGCTTACTTTGTAAAGGCAAGTTTATGTAGAGTAAAAAAATGAATCGTAAGATCCAGCATACAAAGAATCTATTGCTAAAGTAGATCTATTTCCATAAGCTCGTACTTCACCAATTTTTACTTTCCCATAATCTACGCTTGCATATATTTTTATACAGTGAAAAAGCCTCCAGATATCTTTTAAAGTATATAAGGCAGAATATAATTCGAATAGAGTTTCAGTAATAAGAATTATTTGACGTTGTATTACGACCTCTCAAGAATATATAGATTTAAAGATCAAATGTCTATATATATAGATTGATAAAATTCGGAGTATGGAAGTCAACAAGAATTCTGTTAAATCAGTCTCAAGACAGTACTAGGATGTTGCTTGTGAAACATTCATGCGTACCATCTTAAAAACTAAACATTGAAGACCTTATCCAATCGAATGAATAAAATATAACTATTCAGCCTGGGCAAAAAAATACCAATACCTATCTTTACTAATATCCAATAAGCAAATTTGGATGAGCTTATTTTCATTAGTTGTCAACTATTGGTAATGTATTTTATTTTTCTATCAGTAATAAGAAGTATCTAATGCATCAAAATCGATGTATTTCAACTAATTTTGATAGGCTGAATAGTTACATTTCATCATAACCTTTTGATTTTGCTCCAAAGTATCCTCATTCTTGAAACTATCGAATTGTTTTTATTATTAGTCTATCTGAGAATCATGAAAGTGATGAAGTTGTTGTTTTGAATCTTCTGATCAGCTCGTAATCCCTTTCCATTATGCAATGAAG